>Ga0207694_10004737_pt1 | contig 10577 bp, 10 predicted proteins | sample KBSC34metaG_FD_184353 | JGI IMG/M metagenome (GOLD analysis project Ga0207694, IMG submission 184353) | Corn rhizosphere microbial communities from Kellogg Biological Station, Michigan, USA - KBS C3-4 metaG (SPAdes) (version 2) | ecosystem: Host-associated > Plants > Roots > Rhizosphere > Soil...
CACATCCAACCCGAGGCAGACGATCTTGTATTCGATCTTTTGCTGAAGGAATTCCTCCGCGCTCGCGAAGGATTCCACCCGGTAACCCCGCAACTTGAGCAGCCGTTCCAATCCTTTACGGACGGAATCGTCGTCGTCCACCACAAATACCGTAGGCCGTTCAATCATAGATTCCCTTTTCCCAGTGCTGGTAGAACTACCCTGAATGAAACTCCTTTTCCGGAGTTGTTGGCAACAGAAATCCCGCCCCCATGCAAGTCCACGATCGACCGGCATATCGCCAGCCCCATCCCGAGCCCCTCTGATTTGGTCGTGAAAAATGGTTCAAAAACCCTGCCTATTCGCTCCGCGGGAATGCCCGGACCGGTATCCCGCACCAACAAAGTTACCTCAGTATCATTCGTGACGGATGTTTCGATGGTCAACTGCCGATGGTTCACCTTCTCCCGCCGCATGGCTTCGAACGCATTCAACATCAAATTCAAAACCACCTGCTGCAACTGAATCCTCTCGCCGCGCACTCGGGGCTGCCTGGGATCCAGACGCAACGATACTTTCACTTTCTTCCGCACCGCTTCGTCATGCAGCAAATCCGAAACATCCCGGACCAGGCTGTTCAACTTCAACGGCACCAGTCGCACGCGATCCTTTTTCAAAAACGCGCGAAGCTGCTGCAGAATTTTCTCTGCGCGCGAATTATCTGCCAGGATATCTCCCACCAGCTCTTCCAAATCCGCAGGCGCGGCACTTCTTTCCGAGATCACGCGCTTTGCCGCCTGCGCATGAGTTTGGATGGCCATGAGCGGCTGACTGAGTTCGTGAGTCACCGAAGCCGTTAATTCACCCAACACTGCCACTCGGCTGACATGCGCCAGCTCATGCATCAGGGTTTGCGCCTGAAGCTCTGCGCGATACCGTTTCGTGATATTCAAATGAGTGACAATTGCCCCCCCTTCCTGACGGAAGAGCGGATGAATCACCATCTCAAACCACAATTCCTCCGATGGCGTCGGGCACCGATATTCCATGACCAATTCCGGAAGTGAGCCGTCCAACACCCGAATCAGCCCATGGTAAGCAGCTGAGGCATCCGCATTCCCGGCTTCCATGGCGCGCTGGCACACTTGCACATAATTCACGCCGCAACCGACTTCTCGGAGCTTTCCGCGCTGCTGTCGGGCGAATCGCAACCAGCCATCGTTCACACCGATGATTCGCCCCGCGCAATCAATAACCGCCACGTTGCCGACGGAAGAATTAAAGACCGCGCGACGCCTAAATTCGCTGTAATGCAAGGCGTCTTCCGCCGCTTTGCGCGCGCTGATATCCAGCACCGTATTGATAAAACATTGCAGCCGCCCTTCCGGTGAAAACTGCGGGATGCCCGTGCTGGAAACATAACGATACTCCCCGTCAAAACGCCTCAGGCGATATTCCAGTTCAAGTTTTTGAGCCTCGTCCAACGCCTTGCCCCAAGCCTCCCGGCAACGAGCGCGATCATAAGGATGAATATCCGTGATCCATTGGTCCCCCAAAAGGTCAGCCTGCGGACGCCCCGTGAACGCGACCCATTGCTGATTGAAATAGGCGCCTTTGAGTTCGGTATCAAGCAGGCACACCAACAGCGGGGCCGAATCGATGAAAGAACGAAAATAATCGCTCAACCCGGAGACACGCTCATCCTGTTCTTCCATTAGAACACCCATGGTGATGGCCTTGAAAATTAAAGATCTTTACGCGTCACGATCCGGTTGTGTGAAAGCTCCACCGGCATGGCGGCGGTGGTTGTTATCGTCGTCGGGATGATCACCGGCGAGCGGCGGAAAAACTTCATTTCCACCCGGCGCATTATTTCCGACAATTCCTCCTTCCGCGAGGGCTTCTCGCAAACCAAATCCGCTCCGAGTCGCAGCGCCATCGGCACATTGACACGTTCCATCGTGCTGCTCCAAAGGACTACACGCGGCCGGTGGAATTGCTGCTGCAAAAATTTAAGCACTCCCATCCCGCCGCACCGCGGCATGCTAAAATCCAGCAGCACAAGATCCGGGTAAGGAAACAACTCGCGATTGTTAAATTGCTCCACCCCCTGCAAATAGGAAATGGCTTCCACCCCATCGCCCACAAAACCAATCAGTCGGATGGATGGAAACGCCCGCAGCTCGACACTGAGCAACACGCATTCATCAGTTGAATCATCCACGATCAAAGTCCGAATCGAATTAGATTGAGTATTCATGGCATTTAAATCATTGCGGTCCCGTAAATCCGATTAACGTCAATGGGGTAATGTATCCTCATACTAAGACATGACTTCCAAGTAACAATTGCACCAAGGTGGTACAGGACGTCACTCAACGGCTACAATCCCAAATTATTAAAAATTAGTCGTTTCACGTTGATTCTTACGATGATAGAGAAGCGAAACCCGGGAAAAACGGGATTCCGCGCTAAAGATTCCCTTCCGAGTGTTTCAAAAATCTGGAAATTCAATCCGTTCTCTGATACTCCATTTTTATTGGCACGGCGGTCAATCAACACTGGGATGGGCCGGATTGACGAATCTATTGGTTTTAAGAAGAGCTATTTGACTCTTAACGCTCTGGGGTGGGTTGCCGTTTCTTTGGCTGCCTCACTCGGCTATTTCTTTGCCACCAAGCTTGGTTTCGCCTTCAAATTTCATCCCTACCCCGTTTCAGTATTCTGGCCGGCCAACGCAGTCGTGCTCGCCGTTCTGCTGCTGGTGCCCGCGCGCGTCTGGTGGCTGGTACTTTTGTTCATTTTCCCTGCCCATCTTGCCGCTCAGTCGCAGCACAACGTGTCTTGGCCAATGCTCCTATCCTGGTATCTCAGCAACTCGTTTGAAAGCGTCGTCGGAGCCGCCGCCACAAGAATCTTGACCGACGACAAGCCACAATTCGATCGCCTGCGCGGTATCTGCCTGTTCTATTTATGCGGCGCACTTCCAAGCGTTTTCATTTCCTCACTGATCGACTCCGCCTTCGTCGATTTGAATAGCTTGTGCGAGAACAATTTTTGGGCAGTGTGCTCCATACGATTCTTCTCCAACTTCTTCGCATCCATCACCGTCGTCCCCGTGATCGTCACCTGGAGTGCTGGCTTCACCAATCCTTTCAAATATTCAAAGAAAACCTTCGAGACGCTCGCTTTGATCCTGGCCTTGTCCGGTGTCACCTTCATTTCATTCAGCCAACTGGATGGAGGGGTGGTCAATGTGCCGGTAAGCCTCTGTTTGCCGCTCCCTATTTATCTCTGGGCTGCCGCGCGTTTTGGAGTTCGTGGCGTCAGCACGGCAATCCTCGGCGTGGCGATATTCGCTACCTTCGCCAGCATTCATCAACGCGGCCCTTTTACCAGCGGTTCACCTCAGCAGAACGCTTTATCCATCCAGACCTTTTTCACTTTGCTGTCATTGATCCTCGTGCCCATGGCCGCAGTTTTCTCCGAAAAAAAGCGTGTCTCCGAAGCACTTCGCGACAGTGAACAACACTATCGAATGGTCGTGGAAGCCCAACCCGATTTGCTCTGCCGCTGTCTGCCCGATACTACCCTGACCTTCGTGAACGACGCCTGGTGCCGATTCTTCGGACGGCCCCGGGAACAATTGATTGGAAGAAAAATTCTCGATTTCCTTCCCGCAAATATTCACGAACGTGTCCTCCTTCATTTCGCCGCCACCCTTGTCAAACGCGCCTCGACAGTTTGGCAATGTGACGGCCTCTCCGTCGGTCGCAATGAGGGATGGCAGCAATGGATGCTGCATCCCATCATCAGTGAAGACGGTCATATACGGGAGATTCAGGGCATCGGCCGCGACATCACCGAGCTCAAGCGCACGGAGGAAGCGTTGCGCGAAAGCGAGGAACGCTACCGCGGTATCGTGGAAGCCCAGCCAGATTTGGTGGCTCGTTACCTTCCGGATCTGACTCTCATTTTCGCCAATCAATCCTTCTACAACTTCTTTGCCGGATCCAGTCAGCAATTGATTGGCCGGAAATTGACGGAAATCCTTCCCCCTGAAGTCAGCGAAAAGTTTCGGGAAAGCACTAAATTCATTCCTTCTCCCCAACCCCCGTTAATGTGGGAAGCCGCGCTTCGAAGCCCCGCCGGCAATATCCAGTGGCAACATTGGATCAGCTGCGCAATCACCAACAGCGCCGGACGTGTCACCGCTATCCAGGCCGTTGGGCGCGACATTACCAGCCAAAAACAGGCCGAAGAAGCTCTCGGCAAACTCGCACACGTCTCTCGACTGGCCACCATCGGGGAACTAACCGCGATCATTGCGCACGAAGTCAGCCAGCCCCTGAATGCCATTCTCACAAATGTCGCATCCGGTGAAAAGCTCTTGCTCCAGAATCCTCCCTCCGTAAGCGACGTGCTCGCCGTCTTTGCCGACATCCGCCATGACAATTATCGCGCCGTGGAAGCCGTCCGCCGCGTCCGCGCTTTTTCGAAAAAAACCGAAACGGAAAAACTCCCTGTATACCTCCATGTTCTGGTCGAAGACGTGTTGCACCTGGTAAGGGGCGAAATCCTGCGGCTCCATATCCGCGTGGACGCGCGACTCGACGCCGACTTGCCGGCGGTACTCGGTGACAAAATCGGGCTGCAACAAGTGCTGCTCAATCTCGTCGTCAACGCGATGGATGCCGTCAACGAAGTTCCTGAAAAGGAAAGGTCTCTTTGGATCAGCGCCCGTCGGCGTGGCGATGAAGATGTGATGGTTTCCGTCCGGGACAGCGGCCCAGGCATACGCCCGGATCTTTTTGAGCGGCTGTTCGAATCCTTCGCCACCAGCAAACGCGATGGTCTTGGCCTCGGCCTTTCCATCTCCCGCTCCATCATCCAGACACACGGCGGTACTCTTTGGGCGGAAAACAACCATGACAGCGGCGCCACCTTCTGCTTTACCGTTCCGGTCCGGAAAATGCCGGAAGAGATCCGCCGACCTGGTGGTTAACCCGCGGATCTCTTTGCCGGCTGGGGCGCTGCTGAAATATTACGGCTGGGAATTTTGATTCGTGCCGCTGCTGGAGGCCGGCGGCGTGACCGCATTGCTCGGCTCTGAATAAATCCGCGACTGCGAGTTGCGCCCGGTTGCGGGCATCTCCGGCTTCAGCGCGATTCCATTCACCACCTGCTTTACGCCGTCCGTGTTTTCCGCAATGTCCTCAGCGCGGCTTTTTTCATTGTCGGTATTCACAAACCCGCTCAACTGCACAATGCCGGCGAACGTGCTCACCTTCACCTCGGAAAACTTGTAAGTCGGTTCTCTTTGCAGGGATTTTTCCACGTTTTCGGTGATGTGTTTGTCGTCGATTGTTCGGCCTTCAGTGCGCTCATCTTTCGGCGTCGTTTCGCACCCGGTCATGGCGACGAGCACGGCCACAGTGCTGGCGCAGAAGATTTTCTGCATGGTATTCTTTCGCATATGTCCTTTTCTTTTCCGATTGTTGTTTTGGTTCCAGTGGATTTGGCGTCAGAGAGGTTTCGGTTCACCCGTTTGACGATTGTTATTTGAACGCGAAGCGGAAACCGAACCGCAGAACGGCATAGTCCCGGGTTTCACTTGGAAAAACTTCCCTCGCGTCAAAAAATGCTCCCATGGTGGGCTTGAATCGATACTCAATTCCCACGCCCAGGTGGCCCAGCCACTGGGCTGCATGGTCCCATTGGCGGCCAAATCCTCCGAAGCCATACGGCGCAATTTGCGTGTGGCCGAGCGGATAGCGAAAGATCCCGTCCGCATTCAGCAAATAGGGAATCGTAAACGCATCCATGTAAGTGTCCGCCCCTACTCCGATATTCCGCGTCAAAAAATAGCTGCCTCCGAGCCCGATTCCCCAGGCATCCTTGTTGCCGCCTTTGTCCTTGCCGCCGTAAAATCCGTAAGTGTCCAGGTTCCACTCGTGATCGGAATAGAGATCCGTGCTTTGCGCCCTGGCTCCGCCGCTGGCCATTACTCCCAGCCCGAGTATCAATAGTATTGTTTTTATTTTCATAAAATTGCTCCACAGCTTCCGTTTCCTTCTTACTGCGCCCAATTTATTCCTGCGCATCCGCGCTTCCATTGCACCTAAGTACAACGGATGAATTATGGAACGAAAACGCAGCGCATTCTTTTTCACATCGCCCCCTCTCCACAATTGACTTTAGGTGTAACAAGCCAAAGAACCCGGCCGGCAACTTGTGGCGCGCTTCCAGCTGAATTCAACCTACGTGCAACTTTCCGCGAAAATCTTCGGGGCTATGTTCTCCCTTGAGGCGATCACCTTTAAAAATGTCTGTTCAAATTGAAATCATACGCGCCGCTGAATTCATCCGGTTCGGGGGAAAGGGCGATTTCGACCTCGTTGCCAGTTGCGCCGCGCTGCACAATATCGCCGAAGCCTGCAAATGCCGCGGAATGAATCGCGCCATGCTGGATGGCCGCCACGCGCGCGCCGAACTTTCCCCCAATGAGCTCGCCGCGATTGTGAACGCCTTTTGCGATATCGGTTTCACCCGCGATCTTCGCCTCGCGATTCTCCACGCCGCCGATCGCTACCAGCGCGCGCGGCTATTTGCCTTCATCAGCAGGATCAAAGGCTGGCAGGTGCGGGCCTTTGGTGATTTCGAACAAGCCCTGCATTGGCTCTCACAGGAGCCGGATCTCCCGCAACGCAAAACTGATTCTACTCACCGAAAGCAAGTCGCCGTCAGCCACACAACTCACGACGCAAAATCAGTCCCGATAAAACGTCCTTCTGCTTCGCCCGCAAAACCCCAACTTCCCGCCCGTATTTTGCTCAAAAGTTAGCGAGCCAACCTCGTGGCAATCAATTCGCGGCCGCAACAGAGGGAAGATTCTTGCCAATATAAGTGAAGCGCGCTTCCGAGAGTTTGCGAAATTATTTCTGTGTTGATCGGAGTGTTTGCCCGGGCAATGTCGATCAAAGTTGGGCGAGGCAAAATCCTTTAAGCGAATTATTATGTTAGCTGCCCTCCAAAAGCCGGAAGAGAAACGCGCCGCGAAAGTGATGCAGCACGCCAGCGGCGACAAGCGCTTCAAAATTCTCGAAGTGCACATGAAGAAACATTTGTTTCGTCATGACTCTCTTATCGAGGTGCTGCACAAGGCGCAGGAACTGTTCGGTTTCCTGGATGACGACCTTCTTCTGTTCATTTCCTACAAGCTCAAACTGCCCCCCAGCCGCGTGTACGGAGTCGCCACCTTTTATCATTTCTTCACACTCAAACCGCAGGGCGAGCACACCTGCGTCGTTTGTCTCGGCACCGCTTGTTATGTCAAAGGCGCGGACAAGGTCATCGCCGCCGTGCAACAGCGCGCAAAAATCCGCCCCGGCGAAACCACCCCAGATAAAAAACTCTCGCTTCTAACCGCCCGTTGCATCGGCGCGTGCGGCATCGCTCCCGCCGTCATTTACGACGGGCAGGTCGCCCCGAAGCAAACTCCCGAGGCCGTCCTCGAAAAAGTCAACCCGTGGATTAAATAATGCAACTCGACGATCTCAACGCGATTGCGGCCAAGGAAAAAGCTTCCGCTAAAAAGAAATGCCTCCGCACCTGCATGTCCGCCGGGTGCATGTCCTCTCGCGCCGATAAGATTCGCGATAACCTCGCCGCGGAGGTCAAATCCCAGGGCCTCGATTCTGAAGTCGAAGTGCGCCGCGTCGGTTGCATGGGTTTCTGCGGCCAGGGGCCGCTCGTGGGCATTGACCACGAAGACGGTCGCGAGGAATTGATGGAATTCGTCAAACCGGAAAACGCCCCGGACATCGTCCGCTCCCTCAAGGGCGGTGAATGCAAGGTGCAACGCGGCGATCCTCAACACCCCTTTTTCGCCAAGCAGGTCCGCATTGTGCGCGCTAACGGCGGCATCATAGATCCCGAAAGCATCGAGGATTACATCGCCGCCGGCGGATACCAGGCGTTGCATCAGGCTCTCACGGAAATGAAACCCGCTGAGATCGTTGAAGCCATCACTCGCAGCGGTTTGCGCGGACGCGGCGGCGCTGGTTTCCCCACCGGTCTCAAATGGGGCACCGTCGCCAAATCGCCGGGCGCCAAGAAATACATCGTCTGCAACGGTGATGAAGGCGATCCCGGAGCCTTCATGGATCGCAGTGTGCTCGAAAGCGATCCCCATCTCGTGCTCGAAGGCATGGCGATCGCGGCATATGCGGTCGGCGCCGATCAAGGATTCCTGTACGTTCGTGCCGAATACCCGCTTGCGATCAGCCGATTGCAAATTGCCATCAAACAAGCCCGGCAACTCGGGCTGCTGGGCGGCGGCATTTTCGAAACTCCCTTTGTCTTCAACGTAGATATCCGAATTGGGGCCGGAGCGTTTGTTTGCGGTGAAGAAACGGCGCTCATGGCTTCCGTGGAAGGTCGGCGCGGCACGCCACGGCCGCGCCCACCCTTCCCAGCCGAACGCGGATTGTGGGGCTGTCCGACGCTAATCAACAATGTCGAAACCTTCGCCAATATTGCTCCCATCATCAACAAAGGCGCGGACTGGTATGCAAGTTTTGGCACCGAAAAAAGCAAAGGGACCAAAGTTTTTGCGTTGACGGGAAAAATCAAAAACAACGGATTGATTGAAGTCCCGATGGGAATCCCTTTGCGGCAAATCGTCGAGGAGATGGGTGGCGGCGCGCCGGACGGGCGAAAGATAAAATCCGTCCAAACCGGAGGACCGTCCGGCGGCTGCATTCCCGCAGAACACCTCGATACACCGGTCGATTATGAATCGCTCACCAAGCTCGGCTCAATCATGGGCTCAGGCGGCATGGTCGTGATGGACGACAGCACGAACATGGTTGAAATCGCAAAATTCTACATGGAATTTTGCATGGAAGAATCGTGTGGAAAATGCATTCCTTGTCGCGCCGGAACCGCGCAAATGTTCCACCTTTTGGAAAAAATCGCGCAACGCAAGGCCACACCCCGGGATTTGGCACAGTTGGAGGAACTTTGTGACATGGTCCGGAATACCAGCCTGTGCGGCCTGGGTCAAACCGCTCCCAACCCAGTCCTGAGCACGTTGCGGTTCTTCCGCGACGAATACGAAGAGCTTCTCCAACCGGAATTGCACAAAAACAATGGTGACTTGAAATGCGAGATCGCGGCAGTGGCGGACAAACCGTAGAACCAAATTTATGGCCGCAAAAACTTTAACCATCGACGGCAAACAGATCAGCGCTGAGGAAGGCGTAACCGTGTTGCAGGCTGCCGAAGAGGCCGGCATCAGCATCCCCACTCTGTGCCACCTGGAAGGCGTCTACGATGTCGGCGCCTGCCGCCTTTGTCTGGTGGAAGTCGCCGGGATTTCAAAACTTCTTCCCGCGTGCACAACCCGGGTGGCGGAGGGCATGGAAATCAAAACCGAAAGCGAGCGTCTGCGAAACTATCGCCGCATGACGCTTGAATTGCTGTTCGCGGAACGCAACCACGTTTGCGCCGTCTGCGTTTCCAATGGGCATTGCGAATTGCAGACGCTGGCGTATTCGCAGGGCATGGATCACGTGCGCTACGATTACACTTTCCCCAGGTGGGGAGTCGACACGACCCACCGCCTTTTCGGCATGGACCATAATCGCTGCGTGCTCTGCACCCGTTGCGTGCGCGTGTGCTGGCACATTGAAGGCGCTGGCACCAAAAACGTCGCCGGTCGCGGCGGCAAATCCTGGATCATCACCGATCTCAACATGCCGTGGGGCGAGGCCGAAAGCTGCACCCAATGCGGCAAATGCGTCCAGGCCTGCCCCACCGGCGCGCTGTTCCACAAAGGCTCGACGGCGGCTGAGATGCTCCGCGATCGCTCCAAGCTGGAATTCATCGTGACAGCTCGCGAGAAAAAACAATGGATTGCGGCGGATTAACTTTATGAAAGTGCGTTTGGCGACAGTTTGGTTTGGTGGCTGTTCCGGCTGCCACATGTCGTTCCTCGATCTGGATGAGTTCCTTGTCGATCTCGCCGGGCTGGTGGACATCGTTTACAGCCCCGTCATCGACATCAAGGACTATCCCGAAAATGTGGACCTTTGCCTCATCGAAGGCGCCATTTGCAACGAAGACAATTTGGAACTCCTTCATAAAATTCGGGCGCGAACGAAAGTTCTGGTTTCTTTCGGTGACTGCGCGGTAACCGGGAATGTCCCCGCCATGCGCAATCCGCTCGGCCCGGATAATGCCGAAAGCGTGCTCCAGCGCGCCTACATCGAGAGCGCGCAACATAATCCCAAACTGCCACTGCAACCCGGCATTGTCCCCGTGCTGCTCGAGCGCGTGATGCCGGTTCACGAAGTCGTGCCGGTGGAACACTTTCTGCCCGGTTGTCCGCCCGACCCAGGCCGCATTAAGGCCCTGGTCACGCAGTTGTTGAACGGCGAAACGCCACATTTGGAAGCGGCGCAATTGAAATTTGGATGATTTGAGCTATGTCAAAACGCATTGTCATCGATCCGGTGACCCGTATCGAGGGCCACGCTAAAATCAGCATCTTCATGGATGACGCGGGGAACGTCTCCGACGCTGAATTTCACGTG
>Ga0207694_10004738_pt1 | contig 10577 bp, 9 predicted proteins | sample KBSC34metaG_FD_184353 | JGI IMG/M metagenome (GOLD analysis project Ga0207694, IMG submission 184353) | Corn rhizosphere microbial communities from Kellogg Biological Station, Michigan, USA - KBS C3-4 metaG (SPAdes) (version 2) | ecosystem: Host-associated > Plants > Roots > Rhizosphere > Soil...
ACGCCGAACTCGGTGCGCATGCGGTCCAGCGTCACTTCCAGGTGCAGCTCGCCCATGCCGCGCAGGATGGTCTGGCCGGTGTCGCGGTCCGTCTCCAGGCGCAGGGAAGGATCGGCGCGGACCATCTTGCCCAGCGCGGTCGAGAACTTCTCCTGGTCGGCCTTGGACTTGGCCTCGACCGAGACCGAGATGACCGGGTCGGGGAAGCGCATGCGCTCAAGGATCACCGGGGCGTTGGCGTCGCACAGCGTGTCGCCGGTATCCGTCTCGGCCAGCGAGACGAAGGCGATGATGTCGCCGGCGCGCGCCTCTTCGATGGCGTTGGCTTCCTTGGCGAACATCTCGACCATGCGGCCGATCTTCTCGCGCTTGCCGCGGGTCGAGTTGATGACCGACATGCCCTTGGTGATGACGCCGGAATAGATGCGGCAGAAGGTCAGCGCGCCGTAGCTGTCGTTGATCACCTTGAAGGCCAGCGCGGCGAAGGGCTCGTTGTCGGAGCACAGGCGCTCGCCGTTGGGGTTGCCGTCGGCATCCACGGTCTTGATCGCCTCGACGTCGGTCGGGGCCGGCAGGAAGTCGACGACCGCGTCCAGCAGCTGCTGCACGCCCTTGTTCTTGTAGGACGAGCCGCACAGAACCGGGGAGAAGGCGCTGGTGATGGTGCCCTTGCGGATGCAGCGCTTCAGGATCTCGACCGAGGGGGCCTCGCCGGTCTCGAGATAGACTTCCATCGCCTCGTCGTCCTGCTCGACCGCGGTGTCGACCAGCTGGGTGCGATAGTCGGCGATCTTGGTCAGGATCTCACGGTCTTCGGCGACGGTGATCTTCAGTCTGTCGGCCAGGTCGTCGGTGATATCCCAGACTTCCCACTTGGCGTCCTTGTCGTCCGAGAACCAGACCAGCGCCTTCATCTCGATGAGGTCGACCATGCCGCGGAAATTGTCTTCCGAGCCCAGCGGCAGCTGCAGCACCAGCGGGGTCGCGCCCAGGCGGTTCTTGATCATGTCGACGCAGCGGCTGAAATTGGCGCCGGAGCGGTCCATCTTGTTGACGTAGCAGAAACGCGGAACGTTGTAGTTGTCGGCCAGGCGCCAGTTCGTCTCCGACTGCGGCTCGACGCCGGCAACGCCGTCGAACACGACGACCGCGCCGTCCAGCACGCGCAGCGAGCGGTTCACCTCGATGGTGAAGTCGACGTGGCCGGGCGTGTCGATGATGTTGATCTTCTTCTCACGCCAGAAGGTGGAGACGGCGGCGGACTGGATGGTGATGCCGCGCTTCTGCTCCTGCTCCAGATAATCCGTCGTCGTGGACGTCTTCATATCCTTGGTGTCGTGGATATCGATGATCGTGTGCTTGCGGCCCGTATAATACAGGATGCGCTCGGTGGTGGTGGTCTTGCCGGCATCGACATGCGCGATGATGCCGATATTGCGGATGTCTGCGAGCGGAGTAGTACGGGGCATTACAACGACCTCATGACGATGGGCCCGTTCGGGGACCTTAGTACGACAAAGGGCGCGCCGAATCCGACGCGCCCGGGAAGGGATTACAAGGGCGACTTTTCCGAGATCGCCGATGGCGCAGCCTTATACAGCCACCCGACCCAAAAAGCAAAATCTCGCGTGCGATATCTGGCCTGCGCGGAGCGCATTTTCAAGGTGAAGATAGTGGGGTGGGGTAGTGAGCGGCCGACGCCATATCACATCCCACCGTCATGGCCGGGCTTAACCCGGCCATCCATGTGGTGCCGTAGGTACGAACCTCTGACTTTGGGCGCGGGCGGGACCGCGTGGATGCCCGGGTCAAGCCCGGGCATGACGATCTAGGGTTGAGGGTCGGACTACCCCGGAAACAGCCTCGCCAAATCGTCCCGCTCAGCCTTCGCAATCCCCCGTTCCGTCACGATCCCCGTCATCAGCCGCGCCGGTGTGACATCGAAGGCATAATTGGCGACCGGGCTGCCTTCCGGCGTCAGGCGCACCGTTGCCACCTGCCCATCCGCGCCCAGCCCGGAAATCTCGCTGACCTCCCGCCCGTCGCGCTGCTCGATCGGGATCTGCTTCACCCCGTCCGACAGGGTCCAGTCGATCGTGCTTGAGGGGACGCAGGCATAGAACGGCACGCCGTTATCGTGCGCGGCCAGGGCCTTCAGATAGGTGCCGATCTTGTTGCAGACATCGCCCGTGGCGGTGGTGCGGTCGCTGCCGACCAGGCAAAGATCGACCTGCCCGTGCTGCATCAGATGGCCGCCGACATTGTCGGCGATCACAGTGTGCGGCACGCCATGATGCTGCAGTTCCCACGCCGTCAGGCTGGCGCCCTGGTTGCGCGGGCGGGTCTCGTCGACCCAGACATGGACCGGGATGCCGGCATCGTGCGCGGTGAAGACGGGGGCCAGCGCCGTGCCCCAATCGACTGTCGCCAGCCAGCCGGCATTGCAATGGGTCAGCACATTGACCGTCTTGCCCGTCCTGGCATGGGCCTCGGCGATCAGCCGTGCGCCATGCGTGCCGATGGCTTGGCAGCATGCCACATCTTCGTCTGCCAGCTTCCCGGCCAGGCGCCACGCGGCTTCCGCGCGCGCAGCCGGCGCCAGCGGCTGGACCTCGGCGCGGACGGCGTTCAGCGCCCAGGCCAGATTGACGGCTGTCGGGCGGGTGGCGTGCAGCGTGTCATAGGCCTTGGCCAGCCCCGCGTCGGACGGATCGTTCTTCAGGGCCAGAGCCAGCCCATAGGCGCCGGCGACGCCGATCAGCGGGGCGCCGCGCACCACCATGGTGCTGATGCCGTCGGCCGCATCCTGCATGGAGCACCAGCGCGCGATCTCGAACCTGTGCGGCAGGCGGGTCTGGTCGATGACCTCGACCGACCCATCCTCACCCGGCCAGATGGTGCGATAAGATCGTCCGTCGACCTTCACGAATCGATCTCTTCGACCATATGCAGCACCTCGCCGAACTTGGTGATGGCGGCGCGGTTCAGGATCAGCTTGCGGCCGATCGCCAGCACCTTGCTCTCCGCCGTCGCCCGCGTATCCGGGTCCTCGATGCTCTCCAGGTCCTCGACATGGGCCAGGCCCAGCACCCGGCGGATCATCTTGGCCCCGGCGAAGCCCAGAGTGTCCTCGAACAGCCTGGCCATATAGCGGTCCCGCGCGGCGGCCAGCGCGGCCTGCCCGTCCGCGTCGGCGAACAGCTCGGCGGTGAAGGCGTCGCCGGTCGCCTGGGTCTGCCACAGCGCGCGGAACTTGGCGTCGAAGCCGGTCCAGATCTGCTCGGCCTCGTCCAGAATCCAGGTGCGGTAGGCATCGCCGAGCTCGCCCGGGCGATGGACGCGGTGGGCCACGGCGGCGATCAGCATATTGGCGATCAGGGCGCCGACATCGAACCCCATCGGCCCGAAAAAGGCGAATTCCGGGTCGATCGCGCGGGTGTCGTCGTCGGTCACCATGATCGAGCCGGTGTGCAGGTCGCCATGCACCAGCGCCTCCGCGCTGGTCAGGAATTTCAGCTTCAGAAGCTGCACCTCGGCCTTCAGCGCGGCATCGGCGCGGAAGGCGGCGGCGGTCTCGTCCAGCTGCGGCGTGGTCCAGCGGTTGCCTGAGCTCAGGCGGTACGGGTCGGTGAAGACCAGGTCCTCGGTGATCTTGCACAGCTCGATATTGCCGCAGAACTCCCGCATCAGCGTCTTCTTGCGGTCGGCGGTGAGGTAGAGGTCCGAGGTCTTGAACAGCGATTCGGCCAGGAAGGTCGCCATATGCTCGGCCAGGTTGGGCAGGGCCCGGCCCTCTTTCAGCGCTTTGCGCAGGATGATGTGCGGGGTCAGGTACTCCATCACGATCGCTGCGCCGACCCGGTCGGTGGCGAATATCCGCGGCACCAGATGCGGCACGGCGCGGGCCTGCTCGATCAGCGCCAGCGATTCGAAATAGGACCGCTCCAGCGGCAGCGGCCAGGCCTCGCCGACCAGCCGCATATAGGGCAGGGCCTGCTTCAGCACCACGCCGCCGCGCGGCCCCTCGACGATGAAGACCATGTTCAGGTTGCCGTCGCCGACCTCGCGTACGTTCCAGCCGCCCGGCTCGCCGCCCAGATGCTCGACGACGATCCCGATCTTCGCCAGATAGGCGGCGACGCGGCCTTCCTCCAGCGGCGCATATTTCTCGGTCTGAATGCGAAACGGCTCTTCCACCCTTGTCCCCTTGGTCTTGTGCGTCGGGCCCGACAACTAGAGCAGCCGATTGACCTCGCGGCAAGGCGGCGGTTAGGTGCGATCATGATCGAGATTCCAGACCCGCCCGCCGTTCCCCGTCCCGCTACCACAATCCTGCTGCTGCGCGACGGACCGAGCGGCATCGAGGTTTTCATGGCGACCCGCCATCAGGGCTCCAGCTTCATGCCCGGCGTGCTGGTCTTCCCCGGCGGCGGCGTCGACCCGGACGATTCGGCGCCCGGCCTGATCGATGTAGCCGGGCCTGGTTCGGGCGGCCCCGGCCTGCCCGACGACGCCATCTCGCGCATCGCCGGCGTGCGGGAGATTTTCGAGGAGGCGGCCTTCCTGCTTGCCCGGCCCATCGGCGGCGGCGATCTGGTGGGCGCCGACCGGCTTGAGCGCATCGTCGCCGGCCACCGCGCGGCCCTGTGCGGCGGCGAGAAAGCCTTCTCGGCGATCATGGCGGAGGAGGGGCTCAAACCCGCCATCGACCTGATGGTCCCCTTCGCCAACTGGATCACGCCGGTGATCCGCAAGAAACGCTTCGACGCCCGCTTCTACCTCGCCCGCGCCCCTGAGGGGCAGATCGGTGCGCATGACGATCAGGAACTGATCAACTCCCGCTGGATCACCCCGGCCGAGGCCCTGGCCGCCCAGGCCCGCGGCGAGATCAAGGTGGTGTTCGTCACCCGCTGCAACCTCGGCCTGCTGGCCAAGAGCCGCACGGTGGACGAGGCGCTGGCCGCCGCGCGGGCGCGAACCATTATCCCGGTTTCGCCCCAGCCCTTCGAACACCCGGATGGCCCGGCGCTGCGCATCCCCGCCGAGGCGGGCTATGACGTGACCGAGGTGCTGATCCGCGATATCGGGGACTAGACGCCTAAGGGGATTTCGGACTGTCCGCTCTTGAGTTCTGTCGCTATCGTCTTCAGCGCGTCTTGAAGTCTCTGATGCTGGAATGATGGGAGCCGAAGTGGCCGAGCAGGAAGATTCGCTTGGCGCAGCACACCGGGAGTCTCGGCCACAGGGTCTCATGGCCGCCGCCTGCGTGGTGGGGCCGATCCTTGGACTGTTTGTCGGCGGGCTTCTGCTCCAGAAATATGTCCTGGCGCCCGGTGACGCCCTCGTGGCCGGCCCGCTCTATGGCGGTATGCTGCTGTTGGCGCCGCTGGGGTTTCTGCTCTTCGGCTCCCTGATCGTCGCGCTTGCATTCGGGACGAGTGGAGGCGATCCGGAAGTCGCCGCTCCTCTCGGGCGGCCGGCCGTAAGGTCCCTTCTCGGACTGCTGGCGTTCAGCCTGTTGTTCTACATCCTGATCCTGTCGCGCGCCTTCTACGCCGACACCGGCGGCGTGGTGGTCTATCGCGCCGGTTTCCTCGGGTCCGTGCGCTACCCGTGGTCGGACGTTTCCAGCCGCAGCCTCGAATGTCGCCGAACCCGTAACCGTGATCTGATCTATTTCCGGGTCACAATGCGGGACGGTCGTGTCGTAGACCTGGGCAACGACCCGTTCACGCCATTCGAAACCCGCTTCGCGCTGCTGGACAATCTGACCAGCCAAGCGGTGCGCACAAGCCTGGGTGAAGTCTATCACTGCCCGCCCTACCTGACCGATTTCATCCTGAAATGGGATCATCCCGGAAAGGGGACGAGATAGATCGGCGCGGGATTGACCGGATGCTCTCGGCGAACGACCGGGCCGGGGATAATGCCGGTGATGCGGGGACACCATGCATAATTAATGACGCCACCGGCTTTTGTCGTAGTGGAGTGCCCAAAGTCTATTAAGTATTGTGTCCCCGGAACTGCCGATTACAAGGAGACAAACAGTTGACGTGGTTCAGCAGGTTTTTACACAACGCCACATCTCATCCGGGTGGCATGGCGTACTCACCCGCCTCGGTGATGGTCGTATCGGCAATCGCGTTCTTGTGGATCACATCCGTAGTTCGAGCCGGCCTGCGGACTGGCGCTTTCCCGCGTGTACGTACTCCAGCCGGGAAAGACTCGCTGATCAGACGCGACGAAGAATCCTCTGCCTTTCAACGAAATCTGGCGGCCGGTATTATTATGATGGCAGTGTCAGCCATCGCCTTCATCATAGGATTGATCCTGGCAATCGACCCCACATTATAGCGGTGGGGCGTAATTCGGGGACACCATACATAATTAATGACGCTACCGGCTTTTGTCGTAGTCGGGTGCCCAAAGTCTATTAAGTATTGTGTCCCCGGAACTGCGTGGCGATCCGCATCACATGGACGGCGTTGCCGACCACATCGGCGGGGCGCTTCTGTCCTTGGGGGCCTTTAGGCATCGAGATTTCCTTTTGCTCGGCGAAAGCTGGGAATCTCATCATCAGAAACGGATTCTGCGATCTGCTTAATCATGCGGCGATATTCTGGAGTGCCCGGCTTAAGCGCAACCCCGTTAGCAGCAATCGACAGCCCTTCCAGTTTCGCCTCACGCGCCTTCCGCGCCATCCGCCTAACTTTTGAACCAGCCATTGGACCCCATGCTTTCCGGTAAGCATGATATGGGAACCAGGTCGGGGATGCGATAGCGACGGGATCAGAAAGATCGACCGTCAGATTTCAAACTGACCCACTACCCGCCAGGGAGGTGCTTGGCATTTGCGGGCGTGCGCACGTAACCTGGCGCGGTTCGATCTGCATTGGGATCCTGTTCCATGGCCAAGGGAAACGTGACGCCATTCGAAAAGCAGGATGTCCGCGGATATCTGCACCGGCCCGATCGGGATAGCGAACCAGGCGTCGTCCTGACGCATGGCGCCGGCGGCAATTGCGACGGGCCGTTGCTCGTTGCGCTCGCGGATGCCCTTTGCGCGGCGGGAATGACCGTGCTGCGCTGCGACCTGCCGTTTCGGCAACGCCGGCCCAAGGGGCCGCCATCGCCCGCCACCGCCGCGGCGGACCGCGCGGGCCTGCGGAGCGCCGTCCTGGCGCTGAGTGAAATCGCGCCGGGCCCGATCCTGCTCGGCGGGCAGAGCTATGGCGGGCGTCAGGCCAGCATGCTCGCGGCCGACGAGCCGAACCTTGCGGCCGCGCTGCTGCTGCTCTCCTATCCCCTGCATCCGCCGGGAAAGCCCGCGCAGCTGCGGACTCAGCATTTCCCACGCCTCGGCGTGCCGGCGATCTTCGTCCAAGGTGCCGCCGACCCCTTCGGCTCGATCGCGGAGCTCGAAGCCGCGGTCAGGGCAATCCCGGCCCATCACCGGATTCTCCCGGTCGGGAACGCAGGACATGATCTGAAACGCGGACGCTTCGACCTTACGACCATTGTCGACGCTGTGCGCCAGGCCGTCGACAGCGGGTGAGGATGGTTGGACGAAGAACGCTCTTGACATTTTGTTCTTTTTATGTTCTTAATCGCGCCCATGTCCACGCCCGACGACATAGCATCGGCTAGCCCGGCCCAGGCGCACGATCCCGCGGCGGATCGGGCGGCGGAGCAGGCCGCGCGCAATCATGCGCTGCGCATGGAGGCGCTTGAGGCGGTGATCGCCCATGGGCTGGGGCTGCTCGATGAGATCAGCCGCCGCGCCCTGCGTGACGATCACTATTCCGCCGAGGCCGGCAAGCCTGAGCCGCCCGATCTCGGCCTCGCCTTCGACCGCATCAGCCGCGCCATCCGCTTTACCGTCGCACAGCATGAGCGGCTTGAGGTCGATGCCGCCAAGACGATGGAGCAACGCCAGGCCGAAGCCGCCGCCAGGCTGGCCGCCGAGGCTCAGCGCGCGGCCAAGGCCCGGAACGCCCCGTCGCCCGAGGAACAGGCGGCCAAGCGCGAGCAGGACCGCAAGCTGCGCGTGGTCGAGCGCGCCGTCAGGCGCGCCATCGACGGGATCGAGGATTATGACGAGCACGAGGAGCGGCTCGAAGACCTGAGCGCGCGGCTGGAGGAGGTTGAGGATCTCGGCCTCGACCGGCCGATCGGCGCGGTGGTCGCCGGCATCTGCCGCGCCATGCGCCTGCCGTTCGATTTCACCCTGTGGGAAGACGAACCCTGGGCGCTCAGCGAAGCCGAGACCCAGGCCGAGGGATCGCCTTATGCCAAATGGCGGCGGTCGGCGAACGACCGGGCCGGGGATTACGCCGACGACAACCGATACCGCCGCGGCGTCGGGCCGCCCTGAGTGGGGCTCGCGTTCTTTCTCTTTCCCCGCCTCATTCAGCCAATCAGCGCCTCCCCCTTGAGGGGGAGGTCGACGGCGCTTGCGCCGGCGGGTGGGGGGTATTGTTGCCGCCTTCTCCGGGCATCCGACGGGCGGAGGCATTCACCCCCACCCGGCGCTTTGCGCCGACCTCCCCCCTCAAGGGGGAGGCGAAGCATTGAAATCCATTAACGCTGAGAACGCGGAGGTTTCGCAGAGTGCGCGGAGGGATCACAATCTCTCTGCGTCCTCAGCGCAACCTCCGCGCCCTCTGCGTTGAAAACGGCTTAGATCGCCGCGATCACCGAGATCTCGATCGCGTATTTCGGCGCCGCCAGCTTGGTCTCGATCGTCGTGCGGCAGGGCGGGTTGGCGGGGTCGATCCAGGCTTCCCAGACGGCGTTCAGTTCGGCGAAGGTGCCGATATCGACGATGAACACGCCGGCGGACAGCAGCTTGCTCTTGTCCGTGCCGGCCTCGGCCAGCAGGGCGTCGATCTGGCCCAGTATTTCCCTGGTCTGGTCGGTGACCGAACCGCCGGCCGTCGCGTTGGCGACCTGGCCCGACAGATAGACGGTATTGCCATGGACCACGGCCTGGCTCATGCGCGGGCCGACATTGATGCGTTTGATGGACACTGAATGGCCTTTCGGGTTTTGGATATTCGGGTGCCTATATAACGGCTGCACGGAAAATCCATAACCGGCGGTATAGAGACAGTGATGAAAACGGGATTGACGATTTGCGCGGTGTCGATGGCCCTGGCCGCGACGGCGGCCCATGCGCGGCCGCCCAGCCTCGTGGGCAAATGGCGCCTCAACCCGAAGGAAACCGAGACTCTGCCCGGCGAGGAAGCGCCGGCCGAGCTGGTCATGGCGATCACCAAGGATGACGGGAAGGCGTTCGAATGGACCGTGACGGTCAGGATGGCCGACGGCGCCGCCGGCTCGACCCGCTTTTCCGGCGCCATCGACGGCAAGCCCTATCCGATCGAGGGCCGGCCGGGCAGCACCTCGGCCTTCTCCTGGCTGCCCGATGGAACGCTGAAGCAGGTGTCCGACCAGAAGGCCGGCTTCGTCGTCGAGATTTGCGAATTCTCGAACGGCATGAAGAAGATGGAGTGCAGCGCGCGGCAGACCGACATGAAGGGCATGGTCAACACCTATGTGGAGTCGTTCGACCGGCTGTAGCTCCCCGTGCGAGGGGATTGTGCAGTGCAATATAAGTGATAAGCTCCCCCTATAACCATAAGGCTGCACCACCCCGATGAGCGCACCGACGTCCCGTTCCGGCCTCCTGAGCAAGTACGATTCCGGTAGCTATTTCTGCGAGCTGCTGGGTTCGCCCACCAGCCCGCATCCGGTGTTCGAGACGATCGAGCAGCAGCTTTCGACCATCACCGAAGACGAGCTTCGCAGCCGCGCCGCCGCGGCCGAGAACGACCTTTACGATCTGGGCGTCACCTTCACCGTCTATTCCGAAAAGAATGCGATCGACCGGGTGCTGCCCTTCGACATGATCCCCCGGATCCTGTCGGCCGCCGACTGGACCATGCTGGAGGCCGGGGTCAGGCAGCGGGTCAGGACGCTCAACCTGTTCCTCGCCGATGTCTACGGCCCGCAGAAGGTGCTGAAGGACGGCATCGTCCCCGCCGATCTGGTGCTGGGAAACCCCAATTACCGCGCCCAGATGCAGGGCGTGAAGGTCGCCAACGACGTCTATGTCGCGATCTGCGGCATCGATCTGGTGCGCGACCAGAACGGCCAGTTCATGGTGCTGGAGGACAATGCCCGCACCCCATCCGGCGTCTCCTACGTGCTGGAGAACCGCCGCATGATGCACCGGGCCTGGCCCGAGCTGTTCCATGGGCTGGGCGTCCAGTCGGTCGACGGCTATGGCGCGCGGCTGCGCCAGGCCCTGGCCGAGAACGCGCCGGGCGGCGAGGCCGATCCGCATATCGTGCTGCTCACCCCCGGCACCTATAACTCGGCCTATTTCGAACATGTCTTCCTGGCGCGGGAGATGGGCGTCACCCTGGCCGAGGGGCGGGACCTGGTGGTGGTCGACAGCAAGGTCTATCTGCGCACCATCGCGGGCTTGCGCCGGGTCGATGTGATCTATCGCCGGATCGACGACGATTTCCTCGATCCGCTGGTCTTCCGTGAGGACAGCATGCTGGGCGTGC
>Ga0207694_10004745_pt1 | contig 10570 bp, 13 predicted proteins | sample KBSC34metaG_FD_184353 | JGI IMG/M metagenome (GOLD analysis project Ga0207694, IMG submission 184353) | Corn rhizosphere microbial communities from Kellogg Biological Station, Michigan, USA - KBS C3-4 metaG (SPAdes) (version 2) | ecosystem: Host-associated > Plants > Roots > Rhizosphere > Soil...
TGACGCAATCTTTTAGCGTGCTGATTGATCCAAGAGTGGCGGCCGATGGCGTGACGTTGTCAGACTTGCAGGAACAGTTTGAACACAACATGCGCATGCGCGACCTCGTTAGTGGCGTTAATCAGCTCGCCACGAGAGTCAGGGAGGCAATCGGAAAAACGCCCAACGATCAGCGAATAATCGCGCTCGCGGGGAAACTCTTGAACGAACCGGTCCGTTACGGCAAGCCCGGTCTCCAGACGCATATCACCTATCTCGCCAGCATGACCTCGACCGTGGACCAGAAGATCGGGCGCGACGCTGTGGAGCGCTATCAGGTGTTAAAGAAAGAATTCGACACCCTGCGCGCCGAAGCCGACCGCATATTAGGGGCCACGGATAGTACGGATCCATGAACGGATCAGCGCTGATCCATAAAAATAATCCGTAAAATCCGTGGTTGTAGTACCATTCGCTGGTTGGCCCATTGTGGGCTGAAGTCCCCCGACGATGAAACGCAGAACCTTCCTGGAGATGTCGATTCCCCTGGCGGCAGCCAGCCTCGCTCTGCCTGCCTGCAAGCGAATCGAGGGTTCCGTAGAAAAGCCGCTGCTACCGTTGGTCCTTCGTGGTGGACGCTCGTTCATCGACAGCCAATGGAGAACTGTCGACATCGGGATCGACGACGCTGGTAAACTCCGTTTCGGGCTTGAGCTTCGAGGCACTGAGACGTTGAACGTCACGGGCCGCGTAATCTCGCCGGGCTTCATAGATATCCTTGCAGATAACTCAACCTCGCCTGAGTCGACCTACCAGATCTTCGAGAAGTACAAAGTTTCAGACGGCGTCACCACTGCGCTGCAAATGCACGGCGGCAGTCCTGACTGTGGCGCCTATTACCATCAATTTTCGAATCGTCCGCATTCGATCAACTTCGGTGTTTCGACTTTCGTTATGGCGCTGCGCGCTCGATCCGGCGCGCGAAGGTTGATTGAGAAAAACCTCGAAGAGGGCGCGCTCGGCGTTTCACACAGTCTCGAGTATCAACCTGCGCCTTACGCAGAGATGTTGGAGTACGCAAAGCTCGCAAAGAAGTACGATCGTCCGATGTTCCTGCACCTGCGTTACTCGTCGAGTGAAAAAGAATTGGAAGGCGTTGACGAAGCGATTCGTCTTGCACGCGACAGCGGCGCGCGCCTTCACATCGATCATCTGCACTCGACGGGCGGCACGTTCCACATGGAGCAGGCGCTCGAGAAGATTCGCACCGCAAACGCACAGGGCATGACGATCACCACATGCGTCTATCCTTACTCGTTTTGGGCCACGTATCTCTCAAACAACCGCTTTGGACCCGGCTGGCAGCAACGTTACGGACTCAATTATGAGGATCTGAGAATTGTCGGCAGCTCCGAGCGCTTGAACGAACGCAGCTTTGCGCACTATCGCAAAACTTCTGCACTCGCGGCTGTTCCTGAAGGAACGATGCCGCTCGAAAAGACTGTGAACCTCGCGCTCAAAGAAGACTTCTGCATGATCGGCTCTGATGGCGGTATACAGTTTGAGCCACGCGCGAACTCCCATCCACGCGGCGCCGGCTGCTTCGCCACTGCGATTCGACACGCACTCGATATCGGCATGCCTCTCGAAAAGATCCTCACTAAGATGACGTTGTTACCGCGCAGTGTGGTGACGCCGGCACTAAAAGATCGTGGCGTGCTTGAAGACGGCGCAATTGCAGATCTAACCGTCTTCGATCCCGCAACCATTCGCGGCAACGCAACGACTGAGAACCCAAACCAGTTTTCGTCAGGAATCGACCTGGTGATCGTCAACGGCAAGATCGCCTACAAAGATGGCAAGCAGGTTGATAAGAACGGCGTCGCGATCAAAGCCTAAGGCAGTAACTTCCCTAAAGCATAAGGCAGCATCTTGCGCCACCATGGCCAGTCGTGGTCCACGTCAGGTCCCCACAGGTCCAACTTGTGAGGAATGCCTTTGGCGGTGAGAATGTCTGACAATGCGCGGCTGCGTTCGGGTGCTTCGTAGTTTCCCTGCCCTGACATGATCAGGATCGCGTCGGCCTTCTGCAGCAACGGCAGGAAGTGGTCGTCGTTCAAGTTTGAAAGATAGTCGACCGGATTATTGAAGTAGACGTTGTCGTCGTAATAATCCTTCAGGTAAGCGCGCACGTCGTAGCTGCCGCTCATCGCAATCACGCCGCGAAACAGATCGGGATGCTTGAAGTAAGCATTCGCCGAAAGATACGCACCCAAGCTCGCGCCCGTCGTTAGCGGGCGGTTCTCACCGTCGCCGCAATCCTTTCGAATCAGCGGCAACACTTCGTCAGTGATGTATCGATCGTAGCGCGTGAGCAACTCTGCTTTGAGATTCGACGGCATCTTCTCGTTCAAGAGGCTGTAGCGATTGACGCTGTTGATGGAATACGCGCGGAGTTTGCCGGCCTCGATAAACGACTTGATCGCGTCGACAAGATAGAAGCGTTCATACTCGAGATAGTCGGCGGCAGCCGTGGGGAACATGAGCAGCGGTGGTCCGGCATGCCCGTACGCGACGAGCGGCATTTCGGTATTCAGGTTTGGGCTATACCAGGCAGTTGTACGGCGTTCCATCAGGGGACCTTTCTCAAGGGAATCAGGGCCGAAGATATTCTCGCAGATTATTGCCCAGCGCAAGTTTGCAGCGCCATCCACCTAACGTTTTGGGCCGGATTTCGCATAGTTAACATGAAACAAATCCCGCCAAAAGGAGTGAAAATGGCTACGAAAACTCAAAACAAAAGAGAGCACCTCGAGGGGTTGCTGGGTGAACAGATTACAGATGAAGCACTTGCCGCGATTCAGGTGTGGCTCGATACTGCCATCGTTACAAACACTGAAAGCAGAACAGTCCAGAAAAACACCATAGCAAACTTGCCGAATCGATGTTCGGCGAACCGTGTGATCGATGTCAGCGGATTTGCAACAACGGGGGCGAATGGGCAGTTCTCCTTTAATCTGACGAATTTCATCTGTCCCGCACGTGAAATTTACAGCGAGCCGGTAAACGTCATCGCGACCCCAAAAACATCGAAGCCGTTTTTCTTAACTGTGCAGCACGAGGTTGTGAACAACGGCGCCGACGTCAAAATCACGGTCTTTGCATGGAAGTCAAACGGATCAGCTGCGCCGGGGATTACGTTCAACTGGCGCTGTCGAGTTGAGAATCCACTGATCATTACGTGAGTCTGATTCGCGGTGACCTGGGTCCTTGAGCGAGTCCTGAACGGTTCCTTGAACGGTTGACGCTCTCGGACCCTTTTGCTATAAAAACGCTTCGCGCCCTGCACATAGTTTCCTGGAAACCATGTGAGGGCGCTTATTCCGCAGTAGCTCAATGGCAGAGCATTCGGCTGTTAACCGAAGGGTTGTAGGTTCGAGTCCTACCTGCGGAGCAATTATCCTTTAATAAAATCGAAGAAGAGGCCACCCGCAAGGTGGCCTCAAGTTTCTGTGACATGATTTGTGACGTAGTAGCTGTTTAAGGTGATGTCGCGGTCAGAGAAATTAGGTTGGCATTTGTGTGAAGATTGCTGGAAGAGGTAAAGACTCTCTGGAGTCAACCCAGGAACCAATGGCATGAGAATCGAAACATCGTTTTCGGCGCAATCGAATCGGGTCTCACCATATTGCCTCGTGCTATGATGTGGCCGGAGGAAACTAATGGAAATCAAGATGACCATAATCTATGAAAGGGCCGATGGGCTGATTCAGGCCTCAGTCGCGGAGCTTCCGGGAGCGATCTCGCTCGGTGCTGATGTCGAGGAGGCGCGGCGAAATCTGGATGAAGCAATCGAGATGGTGCTGGAAGGAAACCGCTTGCTGGCCGAAGATGTTACCAGAGAAAAAATCAGTAGTGAAGAAATCGCCTTTCGCGCCGCATGAAGCGAATCGATTTAATTCGACATCTTGAGAGTCAGGGCTGCCAGCTCATGCGCGAAGGAAGACAGCATAGCCTTTACATCAACCGACAAACCAGGAAATCCGCCGCCGTGCCGCGTCATCGAGAGATTCCCCAAGGAACAGTTCGAAGCATTTGCCGCGCTCTTGGAATTCCGTCGCCTTTCTGAAAAGGCTCAGCAGTTGTGTGCCGACTACAACTCGCGTAAGACGCGTTTGCAATCGTGCGAATTTGAGTGATATGAAGATCGACATTGATGCCCTTACCGAAGCTCAACTGATTGATCTCAACAATCGGGTTGTCGAGCGGTTGAGATTCTTGAGGCACATGCGGACTCACTCTCAAATGCTGGAGTTCAGTATTGGCGATCGTGTTTCGTTTCAGCCGGAAGGTCGGCCTCTTCAGGTTGGTATGCTTACGCGCTATAACAAAAAGACTGTTACAGTTATCACTGAAAGTGGCGAGCGCTGGAACGTTGCTCCCGGATTGCTGCGCCGCGTTAATAGCTCTCAGGGCGACAACGCTTTGGCAAACGTGATTCAGTTACGCCGGAAGTGAGTGGCGAATGCGGCCGGAGAACGATCGCGCCACTTCTTAACGGCCACGGTGATGGCGTCCGTGAATCGAGGCGAAGAGAATAGCGTGAACCCTCTGAAGCAATACCTTACGCGGGCGAATGAGATCATCGGAGAGCGCACGCCCGACGAGGAGAAATATGACCGTGAGGTCATCCGCTGGATGCGCAAGGGCAAGAGCATAAACAAAGCAATTGCCAAGGCCAATGAGAAGTACCCCACAGAGGCGTTACAGGTTGACGATGATACTTTGGGCGAAGTGCGGGCTCATTATGAGTATCTGGCGGAACACGAGGCCATCATAGGAAAATTAGACGCACTCAAGTTATAGACGCCCCAAGGCCGCTTGGCCCACCTGCCGCTCGAGTTCAAAGGCCATTTTCATCTCCACTGTCGGCGCACAGAAAAAGTTGCGAAGATTGTCCAGTGTGGGGAGAATTTTTCTACAGGCCACCGTGCGGAAGGTGGCCTTAAGTTTTTTTCCGTTAACTTAAGCAGGTCGGACGAAGGAACGTTACATATGGCGATGGGAAATGTAAAATTGGGGCGTTAAGTTTACATTTGAGCTCGGCATATGTAACTTCCATGCCTAATGCAACCTCAGTCTTTCAAATCCGGGAGCTACAAACAACAGTATCAATATAGAAGTTTTACGCCAACATTCATAAATAAGCTTCTGACTTGGACAGATCCTAATATTGACGTCCTGCTGGAAGAGGCAACCAGACTTCTAGGCGAACTAAATGCTTATTCAATCTTGATACCAGACGTCGATTTCTTCATTAGGATGCATATCCTGAAGGAAGCAACCACGTCGAGTCGGATTGAGGGCACGCAAACGAATATCGATGAAGCTGTCTTTCCAGAGGAAGAGATTGCCCCCGAAAGACGCGATGATTGGTTGGAGGTTCAAAATTATACTAAAGCAATGAATCACGCCATTGCGGTACTTGAAAGACTGCCGCTTTCAATGCGACTACTTCGCGAGGCGCACAAAATACTAATGTCGAGCGCGCGCGGTGAACATCGCACTCCCGGCGAGATACGCAAAACTCAGAATGGGATTGGTGGCTCAAATCTTACGCATCAATCGGCGAGCTCACTCATCAGACCTTTTGAAGAAATGGGAATTCTCCGAGAAATTACCGGACGAAAAAAGGACCGGCTTTTTGTCTTCTCAGAGTATCTTAGTCTCTTTACAAGCCGCATCTCTCAGAGCCAAATAATAAGACTCAAACGCAAACCGGGTTGACATAATTTCGGGTGGGTACGAAGACGGCGGATTTCGAAACCTTCATACACGACCTGTTAGCGAACGAGCATTGATGGAACAAAAACCAATGTCGCAGGTTCGGTCACTCAAACGCGGTAGACTGCGTATCGGCAACGACTGGAACGCAATCACCATCATCGCCCTTTCCCAATCCAATCCGCTGAAGGCCGTGGCGGAATTGGTTGAGAACTCCATCGATGCGCGCGCCACCACTGTCTCGATCATTCGCGGTCGCAGCGAAGGCAATCACTATTTGGAGATCCGTGATGACGGGCAAGGGATCCCGCGGGATGCGGAAGGACGTCCGGACTTCCGCTACGTCGCTACACACATTTGCGATTCAGTAAAGCGACGATTGAAGGTGGAGGGAGTCTCCGGACTTCAGGGAGAGTTTGGCATCGGTCTGCTTTCCTTTTGGACACTGGGCGAAGAATTGATGCTCACCTCGACCGGTGCCGACGACCGTGCCTGGCAAATGGTCATGAGAAAAGGTGATCCCGGCTACACCGTAAAAGCCCGGCGTACACTTTTCGCCGAGCCCGGAACTCAGTTACGAATAAACCGATTGCTCGAAGGAATTCGCTCCCTCTCGGGAGAAAAAATTCAGTGGTATCTCGCCGCCGAGTTGCGCGACCGCATTCGTCATTCCGGCGCGCGCATTACCGTTATCGATAAGATCGCCCGAAAGCAGTATGCAGTTGAACCGCGTCAATATGAAGGCCGATTGCTGCACCACTTGCCCTCTGTTCATGCAACGGCCGGTGATGTTTACGTTGAGGTTTATATGAATGAGCCCAAAGAAACAAATCGCGTTGCGCTGTTTCGACATGGCACACGCGTGTTTGAAGATGTTTCCGTGATTGACGAACTCGCGAAGCCGCCCTGGACCACACGTTATCTTCAAGGACACATCGATGCGCCCTTCCTCAATTTAACGCCAGGCACGCGCAGCGGGATCATCCATGATGAAGCATATGCATCACTTCTGGAAGCTCTCATTCCTTTGGAGAAAAACCTGACAGATATACTTGAAGCACAGCGTCGAGCCGAAGAAGAACAAGCAAGTCGAGAATTACTGCAGACGATTCAACGGGCGTTTCGCGAGGCATTTTTGGCGCTTCCAGCTGAAGAATACGATTGGTTTGATATCCACTCTCGTACTCAGCGCGGATCGGGTGCGAGTCTGCGCAACATTGGGACTACTGAAAAACTGATTGCCGGTGTGACGGAGCAAGAAAACGGTAACGGGAAACAACGGCAGTTTTTCGAGTTCGCTGGTCCGCTTTTTACCGTAGCGATCTCACCAGCCTCGAGTGTTGTGCGAGTAGGCGAACAGAGAATATTGCGTGCGTTACCTTACGATCGATCTCGTCGCCGAGTTGAAAGCGATCTGACGTTTGCGTGGGAAGTAATAGAAGGCGGTGGGGCCCTGGAACATCGACATGATCAAGTCGCGACGTTTATTGCTCCCGCTGAGCCTGGCCTTGTGCGCGTCAAGGTGATGGTTTCACAAAACGACATTGAGCGATCAGCGGAAGCGTTAATTACAGTGACGCACGAACTCTTGTCACAGGTGGGAACAGCCGTGGTGGAGTCTCAGGGGTTACCGGGCTACACTTTCGAAAGCGCTCCGGGCGACTCGTGGCGCTCGAGATTTGACACGAGCCGCAACGTCATCGTCATCAATAACGGGCACCGTGACTTTGTCTACGTGGCCCGGACCAGGACGCTTAAACTTCGCTATCTGATTCGCTTGTACGCCAAGGAACTGGTCCTTAAAAACTTCGTGGGCTTACCACCGGACCAACTGCTTGAAAGAATGGTCGAATTATCACTCAGAACTGAAGAGAACCTGTAGTTCAGTTAGCTTTACACCGAAGGTCACCAAAAAGTTGCGAAGATTGTCCAGTGTGGGGAGCCAGATAGGACGAAGGTCGCTGGAATCGGCACCAGCGGCCTTTTTTCTTTGCCAAGTCGTGTTCGTAACTGCAAGTAGATCAAACGGTTGGCGAAACGTTGCAGTGAGAGTGTGGTCCTTCCATATCGAGTTCGAACACACGAAATTGAACAACTTTCGTTTTCGCTTGAATCTTGCTGTTTATACAATGGCATTGAGTGGCATTGAGGTAGTGCCTCAGTTTGAAACTGAGCACTACCCCGAGATGTTATTGATTACGAAAGACTGTCGTAAGAAGACCTGCCATCCGTGCAAACAGTGGATGGGGGGGCGGGCCGTGGCTTTTCATCCGACTGTCTTGCTAGTCAGCGAGTCCGGTTTGTTACCCAACCTACTTGAAATTAAAGGTTCCAGCTTCTCTGGAAGCAGCCAAGCGCTTACCAAAAGTTTCCTATCTTAAAGACTGCCAGCTCCACACGTTGCAAGCTGAACAAGACTTCCGCACTGCCGTGGAAAAAATCAGCTGAAATGAATTTGGGAATTTGCCCATTTACCAGTGAGGCTGCGGAAACGGTTCCGTGGTCAATTTAATCCCGGAGATAAAGCGATGCCCGATGATGTCACTGCGGCTGGCGTTATTGCAGACGCCGAATTCATTGTGAATGCTGAAAACTTTGTGCCTTTTGGGCCCGGTGCTCCGATCACAATACGAGCAACGGGTGATTTACCACAGACGATAGACGATCTCATAATCCAAGTTTCGCGGACCTATGATCTTTCAGTCACTGCTGCCGGTCAGCTTAATATTCCAGTGATCGGCTCCGTTTCAGGTGGCTTGAATCGTCGCGTCGTAGTTCTTGAGAGGACCGCGTATAAGGAAATTGTTGAAGACCAAATAACAAACCAGTTTGGTTACGCGATTCGGCTCGCGGTAACCGTGAACAAGGTTACGGCCGAAGCCAACCTAAACCTTCCATTCCTTGCAGCCTCCGCTCAATTGGGACAGATCGAGGCAAAGTGGACGCTGCAAGTGATTGGGCTGTCCGGTCCCAAAATCGATTCTGCTTTGTTGCCTCCCAAAGAGTTAAATCTCGAAACGTTTGTTCTCGCAAACCAGAGTCTGGAGAGTCTGATCAAGGCGGTGCGCGATCCGAGCACGCAGTTCAGGGCCCAACTCGTCGGGATCATCAAGCCCGCGGATGTCGTCGAACGCGAATTCCTCACAGCTATCGGAAAAGTGTATGCCCTGGGCAGATTTGAAAAAGGAAAGAAGCGAGGCGACGCCCTTGCGGACCTCGGCTCGATTCGGGATGAAATGCGTGATGCGATAGTCGACACGTACAAAGATTTTGCTGGCATTACCAACGACACCGAGGCTCCGTCACCGCAAGTTCGAACTCGAGCAGCGAGCCTGCTTGGTCCAGTGAAAGTTGAGCCCAGATAATACACACACTGTTTGTGACATCCTCACGACTCAAATACCACTCACTGCCTGGGTGGTATTTGAGTCTTGACGGCATGTTCCTGACGCCCGAGATGGTTAATGGCACGAAACTCTTCAGAATCCGTCAGGTCGTGGCGAACACACCAGCGTCGGAAGCCGGATTGCGGGCCGACGATCTCATCACTGCGATTGACGGGCAGCCCGCAGCAGATTTTACAGAAGGCCACATCGAGCGTATGTTCACACACGACGGGCAGGAGTTTGCTTTAACCATCAAACGTGGTGAGAAACTCTTACAAGCCAGACTCAAGTTGCGTAGATTAATCTGATTGACGATGACTGTCAGACTTATACTTGGTTGCGTATTTCTTGCTTGCGTTAGCGGATTCGGACTCGCTTCGAGTCTTACTCACCTTGCGATCGTTGAAGCAGTGAACGCAAAGCTATCGACAACTGAGCAGTTCGGTCAGCTCGGATGGGGGCCAGTGAAGAGTTTCAAACTGAGCAACGAGTATCGCCGACTCTATCCAGACGGAAAACTCTTAAGGCGCGCAGGTATTCTGACGGCAGCCGGTTTGTTTTCCCTTCTCGTAGCTGGGGCGCTCTTTGGATTGCCGCTACTTGGCATGACATTAGTAGGCGCAGTTGGCGCTTTGTCACTTCGGTCCCTATATTTTTAGGAAACGAATCTTTCTAACTCCGTTGATCGGGACCTATGGAGGCGGACGTGGGTACAAAAACATGGGGGGCAAAGTTAGATCCCTACAGCCGCATGCAGATGGAGGACGGTTTACCTGCCGAAGGCGTTGAAGTGACCTTGCGGGTAACAGACCAGGCCGGGGCCGCGAAGCAGTTGGAGCAGGCCGGCTTGAAAGTGCACGGGCAAGTAGGCGAGATCATCGTCGGACACATCAACTCAACCGACCTCCAACAGATCGCCGAACTGGATTGCGTTGAAGAGGTTCAATTGTCACGCCCTCTTTACGGCGAAAACTCCACCAGCTCAGAAGAGGAACTCTGAAATGCACGAGGGAAAGTTGGATCCACGCCTGCGGTTCCTGCAGGAACAGACAGCCGACGAACGAATCGGGTTCGCTGAATCAGTGCGTCTCGGCCGGGTTTCCACCGCCCGCCGCGTAGTGGGCATTGACGTGCTGCTGCGCTGCCGCAAGGGGCCAGGGACAAAGACCGTCCGCAGCATCGAGCGGAAGCTGACTGCGAGGGGCGTGGAGGTACGCTCGAGCGTGGATGGTCCAGTGGTCGTCGTGAGCGGTCGCGTACCCGTCAATCGTTGTGAGGACCTTTTACAAGAAGACTGGATCGAGCTCATCGAAGCGTCAAAGCAACTCTTCCCTGACCTGGATCTCTCCGGGCGTGACGTGGGTGCCCGCACTTTGCAGACGATCGCGCCGACTGTCCGCGGAACTAACGTGCTCGTCGGT
>Ga0207694_10004746_pt1 | contig 10563 bp, 8 predicted proteins | sample KBSC34metaG_FD_184353 | JGI IMG/M metagenome (GOLD analysis project Ga0207694, IMG submission 184353) | Corn rhizosphere microbial communities from Kellogg Biological Station, Michigan, USA - KBS C3-4 metaG (SPAdes) (version 2) | ecosystem: Host-associated > Plants > Roots > Rhizosphere > Soil...
CATCAGTTCCGGATCCTGCGTCGCCCCCAAGCCAACGTGATGCGGGAAAATCACCGCGCCATCGATATTGTTGTGGCCGTGGACAGCATCGATTCCGTAGAGCAGAGGAATTTTCAGGCGGGTCTGCAATGCCTGGACTTGAAATTGTTCGACCTCCTTCAGCCACGTCTGGGGGGAATTGCCGTCCGCGGGATCGGAACTGCCGCCGCTCAGAACGGAGCCAAGAAAATATTTTGCGACGTCGGACTGGTTCGTCAGCGCGCCGGAATCCACCTGCACCATCTGGCCGATTTTTTCATCGAGCGTCATTTGGGCCAGCAAGACGTCCACCTTGGCATCGATGCCCGTGTCCGCGGCGACGGCGTTCAGAACCGCTTCTTTTGAAAACAAAAAGATGCCAGTACAAATAAAAAGCAAACACCCCCGACGTGATAAGATGCCTGATTGGAACATATTCGCCTTAATAGACTAAACCCCAGCCGGTCAAACCATCCCTATTTGGAGGGGGATGACATATCCCATGGTTCATGCGAACCTTAACACATCACCGCATGAAACTGGCACAGCTCTTTTTTGTCCTGGCCATGGCGATGACCTTGCGGGCTGACCAGTTCGATACGTTGCGACTATATTGGCAGTCCAATCTAGTCAACAACGGCTCCAGTCCCTCCAGTGTCGCCACCACAGCCAACAATCACTGGAGTTCCATGAGCACCAGTCCGATGCGCACCTACCTGTGGAGCGACCTCCCCTTCGGCTCGGTATCGGCCAACCTCGTCTCAACTTACAACCGGTTGCAAGCGATGGCGCTCGCCTGGGCGACGCCGGGCAGTTCGCTGCAAGGCAACGCGAGCCTGGCCGCTGCAGTGGCGGGCGGTCTGGATTGGATGAACACCAATGTCTATACCGTGAGCGCGACTGAATATGACAATTGGTTTCATTGGGAGATCAGCGGGCCTCAGTCGCTCAACAATACGATGGTCCTGCTCTACCCGACCCTAACGGGAACCCAGATCACCAATTACCTGAGCGCCATCGACCGCTACAGTCCCGGCGGCCCGGGCGCGACATTCGGCTGGATGACGGGCGCGAACACTTCCGACAAGGTTCTGGTCGTGGCCATCCGCGGTATCCTCGGCCGGGACAGCAGCAAACTGACTTCGGCCCAGAACAACCTGACGCCGGTATTCGCCTATGTCACCAGCAGCGACGGATTCTACAAGGATGGCTCGTTCGTCTTTCATTCGAAGATCGCCTATAACGGGCATTATGGTCTCGTGCTGCTGGGAGATATCCCGAAAATTGTGAACCTGCTGCAAGGATCGACCTGGCAAATCACCGACCCCAGCCTAACCAATGTCTTCAACTGGGTGGCCAGTTCATTTGAACCGCTGATTTACCACGGTTCCATGATGGACATGGTGCGCGGGCGGGCCGTTTCATGGTCTTATGAGACGGCGGCGAACGACGGTTCCGGCACTATTTCCGCCGCGCGGGCCATCGCGCAATTCGCGCCGGCCAGCACGGCGGCGGCATTGACCAACTGGGCAAATTCACCACAGCTTCCGCCCGGGCAATTCCATTTTCCCGCGATGGATCGTGTGGTTGCGTTGCGTAACGGCTTTGCTTTCGGCATCAGCATGTCCTCAAGCCGCATTGCCAACTACGAATCCATCAATGGTGGCAACCTCCACGGCTGGTTCACCGGCGATGGCATGACCTATCTTTATCTCGGCAACAGCGAAACCCAGTATGCCGGCGATTTCTGGCCGACGGTTGATCCCTATCATCTGCCAGGAACCACGGTGGAGACAAATACGCATGCCAACTCCGCCGGTGAAGCCACGACCACGGATCAAAACTGGGTCGGCGGGGCGCAGGTGAAAGGCACTTATGGCGTCGCCGGGATGTCGATGCATTCCTGGAACACATCGTTATTTGGAAGAAAATCGTGGTTCATGTTGGACAATGAGATCGTGTGTCTTGGTTCGGGCATCACCTGTGGAGGCCCGGTGGAAGTCCATACCACAGCGGAAAACCGGCGCCTAGGTTCGCCGATCACCGGCAGTTTCACGCTAAACGGAAGGGCCATCACCCCGGCAATCGGTTGGAGTTCTAATCTGCCGAGTGCCACGCCATCATGGTGCGCCCTCGGCGGCACGGGTGGCTACTATTTCCCGGCCGGGAACACCAACTTGCAGGCCGGTTTTAACGCCAGCAGCGGCCAGTGGTCCGCGATCAATTCCATCGACGATTCCACGACTTACACGGACAACTACCTGAAGCTCTGGTTCAACCACGGGTTGCTGCAGACCAATTCGTCGTACGCCTACGTGATTCTGCCAAACATGAACACCACCAGCGTGAGCAACTATGCGCTCAATCCAGACATTGTCATCCTGACGAATACGCCGTTCGCCCAGGCGGTGAAAAAAATGTCGATCGGGCTTGTCGCGGCCAACTTTTGGACCAGCGGGAACCAGTCGGCGGATTTGATCTCGGTCAACAACAAGTCTTCAGTGATCACGCTGGAAAATTCCAACAGCATTGCCCTGGGCATATCGGACCCAACCCAAACCAACAATGGCGTCATCACCGTGACGATCAACCGCCCAGCTAGCAGCACAATTTCAGCCGATCCCGGCGTGACCGTGATGCAGCTTTCGCCGCAGATCATCGTTTCCGTCAATGTCAGCGGCTCGCAGGGGCAGAGCTTTCAGGCATCGTTTAGTTACTCCAACACCATTTTGCCGACTCTGAACAGCGTGTTCCCCAACGGCTCGGACCTGTTTCAATCCACCAACACGTTCGCCTTCAACGCTGTTTCGGCGGTGGGCATTCCCAGCAATAACATCACGCTCACCCTAAACGGCATACTGGTGACCAACCTGATTTTCGGCGGGTCGAACACCAACTGGAATATCAGTTACCCGCGTCTAAGCCCCAACCTGCTCTATACAGCCGTGGTGACTGCGACGGACATCAACGGTTATGTCGTCACGACGACCAAATCATTCGATACTTTTAGCGCGGGGAATTACACATGGGAGGCGGAGGATTATGATTTTACAGACGGACACTATATCGACAATCCCCAGACCAATGCCTATGCGGGCTTTGGCGCGCTGACCAACATTGACTCGCGGCAGGTCAATTTCGGCGGCATGTTTCTTTACCGGCCATCCGGCATGGACACGGAAATCAACGGTGACAGCCTCCGCCCGGCCTACGCAGGCACCGGTTTTTCCGATTATAGCATCGGGTATTTCAGCCCGGGAGCATGGGCGAATTACACAAGGCATTTTCCGGCGGGCAAGTACAACGTTTATGCACGCCTGGCGACGGGCGGTAGCGCCACCACCTGTGCGCTATACCAGGTGACGGGTGGTTGGGGAACAACGAACCAGTCCACCAATCTGCTGGGAACGTTTTCATTGCCGACAACGGCATGGGAGAGCTACAGCCATATTCCCCTGAAGGACAGCCTGGGCAATCTGGCGACGGTCATTCTTACCGGAGCCACCAACACGTTGCGACTGGCACGACCGAGCAATGTCAGCGGAGATTGCAATGCGAATTTCCTGATGCTGGTGCCGGTCTTTGGCGTTGATGCCAGCGTTGCCGGCACAAACATCACCCTCTCATTTCCCTCACAATCGGGCTTCAATTATCTCGTGCAATATAAGAACAGCCTAGGTGACGCCAATTGGAATCCGCTCGTCGACGTAGCGGGCGATGACACGAAGAAATCCGTCTACGATGCCACAACCAACAACGCGCATTTTTACCGCGTCCAGATCCATTAAACATCACTAAATGAAAACCATACCCAAGGCACTCGCATTACTCGTCACCTGCATTTTCCTCACCAGCATTCAAGTCTGTCATGCCAGCAAGTTCAAGGTAATCGCCTTTTACACCGGCCGGAGCGATCTCGCGCACATCAGCTATGCGCATGAAGCCAACAAATGGTTTCCCAAGATCGCGCAGGAAAATGATTTCACCTATGAGACGACTACAAACTGGGACAATCTCAATGCGGAGTTCCTATCGGACTATCAGGTCGTCCTTTTCCTGGATACGCGGCCGGAAATGCCCGCGCAACGAGCGGCGTTCCAAAAGTACATGGAGAATGGGGGTGCGTGGATGGGGTTTCATTTTGCCGGATTCGCCCTGACGCCATCAGACTATCCACAAAATTGGGACTGGTATCACAATGAATTTCTCGGGTCCGGCCAATACAAGAGCAATACATGGCGCCCAACCGCGGCGGTTTTGCGGGTGGAAGATCCCAAACATCCGGCGACAGCGCACCTGCCGGAGACATTTAAATCTTCACCGAACGAATGGTACCGGTGGGAGAATGATTTACGGACGAACTCCGACATCAAAATACTTCTGTCCATTGACCCGGCCAGCTTCCCGCTTGGCACCGGGCCCAAGCCGTACGAAATCTGGCACAGCGGCTATTACCCGGTGGCCTGGACAAACACAAAATTCAAAATGATGTATGTCAACATGGGCCACAACGACATGGACTATGAGCATAAGTCCAACAAGGAATTGTCGTTCACCTTCGACAACGAAACCCAGAACCACCTGATCATTGACGGACTGTTGTGGCTGGGCGATGGGAAAAAGCCGCAGCCGTAACCCCTACGGTTCCCGAAGAAAACTGTCGATTCAATATAGCTATCTCGCGCGCAGAGAGAGCTTAAAGACGAGGGCAACTTGGAAGTTGCTGGGCGGGAAAGTGTAAACGCATCATCTCCTATCAGACTGAACACGGCGCCAGCACGGCGTCGGCCATGCCGTGGACGATTTTTTTGTCAGCAGGGACTATCGTTGCCAACACACCGCCGAGTTGCGGGCGGGCGGCATCCCCTTCCCCGCTCACAAAATAATACGGGCACAGCCGCGCCCGGCCTTTCATGGGCACAATTTCATTCTTCGCAAAATCGAACCAACTGGCGTCCACCTGCGATGGCTTGTGGAAGCACTGCAACACACTTGGCGAGGTCGCAAAATTTTTAAGCGCCGCATCCACCGCTACGCTCCAATCCGCCTGCGAGAGATCGCTGCCGAGATAGACACCCCGCGCGCCCCACGCATTCTCGGAGAAGCCAGACACCTTCAGGATCAAATCCCGTTCTTTTTGCGACAACGCCTTGAGCTGCGCCCAGTCCGTCAGTTCCAGGCCGGGAATGGCCGCGTGCGGCGGCAATGGCGCGGGGTCGACAAGCCAGGTATAAGGAATGACTTTTTTCAGGCGCGCCAGAAAGCCTTCACCCAATTCCTGCCGCCAAAAGTTTTGCAGGTTCCGGTTCCAAAGCAGCGCGAACAGCATCTTCTCCTCGAACATCGGCTTGGGCGGCGGCGTCAGCCGGATTTTCTTTTCGGACGCGAGTTCGAAAATCTTTTTTGAATTCGCCACGTTCGGCAGATCAAACAACTCAAAAAAACGGTAAACAGCGCTGCCATCGGCAAAATCGTTGAAGCGTGAGTCGTGGACAGTGAAGCGAGGGCCGAGTAGCTGGGCGACCCATTCCATTTCAGGACGGTAGGTGGCGGCTTCTTCCGAGACGATGATGTGAACGTGCTTTGCGTCGCCGAAGATGGACTCAAACCCGCGCAGCATTTCATCCCTGATACCAATCAAAGCGGGGCGATCAGGAATTTTGTCCAATCCGTCGAGAGACTTTCGGACGAGGGCATCAACAACAGAAGAGTTGGAATGAACTTTTGGCTCACGTTGCCCAATCTTCGAATATGCCTGATTCAGCCAACCCGTCAGCCCGATACCGCCGGGGACGGAATCCAATTCAGTGATACTAAATCCGTTTTCGGTCAGTAACACATCGGGACGGATGACGCGCGGCACGTCGTTCTTGAAGGCGGCGGAACGCTGAAGCTGGATCAACTCCTGCGGCTTGCCCAAGTCCAGCCAGCGGGCGACCCATTCAGGCTGCTTGCCTTCGGTGCTTTTGCGATAAAGAAGGTTCGTGGCGCGATAAAATTGAAGCAGAACGCGCCCGAGTGATTCGATCTCGTTGGCCAAATCCCTGTCCAGCGGGAAAGGCGTCGGGGAAACCTTCCATTCCAAGCCGGCAAACAGCCCGCCGGACGGCAGGGAATCGCGGATAAACCTGGCTTGATCGGCGGGTGAACTCACAAATTCAATTCCGCACCTGGCCGTTGCCAATACCGAGCCATTTGTAGCTGGTCAGTTCATCCAAGCCCATGGGGCCGCGCGCACCGATTTTATCGGTGCTGATACCGATCTCCGCGCCCATGCCGAATTCGCCGCCATCGGTGAAGCGCGTGCTGGCGTTCCAATACACCGCCGCGGAATCCACCTCGGCGAGAAATTGTTTCGCGTGGGCCTCGTTGCGCGTCACAATGCTGTCCGAGTGCGCGGAGCCGTAGTGATTGATGTGGTCCACCGCCGCCTTGACGCCGTCCACCACGCGGACGTTCAGGATGTAATCCATGTATTCGGTGAAATAATCCTGCTCGGTGACAGGGCGGAGTTTTGAGTTTTGGATCTGTAATTTTGAGTCAAAAATTCCATGGGAAACGTCATCAGCACGCAGCTCGACGTGTTTTTCAAACAGCTTTGCGCCGATGGCGGGAAGAAATTTCTCCGCAATCGATTTATCCACCAGCAGTGTCTCGGCGGCGTTGCAAACGCCGGGGCGCTGGACCTTGGCGTTCATCACGATCTCCTCGGCCATCTTCAAGTCGGCATCGGCATCCACGAAGACATGGCAGACACCCTTGTAATGTTTGATGACAGGGACTTTCGAGCAGTCGGCTACGGCGCGAATAAGGCTCTCGCCACCACGCGGCATGCAGAGGTCAACGTACTGTGTGAGCGACAGCAGAATCGGAATCGCCTCGCGGTCGGGCGTGGGCACAACCTGGATGGCGTGCTCGGGAAATCCTTTGTGCGCAATCCGGCCCGCTTCGATCATCGTCCGGGCGATGATCTGGTTGGAGTTCAAAGCTTCCTTGCCGCCGCGCAGGATCGTGGCGTTGCCGGACTTGAAACACAGGCTCGCCGCGTCCGCCGTAACGTTGGGGCGTGATTCGTAAATGATGACCACGACGCCGATGGGCGTGGAAATCTTTTGCAATTTCAAGCCGTTGGGCCGGGTGCGTTCATCGAGGAGTTTCCCGACGGGGTCAGGGAGCGCGGCGACTTCCCGCAAGCCCTTCGCCATGCCGGCGATACGCTTGTCATCAAGCTTGAGGCGGTCGAGCATCGCGGCGGAAAGGCCGTGGGACGCGCCAAATTCCATGTCGAGCGCGTTGGCTTCCTTGATGGCGGCGGCGTTCTGTTCCAGCGCCGTGGCCATGGCGAGCAGGCAGGCGTTTTTTTCCGCCGTCGTCAGCTTGGCGAGTTCGCGCGACGCAGCCTTGGCTTGTTTGCCCAATCGCGTCATCTGTTCCGTCAAATTCATGGTTCGCAGTTTATTGTAATTTTTCCGCCCAAAAAAGGGCAAATCACTGATTTGCGCCGGTAAATGTCGCCTTAAACCGAAGAGTTGCAAGTTTCAGCGGATAATGGCCGGTAAACGGAATGGGCCGCTATTTCTGCTGTGCGGCTTTGATGATGGCGGTGGCAAGGTCTTCGGGCGTCCAGTCATTGCCGTCGAACTGACAGAATATTTTTTGATCCGGGCCGAGCACGACCGTCCGCAGGTTGTGAGAAATGGAGCCGCCTTCGCGCCAAAAATGCAAATCCACCTTCGGCGCCAGCCCCGCCAGCGTATTGGTAGATGCCACGGCGAAAAGCCAGCGATTGGTGTCATTGGCGCGATAGAAATTGCCGAAGCCCGACAAAATCTCCGGCTTGTCAAAAGCCGAGTCGAAGGAAATGGACAGCAGTTCCCAGTTCGTCGGGGCGTTTGCCTGCGCCACGAGCAGCTTGCGCGCCTCGAAAAAATTCCGGTTCATGCGCGGGCAAAATTCCGGCAGCGGGCAACTAGTGAAGAAAAATGTGAACGCCACGGCGCTGCCATGGAAATCAGAGAAAGATACCAGCCGGCCATCCTCGGCGGTGAATTCGTAATCCGGCAGCACATCACCCGGCTTTAACTGCGCTGTCGGCGCGTGAAACATGAAAACATGGTCCGTGACTTCAGTGATGTGATGGGCGACAAAATGGATGCCCTCGATCCAGTCATTGGTTTCAGTGACAGCAAGCTTGAAGGTGATCTCATCGTTGGACGCGATACCCGACAGCTCGTTCGTGTCCTTGACCGTGAAATCCATCGTCATGGCGCCCATGTAGCCGGGAATGGCCTCGTGCTTGATGGTGGCCGTATGCAAATTCGTTGATATCTGCTGGACGATGCCGCGCACATCGTAGGTTTTCACCCCTGAACTGTTGATTGGAGGAACCACAGGTTTAGGTTTGCACCCAACAGACATCACCAACAGCAACAATCCGCAAAAATAAAAAAACATCTTCATAACTTCATCATTCCGCCCGCAGGCGGGCGATTTCCGCCGCAACCGCCGCCGGGGTTTCCAGCCTCAGACCATCGAAATAGACACGCACCCTGCCCTGTTTGTCCACCACGGCGATGCGCTCGGTGCCGCCAAAATTTCCGGGCATGGAGTTGAACGGGTTATTGGTCTCCACATCGAGGAAACTGGTGCCGATCAAATCAAGCAGTTGTGACTGGTCACCGGTGAGCAGGTACCAGCGGTTGGTGTCCGCACCGAACCGCGCACCCCACTTCGCCAACGCGGGCGGCGTGTCCGAGCGCGGGTCCACGGTGAACGACAGCAGCCGCACATCGGGGGCATTGGTCGTGAGCCGCTGGATTTCCGCCATGCTGCGGGTGACCAAGGGACAGGTCTGCGAGCAGCTCGTGAACAGGAAACTGACGGCGAGCAACTTGCCGTCCACATCCCGGCGGGTAATGTTGCGACCGGCGCTGTCCGTGAAGGAAAAATTCTCCAGGTAGCGCGACCGGTCCGGCGCGATGCCCTGGAGTTTTTCCCGGTGCGAAAACGCGATCACGGCCAACCAGCTACCGATGCCGGCAATGACCGCCAGCGCGATGACGATGCCAAGAAACAGCTTCTCGTCACCGCGGGCGGCGGGTTCATTCATGGCATTTGCGTCAGGCGTCATCAGAATTTCCAGGTCAGGGCGGCGTGGATGCGGTAGTCGGGCACGACTTGCGTGCCGGTGTTCTCAACGCTCACCGGCAAATCCGCGCCGACCTGCGCACTCAACTGGCTGCCCCAGGTAAAATTCAATTGCGGACCAAGATACACAATTGTTTCGCCTGAGTCACCGTCCGGTACACCGGCAAACGTGTCCTTGCCCTTGCTTTCACCGGAGGTGACGAGTTGTGCGGCGAGCGTGCATTGCTGGCCCAACCACACATAGGCACCCGGCCCGGCTGACCAGGTCCAATCGTTCGCATATTGGTGCTGGAAATCGCCTTCCGTGCGGATGGCGTATTGCATGTTGCCGGCAAGGAAAACCCGTTTCCAACGGACTGAAACGCCGGTGCCAACAATGCCATCCACGGAGCCGGAACCCAGAGCGATGTCGTGGCCACCGATCCCGTCCGGCAATGTGCCATCGGGGATGCCTAACTGGCTGGAATCGCCGGTGGGCAATTTGAGCCCGCCCAGCAGCGTCCAGTTGAACGCGAAATCCTGCGTGGCATGCCGGAAGACGTTGAAATTGCCGATCAATGACATGTCCCCGATGCCGGCGACGCTGCCACTCATGGTGCGCGAACCGTAGGCGCGATAAATGACCGGCATGTTCAGTTGCACACCAAGACGGTCATTGAAGTTGTAGCCGGCAAAGATTTGCGAGACGGAGCTATCGATGTATTCGCCATCGCCGGCAATTTTTTGCCCATCCGCCTGCAAGGTGCCAAAATACGTGTACTGTTCCGCCACGCCGGCGACGAAACCTTTTTCATTGGCCGGTTGCAGGTTACAGGAGGAGAAAACCGAACAACAATCGCACGCCCGGGCCATGGGAACACCGGCGACTGCCAAAACCATCAAACCAAAAAACTGATTCTTCATTTTAAAAACTCAAATTTATGAGAACGCGCAACGGCGTCCTCAGGTTAAGAAAAGATATTTTGTCCGCGCCAGCAATGGCGCGGACGACAACTGCGATATATCAAACGAAGAAACTTCGCGGTGGCGGTACGGGCGGCTTTTGAAAGAAAGATCCGGCAAAGGTGTCGGTGAATGAAAATGAAAGGAACGGCTTTGGCGGAATCAGAGCAAACTTTTCCGCCACGGGCGGGAATTCCATTTTCAGAACCGCAGAGGTGAATTCACTTTTCTGTTCCGACTTTTTGCCGGCGGCGATGGCCCTGCACAACGGGCACTGGTGATTGCCATCGAAAGTCTGAACTATGGCGGTGGAAAAGGATCCATTGCTCCAGTTGGCTGCGAGCATCGTCGTCCATGCGACCGTTTGCAGCGCAACCCAGTGCGCGCCCGTGGAGAGGACGAGCGCGGCGATCACCAAGATTTTGCCTATGCGCAGGAACACATCGAAAGCTTAAA
>Ga0207694_10004750_pt1 | contig 10562 bp, 11 predicted proteins | sample KBSC34metaG_FD_184353 | JGI IMG/M metagenome (GOLD analysis project Ga0207694, IMG submission 184353) | Corn rhizosphere microbial communities from Kellogg Biological Station, Michigan, USA - KBS C3-4 metaG (SPAdes) (version 2) | ecosystem: Host-associated > Plants > Roots > Rhizosphere > Soil...
ACAAGGAAACGCTGGCCTATGCCCGGGCGGCGATCGACACCTTGTCGGGAGAGCTCGATGCGCTGGCCCAGGCCTCGCGGCTGGACCAGGAAAGCGTCAGGATCGCCAAGGTGCCGGTCCAGCGCGTGCTGGACGGCATCCGCGACAATTGGAGCCTGCGTGCGCGCAGCAAGGGGCTGGAGCTGCGGATCATCAGGACGGATGCGGTGATCGCGACCGACGAGAAGCTGCTCGGCACCATTATCGGCAATCTGGTCGGCAACGCGATCAAGTATACCGAGGCCGGCGGCGTGCTCGTGGGCCTGCGCCGCCGCGGCGCGCGTTACAGGATCGAGGTCTGGGACACCGGCGTCGGCATCCCCGATTCGCAGCGGGAAAAGATCTTCGATGCCTTCAGCCAGCTCGACACCCAATCGGAGGGGCTGGGCCTCGGCCTCGCCATCGTGCGGCGTACCGCCGACCTGCTGGGCTGCGAGATCAATGTCGAATCGCGCGTGCGCCGCGGCTCCTGCTTCTCGGTCGCGCTCAATCTGCCGGCCGCCGACTGCAACGGCACGGCGCACTGATCAGCGCGCGCCGAAGATCGCCGTACCCACCCTGACATGGGTTGCGCCGGCGGCGATGCCGGCCGGGAAGTCGCCGCTCATGCCCTGGGACAGGATCGGCAGCTGGTGCGCCCTGGCCAGCGCGGCCATCCGCGTGAAATACGGGGTCGGGTCTTCGTCCGCCGGGGGGATGCACATCAGCCCCACGACCGGCAGCCTGTATTCGTCGCGCGACAGCGCCAGAAGGGCGCTGATATCGTGCGGCGCGACCCCGGCCTTCTGCGGCTCGTTGCCGATATTCACCTGGATATAGCAGCGCGGCCGCCGGCCGGTCTTCTGCATCTCCTTCGCCAGCTCGGCCGCCAGCTTGGGCCGGTCGACGGTCTCGATCACGTCGAACAGCGCGACTGCGTCCTTGACCTTGTTGGTCTGGAGCGGGCCGATCAGGTGGAGCTGCAGGTCCGGATATTCGGCGCGCAGCAGCGGGAACTTCGTGGCCGCCTCCTGCACCCGGTTCTCGCCGAAGATGCGCTGCCCCGCCGCCAGCGCCTGGCGCACCGCGCGGATGCCGTGGGTCTTGCTGACCGCGACCAGCGCCACCGAGCGGGGATCGCGCCCCGCCGCCCGGGCTGCTGCTTCGATCTGGTCCTGCACGGATTTCAGGCGTGTCGCGATGGCGCCGCCGTCGTCTTCCATGGCAATATCGCCGTCATTCATGCCTGTGCTCAATTCCCTGTCAGTGCGGTCCGCCGCCCTGCTGATGCCGCTGCTGGCCGCCGGCGCGGCCCACGCAGCCGATATCGACACCAGTCTCGGCGGCTTCGTCAAATTCCAATATGGCGTGTTCGATGCCCCGCCGCATCAGCCGGCGAACGGCGCGCGGATCGATGGAGAGGCGCATCTGACGGTCGACGGCCAGACCGATACCGGCATCACCTATGGCGGCCGGCTCCAGCTCGTCCGTGCCGCCAAGCCGCGCGATAACGGCACCTATATAGAGGCGGGCTGGGCCTGGGGCGAATTCCGCCTGGGCGATTATGGCGGCGCGGCGCGGGAAATGACGGTCACGGCCCCCACCATCGGCATCGGCCAGATAGACGGCGATCTCGACCGCTTCGGCGCCGCCTCCGCGCTGCTCGCGCCTTACGGCCTGGCCAATGACGATTCGACCCGGCTGACCTACCTCTCGCCCTCGGTGCTCGGCTTCCGCCTGGGCCTGTCCTACGCGCCGGAACTGGCCGGCGGCGGGATCGAGGCCGTGCCCATGCAGCATGTCGACGGCATCGACCGCCACCGCAACGTGGTCGAGATCGGGCTGAACTCGACCCGCGACTATGGCCCGGTGACCGTCACCGCCGGCGGTTCCGCCGTCTTCGGCGAGGCCGAGCCCGGCGCGCGCCTGCACGATCTTGCCGGAGGGTCGCTGGGCGCGAAGGCCTCGTGGAACGGCATCACCGTGGGCGGCGGCTTCGTCTATGACGGAGCCGACACCCTGCCGCTCGACCGCCGCCCCGGCCATGCCGGGCTGGAGAGCGTGATCAGCGAGATCGATTTCGGCGCCACCTACGATCTGGGCAAATGGAGCTTCGGCGCCTCCTGGGCGCACGACTACCGCAAGGCGCTCCCCTCGACCGACATCGTGGCGGTCGGCGTCGTTTACCGCATCGTCCGCGGTCTGACGGTCGGCGCCGACCTCTCGCATTACGGCCGCCCGACCGGGGCGGGAGAGGCGGAGACGACCGTGCTGCTGCTGGAAACCGCGGTGCATTTCTAGCCGTCCACCAAATCCCGTTGCCAATTCCAGAACAGTGATGCAATAACCGATCAACGTTACGGTTTGGGGAGGGGCGCCGGATGGATGAGATGCGCGAGATGCTCGATCACTATCAGATCGAGAAGATCCTGAAGCGCTATGCCCGCGCGCTGGACGAGAAGGATTACGACGCGCTGGACGCGGTCTTCACCCCGGACGCGGTGCTGGATTACCGGGCGGCGGGCGGGATCAGGGACAGCTATCCGGTGGTCAAGGCATGGCTGAAGGAGGTGCTGGACCCGATGCCGGAGATGCAGCATTTCACCACCAATGTGGAGATCGAGTTCGACGGCGACCGGGCCGCCGGCAAAAGCTACACCTTCAACGTCAACGGCGTGCATGCCGAGGGCAAGCTCCAGCACATGAATGTGGGCGCCCAATATATCGACACCTTCGCCCGCACGCCCCAGGGCTGGCGCATCACCTCCCGGCGCGAGACGCGTCTGGTGACATTCGGCTACGTCTTCGGGCCGGAACCTCAGGTGGATGGCTGAACCCATGACCGATTACGATCCGTTCATGGCGACGGTCATCGAGGGCGACCCTAATCCGCTCTATGCCGAGCTGCGCGCCAGGACGCCCCGCCTGTTCATGGAGCGGTACAACGCCTGGTTCTTCTCGACCTTCGAGGATGTGTGGACCCTGGAGAAGGAGGGCCGGCTGTCGGTCGAGGGCGGCATCACGCCCAGCCAGTTGCTGCTCGGCGCCCCGGCCAACCCGCTGATGGTCAGCCAGATGGAGCCGCCGGTCCACACACCCTTCCGCACGGCCTTCAACGAGCTGGTGAAGCCCAGCGTCGCCCAGAAGATGGAGGCGGCGATGCGGCACGAGGCGCGGGCGCTGCTGGCGCCGATCCTGGCGGATGGCGGCGGTGACCTTCTGCTGGGCTATGCCGGCCCCCTGGCGGCCAAATTCGGCTGTTGGATCAGCGGGCTTCCGCGCGAAGATTCGCTCCAGCTGATGCGCTGGATCAACGGCTTCTTCCACCGCGATCCCGACAAGCCCGGCGACACGGCCGTCGGCGGGGAATCCGGCATGGCGATGATCGCCTATATCACCGATTTCATCGCCCAGGTCCGCGCCGGGAGGCGAGAGGCGCAGGGCGCCGCGGCGGTGCTGCTCGATATGCAGAAGACCGATCCGTCGGTCACCGACGACCATATCCTCTTCATGCTGTTCAACCTCCAGATCGCCGCCAGCGATACCGTGCCCAAGGCGGTCAGCGCCACCTTCCAGCGCCTGTGGAGCAACCCGGCCGAGCAGGCCAAGCTGAGGGACAAGCCCTACAGCGTGCTGGGCGCTTTCCTCGAGGCGGTACGGATCGACATGCCGACGCAGATGCAGGGGCGCACCGCGCTGGAGCGCATCGAATTCGGCGACATCGTGATCGAGCCCGGCCAGAAAACCATGTTCATGTTCGCCTCCGCCAATCGCGACGAGGCGGAATTCGATGCGCCCGACCGCTATCTCATCGACCGGGGCAACCGCCGCACCTTGGGCTTCGGACACGGGATGCATCGCTGCCTGGGCCTGCATGTCGCCCAGATCGAGGGCAAGGTGGCGATCGAGGAAGCCATCGCGGCGATGCCCGGCTATCAGGTCGATATGGCGGCCTCGCGCAAGCACAAGACGGAATATGTCAAAGGCTGGTCGAACCTGGTCGTGACGGTTCAATGACGTCGGTTAGCAAGGAAGAAATTATGAAAACCTGAAACCGTCATGCCCGGACTTGATCCGGGCATCCACGCGGTGCCGGAAGTACGAATGTTCGACGACGGCGCGAACGGATACGCGTGGATGACCGGGTCAAGCCCGGTCATGACGGTCTTTGAGTTGTATGGGCTGAGCACATGAAAATGTGCCTCCCAAGTGCAAAGGAGGAATAGAGGATGGCGGGGGTCGAGAAGCGCTACAGCATCACCGGCGATGCCGCGCTCAGGATGATGACCAAGGTCTATGAGCGGGCGGCCCAGATCGGCAAGGCGGCGGTCTATATCGCCGTGGTCGACGGCACCGGCGGGCTGGTCGGCCTGATAGGGCATGAGAAGTGCCCGGTGATGTGCCGCAAGGTGGCGCAGGACAAGGCCTATACCGCCTTCGCCACGCGGATGCGGACGGCCCAATGGAAGGCCTATGTCTATTCCTGCGGCGAGGACGACAAGCAGGTGATGATCTCCCAGCCGGGCTTCATCGCCGCCTCGGGCGGGGCGCCGATCCTGGTCGAGGGCACCGTCGCCGGCGCCATCGCCGTGTCGGGCGCGGGACAGAAGGAAGACGAAGAGCTGGCCGATTACGGCGCCGCCCTGATCGGTGAGCTGTGACCGGTCTTATCCTCGACCTGCCATCCGGCGGCGGCGAGACCTTCGCCTGGCTGCGGACCCGCATCGAATCGGGCGACCCGGCCTTCGCCAACGGTGTCGTCTCGTTCCGCATCGGCGATGGCTTCGGCCTGTCGCTCGGCGACCGTACGCTCGCGGCAATGAAGCTCGACGCGCCCTCCGATATGGTCGAAGTGGTCCCAGGCGTTGCGATCCACCCTGTCGCCGAGGGTCGGCTGGCACGTTTTCTGCGTTCGGAATGGCGAGGCCTCGACCATCTCGGCGTCAACCTGTCCCATCGCGATGTCGATGAGGGCGATTGGCAGGATCTCGTCGCCGCCGTTGCCGCGGAACTGCCGGCGTGGCGGCTGGAAATCGGCTCGGTCAACGATATCGTCATGGTGGTCGAGGAAGACGGCGATCGCGCCTCGGTGGTCGAGCTGGTTTTCGACCGGCGGGCGGAGCACAGCTCCTTTCATATCTGCGCGCGCGTAGAGGCGGACCGGGCCGGCGTGGAGGCGGCCTTCCCGGCGCCCCTCGGCGCCTACAAGCCGGGCGATGAGGCGTTCTTCCGGTCGGTGGCGCTGCCGGTTTCGCCGCGCCTGCCGTCGTATCTCGACCTGGCTTTCAGCGACGCGCAGATGGGGCCGTGGCCCGCGATCGTCGCCGCGATGGGGAAGCGTATCGGTTGAGTATCCGCGAAAAGGGCAAGGCGCGGCGCAAGCAGCAGATCATCCAGGCCGCCAAGCGCCTGCTGGCGGCGGGCGGCATCGAGGCGCTGTCGACCCGCAGGCTGGCCGAGGAGGCCGAGCTGTCGGTCCACACGCTCTACGCCCTGGTCGGCTCGAAGGACAAAATCCTCGAGGCGGTGATGGAGGACAATCATAACCGGGTGCTGTCCGACATCATCGAGATCAACGCCCGCCATCCGATCGAGCAGGTTTTCGCCTTCGTCGACTCTACCTACCGCATCATCGCCGAGGACCGGGCGGCGCAGAAGCCGCTGATGCGGGTGTTGATGACCCTGTTCGACCAGGGCGCGCTCGGCTCGGATCCCTGGTGGATGATGGCGCAGGAAAAGGGCTGGATGCTGAGCGCCGTGAACGAGGCGATGGACCGCGGATTGCTGCGGCCCGATTTCCCGGCCCCGGTGATCGCCGACATGCTGATGAAGATCTATCTCACCAATCTGCGCGATTATCTGTTCGATCGCGCCGATCTCGAAGCCTATCGCGACCGCGCGACGTTCGAGCTGTGGTTCTGCCTCTCCAACATCGCCGCCGATCGCACCCGGGCCGACTATGCCGCCCAGGCGCGCGATGCGGCGGCGCGACTGACCGCCTAGACCCTGGGAGCCTGCGATGGATCGCCGGATCAAGATCAACGTCAATATCCTGACCCTCGACCGCCTGTTCGGCGGCGATCTCGGCGTCTATGTCGACAAGGCGCGGGCGATGGAGGATGCCGGGATCGACGGCATCGTCATGCCGGACCATGTCGTCTTCGGCAAAGACGCGATCTATCCCTGGGGCGGCTGGGCGGTCGACCCCACCGACAGCTGGCCCGAGCCGGCGGCGGTGCTGGGGCTGGCGGCCGGCGCCACCCGGAAGGTCGATCTCATCACCAACGTTCTGATCGCGCCCCTGCGATCCCCCGTGCTGCTGGCGAAGCAGGCGGCGACCCTCTACGGCCTGTCCAACGGCCGCTTTCAACTGGGCGTCGGCACCGGCTGGCAGCGCCAGGAATATGACGCCAGCGGCCAGAATTTTGCCAAGCGCTCCGATTTCCTGTTCGACCAGATGCGTGCCTGCCGCGACCTTTGGCACGACTGGCCGGCCTCGTTCAGTTCGCCGCATTTCAGCTTCGAGAATGTATGGTGCTCGCCCCGCCTGCCGGGAACGAAGGCACGGTCGCCGCTGAAGCTGTGGTTCGGGCTGGCGCCGACGGCGGCCAATGCCCGCTTCTTCGCCGAATTCCCCGATGCCGGCTGGTCCTGCATCCATCCGGACATCGATTTCATCGCCAAGGGCCGCGACACGCTTCAGGCCGCGCTGAAGGACCGGTTCGGCCTGACCCACGAAATCCCGATCCGCGCCGCCCCGCCGCTGACGGTGGACGATGCCGGCAACCCCAGCCTGGAGCGCACCATCGAAAACCTGCCCCGCGCGGTCGCGGCCGGTGTCACCGAATTCGATTTCCCGCTGATGTTCTATGTGCGTGAGGCCGCCGAGTTCGACGGCTTCATCACGCGGCTGGGAAAGCTGGAGCGCGTGATCGAAACGTAGGATGGGTAGAGCGAAGCGAAACCCATCGTCGTGTGCGCTGGGTGATGGGTTTCGCTACGCTCTACCCATCCTACGAGGTTACCGCCCGCGCTTGCCGGTGCGGTTGGGGTCCACGAAGTGGAAGAGGGCGGGGTCCAGCGACATGCCGAACTTCCAGTTGGAGAAGGTGACGTCGGTGGTCTGGCCCTGGCCGTCGACCAGGCGCCAGCCCCTGAGTTCGATCGGATTGTCGCCGAACGCGACCGTGACCGAGCCGTCGCCTTCGCTCTTTGAGCGCACCAGCGTTGCCCGGATCGCGCCGGCATTGTGCTCGAACGATTTCACGGTGACGCCTTCGGTCAGCGATACCTTCTCGCGCAGCAGGAAATCGAGCGGGGTCGAGCTGATCGGCAGGTTCGACGCCTCTTTCTGCTGCGCGTCGTAATAGATGACGTAATCCCCGTCGGCGATCAGCAGGTTGCCTTTGGGCTCGGTATATTCGAAGCGCAGCTTGGCCGGGCGGTTCAGATAGAAGACGCCGCGCGACACGGTGCCGTCCGGCGCGGCAAAGGTGAAATCGGCCTGCGCGGTCTTCAACCCGTTCAGATAGGCCTCGATCTGCTGCAGATCGGCCGTTTGCGTCGGCGCCGGGGCGGCGGCCTGGGGCTTGGTCGCCTGCGCGTGCGTCACGGCAGGCGCGAAGGCGAGCAGGGCGATAACCGGGAGAAGATGATTGAGGCGCATGCGCTATCTATCGATGGCGAAGGTGGCAATTCAAGGGCGAACCCGACCCTCGTCCCAAGGTTCCGGAATTGGAAGATAGCGGGGATACCGATAAAAAAAATTTAAAAATTGTCATTATTTTTGACATCCACTAAGCTGTACTCAACGTAAATATGAACAAAAGCCATTCTAAACAGCCGGTTAACAAGGTGGCATCAGCTTTGCAAAGGCAGGGTGAGGGCGGTCTAAGGCGTAAAATCCCTCGACAGTCCGCACGCGAACGAGGTCACTGAAGGTTACTGGAAATGGCGGGTGGTACGACGGCGCTCTCCTCGGTGGTTATTCCATGGCGGGGGGCAAAACCCAGGGACAGGCATACCGGGATGACGGTGGGTGATACATTTTCGAAGCAGATCCGCTTCGACGCCAACAGCATTTCGTCTTTCGCGCTGCTGACCGGCGATACCAACCCGCTGCATCACGATGCGGCCTATGCGGCGCAGACGCGGTTCGGCGGCATCATCGCCTCCGGCGCCCATGTGACGGCCCTGCTGACCGGCATGGTCGCCGGGCATTTCGCTGACAAGGGGGTCAATGTCGGCCTCGATTTCTCCTTCCGCTTTCAGGCGCCGGTGCGCCTCGACGACCTGGTCAATATGCGCTGGACCATGACCGGGCGCATGCCGAAGCTGTCGCTGAAGGGCGACATCATCACGCTCGAGGGTGAGGCGGTGCGATCGGACGGCATCGCCGCCGTGTCCGCGACCGCCCATGTCCTGCTGCTGGAGACCGCGCAGAAGGTCGGCGCTTTCGTTTGATCCTCCCGCGCTCCGGTCAGCGGCTTTCCGCCCCGGGGTGCTGGATCGCCTTGCATTCCTGCACCTGATCGCTATCGTCCCGCCCTGGTCCAGCCGCTGCTTTCGGATTCGGCCGGGATCGTCAGGGGGACGGATATGCTTCGCATCGTTTCAGCCTTGCTCTTCGTGGCCGCCTTGGCCGGCGTGGGCCCCGCCGCGCGCGCCGACCAGCCCGATCCCCGCATGCAGGAGCACGCGCTGGGCAATCCGAAGGCCCCCGTCCGTATCGACGAATATTACTCGCTCGACTGCCCGCATTGCGCCCACTTCGTGGTCGAGACGCTGCCCAAGCTGCAGGCCGACTATATCGACAAGGGCAAGGTCTATTTCGTGCTGCACGACTTCCCCCTGCATGAGCCCGGCCTGCGGGCCACCATGCTGGCCCGCTGTGCTCCGCCCGACCGTTTCTTCCCGATCGTCGACACGCTGTTCCATGTCCAGCAGGGTTGGGTCGGCTCGATGGAGGCGCTGAAGCAGCAGGCCAAGTTCGCCGGCCTGACCGATGCCCAGATCGAAGCCTGTCTGGGCGACCAGGGGCTGGAGAATGCGATCCTGGGTGAGCGGCTGCAGGCCGAGCAGACGGTGAAGGTCGAGGCCACGCCGACCTTCATCTTCAACAAGAACAACGACGATCGGATCGTTTCGTCCGCGCCCTATGACGACTTCAAGAAGAAGATCGACGGGCTTCTGAAGTAAGCCCGTCCGGATCGGTCAATCCCATTGCAGTTTACCCGCCTCCGCCTTTCCGGGTTTAAATCCTTCGTCGATCCGCTCGACCTTGAGATCGCGCCGGGCATGACCGGCATTGTCGGGCCGAACGGCTGCGGCAAGTCGAACCTGGTCGAGGCGCTGCGCTGGGTGATGGGCGAGACCTCCGCTCGCCGCATGCGCGGCGGCGACATGGAGGATGTGATTTTCGGCGGCACGGCCACGCGGCCGGCGCGCAACATCGCCGAGGTGTCGCTGGTGGCGCTGGACGAGGACGGCTCGCTGCCCGCGGGCGTCACGCGGCTCAACGGCCCCGGCGAGTTCGAGATCGTCCGCCGGATCGAGCGCGGCCATGGCTCGGACTACAAGGTCGGCGGCCGACCGGCCCGCGCCCGCGACGTCCAGACCCTGTTCGCCGACGCCGCGTCGGGCGCCCAGTCGCCGGCGCTGGTCAGCCAGGGGCGCGTCTCGGGCCTCATCAACGCCAAGCCGACCGAGCGCCGCCAGGTGCTGGAGGACGCCGCCGGCATTTCCGGCCTGCATGCCCGCCGGCATGAGGCGGAGCTGAAGCTGCGTGCCGCCGAGACCAATCTGGAGCGGCTGGACGACGTTCTGGGCACGATGCAGACCCAGCTCGCCAGCCTGAAGAAGCAGGCGCGCCAGGCGATCCGCTATCGCGAACTGACGGACGAGATCCGCCGCGCCGACGCGGTGATGCTGGCGATCCGCTGGCGGGCGCTGCTGCGCCGGGCCGAGGATACGCGCGCCGGCTTTGCCGCCGCCGACAATGCCGTCCGCCAGGCGATGCTCGACGTCACCCAGGCGACCACCCGTAACACCGAGGCCGCCGCCGCCCTGCCGCCCTTGCGCAAGGAAGAGTCGGCGCTGGCCGAGGCCTATTCCAAGGTGCTGGCCCGCCGCGACACGCTGATCGCCGAGGAGCGCCAGCTGGCCGCCGCCGTGGCCGAGGCCGACCAGCAGGCCCGCCAGCTTGCCAACGACCGCGCCCATGAGGAGCGCCAGCAGGGCGAGGCGGCCACGATCGAGGCCCGCCTGGCGACGGAAGCCGACACCCTGGCGAGCCAGGCCAAGGAACATCCCGCGCGCCGCGAAGCTGCCGAGCGCGATCTGGCTGAGGCCCGCACCGCGGTGGCCGATCTGGATGCCGAGCTGGCCAAGCTGACCGAACGGGTCGCCACCGCCGAGGCCGAGGCCGCCTCGCTGACCCGGCAGAAGCGCGACCTGGAACAGCGCCTGATGACGCTGGACCGGCGCATCGCCGACGAGAAGCGCCGCCTGGATGCCCTGCCGCCCGACAAGGCCGATGCCGAAGC
>Ga0207694_10004752_pt1 | contig 10561 bp, 10 predicted proteins | sample KBSC34metaG_FD_184353 | JGI IMG/M metagenome (GOLD analysis project Ga0207694, IMG submission 184353) | Corn rhizosphere microbial communities from Kellogg Biological Station, Michigan, USA - KBS C3-4 metaG (SPAdes) (version 2) | ecosystem: Host-associated > Plants > Roots > Rhizosphere > Soil...
CCCGTCGATTACCTGCGGGTGCGCGCGTTCCCGTTCGGCCAGGTGGTGGAGGACTTCCTCGCCGCGCACGAGCGGATCTACGTGATCGAGCAGAACCGCGACGCGCAGCTGCGCAGCCTGCTCTCCCTCGAGACCAAGGCCCCGAAGGAGAAGCTCCGGTCGGTGCTGGTCTACGGCGGGTTTCCGTTGTCGGCGCGGCACGTGGTGGACGGGATCACCCGGCAGGAGAAGCCGGGCGCCTGAACCGAGACTGAACCTGTGGAGCCGTAGAGAAAGCCATGGCCTCGATCAAGAAACCGTCGGTCGTTCACCCAAGCGCCCGCGCCAACAAGCTGGGCCTCACCATGCGCGACTACGAGGGGTCGATGTCGACCCTCTGCGCGGGGTGCGGGCACGACTCGGTCACGGCGGCCATCGTGCGGGCGTTCTACGAGCTGGACACGCCACCGCACATGATCGCGAAGCTGTCCGGGATTGGCTGCTCCTCGAAGACGCCGACGTACTTCGTGAGCGGCGCCCACGGGTTCAATTCGGCGCACGGCCGCATGCCCTCGATCGCGACGGGAGCCAACGCGGCCAACCGGCAGCTGGCCTACATCGGCATCTCGGGCGACGGCGATTCATTGTCGATCGGCATCGGGCAGCTGGCGCACGCGATTCGCCGCAACCTGAACATGATCTATGTGCTCGAGAACAACGGAGTGTACGGACTGACGAAGGGGCAGTTCTCGGCCTCGGCCGACATCGGGACGAAGAGCAAGCGCGGTGAGGCGAACCAGCAGAGCCCGATCGATCCGGTCATGCTGGCGCTGAGCCTGGGCGCCACGTTCGTCGCGCGCAGCTTCTCGGGGGACAAGGCCCAGCTCGTCCCCCTCTTGAAGGCCGGGATCGCGCACAAAGGGTTCGCGCTCATCGACGTCATCTCGCCGTGCGTGACGTTCAACGACCACGAGGGCTCGACCAAGAGCTACGTCTATACGCGCAAGCACCTGATGCAGATGGTGGGCGCCGACTTCGTGCCCAAGGCCCAGGAGATCACGGCGTCGTACCCAGAGGGCTCGACCACCTCGGTGACCATGCACGACGGCAGCACGGTGCGGCTCACGAAGATGGCCGCCGACTACGATCCGACGGCCCGCGAGGCGGTGCAGGCGAAGCTGCATGAGCTGCAGGCGCGCGGCGAGGTGCCCACGGGCCTCCTTTATCTCGGCCAGAAGTCGACCGACATGCACGAGATGAGCGGGACCACCGACGTGCCGCTGGCCAAGGTGCCGTACGAAAAGCTCTGCCCCGGCAGCGCCAAGCTGGCGGCCCTCCAAGAAGCCTTCAGGTAGGCGCGGGCGAGGCCGCTCACGGCAGAGCGAGGCCCAGGGTGGCGAAGGGAGCGGTGAGGTCGTCGGGGAGGTCGACTTGGACGGTGAGACGGGTGCTCGACCAGGGGTCGTCGAAGGCGAGCTTCCAGGCGTGCAGCGCCAGGCGGTGGAGAGCGTATTCGGCGCGGTACTTGCGGTTGATGTCGCCGCGGCCGTAGTTGACGTCGCCGACCAGCGGATGAGAGATGTGAGCCAGGTGGCGGCGCACCTGGTGCAGGCGGCCGGTCTGGGGCTGGGCTTCGACCAGCGAGCAGCGCTCGCGCGGAGAGGTGGCGAGAAGGCGGAACGTCGTCACCGCCGGGACGCGCGGGCCGCCTTCGGCGCGCGGAATGGGGTGGTCGATGGTGCCTTCGGCCGGCGGGACCCCGCGCACCAGTGCAAGGTACGACTTGTCGACCTGGCCCGCCTCGAAGAGCGCATTCAGCGCGCGCTGGGAGTCGGGATCGCGCGCCAGGAGGAGGGCGCCGCTGGTGCCGCGGTCGAGGCGATGGACCGGATAGACGTGGTGGCCGAGCTTGTCGCGCACCCGAAAGAGGGCGGTGTCGTCGTCGTTGGCCCACCCGCGGTGGACGAGGAGGCCGGTCGGCTTGTCGGCGATGACGAACCGAGGATCCTCGTGGACGAGCCGGATGTCACGGGCGGGCGCTCGCACGCGTGCGTGTTATAGCTCGACGGTCACATGTCGGCCGAGCACGACCCGCCCTTCGGGGCGCTCTCACCACAGGCGAGGCGCCGGTGAAGATCTTGATCGTGGGTGCCGCCGGTGTCCTCGGACGAGCCGTGCTCCCCCACCTGGCCGGCCACGAGGTCGTCGGGACCACCCGCGATCCCGCGCGTCTCGCGGTCATCGAGGGCCTGGGCGCGACGGGCGTCCTCTGCGACGTCTACCAGCCGGGGGCGCTCGACCACGTCGCGCAGGCGGCGTCACCCCAGATCGTCGTCAACCTGGTGACCGATCTCGCGGGCGGCTCGCGCGAGGCCAACGCCCGTGTGAGACGCGAAGGAGGGCCCGTGGTCGTTCGCGCCGCGCGCGCCGCGGGAGCTCGCCGCCTCGTGGTGGAGAGCATCGCCTTCGCCGTGAGCGGGGAGGGCGCCACCGCGGTCGCGGACATGGAGGCGGGCGCTCGCGCCTCCGGCCTGGAAGCGCTCGTCCTCCGCTTCGGGCGCCTTTGGGGCCCGGGCACCTGGTCGCCATCCACGCCGGAAGCCGCGCCCACCGTCCACGTGGCAGAGGCGGGGCGGCTGGCGGCCCCCCTGATCCTGACGGCGCCCGCCGGAACCTACGACATCGCGGATTGAGGGGATTCGAGATGACGTCACTGGTGGCGGGTTGGCTCTTCGGCTTGGTGCTCGGCATGCGGCACGCGTGCGAGCCCGACCACCTGGCGGCGGTCTCGACCCTCATCGACGCTCGACGCGGAGGTGGAAAGGCGACCATGGCCGTGGGGGCGTTCTGGGGGACCGGGCACGCCCTCGCGCTGCTAACCGTGGCTGGCGTCCTCGCTCTCCTGCGGGCCCGCCTTCCGGTGTCGCTGTCGCTGGCGTTCGAGCTGATGGTCGCGCTGATGTTGATGGGCCTGGGCGCGCGGGCGCTGCTGCGCGAACGGCGGCGGTGGCGTGACCCGGCGGGCGGCGGCGCTGGCGGCCCGTCGGTCGAGCCGCGCGTGGCGCCGCTGAACGGCGAGGCCGCCCCTGGCTGGACCTGGGCCGGGCGCCCGTTGCTGGTGGGGCTGGTTCACGGGTTGGCGGGCAGCGGCGCGCTCGCGGCGCTGGTCATGGCCAACCTGCCTTCGCTGGCGGCGCGTCTCGGGTACATCGCGCTCTTCAGCCTGGGATCCATCGTGGGCATGTCGGCCCTCACCACCTTCGCGGCGTGGCAGCTCACTCGTGTCGCGCGGAGCTTGCGCCTCGCGCGCGGGCTCGCCATCGTCACGGGCTCGCTCTCGCTCGGGTTGGGCGGCTGGTGGGGATGGGCGGCGACGGCGTCGTTGCTTCGCCTCTGAGCGCCCCCACCGACGATTCGATGAGCCCGCCAGGTCCCGGGCCGGCGACGCAGTTCCCGATTGACACGCAGTTTCGTATCTCCTAGGGTTCCGGCGGCTTAAACCCCATGGCGCTCGAATTTTCCGCGCAGGCGAAGCAACGCATCGAACGTCTGCTGACCCAATACCCGACCAAGCAGGCGGCTCTTTTGCCCGTCTTGCACCTGGCGCAGGATGAGTTCGGCTATCTGCCGGACGAGGCCCTGCACCTGGTGGCGGAGACGCTGCAACTTCCGCCGGCCCACGTCTTCGGTGTCATCACCTTCTACACCATGTTCCACCGCGAGAAGTCGGGGCGGAACGAGCTGATGGTGTGCACGAATGTTTCGTGCATGTTGCGCGGTGGCTACGAGGTCCTGCATCACATCGAGAAGCGCCTCGGGATCAAGGCCGGCGAGAGCACGCCCGACGGCGCGTTCCACCTGGTCGAAGAGGAGTGTCTGGCCGCGTGCGCGAACGCGCCCATGATGATCTGCGGTGACCGCTACTACCTGGATCTGACGCCGCAAAAGGTGGACACGATCCTCGAGGATCTGCGCAAGCGCTGGAAAGAGCGCGCGCAGCAGGCGCCCGTTGGTCAGGGCTCGCCGAGCGCAACCTCTCCGGGCGTGGGCCCTCAGCGGAAATTCTAGGCGGACAGGGACGACATCACGATGGGTTTCGAAGAAGCCAAAGGCGTCAAGATCGTCACCCGGAACTTCGGCGTTCCGGACAGCCACAAGCTCGGCACCTACCGCGAGCGCGGGGGCGGCGCTGCGTTCAAGAAGGCGCTCGGCATGGCGCCCGCCGCCATCCTCGACGAGGTGAAGAAGTCCAACCTGCGCGGTCGGGGCGGCGCCGGATTTCCCACCGGCATGAAGTGGTCCTTCGTCCCCAAGGAAGCCCGCACGGTCTACCTGGTGGTCAACGCCGACGAGTCCGAGCCGGGGACGTGCAAGGACCGCGAGCTGCTGGCCTTCGACCCGCACCTGCTGATCGAGGGCATGGCGATCGCCTCGTACGCCATCCGCTGCCAGCACGCGTACATCTACATTCGCGGCGAGATGATGCGCGAAGCGAAGATCGTGCAGGCCGCGATCGACGAGGCCTACGAGGGCGGATTCCTGGGCGTCGATCACGCGGTGGCCGGCGGCGGCACCTTCCGCTTCGACATCACGCTGCACCGCGGAGCGGGGGCCTACATCTGCGGCGAGGAGACCGCCCTCCTGAACTCGCTCGAGGGCAAGCGTGGCTGGCCTCGGCTGAAGCCGCCGTTCCCGGCCGTGAAGGGGCTCTTCCAGCAGGCCACCGTGGTGAACAACGTCGAGACCCTGATGAACGTCCCGGCGATCATCGACAAGGGCGGCGACTGGTTCAACAAGCTCGGCATCGGCAAGTCGGGCGGCACCCGCATCGTCTGCGTCTCGGGCCATGTCGCCAAGCCCGGCGTCTACGAGCTGCCCATGGGGATCTCCTTCAAGGACCTCATCTATGACGTCTGCGGCGGCATCCCGGGGGGGCGCAAGTTCAAGGGCCTGATCCCGGGGGGGACCTCGATGCCTCCCCTCGACGCCAGCGAGATCGAGGTGCCCATCGAGTTCGACGCTCTGACGAGCGACGCGCGCATCAAGGACGTCGAGGTCAAGCCAGGCGTGCCGTTCGACCTGGGCGGCGGCCGGCGGCTGAAGACCATGGCCGGTTCGGGAGGCGTCGTGGTGTTCGACGACAGCACCGACGTCGTGGCCCTGTGCGCGCGCATCATGCGGTTCTACGCCCACGAGTCGTGCGGCCAGTGCACGCCGTGCCGCGAAGGGACGGGCTGGCTGGCCCGCGTGTGCTCGCGGCTGGCCGCCGGGGACGGTCACCCGGGCGACGTGGACCTGCTGGGCAACGTCGCCAACGGGATCGCCGGCAACACCATCTGCGCCCTGGGCGAGGCGGCGGCCTGGCCGATGATGGGCTTCCTGACCAAGTTCCGGGCCGACTTCGAGGCCAAGCTGAGGAAGGTCGCCTAGTGCAACCGACGGACAACGGAGCGGCGGTGGGGGACATACTGGCGCCGCTGGCGTCGGGCCAAGGGGTCGTCTTCCTGCTCCTGTCGATCGGGACCGTCGCCATGGCGATCTTCTGCATGACCCGGCGCAACCCGGTCACCGCGGTGATGAGCCTGGTCGCCACGTTCTTCGGGCTGGCGGCCATCTACGCGACGCTGTCGGCCCACTTCCTGGCGGTCCTTCAGGTGCTGGTCTACGCCGGCGCCATCATGGTCTTGTTCATCTTCGTGGTCATGATCCTGAACCGCGAGGAGACCTCGCTGGTCTCGCTGCGCGGGCTGGTGATGCGGACGCTCGGCGTGGCCGCGGGGATCTACCTTTTCGCGGTGTTCGCGCGCGTGGTCCTGCCGACCTCGGTGGCCGCACCCGCGCCGGTGGGGCCGACGTTCGGGACGGTGGCCTCGGTGGGAGACATCCTGTTCCGGGAGTTCGTCTTCCCGTTCGAGGCGATCTCGTTGGTGCTGCTGGTCGCCATCGTCGGCGGCGTGGTCGTGTCGCGATCGCATCGCAAGGAGCAGGACGCGGTGCTGGCGGCCGAGAAACGCATCGCCATCACGGACCTGAGCAGGGCCGACTACCCGGAGCCCAAGGCCGAGCTGGGCCCCTCGGACGACGAGGGGGCCGCCGGCCATGGCGGGGGCGGGGCCGCGCACGCCTCCGGGGGAGGACACCACTGATGCTTCCTTCCTTCTATTACCTCTGTCTATCGTTCGCGCTCTTCGTGATCGGAACGGCCGGCATCCTGCTGCGGCGCAATGCGCTCATCGTGCTGATGGGCATCGAGCTGCAGCTGAACGCCGGCAACCTGGCCATGCTGACCTACTCGCGGGCGCTCGGCGACGAGAAGGGGCACGCCTTCGCGTTCCTCATCATCGCCATCGCAGCCGCCGAGGCCGCGGTGGGCCTCGCCATCCTTGTCGGCCTGTTCCGGAGCCGGCAGACCATCAACCTCGATGAAGCCTCGCTGATGAAGCGCTGACGCGCCCGCTGCCAACCGCCACCATGAACGCCGCCGAGTCCTTCAACCTCCGCCTCATCCCGTTGCTGCCGTTCATCGGCGCGACGATCCTGATCCTGTTCGGCCGCCACTTCAAACGGCAGACGGTCGTCATGATCGCCGCCGGCGCCATCGCGGGTGCGGCCTTCGTCGCCTTCACCGGCTTCTTCCAGGCGCTGCCCTCGGTCGCGGAGGAGGGGGGCCTGCGTGACGTGGTCTGGACGTGGATCGCGACCGGCGACCTGACGGTCGACCTCGCGTTCCGGATGGACGCGCTCTCGGGGCTGCTGTGCCTCATCATCACGTTCATCGGCTTCCTGATTCACCTGTACTCGGCCGGGTACATGGAGCACGAGCCGGACTACGCGCGCTTCTTCGCGTACCTGAACCTGTTCTGCGGCTCGATGCTGGTGCTGGTCCTGGGCGACAGCATGCCGGTCATGTTCGTGGGGTGGGAGGGCGTGGGCCTCTGCAGCTACCTCCTGATCGGGTTCTGGTACAGCGAGACGGCCAACGCGTCCGCTGGCAAGAAGGCCTTCATCACGAACCGCGTTGGGGACTTCGGGTTCCTGATCGGGATGTTCCTCGTGTTCCAGGCGACGGGGACCCTGCGCTTCTCGGAGATCAACGCGCTCTCGACGCCGACCTCGGCCCTGGCCGTGGCCTACCACGGCATGCCGCTGGCCTTCTGGGTCGGGCTGTGCCTGTTCATCGGTGCCACGGGCAAGTCGGCCCAGATCCCGCTCTACGTGTGGCTCCCCGACGCCATGGCGGGTCCCACGCCGGTCTCGGCCCTCATCCACGCGGCCACCATGGTCACGGCGGGCGTGTACATGGTCGCCCGCCTCCACGCGCTCTACGTCCTGGCACCGGCCATGCTGGCCATCGTGGCCCTGGTCGGCGCGGCCACGGCGCTGTTCGCGGCGATCATCGGGTTCGCCCAGAACGACTTCAAGAAGGTGCTGGCCTACTCGACGGTCAGCCAGCTCGGCTTCATGTTCGCCGGCGTCGGCACGGCGAACTTCTCGAGCGGCGTCTTCCACCTGTACACGCACGCGTTCTTCAAGGCCGGCCTGTTCCTGTGCGCCGGCTCGGTCATGCACGCCATGAGCGGGTCGGGCGATATCACGAAGATGGGCGGCCTGCGCAAGCTCACCCCCTGGACCCACGGCGTCTTCCTGGTGTGCTGGCTCGCGATCTGCGGCGTCCCCATCTTCAGCGGCTTCTTCTCGAAGGACGCCATCGTGGCCGGCGCCTTCGCGACCGAGATCTTCGAGAAGGTCCACCTCGGGTGGGTCGGCCCCGCGGTCGGCAGCATCCTGCTCCTGGCGGCGCTGGGGACCTCCTTCTACATGTCGCGGCTGTACTTCCTGGTCTTCTCCGGCCCCTCTCGCGCCGATCACGAGACCCAGCATCACATCCACGAGTCGCCCAGCATCATGGTGGGGCCGCTGGTGGTGCTGGCCATCGGCGCCGGCTTGGGCGGCCTGGTGGGCATTCCGGGCGGGCTGTTCGGTCATCCCGAATGGAACCTCCTCGGCGAGTGGCTGACGAGCGCCGTCGGTCCCGAGCTGGAGGTGCCGCACCAGACCGAGGTGATGTTCATGGGCATCTCCACGGTGCTGGCCATCATCGGCATCGTTCTGGCACGCGTGTTTTACGGCGGCGGCTACCGCGAGCCGGCGCGCGCCTTCGCGGCCGCCGCGCCCGGGTTCGTCAAGCTGGTGCGTGACAAGTTCCGCATCGACGAGCTCTACGACGCCGTCATCATCAAGCCGATCCGCCAGCTCTCGTCGTTCCTGTTCAGGGTCGTGGATCGGGTCCTCATCGACCAGATCCTGGTCGGTGGGGTGGCGGCTATCACCGACCTGTTCGGGCGCCTGGCTCGCACCTTCCAGACTGGCGACGGACAGCGCTACATGGCTTGGTTCGCGGTGGGGGCGGCGGTGCTGGTGTTCCTGGCGAGCCGCCCGCCGCTGCCGTCAGAGCTGAAGGTCAACGTCTCGGGCACGACGGTCACCGTCGACGCCAGCCGCGCGGGCCGCCCCTCGCAGCGCGGCCTGACGTACTCGTTCGACTTCGACGACGACGGCCGCCCCGAGGTTCAGGGGACATCGGCCGAGGCTCGCTACACCTACGACAAGGGCGGTCCCCACACCATCCGCGTGACGGTGCATGACCCGCGGTGGCACAAGGAGAGCAGCATCACCAGCAAAGTCGACGTCGGCAGCGGGAGCAACAACTGATGGGCGTCCTGGCCTGGATCACTCTGCTTCCGCTGGCGGGCGCCGTGCTGACCATGCTCGTCCCGCGCGACGAGGAGGCCATCCACCGCGGCATCGGCCTTGGCACCGCCATCATCACCTTCATCGCGTCCCTGTTCATCCTGCCCGAGTTCGACGCGGGCAAGGCGGGGTTCCAGCTGGAGGTCGACAAGGTCTGGATCGAGTCGCTGGGGATCCACTTTCACGTGGGCATCGACGGCATTTCGCTGTGGCTCGTGCTCCTCACGACGTTCCTGATGCCCGTCACATTGCTGGCCCCGCAGGCGATCGGGACGCGGAACATCCGCGTGCGCGACTTCACGGTGGCCATGCTGGTCCTCGAGGCCGGCATGATCGGCGCGTTCGTGGCGCTGGACCTGTTCGTGTTCTACGTGTTCTGGGAGCTGATGCTCATCCCGATGTACTTCATCATCGGGATCTGGGGCGGCGACCGGCGCCTTTACGCGAGCATCAAGTTCGTTATCTACACGCTCGTCGGCTCGCTGCTGATGCTGGTGGCGATCCTGTACCTCTACGCGCAGTACCACGCCGCCACGGGGACGTTCTCGTTCGACTATGTGGCGCTGTCGCGCCTGACGCTGCCGTTTCAGCCGCAGCTACTGTGTTTCTTGGCCTTCGCGCTGGCCTTCGCCATCAAGGTGCCGCTGTTCCCCCTGCACACCTGGCTGCCCGATGCTCACGTCGAGGCCCCCACCGGCGGGTCGGTCATCCTGGCGGGCGTCCTGTTGAAGTTCGGGACCTACGGGTTTCTGCGCTTCGCGCTGCCGATGTTCCCGCTGGCCGCCGACGCGGCGGCCCCGTTCATCGTCATCCTGGCTGTCATCGGCATCGTCTTTGGCGCGCTCATGGCGTACGTCCAGAACGACGCCAAGAAGCTGGTGGCGTACTCGTCGGTGTCGCACCTCGGGTTCGTCGTCCTCGGGATCTTCTCGATGGGCCAGATGGGCGTGCAGGGCGCCATCTTCCAGATGCTGGCGCACGGGATCTCGACGGGAGGCCTGTTCCTGGGAGTCGGTCTTCTCTACGACCGCCGCCACACACGCCGGCTCGACGACTTCGGCGGCATGTGGAAGAAGATGCCGATCTTCTCGGCGTGCTTCCTGGTGATCGTTCTGGCCTCGGTGGGTTTGCCCGGGCTGTGCGGGTTCGTGGGCGAGTTCCTGATCTTGCTCGGCACCTTCGGCGCCAACAACGCCTGGCACCGGGCCGACATGGCCGGCTTCTTCCCGATGCCCAAGCTGATGGCCATCATCTCGGCCAGCGCCGTCATCCTGTCCGCGATGTACCTGCTGACCATGACGCAGAAGATCTTCTTCGGCCCGCTCGACAAGCCGGAGAACCGCGACCCCCACGTGCGCGACATCCATGGCCGCGAGAAGTGGGTCTTCGGGCTCATCATCGTGGCGGCCCTGGTCATGGGCGTCTACCCGAAGCCGATCCTCGAGCGATCCGAGAAGTCGGTGTCAGCGCTCATCTCGGGTTTCCAGGCGCGGCTCAAGGACGCGCGGCTGGACCCGACGGCGCCCGCCCACGTTTTTCCGCCCGGCAACCCATGACCTGGTCGACTGACTGAGCCACGACCGACTGAGCCAAGCCCGATGACCTTCGACAGCTCTCAAATGTTCGCCTACCTGCCCATGCTCATCCTGGTGGGCATGGGGTGTGTCATCCTGGTCGCCGAGACCTTCGCCTCGAAGGAGAGCCGCGCCGGGCTGGCCTGGCTCGGCGTGGGCGGCTGTATCGCCGCCGGCGTCGCGCTGGTCATGCAGTGGTCGGACGCCGCGACCGCGACCGAGCACTTCCAGGGCATGCTGGTCGTCGATCGGATGGC
>Ga0207694_10004757_pt1 | contig 10557 bp, 15 predicted proteins | sample KBSC34metaG_FD_184353 | JGI IMG/M metagenome (GOLD analysis project Ga0207694, IMG submission 184353) | Corn rhizosphere microbial communities from Kellogg Biological Station, Michigan, USA - KBS C3-4 metaG (SPAdes) (version 2) | ecosystem: Host-associated > Plants > Roots > Rhizosphere > Soil...
ATGGGGCAACCGTACTCGTCCTACTCCATCTCTACTGGGATCGCTAGGCTCTTTTTGGGGGTATGGATACGTGCAGTTGCCTCTTACAAGCGTCGCTTCTACATCGACCACGACCATCTCAGCGGCGAGGTTCGCGGTCTGCTGTGTGGTGCCTGCAATATGGGCATTGGCCAACTCAAGGATGACCCCGCTCTCCTTCGCGCTGCTGCAACGTACATCGAACAGAACCGGCTCAAAGTAGTCGGCGGGAGGGGGTGAGCCCAGCTTGGCCAACGACATCGCAATTATCGTCACGGCTGAGCTTTTAGCCCGGCGACACGCTGATCAAGCTTGACCTTGCGAAGCACGCCGTCAGCGACCTCGGCGACGCGAGCGAGGAGAACGCGGCGAAGACGGACGCGGCCGCGGCGTCGTCGACGTTCTTCGCCGGCGCGTTGGACGCGGTGAACGGCGCGCTGACGACGCAGGTGCCGCTCCTGTTCGGCCTGTCGGTGCCGCTCGAGGCGTTGCCTGTGCTCGCGTTCGCTGCGGCTATCGCGGTCACCGCGCTTGTGAACTCGGTCGGGACGCTGATCGCGATCCTCGGTTCGCTTGTCGCGCCGCTCGGTCTCATCACGGGGCTGCTGGGCGGCCTTGGCCTCGGCTTCGTCCTCGCGGCGAAGAAAGCGTTGGGGATGCATGAGGACGGCCTCGGCCAGGCGGTCAGCGGTCTGAAGAAGCAGTTCGACGATCTGACGACGACGCTCGTCGGACGGTTCATGCCCGTGTTCCAGTTCCTGATTCATAACGCGCATGACGCGCTCGACTTCTTGAACCGGATCGCGAAGCTGCCGCTCGACGAGGCGTTCCAGAAGCTGGCGACGCAGGGCGTCCCCGCTGTGACGAAGTTCCTCGAACAGGTTGGGCATATGCTGGCCCGGCCGATCCGGCTTGCCGTCCAGCTCGCGTTCGGGACGGGGAAGGGCGCGAACGAGGCGCAAAGCGCCATCAGCGCGTTGTGGAAGCAGTTGAACGACTTCCTGTTCGGCTACACCATCCGACACCCCGTCGAGCTCCGCCCCGGCGTGTTCAAGATCAAGACGACGACGGTCGACGGCGTCATGCAGCCGTTCTTGGACTGGTTCAACCGGCACGACTTCTCGAAGCAGGGCCAGAAGATCGGGTACACCATGATGCAGGGGATGTTGGCCGCGGTGAAGGACGCTGCGCCGGGTGTCTTCCACATCCTCGTGCAGGCGTTCCATGAGGTCGTCGGCAAGATCAAGCGTGAGTGGGACCACCTCGTTACCGAGTTGACGACGGCGATGCACCGCTGGAATAGCGAGTTCGAACAGTTCGTCGTGCAGGCATTCGTTAGTGGGTGGAACCACATCAAGAGCGTCGCTGGGGAGGCGATCACCGCTATCCGCGACCACATCGGCAACATCAAGTCTGCGATCAGCGGCGTGATCGGCGCGGCGAAGACGTTCTGGGGTTGGCTGCAGAAGATCGCCGACTTCTTCGCGAACGCGCTCACCCTGCATATCAACTGGCCGTCGCCGCCTGGTTGGTTGACGAGTCTCGGCGGCCTTATCGGTGGCGGGTCGAACCCGTCGAGTAACCCGGGCGCCGGCAGTGGACGCGGCGCAGGGTCGCACAACCCGGGCGGCCAGGTGATGCAGGTCAACCACTTCCATCTCAGCGGCGCCGGCAGCGACGCCGCGTTCCGCCGCCAAGTCAGGGAGATCGGGCGTGAGCTCGGCCGGCAGCACCACATCCTCGCTGGAGGCCAGTAGTGGCAGCGCCGAGCATCGTCCTCGACCCGACAGGCCTGAACATCCAACTCAACAACCAAGGGTCAGCGACTGGACTGTTCACGCAGGAAGCGAACCAGCAGGTTCAGGGCGTCGACTGGGGCGGCCAGGCGATCCAGGACATCATCAACACCGGCGCCTACCGGATCGAGGACATCGACGGCGTCCTCGCCGCCACCCGCGCCGTGCGCACCATCCTCCTCCCCGTCCGCATGTTGGGCTCGTCGAAGGACAACCTCGACACGACGATCTCGAACCTGAACTATGCCTTCGCGAAAGCAAGCCGATTCCAGCCGCTCGACCTCGTCGTCACGCCCGGCGGGTCGACGAAGACGACGACGTTCAAGGTGATCGGCGGCGACACGTTTCACTACTACAGCCAGATGGAGGACAACCTGAACCGCGTCCGCGACGCGCAGGTGTCCATCTTCGCGCTCCCGTTCGGGTACGGCGCGAAACAGACGTATGGCTCGTCAGCTTCGCCGCTCTTCGCAGCGGCTGCGGGGCCTGGCGCGTTCACCGTCACCATCCCCGCTGGCAGCGAGGGCGACGTGCTCGCGGATGTGACGATCATCTTCCAGTTGACGGCCGACACGGCGGGCGCCGTCACGGTTGGGTGTATCAGCGGGGACTCGTCGTGGACGGTGACGAGCGACATCACCAGTTGGTCAGCCGGGTCTGGCGGTGGCACGAGGGCGGCGCAGTCGAACGCGAAATACAAGGGCGGCGCGGCTCCCGGCTATATCACCGCGGCGCAGGGCACCGTCGAGGAGGCGTATAAGCAGACGTTCTCGACGTCGGACTTCCCGACGGGCACGCCGATCCGATGCATCCTCCTCGCCGACGACTTCCAGGTGCTCGCGGCTCGCCGCGGCTTGTACCAATTCCGCCTTGCGGTGGCGGCTGGCGGCGTGACGTCGTATGGGGATTGGGTGTCGGTGCCGGCGGCGGCGGGGAACGGCACGACGACGCATTTCTTGCAGGGCCTCGATATGGGCGCGTTCTTGTTCCCGCCCGGCCCTTCGGGCAGCGTCGCGTTTTCGGGGAGTACGACGGTGTCGATCCAGGTGCAGGACGCGAACGTCCACGCGAACGCCTTGACGTGCGCGTTCGACCAGATGATCTTCCTGCCCGACGCGAGCTCGCTCATCATGGAGTGGCCGGTGACGCAGCCGGCGGCGAACACGCCGATCCGCATCGAATCTGACCTCCTTTTCGGCAACTCGGATGGTTCGCCGCAGACGGTACTCGTGAGTGGCGCGCATATCCGGAGCCGTGGGACGACGCGGTACTCGATCTGGGCGTCGGATCAGACGCTGGCGAACACGTCGGGTGATACGACGAACTCGCTCGTCAAGGCGTGGGCGGAAGTCGTTCCTCGCTATATCGGTTTGGCGCCGGTCTAGTGGCTGCGTATACGGCGGTTATCGGCGATGCGCGCAGCGTCGGCGCGTTGGCCGGTTCCCAAACCATCCCGACGAACGCTGCGCTACCGCGCCTCAACCCGCAACTCGCGACGGCGCGGATCCGGAACGTCCTCAACCCGCACATCGTCAGCGACGCCGTCGGCGGCCTGCTCGGTGCCGACTTCACCATCCCAGCGGAGGAAGCGATCCGCTGGCGCCCCCTGCTCCGCTACGGCGTCGTGGTATGGCTGTTCGACGGGTCGACGCCACTCTTCCAAGGCTACGCGGAGCAGCCGGTGTGGACGGCGACGGGCGACTGTCAGATGACGGTCAGCGGCCCGTGGGTGATATTGCAGCGTGCGCGGATGCGTGAGGCGTGGGATTTGTGGGATCTCAGCCAGTACACGCGCGGCGTCGGCGCGGCCGAGAACAAGGCCGGCCAGGTCAACATCACAGCAGACGGCGCGGTCACTTTCAGTTTCCCGAACGGCACCGTCGTCGCGACCAGCGACCGCGTAAGTATCAACTACACACTCTTCGGCGAAGCTGCGGGCGTCGCTGATAGCAAGTTCATCACCGCGTTCGAGTTCGACATCACCGCCGTCCAGGGATTGTCGGCCGCCCGCCGTTTTCGCGTTCGCGGCCAGGACACGCCGACGACGGGCGCCGCCGACCTGCTCTATGACACGATCTCGACGGGGTCGAGCGGTGTGCAGGGCGCATTGAACCTGAACGGCACGAATCAGGGCGCTGCGGCGTGGCCGTCGGCCAGGGGTTATCGCTGCGTCGTGTTCCAGATGGTGTTCACGACTGGTTCGACGCTCTCCACACAGGACGTGTTCGTCACGCTCGACAGGATCCGCGTGTCGAGCCGCGAATCGCTGTTCCAGACGGTTAGCGGCGGCGTCGTCAACCCCCTTGATACGGCGGCGGTCGCTCGGGACGTCCTCACGATCAAGCCGCCGTTCTCAGCGGCATCGACGACGCCCTACGGCAACTGGGGGATCGACATCCCGCTCGAGTTCTTCCCGTCGAGCGAGAACGCCGGAGCGCCCGACTCGAACACGTACACGTATGGGTTCGGCCGCGACCCGGTGACGGGCACCGGCACCGCGCCGAACAGCGGCGTTGGTACTACCGGATTCAACGCGCTTGAATGGCAGTCGCCAGCAGACATCCTAACCGCGCTCGCCGCGATCGACGGCAGCCACGTCGGCTTCTACCTCCCATATAACGGTCGCGGCGGCTACGACCCGGCCGGCGCTAACAACCCATCCGGGTTCACCGCGACGGACGTCGGCTCGTTCTGGCTGACCGCGCCGCCACAACTCTTCTACCAAGCCTTCACCGACCCGACCACGAACCCGGACTACACGGTGCAGACGCAGGAAGGCGCCCAGGTCGTCCCCACGACAGACGTCCAGCCGCTCGTCGACTATCTCTACGCGAACTATCAGACGATCAAAGGCCGGCAGCAGAGCGTCGTCGTTCAAGACGTGAGCCAGAAGAACTACGTCTTTTCGCAGGGGTATCGGCGCGTCGAGGATTACACGATCCAGCCGTCGGTCGGCGACAACCAGACTCCGACGAGCCAAGCCGCGCAGTACCTCGCGCAGCGGCGCCTACCCACCGCGTCGGCGGTGATCACGATCACGAACGACGGGGCAAGCCGCTACGCGATCCTCAAACAAGGATGCGTCATCGCGCGCCTCGCCACGATCAGGCCGGGCAGCCTCCAGATCAACGGCGTCGCCACCAGCGGCCTCAACCTCTCAGCCGGCTATGCCACCCATGTCGAGTGGTGGGGCGAATCCGACACGGGGCCGGAGTACGTCGAACTCACCCTCGCCCAACCACCAGGCCAAATCTCGCGCGAGACGGCGCACGGCCGGCTCGCGTATCGCAGCCTGAAGACGCGGCACCGCATCCTCTTCTAACCAGAAGCAAACCGAACAGGGCAGGGCAGCTATGAACCCGTTCATCGTCCCGCTCCTGGCCGTCCCTGTCGTGCTCGGCATCGACTGGTCAAGCGTCAGCGGCGGCAGCCTCGCGATCATCGGCACCCTCATCCTGATCGCCGGGTTCGGGTTGCGGTACACGTCGACCGGCAGCGAAGCGCGCGACATGCTCAAAACGATGAACGAGGAGCTGCGCGCCGACAACGCCGAGCTCCGCGGCGAACGCGAATCGCTCCTCGAAGCGCAGGAAGCGCTGAAAGAGGACATCCACAAGCGGGAGCTCGAGACGATGGAACGCGAGAAAGTCATCGCCGAGTTACGCGCCCGCCCGGACACGACCGAACTGATGCGCCGGCAAGACGATAACCACACCGCGGCGATGGAGATCGCGGAGAAGACGGCGGAGACGCTCGAGCGCGTCGTCGGGATGCAGGGCGACCTGCAAGCGATCGTCGCGGCCAGCCTCAACCGGCCGCAGCGCCGCACCGACCCAGGCACGTAGGGCCGCCGCGAGCGACCACGACGACCCCGCCTCAAATCCTACCCAGCCTATTCGAGAGCGACCTCGAAAGGAGCAGCAGCATGCCGCTACTGATCGACCGGAGCAACAACAACGGCGCCGACGATTACGCCGTCGCCCACAAGGCGGGCGTGACACACGGCTCGTTCAAGGCGACCGACGGCGTGGTGATGGCGGACGGCAAGATGTTCGTCGACGCGACCTACACCGACCGGATGGCTCGAGCTCAGAAGTCCGGGATCATCTGCGGCGCCTACCACTTCGCGCAGCACGGCGACCCCGTCGCCGAGGCCGACCACTTCCTGAGCGTGATCGGCACGCCCAGCGCCGGGCATCTGCGGCCGTGTCTCGACCTCGAAGAGGGCCAGTCGGCTGCGTGGGCCGACGCCTTCGTCCGCCACATCCAGGCGAAGCTCGGGTACCTGCCCATCCTGTACGGGTCGACGAGCCAGATCCCCGCCGTCCGCGCCGGCAGCACCGCTGCCCGCGCGTGCCCGTGGTGGCGCGCCGAATACGGCCCGAACGACGGCACGCGCCACCCACTCCAGGGCGGCGACCAGGGTGCATCCGTACACCAATACACGAGCGTCGCCCACATCACCGGCATCGAAGGCGACACCGACGCGAGCGTCTTCCTGGCGTCGCCCGTCGCGATGCTCGTCCCTGCGACGCGGCCGAAGTGGCGCCGCCCGGACGGAGTCACGGTGCATTGGGTCGGCGGCGACGGCAAGCCCAGGTCGGGCGACTTCCGTGGCCTCGGCTGGTTCCAGTTTCGTCACCCGCGCGCATGGTGGCGCGGCACCGTCACGTCCAAGCCGACCGCGAAGAAGAAGCCGTGACCGAGCCGCCCGTGAACATCCACATCCATTCGACGCTCAGCAGGCGCCAACGCGCGCAGCTGCGCAAAGCCCTCTACAAGGAGGAACCAGCCGTGTCCGTAGTCCCCGTGAAGTCCGCGCCGGCGAAGCCCGGATATCGCACGACAGAGTTCTGGCTTGCCATCGCGACCGCCGTCGGCACCGCCGCCACATCGGCCGAAGGCTCGCTCCCGCCCAGGTATGCCGCGATCGCGTCGACCGTCGCGTTCGTCGCCTATGCCCTCAGCCGCGGACTGGCGAAGCACTGATGCACGGCCTGCTCGTCACGATCGTGCTGATCCTCGCCATCATCGCCCTGCTCGCGTTCATCGTGAGGCGCTGATGGCAAGCGACAGGCTCGAGCCGTACCCGGGCCTGCACCCCGGCACCGGCACGAACGACCACATCCACCAGTGGAAGCGGTACCGCGCCGGCATCACCGCCTGCCAGATCTGCGGCAAACGGAAGGATGGGACGACGGATGGGCGCTGACACGCCATTCGGCTACTTCTTCTGGGTCGACCACGTCTACGACGGCGACACAATTATGGGGAAACTCGACCGAGGCATGGCCGAGTACGACGGCGGCCTGCCGTCGCTCCAGCCGCTCGACCCGCCGGACACCTTCTCGCTCCGCATGTTCGGCATCAACGCGCCCGAGATGAACTCGCCCGACCCGGCCACCCGCGCCGCAGCCGTCGCCAGCCGCGACCATCTGCGGACACTCGTCCAGCCCGGCGACTACATCAAGGTCACGTCGATGGGGTGGGACAAGTACAGCAAGCGCATCGACGCGATCCCCTACGCGCTCGACGGCACGGATCTCTGCCAAGCCCAGATCGACGGCGGCTTCGCCGTCCCATACACGCCCTAACGGGCATCACGCCAGCCGGCGCCCGACAACCCCGCAAAGAGAAGCGGACGCCGGCCGACCACGGGAGGTTCCCAGATGGGAAGCCACCGCAGAACCATCATCGCCATCGCGGCGATCCTGTTAGCCGCTACGAGCGGCTTTTTCGTGCACGCAGCCGCCCGCGCCGCGACGAGCATCTGCGGCGACTCGTGGGGCAGCGACGGGCACACCGGCCCGTGGTATGTCGGGTCGAACCAGAGCCTGCACGGCAACACCCTCGTCATCAACTGCCCCGGCGCGTCGACGGCGTGGAACGTCACCTATGCCGTTTACAAGACGGACGGCAGCGGCGGGTCGGCGTTCTCGCCGATCTTCGTGGTGAGGAGCGGGAACGGCGACGCCTCGTTCTCGGTGTCGACGAACCCGGTCGGCTGCAACCAGGGGTGGCTCTACTACACCCAAGTCAAGAATGATTTCACCGGCAACTACATCCGGAAGCCGGAAGCAGGGAAGGTGATCTGCTGACCGCCGGTGCGCGAGCTCGTGTGGGCAGTCCGAGCGTCGGCAGGTTCGGCGCGAAGCGAAGAGGAGGTCACGTTGCCTGACCAGAATCCTGATCGTCGCCGTCGTGATCATATGCGCGGCTCTCACACCGGCTCGGGCCGAGGCGTGGCCCGCGCCGCCCGCACACCGATCCGGGTGTGACCATCGCCCTGCACCTGCGCTCTGCCGATTGCACTGGCAGGTCCGCCGCGTGTGGAGGCTCGAAGCCGCGCGCAGCATCCCACGGACGCGGTACTGGTACTCGGCTGAACGACATCCCGAACTCGCGCCGTGGCGTGGCCGCCGCATCGCATGGCGCGCTCGGGCCCACCGCGTCAGCCTGATCCCCGTCGCGCCGTGGCCGCCCGGGTGGCTCGCCGGCGCGCTCTGCGTCCACCATTACGAGGGCGCGTGGGACGACGATACGGGGAACGGCTATTTCGGCGGGATGCAGTTCGACGAGGGGACGTGGCTCGCGAACGGCGGCGCCGCGTATGCGCCGCGCGCAGATCTCGCCTCACCGCGTGACCAACTGCTCGTCGCGCTCGCGACGTGGCGGGCGCGTGGCTGGGAGCCCTGGCCGGACACGGCCGCCATCTGCGGCCTACTCTAGACTAGAACGACGTCGGCTCCAGAAGGCCCCGTCCTCTTCGGGAGGCGGGGCCTTCGTCTTCGTCATGGGCCGGCCTGCTCTAACAAGACAAGCGAGGCCGGGACGCCTACGTCTAGCGCGCCCCGGCCTCTAGCCGCCGTTGTCCTTTTCGGAAGTTGCCGTCCCGAGATTGGAATCCGGCGGATCCCCTGCGCCCCCGTCTAGCCTTCGGGCTGGGCGGGGGCGCTTCCGCGTTCCCGCACATCGACGCGGACCGTGACGACACTCCGCACCCGCCGCCGCTGCGTGTAGATGCGGCACGCCCACACGACGATCCACACCGGCAGGAAACACACCCACACTAAGGCGTAGACGGGGAACAGCCACCACGGCAACCAGAAGCCGAACCTCACTGCTGCCACTCCTCCCCGAACCCGTCGCGGAGAAGGACGCGCCCGACCGCGGTGGCGCCGCGCGTCCAGTCGACCCACCCCGCGAGACGGCCGTGAGCGTTGTAGACGAGGGCGCGCCGCGTGTGGATCGTGATCCCGTTGAGCTGCGCGGTGGCGTGCATGTCGAATCGCGCCTTGATGTCGAGGTGGCCTGCGATCGCCGTCGAGGCGTTCTGCACGCACATGATCCGCGCCGGCGGCTGCACGTAGCGGTGGCGGATATGGACGCATGGCATGGCGGTCGTCATGTACCCGGCGCCGTTCGGCTGGGTGATGGTGACGTGGTGGTGGCCGCCGAGTAGGGCGGTGATGATCAACGCGATCCGGAACACGGTATCGTCTCCTTTGTCGGGCCGGTCGCCGCTGCTCTTGGCGGGTGGTGGCGACCGGCCTGGTGTCTGGGTGTCTTTATCGGATTTTGCGGGAATGTGTTGACGATCACTCTGGATGGTGTTGCCAACGCGCCCATGGGGACGGTACTGTCTCGTATGGCGGGGCAAAGGGGCGAAGGGGCATGGGCATGGCGAGTGACGCGGAAATGGTCAAGACGATCGACGCCTGGATCCGTTACCTGGTCTCCCTCCGCGCCGCTGTTGCGGCCGGGCAGCCGGCGGCGACGTATCGCGCGGCGGTGGCGCATCCGGAACGGGGACGGCCATCACGTCGCGCTGATCGCTAAGACCTGTCAGCCAGTCCAATGAGACGCCTGATCGTTTCGCGATCAGGACGGCATCGCCGAGCCTGGGCAGAACTTCGCCCTGCGCATATCGACCCATATTCCGCGCGGGCAGGCGTATCTCGGCAGCGAACCGCTCGGGGCTCCCGTCGCCGAGTTCTGCGATGAGCTCGTTGATTCGGGCCTTGAAGACTGCCTTGTGGTCGATCCGCCGCACTCCGACAGCATAGGCGACATTTCTGTCGGGTGCAAGGGGAGGCGGGTCGGATCCTTCCATTGTCTGGCAGTTATGGCCGCACTCTTGACTTTCGCAGTTCTGCCGCCTATAGTGCGGCCAGATGGTAAACGGGCAAGTAGACGAGGGCTTCGGGTCGCGACTCCGGGCAACGCGAGAGCAGAAGGGCATGAGCGTGCTGCTCCTGGCCGCGCTGTCGGAGCTTTCGCCGCGCACGATTGAGCGGTGGGAAGACGCCGAGACTGAGCCGAAGGTGGACGCCGCCGCGCGCGTCGCTGCTGTCCTTGACGTGTCCCTTGATTACCTCGCCGGCACCGTCGACACGAAGGGCGCGGTGGCGTGAAGAACGTCGCCGCCATGTCGCTCACCCAGCTCGCGCTCATCGTCGCGAACCTGCCCGACCGCCCCATCCTGTGGACGCAGTTCGAGCGGGACGCGCGCGATGAGTACGACCGCCGGATCATGGACAAGGAGCGAGCGGCATGAACATCCTCGTCCACATCGTCCTCCTGTTCATCGCGGTCGTCGCCGTGATCTCGATCGTCGTGGCCGGCGTCGAGACATGGCGCGAGGAGCACGCAGAGTGACCACCATCATCGCCTGCGTCATCAGCTTCTTCTTCGGCTCGACGTGCGGCCTGCTGCTCGGCGGCATCGCGGCGGCGAGTGCCCG
>Ga0207694_10004758_pt1 | contig 10555 bp, 11 predicted proteins | sample KBSC34metaG_FD_184353 | JGI IMG/M metagenome (GOLD analysis project Ga0207694, IMG submission 184353) | Corn rhizosphere microbial communities from Kellogg Biological Station, Michigan, USA - KBS C3-4 metaG (SPAdes) (version 2) | ecosystem: Host-associated > Plants > Roots > Rhizosphere > Soil...
CCGATTTCATCGCCGGCATGACCGATCGTTATGCCGTTGCCCGCTATCGCGAAGCAGTCGGGAAAATCGATCTGCCGGACGGATTTTAGCGCGACGCGACCTGCTGCGAGGTCAGCTTCGCCTGGGCATTCTTGTAGGTGAAGGAGACGGGTTCGCCGCCAGCGACGCCGGTAACCTTGCTGCCGCGAGCCACCAGTTCGAATGCGCTGCCGTCGGGGAAACGATGTCCGCTGATGACGACGCGGTCGGCCTTTGCAGTGGTCGTGTACACATAGGTCTGGCCTTCATGCGAGAAGCTCTTCTCGGCCGGCTTGCCTTCGGCAAGGGCGGGCGTGGCGAGCGAAGCGATGAGGGCAGCTGCGAGGAAAATCTTGGTCATGATCCTACCTTTCGTTGGTTCGAAAGCCAGATCAGCATCCTCTTTTGTCTTGTTAGCGCTAACATATTGCGGTGCAGCAAAATCCCAATCGCAAAGTTTGCGCGTCCAGTTGCACGAAACGTACGCTAAAAGGGCGTCAACCTTGAATCCTGACACACTCCTGCGACACCTGGGGCGTATGCAGGCATGGCATTATCGGGCGATAGATCATGTCTGACGCAAGCATCGCGCTGAATCGCTTCGGGCTCGGAGCGCGGCCCGACGAGCCGATCCCGGCCGATCCCCGCAAGTGGCTGCACGGCCAGCTCACCGCCTTCGAGCCGAACCCGGCACCGATCGCTGCTCTGCCGGGCCGGCGCCAGATCGCAGGCGAGCTGGCTGAATATCTCGATCAGGTAAAGGCGCTGCGGCAGCAGGAGGGGCGGGCCCCGCGCCGGGCACAGGCCGGTCAGGCCCCGGCGATGCAGGCACAGATGACCGACGCAGCGCCGGAGATGGCGCAAGGCTATCAGATGGCGCCCGTGGCGGCGATGGCATCCGGCGGCAAACAACCGGCCACGCCCGCCTTCGATCCCAATGATCCGGTGGCGCAGGCGCGCCGCTTCGCGCAGCGCCAGGCGCGCGATTATTATGTGAATGCGGTCGGCGGCCGTACTGTCGCCGCGCTCACCGCGCCGGCGCCCTTCGTCGAGCGGCTGGTGCATTTCTGGGCGAATCATTTCGCGATCTCGATCGACAAGGTGCAGGTTGTCGGGCTTGGCGGACTGCTCGAATTCGAGGCGATCCGGCCGCATGTGCTCGGCAAGTTCGGCGACATGCTGAATGCGGTCGAACGGCACCCGGCGATGCTGCTCTATCTCGATCAGGCCCAGTCGGTCGGGCCGGACAGCCTGATCGGATCGCGCTTCGGCAACCGGCCCAACCGCAAGCTCGGCCTCAACGAGAATCTCGCGCGCGAGATCATGGAGCTGCACACGCTTGGCGTCCGGACAGTTTATGATCAGGCCGATGTGACTGAATTCGCGCGAGCGATGACCGGCTGGACGGTTTCAGGGCTCAATCGCGGCCCCGGCGCGCGCTTCACGGGCACTGACGGACAGGCGGGCGATTTCGTCTTCGCCGCACCGCTGCACGAACCGGGCGCGCGCATGATCATGGGCAAGAGCTACGATCAGCCGGGCGAGCATCAGGCCCAGGCGGTGCTCGACGATCTCGCCGTTCATCCCGCCACCGCGACTCATCTCGCGACCAAGCTCGCCCGGCATTTCGCGGGCGATACGCCGCCCCCGGCATTGGTCGAGCGGATGAAGGCGGCCTATCTCAAGACCGGCGGCGATCTGCCGAGCGTCTACCGCGTGCTGATCGACTCGCCCGAGACCTGGGCGCCGCAACCGGCCAAGTTCAAGTCGCCATGGGAATGGTCAGTGTCGACGATGCGCGCGCTCGGCATGAAGACAGCGCAGCCTTTGATGGTGACCGGGCTGCTGAACCAGCTCGGCCAGCCGACCTGGAAGCCGGGCTCGCCCGCCGGCTTCGACGATATTGCCGCGAGCTGGGCCGGACCCGACGCGGTCCTGCGCCGGGTCGAGGCGGCTGAGCGCTTCGCCAACAAGGCGGGCGCGACAGTCGACGCCCGCGCGCTTGCGCCGAAGATCATCCCGGCCTCAGTCACTCCGGCCACCACCCAGGCGCTGGCGCGCGCCGAGAGCCCGGGTCAGGCGCTCGCTTTGCTGCTCGTCGCGCCTGAATTCATGCGGAGATAGACCATGTTCGATCGTCGCTCCTTCATTGGCGCCGGTGCGATTGGCGCAGCCGCCATGGCCTTCGCACCGAAAATGGCCTTCGCCAGGGCTGAGACCGACAAGCGTTTCGTCTTCATTATCCAGCGCGGTGCGGCGGATGGGCTGGGCACGGTCGCGCCGGTCGGTGATCCGGCCTTTGCAGCTGCACGCGGCGCCTTGGCGGCGGATTTCGAGACGGCAGCCAAGCTCGATCCGCTGTTCGCGCTGCATCCGGCGCTTGCCAATGTCGGCGGGCTGTACGGCAAGGGCCAGGCGTTGTTCGCCCATGCCGTGGCCTCGCCCTATCGCGACCGATCGCATTTCGACGGGCAGAATGTGCTCGAGACCGGCGGGGCTGGTGCCTATCAGGTCAAGACCGGGTGGCTGAACCGGATGCTCGGCCTGTTGCCGCCGACCCAGGCCAAGGCGATCGCGGTAGCGGCGACCGTGCCGCTTGCCTTGCGCGGCAATCATGAAGTCTCGTCTTATGCGCCCTCGGCGCTGCCCCAGGCCTCGGCCGATCTGCTGCAGCGCGTATCGATGCTTTATGAGGGCGACAGCCAGCTTCACGCCTTGTGGAGTGAAGCGATGGGCACGCGCGCGTTGACCAGCGACATGGCCGACGACAATGGCCGCAACGCCGCCGCGACCGGCGCGCTCGCGGCGAAGCTGCTGGCGCCGGAAAATGGCGCGCGGATCGCAATGATCGAGACCGGCGGATGGGACACGCATGCCGGGCAGCGCACCCGGCTCGCCCTGCAATTGCGCGGGCTGGACGGGATGATCGGCGCGCTGCAGACCGGGCTCGGTCCGCTCTGGGGAGACACGATGGTGCTGATCGCGACTGAGTTCGGGCGGACGGTCGCGGTGAACGGCACCGGCGGCACCGATCATGGCACCGCGAGTTCGGCGATGCTGCTCGGCGGTGGCGTCAAGGGCGGGCGTGTGGTGACGGATTGGCCGGGGCTTGCGCCCGCGGCGTTGTTCGAGGCGCGTGATCTGAAGCCGACGCTGCAGTTGGATGCCTTTATCGCGGGCGCCACGGCCGAGCATTTCGGGATAGAACCGGGCCGGGCGATGGCCGCCTTGTTCCCCGACAGCAAGGGCGTGCGTCCGGTCGAGGGGTTGGCGCGCACGTAATTTCCCCAGCTAAGCGGAGGGGGAATTGCTCACGTCTTCGGTGGGCAACGCGCATCCGCGCCCTGTTCCGATGCCCCTTTTTCGCGTCACAGGATGCAGATGCCTTCGATCAAATGTGACGGGCGGCGTCCATGCGCTGATGCAGGATTCGCATGACGGCGATGCCGTAACGCGTTGGTCGAAAATAGAGGACGTGATGCTCAATGCCGCGCCGCCGATATCCAGGTCGGATGCTTGAGCAGTCCTGCGCTTGGAGCGGTGCCGCCGCCAAATCAGCGCAAGCCGCTTCGATACGATCGATATAGCGCAGAGCCTGCGGCAAACCCCATTGCGCCACCGTATAGTCGAACACCGCGTCGAGATCGCGTTGCGCTCTCGGGCTGAGTCGATATTCAGCCATATTGCGCGATTTTGCCTTGCTTGAAGGCGGCAAAGTCGAACTGCTCCGGTTCGCCGCTCTGCTCACCCTCTATGAGCGCTTGGCGGATCGTCTCGACTTCGAAGCTTCGTTCCTGCGCGTGTCGAATGAGGTCGCGGATTGCCTCACTGTCGTTGGTATAGGCACCGGCTGCAATCTGGGCTGCGATCCAGGCGTCCTGCTGGTCGGTGAGAGTAATCGTTTTGCGCACAGTTGCCATTTTGCCGCCTCGAATGTCAGCATAAAGATGCAATACTCATATTATTGGTGCAATATAGCGCGGCGATGACTCGGCCACAAGATAACGTGCTCTATAAGCCTTGGCATAATATGACGGCGTCGCGCCCGTTTCACACAATCACGGGGCTTTAGAACATTCGCGCCATCCGCTAAGGCGCCCGCTCGCTTAACCGACCGGACCAGCAATGACCCTCTATACCCGTTTCGCCGCGCATCTCGATGCGGCGCTCGATACCCTTGTTGCGGCAGGCGATCTGCCCGCCGGGCTCGACCGCGCGAATGTGACGGTCGAGCCGCCGCGCGACCCGAGCCATGGCGACCTCGCGACCAATGCAGCGATGGTGCTTGCCAAGCCGGCCGCAACCAATCCGCGTGCGCTGGCCGAGAAGATCGCAGCCGAACTCGGCAAGCTCGAGGAAGTCGAAGCCGTGTCGGTCGCCGGGCCCGGCTTCATCAACCTCGCGCTGACCGACGACACCTGGCGCGCCGAACTCTCCGCGATCCGCGACGAGGGCGGCGATTATGGCCGCTCGACCCGGGGCAAGGGCACGACGGTCAATGTCGAATATGTCTCGGCCAACCCGACCGGGCCGATGCATATGGGGCATTGCCGGGGCGCTGTGGTGGGCGATGCGCTGGCCAATCTGCTCGAATTCGCCGGTGCGAAGGTGATCCGCGAATATTATGTCAATGATGCCGGCGGCCAGGTCGATGTGCTCGCGCGCTCGGTCCATCTCCGGTACCGCGAGGCGCTGGGCGCCGATATCGGCGATATTCCGGAAGGCCTGTATCCGGGCGATTATCTCGTGCCGGTCGGGCAGGCGCTCGCCGCCGAGTTCGGCGACACCTATGCCGAGGCGCCCGAAGAGGCGTGGCTCGTCCTGTTCCGCACCCGCGCGGTCGCTGCGATGATGGAGCTGATCAAGGCGGATTTGGCCTTGCTCGGCATTCATCACAACCTCTTCTCGTCCGAGGCCGAATTGCAGGCGGCGGGCAAGCCAGAGGCTGCCGAAGCGGATCTGCGCGCGCGGGGCCTGATCTATGACGGCATGCTCGAAGCCCCCAAGGGCGAGACGCCCGAGGATTGGGAGCCGGTCGTGCTGCCGCTGTTCCGCTCGACCGAGTTCGGCGACGATCAGGACCGGCCGATCAAAAAGTCGAACGGGCAATGGACCTATTTCGGCGCCGATCTCGCTTACCATTACCAGAAGGCGCAGACCGCCGACGCGCTGATCGATATCTGGGGCGCCGATCATGCCGGTACGGTAAAGCGGATCGTCGCCGCGGTGCAGGCGCTGACCGGCGGCAAGACCCGGTTCGACGTGAAGCTCGTCCAGATGGTTCGGCTGCTCCGCGCCGGCGAGCCGGTGAAGATGTCGAAGCGGGCGGGCAATTTCGTCACGCTCGCCGATGTCGTGCAGGAAGTCGGCAAGGATGTCGTCCGCTTCACGATGCTGACGCGCAAGTCTGACGCGCAGATGGACTTCGATTTCGCCAAGGTGGTCGAGGCATCGAAGGACAATCCGGTCTTCTATGTGCAATATGCGCATGCGCGGGTCGCGTCGCTCCACCGCCGGGCAGCCGAAGCGGGCATCGCGTGCGACTCGGTCGATCTGTCCCAACTTGAGACAGAAGACCTCGCGCTTGTGAAACGCGCCGCCCAGTTCCCGCGCGTGGTCGAGACTGCGGCGGCGGCGCGCGAGCCGCACCGGGTTGCCTTTTATCTCTACGACTTGGCCGCCGAATTCCACGCGCTCTGGAACGTCGGCAATGATCGCCCCGAACGGCGCTTCCTGATTGCGGACAATGCAGCCATAACATGTGCGCGTCTTTTCCTCGCCGAGGCAATCGGGCAGATCATTCGCAACGGACTCGGCATCATGGGGGTGCAGGCGGTCCAGGAGATGAACTGATGGCGACGTCGAGCGACTATGAGGTCCGCGACGAGGATCGGCTGCCCTGGCTCGAAACTGTCGACGAGGACTATGACGAGGGCCCCTCGGTCTTTCGCGTCATCCTGCTCGTGTTGCTTGGCCTTGCGATCATCGCAGCCGCCATTTTCGGCTTCTATTGGTACAAGCAGCATCAGCGCGCTGACGGCAATGGCGCGCTGATCGCCGCGCAGGAGGGCGACTACAAGGTCAAGCCGGACGATCCCGGCGGCCTGAAGGTCGAAGGCGAGGGCGACACGGCGATCGCGACGAGCGACGGGGCAGGCGGCGGCAACGCCTCGATCGACCTGAACGCAACGCCCGAGGCTCCGGTCGCCGGCACAAGGGCGACACCGGTGGCGGCGACGCCGTCGGGCGGCGCGAGCAAGGCGGTGGTGGCCATTCCGCCATCGGGTGGGAAGCTGACCCCCGCCAAGCCCGGCGCCGCGCCGGCCGCGGGCGCTTCGGTGGGGGGCGCGCTGGTGCAGCTCGGCTCCTTCCCGGATGAAGCTGCGGCCAATGCCGCCTGGGCCAAGGCGGCGAAGCGCTTCACCTATCTCGCACCGCTGGGCAAATCGGTCCAGCAGGCGGAGGTGAACGGTCGGACAGTGTTCCGCCTGCGCGTCAACGCCGGCAGTGCGAACCAGGCGATTGAGCTGTGCGGCAAGCTGAAGGTTGCGGGCGAAGGGTGCTTCGTGGCGAATAACTGAGGCCAATAAAGCGGCTGCCTCCAGACTACCGAATTTATCCTTCTCACGAACCGTCATGCCGGACTTGTTCCGGCATCCATGTTTCCGCAAGCGCTTCAGCTGTTGTGTAAGCGGACCGATGGACCCCGGAACAAGTCCGGGGTGACGGCTTGCGGAATGTCTCAACGTCACTGTCTCCTCAGGGGAGGGGTTTTTGGCGGCGCGCCTTCCTGTTAGGCACGCCCGATGAAGCCCGTCATCTACGGCCTGTCCGGCCTGACCATCACGCCCGAGGAACGCACGTTCTTCACCCAGGCCGACCCCGCCGGCTATATCCTGTTCAAGCGCAACATCGCCGATCGAGCGCAGCTACGGGCACTCACCGACGATCTGCGCGCACTGTCCGGCCGTGACGATCTGCCGATCCTGATCGATCAGGAGGGCGGTCGCGTGGCCCGGATGGGGCCGCCGGAATGGCCCGCCTTTCCCGCCGGCCCGGCGTTCGACGCGCTGTACGAGATCGCACCGATTTCCGCGATCGAGGCGGCCCGGGCCAATGCCCAGGCGATTGCGCTGATGCTCGCCGAGGTCGGCATCACCGTCGATTGCCTGCCTTTGCTCGACGTGTCGCAGCCCGACACCACCGAGGCGATCTCGACCCGTGCGCTGGGATCGGAGCCGCTGCGTGTCGGATCGATGGGCCGTGCGATCATGGACGGCCTGCGCGCCGGAGGCGTGGTCGGCGTGGTCAAGCATATGCCTGGCCATGGCCGGGCACAGGTCGACACCCATTATCATCTGCCGACCGTCACTGCCTCCGACGCCGAGCTTGAAATCGATCTCGCGCCGTTCAAGGCACTCGCGGGCGCGCCGATGGGGATGACGTCGCATATCGTCTTCACCGCCTGGGATCCGGAACGGCCCGCGACATTGTCGCCGATCGTGATCGAGGAGGTGATCCGCAAGCGGATCGGCTTCGACGGCCTGCTGATGACTGACGATATCGATATGAAGGCCCTGTCGGGCAGCGCCGGCGACAAGGCGGCCGGCGCCATCGCGGCCGGGTGCGATCTGGTGCTCGATTGCTGGGGGCGGATGGACGAGATGGAGGATATCGCGGCGCGGCTCGACGATATTTCCACGCTCTCGCGCGACCGGCTCGATCGCGCGATGGCGACGATCGCCGGTGCTTCGCCGCAGGGGGATATGGCTGAGCTCATCGCCAAGCGGGACGCGTTGCTGGCGCTGGTGTGATTCCTCGCTCGCGCAGGGGTGAGGAATTGCGTTGCGCCTCGGGCTTCGCCAGAACGATCCCATGGAAGATCCCGAAACCCTGACTCTGGATATCGATGGCTGGGAAGGTCCGCTCGATCTGTTGCTTGCGCTCGCCCGCAACCAGAAGGTGGATCTGCGCGAAATCTCGATCCTTGCGCTGGTCGATCAATATCTGCGCTTCATCGAGGAGGCCAAGTCGATCAAGCTCGAGCTGGCCGCCGATTATCTCGTGATGGCGGCGTGGCTCGCCTATCTCAAATCAGCCCTGCTCCTGCCGCGCGACCCCGAGGAACAGCCAAGCCCCGAGGAGCTTGCGCTCCGCCTCCAGCTTCGGCTCGAACGGCTGAACGCGATGCGCGAGGCCGGCGCTCGGCTTGTGGCGCATGACCGGATCGGACGCGACGTGTTCCTGCGTGGCGCGCCCGAAGGGCTGCGGACGGTGCGCAAGGCTTTGTGGCAGGCCGAGATCTATGATCTGATCGCAGCCTATGGTCGGATCAACGCACGCACCCGGCCGGTGATGCATATCGTCGCCAACCGGCCGGTGATGACATTGGAAGCAGCGCTTGAGCGCGTGTCCAGGCTTGTCGGCGAGCGAATCGACTGGAGCATTATCGAGACCTTCCTGCCCGAGAGCGCACACGGCATCTTCCGCAAATCCGCGCTTGCCTCGAGCTTCGTGGCCGCGCTCGAACTGGCGCGGCAGGGCAGGGTCGAGCTCCGTCAGAAATCGCCTTTCGCGCCGCTTTACCTGCGAGCTCCCGAGGCTCGCGCATGAAGCGGCCAGATGAATTGACCCGTGCGGTCGAGGCAGTGTTGTTCGCAGCCACCGAGCCGATGACAGCCGACGCGATCCGCGCGCATCTGAACGATGCCGGCGGTATTCGCGCTGTGCTCGAGGAGATTCAGGCCGATTATGCCGGGCGCGGCGTCGAGCTCGTCCGGCGCGGCGATCGCTGGCATTTCCAGACCGCGGCCGACATGGCGCATCTGCTGCGCCGCGACCGGGAAGAGCCCCGCAAGCTCAGCCGCGCCGGCATCGAGACGCTTGCGATCATCGCCTATCATGAGCCGGCGACTCGCGCCGAGATCGAGGCGATCCGAGGCGTCCAGATTTCCAAGGGCACGCTCGATGTCCTGATGGAGGCTGGCTGGATCCGCCCCGCCGGAAGGCGCGAAGTGCCTGGCCGGCCTTTGCTTTACGCGACGACGCCCGAGTTCCTCGCCCATTTCGGCCTGGCCAGCAGGCGCGACCTGCCGGGAATCGACGACCTGCGTGCCGCGGGGTTGCTCGATCCGATCGATCTCGCGATGGAGCATGCCGGTCTTTCGGATGGCGATGACGTCGAGGTGGAAAACCCCGGCGAAGACGCCTAGATAGGGTCCGATCCTCAAGGAGATTCAAGATGGGTAGTTTCAGCCTGGTGCATTGGCTGATCTTGGGAGTGATACTGGTGCTCGTACTGGGTGGCGGTCGCTTCTCGAACATGATGGGCGATGTCGCCAAGGGCATAAAGCAGTTCAAGAAGGGCATGGCCGAGGAGGATGAGGTCGTGCGCGAGCCGAGCCGGATCGACACCAAGAAGGTTGCCGACCCTGTCGTCGAGGTTCAGGCCGAGAAGATTCGCGAAGATCGCTGACGCACATATTACGCCGGGATTCCGCTGAATGTTCGATGTTGACGCTACCGAGCTCCTGGTTCTGGGGGCGGTTGCCCTGATGGTGATTCCGCCCAAGGACCTGCCCAAGGCGATGCGGGTCGCGGGCTATTGGGTCGGGCGTGCGCGTGGCGTGGCACGGCAATTCCGCTCCGGCTTCGATTCGATGCTGCGCGACGCCGAGCTCCAGGAAATGGAGAAACGCTGGGCGGAGGAGAATGCGCGGATCATGCGCGAGCACCCGCCGACGCCGGCGATGCTGATGTCGCCCGCGCCGGGCGATCTGGTCGAGGACCCCGACGCCCCGGTGATGACGGAGAAACCGGTCGTCAGCCCGGCGCCCGAGCCTGAGCCGGTGGCCGAGGCACAGCCGAAGCCCAAACGAAAACCCAGGCCAAAGGCAAAGCCCCAACCCGACCTCACGCCCGATCAGGCCAACTCGTGACCGAGCCGATCGACGAGCTCGAGAGCAGCCGCGCGCCGCTCATGGACCATCTGATCGAGCTGCGCCGCCGGCTGTTGTACAGCATGGCCGCGCTCGTCTGCGCCTTTCTGGTTGGCCTGTATTTCGCCGAGCCTATTTTCGGCTTCCTGGTTCATCCCCTGGTCAAGGCCGGCCTGAGCAAGCTGATCTACACCCAGCTGTTCGAGGCGTTCTTCGTCCAGATCAAAGTTGCGTTCTTCGCTGCGATCATGATCGCCTTTCCGGTGATCGCGAGCCAACTCTGGCTGTTCGTCGCGCCGGGACTGTACCGCAAGGAGAAGAAGGCGCTGCTGCCCTTCATCCTCGCGACACCGGCGCTGTTCCTTCTGGGCGCATCGCTCGCTTATTATGTCGCCGTGCCGACGGCGCTGCATTTCCTGCTGAGCTACCAGACCAATGTCGGCGGCGTTCAGGCGGAAGCAATGCCGACGCTCGCCAATTATCTGACCTTCATCATGCAGTTCCTGTTCGCGTTCGGCATCGCCTTCCTGCTGCCGGTTCTGCTGATGCTGCTAGAGCGCTCCGGGATTGTGACCCGCAAGCAGCTCGTCGGCGCGCGG
>Ga0207694_10004759_pt1 | contig 10554 bp, 6 predicted proteins | sample KBSC34metaG_FD_184353 | JGI IMG/M metagenome (GOLD analysis project Ga0207694, IMG submission 184353) | Corn rhizosphere microbial communities from Kellogg Biological Station, Michigan, USA - KBS C3-4 metaG (SPAdes) (version 2) | ecosystem: Host-associated > Plants > Roots > Rhizosphere > Soil...
CTCCTCGTTGGTGATGACGCCGGCACGGCCAACCTCGGAGCCCGTGCCCGCCGTGGTCGGCACCGCGATGATCGGAGCGATCACATCCGAATTGGCCCGGGTCCACCAGTCGCCGACATCCTCGAAGTCCCATACGGGCCGCGTCTGCCCGGCCTGAAAGGCGATGAGCTTGCCGAGGTCGAGCGCCGAGCCGCCGCCGAAGGCGATGACACCGTCATGCTTGCCCTTCCTGAACACGGCGATGCCGGCGGTCAGGTTGGATTCGACCGGGTTCGGCCGCACCTCCGAGAAGACGCCATACGGGATCTTGGCATCGTCGAGGATCTTCAGCGTCGAGGCGACGACCGGCAGCTTTGCCAGGCCGGGGTCGGTCACGAACAGCGGGCGCTTGATGCCCGTGGCAGCCAGCACCTCAGGCAATTCCTTGATGCGCCCGGCGCCGAAGCGGACGGTGGTGGGGTAGTTCCATTTGGAGATGAGCTTGGACATGGCTTGTCTTTCAAAAAGTCAGATTGCTTCACGCAGGTGATAGGATTTCGGCCTTGTCAAATTGTCGTAGCCGATGGCCGAGAGTGCGGCGCCCTTGCCCGTGTCCTTGACACCGGTCCAGACCAGGGCCGGGTCGAGATAGTCGCAGCGGTTCATGAACACAGTGCCGGTCTCGACGCGGTCGCCGATGGCGATCGCGCGCTCGGTGTCGCGCGTCCAGATCGAAGCCGTCAGCCCATAGGGGCTGTCGTTCATCAGCGCGATCGCCTCCTCGTCGTTGCGCACCTTCATGATGCCGACGATCGGGCCAAAACTCTCCTCGCGCATGACGCTCATCTGGTGGTCGACGTCGGTGAGTACTTCCGGCGCCAGATAGGGCGAGCCGGCCTTGTCGTTCTCGACCTTCATGTTGATGTGCGCCTTGGCGCCCTTGCGCAGCGCCTCGGCCTTCTGCTCGCGGATCAGGTCGGCAAAGCGCGCCTGCGCCATCGGCCCCATGGTCGTCGCCTGCTCCAGCGGATTGCCGACGACATAGTTCTTCGTCTCGGCGATAAAACCCTCGACGAACTCGTCATAGACCTTCTCATGCACATAGACGCGCTCGATGCCGCAGCAGCACTGGCCCGAATTGTAGAAGGCGCCGTCGACCAGGTTGGCAACCGCATGGTCCATCTTGGCGTCGGGCAGCACATAGGCCGGGTCCTTGCCGCCAAGCTCGAGGCCGAGCGTCATGAAGGTGCCGGCCGCCGCCTTCTCGATGGCGCGTCCGCCGCCGACCGAGCCGGTGAAGTTGACATGGTCGATCTTGCCCGAGCCGAGCAGTTTTTCGGTCTGGGCGTGGTTCATGACTAGGTTCTGGAACAGTCCCTTGGGGAGGCCAGCCTTGTCGAAGGCCTGTTGGAAGCGTTCGCCGACCAGAAGCGTCTGCGCGGCATGCTTGAGGATAACGGCGCTGCCGGCCATTAGCGCCGGCACGATGGTGTTGACGGCGGTGAGATAGGGGTAGTTCCACGGCGCGATCACCAGCACCACGCCGAGCGGCACCTTCTTCACATAGCGGCGGAAGCCGTCCTTCGGGTTGGAAGCCGGCACCGGCTTCAGCGCGGCTTCAGCGATCTCGACCATATAGCTGGTGCGTTCCTTGACGCCGCCGAACTCGCCGCCATAGCGCACCGGCCGGCCCATTTGCCAGGCGATCTCCGGCACGATCTCGTCAGTCATGGCGACCAGCGCCTCGAGCATCGCCAGCATGTATTTGCCGCGTTCGACGACCGGCGTCTCCGCCCATTTCTCCTGCGCCGCCTTGGCGCGCTCGACCGCCGCGTTGATCGCCTGGTCCGTCGCGACCGGCCGCTCGGCATAGATCGAGCCATCGATGGGGGATTTCAGTTTGACCGTTTCGGTCATGTCTTCCTCGCAGTTTTACAACAATCGAAAGTCGTGTGGCTGGCGTTGAACTTCCCACACCTGCCTGGACCACCTTCCCGCGTGCTGGCGGGAAGGTGGAAGCTCAAGGCCCTTTCCCACCTATGGTGTAGAGGGCAGTGCTGATCTCACGGCACCTTAGTACCGCTCAAATCCCCGGTGCAGTTCCCAATCCGTGATGCGGCGGTCGTATTCGAACTGCTCCCAGCGGGCGGTGTGCACATAATGTTCGATCACATCGTCGCCGAAGGCCTGCTTCAGCATCTTCGACCTGGCGAGCGTCTCGGTCGCGTCGCGCAGCGTCTTCGGGATCTCCGGTAGGCGCGAGGCCTGGTAGGCGTCGCCGACGAAGGGCTTCTGCAATTCCAGTTTCTCGTCGATGCCGGCAAGGCCGGACGCGATCAGCGCCGCGAAAGCGAGATAAGGATTGAGGTCGGCACCGCCGATGCGGCACTCCATCCGGATGCCCTTGGTGCCTTCGCCGCAGAGCCGGAAGCCGGCGGTGCGGTTGTCCTCGCTCCACATGATCTTGGTCGGCGCGAAGGTGCCGGCCTGGAAGCGCTTGTAGGAGTTGATGTAGGGCGCCAGGAACCAGGTGAACTCCTTGGCGTATTTGAGCTGGCCGGCCGCCCATTGCTGGCCGAGGCTCGACAGCGTCCAGTCGGCCTTCTTGTCGAAGAACAGCGGCGTCTTGCCGTCGGCGCTCCACAGCGAATTGTGGATGTGGCTGGAATTGCCGGCGAGCCCGTAATTGTACTTGGCCATGAAGGAGATGGCCTTGCCTTCGGAATCGGCGATCTCCTTGGCGCCGTTCTTCAGGATGACGTGGCGGTCGGCCATGTCGAGCGCCTCGGCATAGCGCACATTGATCTCTTCCTGGCCTGGCCCCCACTCGCCCTTGGAATTCTCGATCGGAATGCCGGCCGCTTCCATCTCGTTGCGAAGCCGGCGCATGACGCCTTCTTCCTTGCTGGTGATGCCGATCTGGTAGTCGCCGATATAGGGTGAAGCGCTGTCGAGCCCCTGCCAGTGCTTTTTGCGCGCCGAATCGTAGGTCTCGCTGAACAGGTAGAATTCAAGCTCGGAAGCGAAATAGCCAATATAGCCGCGCTCCTGCAGGCGCTTGACCTGCTTCTTCAGGATGGCGCGCGGCGAATGCGCGAGGTCGTCATGCGTATGATGGTCGAGCACGTCGCAGATGACCAGCGCCGTCTTCTCCAGCCACGGAATGCGCCGCAGCGTCGACAGGTCCGGCTTCATGACGAAGTCGCCATAGCCCTTCGACCAGCTCGCCGCCTTGTAGCCCGGCACCGGCTCCATATCGATGTCGCAGGCCAAGAGATAGTTACAGCCATGCGTCTCGCCATGCGCGGAATCGACGAAATACTGCGCCAGGAAACGTTTTCCGGAGAGCCGGCCCTGCATATCGACGATGCAGGCGAGCACCGTGTCGATCTCGCCGTTCGAGACCGCTTTCTTCAACTGATCGAACGAGAAATTCCCGGCCATTCCTTTGGCACTCCAGCGCTTGTCGATTGAAAGGGAGAAACAAAACCATGGCCGGCATAATGCCGGCCATGGCGATGAAGCGAAGTATCAGTGGCCGGTCTCGCCGACCGCCTGTTCGGCCGCCTTGATAGCTGCCTGGCGCGCCGCGATGATGTCGCCGAGCGGCGGACCCTGGAACCGGTTGCGCTCGAAAACGAACCACACGATCGCCGTCAGGACGAAGAAGCCGACGGTGATGTAGAGCGCCCAGTCGTTCGGCGGCTGGATGCCGATGACGAAGATCAGGATCATCGACACGATCGAGAGAACGCCGAACAGCATGAAGATGGCGCGGCCCATGTCCCACGGGCCCATCTTGTCCCACTTCGGCGTTCCCCAGGCCATCATGCCGAGCACGATCGGCACGGTGAAGGAGAGGAACAGGAAGATGACCGTGCAGGACACCACGATCGTATAGGCCGAGGTGCCGGCGACCGAGACCACCGACGAACCCCAGACAAACAGCACCGACAGGATCGAGGCCGTCCAGATCGCGGCCACGGGCGTGCGATAGGTCGGGCTGACCTTGGCAAGCGCTGCCGAGCCGGGCAGGCCGCCGTCACGCGAGAAGGCGAAGATCATGCGCGAGGCCGAGGTGACGGTGGCAAGGCCGCACAAGAGCTGCGCGATGAACACCACGAGGTAGACGAACTCCTTGAGGCCGGTGCCGACGCGCTGGTCGAAAGCCCAGAAGAACACGTTCCAGCCCTGCTTGGCGGCATCGTCCATGTTCGGGATCATCAGCACGAAGGCCGCCAGGAACAGGTAGCCGAACAGCGCCGACCAGACGACCGACATCACCATCGCGCGCGGCACGGAAGAAGCCGCCTTGATGGTCTCTTCCGACGTATGCGCCGAGGCGTCGTAGCCGGTGATAGTGTAGATCGGCAGCAGGAGGCCGAGCGCGAACACCCAGGCGTTCGAGACAGACGGCCACACGCCGCCGCCGGCGTCGCCGGAGTAGTTGTGGAAGGTGAACAGGCGGCTGAAGTCCCAGGTCTCGGCCGAAAGCAGGCAGACTACGGCGATCAGGATCGAGCCGAAGAAGATCAGATAGCCCGAGAAATCGGTCAGCTTCGCCGTCAGCTTGATGCCGAGATGGTTGATCAGCGCCTGGGCGCCGGTGATGATGACCAGGAAGATCATCTGGTTGGTCAGCGAACCGTCAATTCCAAGCGCCGGCCCGAAGGCACCGATGAAGAACGTCCAGGTGCCGACATTGATGGCACCGAGCACGGTGATCAGGCCGAGCAGGTTGAGCCAGGCCGTCACCCAGCCGGTGCCGCGATTGCCGAGGATTGAGCCCCAGTGATAGAGGCCGCCGGCCGTCGGATAGGCCGAGCTGATCTGCGACATGGCGACCGCGAAGGTGAGCGATACGAAGCAACCGAGCAGCCAGCCGATGCCGATGCCGATGCCGCCGGCGCCCGATGTTGCCTGGGCCAGCGAGTTGATGCCGCCGGACAGGATGCAGATGATGGAGAAGGAAACCGCGAAATTCGAAAAGCGGCTGAGCCGCCGTTCCAGTTCCTGGGCATAGCCCATGCTGTGGAGGTGTTTTACGTCCTCCGCCTTATCTGACTCTGTGTAACCCGGTGTCGTCATGTTGGAATTCCCCTATGATACTTGGCTGGCCGATCCTGCATGTCGATGCCCGATCGACCTCAGCCGATCGGGCGGTATTGCGTTTGCCGTTAGCTCGCTGTCTGGCCGACGGCTTTCTCTGCGGCCGCGATCTCCGCGGCGCGACGGGCAATGTCGGCACCGATCGGCGGACCCTTGAAGCGCCGCGATTCGATACCGAACCACAGCACCACGAGCAGAATGATCAGTCCGATGGCGTAGTTGATCAGGATGTCGAAGGGCGGCTGGATGCCGGCATACATCAGCACCAGGACACCGAGCACGGTGATGATGGCGAAAGGCTTTGACCAGACGCCGAGACGGAACGGACCGAACTCCGTCCAGCTCTTGCCTTCCGCAAGCAGGCCTGCCGCCACTGGCATGGCGTAGGAGACATAGAGGAAGAGAGCGCAGCCTGCTGCCAGCGCCGCGAAAGCCGGCGAATAGAGCGTGGCGGCGATCGACAGCACGACACCGAGCCAGATGGCAGGGACCGGCGTGCGCCAGGTCGGCGAAACCTGCTTCCACAAGGATGACCCCGGCAGGCCTCCGTCACGCGAGAAGGCGAAGATCATGCGCGAGGTCGACGTGAGTCCGGCCAGCGCGCACAGATAGTTCGACACAACGATGCAGATGCCGAGCAGATCCTTCAGCCAGGTCGGCGCCGGCAGGTTGTTGAACAGGTTGAACCAGGCGTTGCCGCCGTCCTTTGCGGTCGCCACGAGATCGGGGCTCGCGACGACGAAGGAGACCGCCATGACGAAGCCGAAGACCAGAGACCACAGGACTGCATGGATCATGCCTCTGGGCACCGCGACGCGGGCATTGTGCGTTTCCTCGGCGGTGTGCGCCGAGGCGTCAAACCCGGTGATCGTATAGAGCGGGTAGAGAAGGCCGATCAGGAAGGCCACCAACGCCGTGCGGGCCGATGGAACATAGCCGCCGCCAAGATCGCCGGTCGTGTTGACGAAACTCGTGAACCGCGACAGCTCGAAACCGTGCGCGCCCCAGATGAGGAAGGTCAGTGTCAGCACGACCGCGACGACGAGGATGAGGTAGCCGGAAAAGTCGGTCAACCTCGTCGTCGTCTTGATGCCGAGATGATTGAACAGGCCTTGGGTGACGGTAATGACGACGACCGCCGCCGTCTGCTGCCAGAAGCCCCAGGCCGACGTGTCCCAGCCGAAGATCGGTCCCGCGACCAGTCCTTGGAAAAGCAGGTAGACGCCGACATTCACCGAAGCAACGACGAAGATCAGGCCGAGCAGGTTGATCCAGGCCGTCGCCCAACCCCAGCCGCGCCCGCCAAGAATCGAAGACCAGTGGTAGAGGCCGCCGGCGGTGGGATAGGCCGAGCCGATCTGGCCCAGCGAAGCCGCGACCACAAGCGCGAAGAGACCGCCGACGATCCAGCCGACTGTCGCCTCGAAACCGCTGCCGGTGCCCATGGCCAGCGGGAACGACGTGATGCCGCCGGCCAGGATGCAAATGATCGAGAAGGAAATGGCGAAGTTGGAGAAGCCGCTCATGCGGCGCGCCAATTCCTGGGCGTAGCCCATGCTGTGAAGGATTTTTACGTCCTCCGATTTCTCTGCGTGATCCGTTGTCATGTTGGAGTTCCCCTATAGTTCTTGGCTGGCCGTTCGTACTGACTTTCCCATTACGCGTGGTCGCGAGCCCCTGGCCTCCTCGGGCTCCAGATCAGAAAAGATGCCAGTGAGCAGATCCGCCCATTTCCGCTGCCCGGTCTCGCCGGCGATTTCGTCGTTGCGGATTTCGATCATCGCGCAGGCGAGGCCGCGCGAGCGCGCATGCCGTTCCAGCGTGAAATAGACGCGGTCGGCCGGCGAATAGGGCTCGTTGACGCCGACGATGACGCCGGCAAGCCGTTGCAGCGCCGCCACCAGGGGGGTTGCCAGGCGGCGGTCGTCATCATGGATGATGCCGATATGCCAGGGCCGGCTCTTGCCCTTGTAGACCGGCGTGAAGGAGTGCACCGACACCAGACGCGTTTCCTGGCCGCGCGCCAGCCGCCCGTCGATGATCTGGGCGATCGTGTCGTGGAACGGGCGCCAGGCAAGATCGACCCGCGCGGCGCGCTGCTTGTCGGACAGGCCCGAATTGCCGGGAATGGCTGTCGTCTCGCTGATCGGCGGAATGAGATCAGGCGCATCGAGCGGACGGTTGCAGTCGATGACGAGCCGCGACACGCGGGTCTCGATCAAGGTGGCGTCGAGCGCCTCGGCCATGCGGCTGGCGACGGGAAGCGCGCCGGGATCCCAGGCGATATGACGGGAAAGGTCCGCGGCCGGCAGGCCGAGCGTTCCGAAGTCGGCGGGAAGGACATTGGAAGCGTGATCGCAGGTGAAGACGAAGGGGCTGGATCCGCCGGGGTTGGTCACCCTTACGGTATCAGACGGCGCAAGGCTAGCAGGCCGAGCTTTCTCCATATCGTCCCCTGCGGAACGCTGTATCTTATGTTACGTATTTTGTCTCATTGCGTCCCAGTGAATGATTTCATACAGTTTAGCAGGCTTTGTCAAACGCGAATTCGGGAAAACGGCGGCGGCGGGCCAACGGGCGGGGGAAAACCATGATTTCCAGCATTGCCGAACTGATCTCTGACCGCATCGACACGATGCCGGCCGGCGAGCGCCGCGCCGCCCAGACGCTGATTGCCAACTATCCTTTGACCGGACTGAAGACGGTCGCCGAATTCTCGGCCGCGGCCGGCGTGTCCTCGCCGACGATCCTGCGCTTCGTCGCCAGGCTCGGTTTCCAGAACTACCCCGAATTCCAGTCGGCGCTGCAGGACGAACTGGCGGCGCAATTGCAGTCGCCCGCATCGCGCACGCTCAACCCAGGCTCGATCGGGGGCGCCGCCTCACCGATGCTGGAGGCGACGCTCGACAACATGCGCGAGACGTTCCGGCACCTCACCGACAAACAGCTCGCCGACATCGCCGCACGACTTGCCGAGCGGCGCGGCAAGACCTTCCTGATCGGCGGCCGCTTCACCGATCCGCTGGCGCGCTATATGGCCGCCCACCTCGCCATCATCCAGCCGGATGTCTATCACCTCGCCGGTCAGGAGAGCATCTGGCGCGACCGCCTGATCGACATGGGCAAACGCGACGTTCTGGTGATCTTCGACATCCGCCGCTACCAGGAAAGCCTCGTCCGCTTCGCCGAGAAGGCTCATCACCGCGGTGTGCAGATCATTCTCTTTACCGACCAGTGGCTTTCGCCGATCGCCCGCTTCGCCCGCCATGTGATCGCCGGACGCACCGCCGTGCCTTCGGCCTGGGATTCGTCAGCCGCGCTCTTCGTCGTCGCCGAAACGCTGATCGGTGCTGTGACGAGGCAATTGGAAGCCGCCGGCGCCAAGCGCATCCGCGACCTGGAAAGCTTGCGCTAGCGCCTTTGGCGCTTGCGAAAATGCGCCAAAGATCAGGATTGAAGCGCCGATCCGGCTTCAAATTACCGAGATTTAATGTGCACGATTGCGTGATAATTGCCATAAACCCCTGATATCGGGGTGTGGCGTGGCCGGTTTTTGCCCCCAGCCCGTGTCGTCGATGTGCCTGCTTCCGTTGGAATCCGGCAGACGGATCCTGCCGCTGGAGTGTCGATGTCGAGCTGGAAACAGATTGTTGCAGCGCTTGTGATTCTGGTCATAGCAGTGGCCGCTTGGGCGCGCTTTTATCCTGGCACGCCGGAGATTCTGGCGCGTTGGGGAATGGACTGGGCCATCGCCGCGACACCTCCTGCCACGGAAAGCGCCACCGCCGGTCCGGGCCAGTCCGGACGCAATCGCGGCGGCCAGGTCGTGACCGTTGTCGCCATGCCTGCCGGCACCGCCACCATCAACGACAGGCTGCAGGCGATCGGCACCGGCCGCGCCAACGCGACCGTCACCGTCAACCCATACTCGTCCGGCCGCCTCACCGAACTTCTGGTCCAGTCCGGCACGCATGTCGAAAAGGGTGATGTCATCGCCAGCCTCGATTCCGAAACCGAGGTGATCGCGCGCGACCGCGCCCAGATAGCGATCGAAGATGCTCAGTCCAAGCTCGACCGTGTGAAGTCGCTCAGGGCTTCCAATGCCGCCACGCCTGTTGCCGTCGCCGACGCGGAAGTGACGCTTGCCAACGCCAGGCTGGCGTTACGCGATGCCGAGCTCGCACTCGAACGCCGCTCGATCGTGGCGCCGATCGAAGGCACCGTCGGCATCCTGCCGATCGCGGCCGGCAACTACGTCGCCAGCCAGTCGGCGATCGCCACGCTCGACGACCGCTCCAGCATCCTGGTCGACTTCTGGGTGCCGGAACGGTTTGCCGCCGCGGTCAAGGTCGGCGCTCAACTGTCGGCCACGCCTTTGGCCAACCCCAACCATGCCTATACCGGCACCGTCTCGGCCATCGACAACCACATCGACGAGAACAGCCGCACGCTGCTCGTCAAGGCAACGATCGCCAACCCTGCCGATTCGCTGCGCGCCGGCATGTCCTTCCAGATCGGCATGCGGTTCCCCGGCGACACTTATCCGGCCGTGAGCCCCCTGGCCATCCAGTGGGGCACCGATGGTGCCTATGTCTGGGCCGTCGACAACGGCAAGGCCAAGCGTGTTCCGGTGCGCATCATCCAGCGCAATACGGAGACCGTGCTGATCGATGCTCCGGTCGAGAGCGGCGACATGGTGGTGACCGAAGGCACGCAGAGTGTCAGCGAAGGCGGCGATGTCCGCATCGCCGGCGAGAGCAGCGTCACCAAGGCCGAGGGTTCATGAGCAGCACGGGCGACGCCGCCGCGGGATCGGGCCTGACCGCGCTTTTCATCCGCAGGCCGGTCATGGCCTTCGTGCTCAACACCCTGATCGCGGTTGCGGGCCTTGCGGCCTTCTGGGGCGTCGAGATCCGCGAACTGCCGGATGTCGACCGCCCCGTCATCAGCGTCAACACGACCTTCGAAGGTGCCGCCGCCGAAACCGTCGACCGTGAGCTGACGGACGCGATCGAGGGCGCCGTCGCGCGCGTTTCCGGCGTCAAGTCGATCTCGTCGACCTCCTCCTTCGGCCAAAGCCGCGTCACCATCGAGTTCAACGACGGCGTCGATCTCAACGTCGCGGCCTCCGATGTGCGCGATTCCGTCAGCCGGATCACCAATCAGCTGCCTGAGACCGCCGACGCGCCGCGCATCGTCAAGGCCGACGCAAATTCGGACCCGGTGATGCGGCTGGCGGTCACCTCCGACACCATGTCGGTGCAGGACATGACGGTGTTCGTGCAGGACCGCATCGAGGACGAACTCGCCGCCGTTCCAGGCGTTGCCGACGTCCAGGTATCCGGTGACCGCGACAAGATCTTCCGCATCGATGTCGACCAGAACAAGCTGGCAAGCCTCGGCTTCACCGTCGCCGACCTGAGAAAGGCGCTTGCCTCGGTCGCCTTCGATTCCCCGGCCGGGTCG
>Ga0207694_10004761_pt1 | contig 10552 bp, 15 predicted proteins | sample KBSC34metaG_FD_184353 | JGI IMG/M metagenome (GOLD analysis project Ga0207694, IMG submission 184353) | Corn rhizosphere microbial communities from Kellogg Biological Station, Michigan, USA - KBS C3-4 metaG (SPAdes) (version 2) | ecosystem: Host-associated > Plants > Roots > Rhizosphere > Soil...
GGCACCGCCCGCTGGTGACGACGACATTCCGTTCTGAAAGTAGCTCGTCGGGCTTGAGTAATAGTCTGGCTATGGTATCTATTACTCAGGCCCGTTGGGGCTGACTTTTGGAAGGGACACCCAAAAATGGCACGACCGAAACAGCAACCGAAAGAAATCTACGCCTACTGCGCATACGTCGAAGAGCAAATCGCCAAGTTCGACGAACAAGAGAAGGCCATCGCCAAGAAGCGTCAGGAATTCATCGAAAAGATTCCCGACCCTGTCATGCAGATGATCAAGCTTCGATCCAAGATGGGCGATCTCGTTCTCCCTGAGAGCGACGAGGAAACCAAGAGGGGGGAGACGGAAAAGGCGCGCGCTGACGCACGCCCGGCGGATGTGCCGCCACCAGCGCCCGCGACCAATGGCGCAGCCAAGCCTAACGGCAAGCAGCAGCCTCAACCCCCACGAGCCCAGGCGTGAAGCATACCTACGACTATCCGCGCCCGGCGCTGACTGTCGATTGCGTGGTCTTGGACGGCTCGCGCGTGCTGCTCATCAAGCGCCGCGACGAGCCGTTCAAGGGCATGTGGGCGCTGCCTGGCGGCTACGTGAACGAGGGTGAGAGCGCGGAGGAGGCGGCCCAGCGGGAGCTGGAGGAAGAGACCGGGCTACGCCTTGTCGTCAATGACGTCTACCACCGCGCCGCTTCTCTCGTACAGGTCCGGGCGTTCACGACGCCCGGAAGGGATCCGCGTGGCTGGGTCGTGAGCGTGGCTTTCGTGGCTTCGCTCGATGACTACGAGGGCCCGATCATCATCAAAGCCGGTGACGACGCTGCCGCAGCTGAATGGGTGGAGATGACAGGCGACCTGTTCGAACCCGGGAGACTGGCTTTCGATCATGTCGAGATCTTGCGTAGCGCGCTTGAGCAAGACGCGGCGCCTGTTCTAGTGATGAACGCTGCCCCGGCTTTAACACCGGGGCATGCGCAATCTGTGTCTAGCTACTGATTCATACAAGCCATCACACATCGGTCTGTTCCCGCCGGGGACCACGGGGCTTTACAGCTACCTGGAGAGTCGCGGCGGCAAGTACGGATCGACTGTTTTCTTCGGTCTCCAGGCCTTCCTAAAGGCGTACCTCAGCGGCGCCGTTCTAACTGTCGACGACGTTCGGGAGGCTGCAGAGTTCTTCGCGGCGCACGGTGAGCCGTTCGACCGTGCGGCTTGGTTGCGTCTCGTTGATAAGCACGGCGGGACGCTGCCGCTGCGCATCAAGGCGGTAGCCGAGGGCACCGTCGTTCCGACGCACAACATCCTGATGTCCGTCGAGTCGACGGATCCAGAGTTCTTCTGGCTCCCCTCGTACCTCGAGACCGTTCTGCTGCGCGCGATTTGGTATCCGACCACGGTTGCCACGCAATCGCACTACATCAAGCGGACGATCCTGGAATACCTGAACGAGACCAGCGACGCGCCCTTGGCCGAGCTGCCGTTCAAGCTTCACGACTTCGGGGCCCGCGGAGTGTCGAGCGCGGAATCCGCCGAGCTTGGCGGCATGGCGCACCTGGTGAACTTCCAGGGCTCAGACACAGTGGAAGGCATTCTGGCAGCGCGCCGCTTCTACGGCACCGCTAACGGCATGCCGGCGTTCTCGATCCCGGCGACCGAGCACAGCACGATCATCAGCTGGGGACGAGACGGCGAGCTCGATGCATACCGCAACGTCGTCAAACAGTTCGCCAAGCCTGGCTCTCTGTTCGCGTGCGTCTCGGACAGTTACGACCTGTGGAACGTGCTGGAGAACGTGTGGGGCGGTGAGCTTCGCGAGGACATCGAGCGCAGCGGCGCCACTCTCGTGGTTCGCCCGGACTCGGGTCACCCGCCGGACGTCGTGCTGAAGACGCTTCAGATCCTGGAGCGCAAGGTCGGCGCGCCGATGAACATGCGCGGCTACAAGCTGCTCCCGAAGTGGCTCCGCGTGATCCAGGGCGACGGCGTCAATCACGACTCCATCACTGAGATCCTCAGCGTCATGAAGGCCAATGGCTACAGTGCGTCAAACATCGCGTTCGGTATGGGCGGCGCGTTGCTACAGAAGGTCGACCGCGACACGCAGAAGTTTGCGTTCAAGCCGAGCGAGGTAACGGTCAACGGCGTATCGCGTCCGATCGCTAAGGACCCTGTCACGGACCCGGGGAAGCGAAGCAAATGGGGCCGCTTGTCTCTCGTGCGCAACGCGCAGACCGGTGCTTATACGACAGTTCAGCAACCGACCCAGCTGCGAGATGAGTTGCAGACCGTCTTCGAAAACGGCGAACTCAAGCGCACGTTCACCCTCGACGAGGTTCGCGCCAACGCGGACAGGAGCTTGGCAGCGTGAGTAAGCGCCGCATCTACATTGCGGCAACGGGTGCAGGAGCCGGAGCACAGGCCGACATTTGGCGTGTGCCCGGCTGCTCCGCCTACTTCGCCGGGGCCTGCTTCCCGTACGGTCACGATCAGCTAGAGGACTTTTTAGGCTTCGCGCCGGAGCGAGCGTGCTGTGAGGATACATCGATCGAGATGGCGATGATGGCCTACTATCGCGCATGGCAGCCCGGGACTGACGCGGTTGGGGTAGGGCTCAGCGGCGCTGTGGCGAGCGCTAAGCCGCGCAAGGGCGAGAACCGCATCCATGTTGCCCTGATGACGGCGGAGGGCGTCAGGGCGTACCACTACGGCTACGAGAATGAGCACGGCGCAAAGGCTCGCGAGTGGCAGGGACGGCATGCGGACTCAGTGATCAAGATGCTACTCGATCGCGGGCGCCCTCTGTCCGGTGAGGTCACGGGACACGCGCTTAGTCTCTTTCTAGGTCGCTCCTACTGGGCAGCCGATGGTACACGCCACGCCACACCACCAGCGCATCGCGCGCTATACCCAGGTGCCTTCAATCCGCCGCATCAGGGACACCTGGCTATCGCCGAATCGGTCAACGCGATTCACTGGATCGAAGCGACCACGCCGCACAAGCCACCGCTAGCGCTGGCTGAGATGGTGCAGCGAGCCAAGATGCTGCACCGCAGAGACCGTCTGTTCACGTCGGGTATGCCGCTCTATCTGGATAAGTCCAATGCGTTTCCGCGTCGTGCAATCGTCATCGGTGCAGACGCCTTCCTTCGGATGCTCGACCCGAAGTGGGGTCCTGACCCGATGGACCTCCTACGCAAGCTCGCCGACAATGACACGACCTTGAAGATTGTTGGACGCGAGGTCAACGGGCGCTGGGTCAGCGCCGAAGAGGCTATCGCGGCGGTTCCGGAATCCGGTGTCATCTACAACCTGGAGCCCCTTGAGGGGCGCTGGGATATCAGCTCTAGCCAGCTCCGGGCATAAAGACGCTTGCGGTTCATGCCTGCCGCTGGTAGGCGCGTTGTGCATGGAGAGCATCGATGAGACGGTGGTGCCGCGAGAGGTGATCCCACTATCAGGGTCGGATTGGCTGGTTTTTGCAGTCTCGGCGATCTTGGTCTTGGTCATGTGCATGTGGCCACGCCGAAAGTAATAAAGGATCTTGAAGCCTATGCCTAGTCCTGCTAGCCGTTGTTCTCGGCTCTAGGCCGAAAGGACAGGTGATGACGACACCGACCAAGGAAGAGATCGCGCGGGTGGACAAGGCGCACAGGCGCGCCGATGAAGCGGTAGCGCAGACCCGTGCAGGGCATATCATCACAGAATGCATCGTCCTTTATCCCGACGAGAACGATGGGACGGAGGCGAAATGGACGCAGGCGGAGCTGGACGCCTGGCCGCGTGAGAAGGGCGAGCTAATCCAGACCCTTCAACAGGCTTCCCCGCGAACTGTGCTTTCCGTTCTCAACCACGGCGCATCCTATCGTTTGCCTGATTTGCCAGGTCGCATCGGTGAGCCCTTTGACACGGAGGCTAAGCGTGGCCGCATCATGTACCGCATGAGCGCGGCCTATCGCGCGATCCACCCTCCGGCAGATTCTTACACCGCGCAGCACGACCCGACGCGCTAGTACCCAAAGGCCACGCTCCGCCATCCTCCGCGGAGCGTGGCCTGTTTTCTTTGCGGTGGCCCTTATCACGTGAGCACAGGCGCTTGGTATTCCGAGCGCGTTGTCGTTTGCGGACCTTGTATTCGCAGGTTCTATGACTGGTTCAAAGGTTTCTCTCGCCCAAGACGTAAGCGCGGGATTGAAACGGATTTCTACGGTGAACACAGTGGAGCTGCGGCGGGAGTTGGACCTTGGAAGCGCGGTGGTGAGGTAGTCAGGCGCTCGTGAAAGGACGCTCATGCTGAAAGAGATTACAGACCAAGCGGCGCAAGGCATGGTGTTGATGGGTACGCCATGGGCGCCAGCGCCTCAGATGCTACCGTTCGAGAGCCACACGGAAGACGGCGTCATCGTGCACGCGGTGCTGTCCGGCGGCACGCTGCTCGTCTCGAAAGCGCTCGAAGAAAAGCTCACGAGCGGCTGTCAGCCTATCAAGCAGGTCAAACCGTGAGCGAGGTTATCGAGCGCGCCAAGCAGCTGACACGGGAAGCGCGCGCGGCTTGCGCAGCAGCATTGGGGGCGCTCACGCCCGAGCAGCGCGAACGCAGCGAGGCACAGCTTCGACGCGCCGATGAAAGGCTGGAAGATGCGCTGGAGCGATTCGATCGCGCGATCGAATACATCAACGTGACGCCGGAGACTTGCCGCATGCGCGGCGACCATGGGCCGCTGAGCGCCTGCCCGTGGTGCGGTTTCGACCCGCTCAAGAACTCCAACCAACGTAGCCAGCGATCGGTGTAAGCGAACCAATAGGGAGGATGAAATGGTGAACAAGCATTATCTTTGGTTGCTGTCGATTGGCGTGATTGTTTTCGCGGCCTGCGCGCTGCTCTATAGCGTCGCCTCTGATGACTGCGCTTCGCGCAGTCACGCGGTGCACCTCTACAGCGACAAGGGTTGCCTAGAACCGTAAGATGGACGCAAAAAAGCCCCCCGGGCGTGAACCCGAGGGGCTTTGACGACACCTGACTGTCGTTAGCGTTCTTGTTGTGGGAGATGCTTCAGCGTGACGTCACGCCAGCACTCTGCGTATTTCTCGCGCGGCTTTTTCGCGCATTCGTCAAGCTCTTCTTGCATCTCGCTTTTGACGATTACTTGCTGAGTCTGCGTATGCGGCGTCTCGCGCGTGAGATAGCTACCCGCTACAGCGCCGAGCGGCGAAATGATCATGGTCAGTAGGCCAATGAGCGAGACCCAGCGTTTGGTCTTTTGCTCTTCCTGGATCTTGACGTTCTCGCTGCCGGCTGCCTGAAGTTCCCATTCGCCGAACTTTTCAGTGAGCTTGTCGACCGAGTTTGCTACCCGGTGCTGACTCGCGCTCATGTCACCGACACGGGCCTCTAGTGCGGTTACGCGGCCGTCTAGGGACTCGATCTGCAGGTCATGGACCTCGGGGCTGCTAGCCCGTGCGGCCTCCCTGGCGGCCTCCAGGGCGCGCGGCGATGGCGCCTGTTTTGGTATACCTGGCACGATGTCCTGACGCGCCAAAGGCAAACCTCGCGCGTCCGGCTGCGGACGGCGCGGCTTTGGTGGTGCTTGCATTCTCTCCCTCTCCGAAATCTTTACTCGCCGGTCATCGCTCGTCGGATCGGCACAACGTCTGCCAGCTCAATCTCTGGTGGCGTGCTCGGGCTATCGCGCTCGGGGTACACGGTTTCGATTAGCGAGCGGCTGGCCTGCTCAAGTCCCTGCATCGACTGAGCTAGCAGTCCGACAGCTGTCTCGATACGATTGACCGTAATGCGAACGTCCTGGATCTCTTCCAGCGCTCGCGCTGCCATGCCGCCGGCAAGATTGGCCGCGCCCTTGGCTTCACCAATCAGCTTAACGGTGACGTCGTGCTGGTTCTCAAGCGTCTGTAGGGCGCCCCGAATGCCGGGGATGTGGCTAACGGCCGATTCGATGGTCTCCAGCGTGGTGGCCATACTGCTCAAAGCGAGCTGCACCATGCGGTTGTCGACCTCTGCCGCTGGGGGGACTGTTACGCGAGTGTGTTCTGATTCCACGGGGCCTCTAGCGCATCCAGCGATTCTCCGTTTCCGAAGATGTACTGACCAGCACTGTCTCTGAAGTTAGGCTTCGCCGTGATCAGAGGGACCACCTTGGCTAGCTTGGTTACACGCTGCACCTTGCGCTTGTGACTGAGCCCATAGAGCCAGCCATCTTGCGCGGTGTAAACTAGGGGAGCGGTGCTGCACTTCGCGCCTGGAAACGTCGCCTTACTCATGCCGGCGGTTCCGTAGTTCGCGGTGCGCGCTTCGCGCTTTACCGGGTCGTAGCTCATGATCGAGAGCGAATGAGCATCGTTCCCGGTGTTCCAAATCAGCAGCTCATCGCCTGGTTCCGGAAGCCAGTCGGCGGTAGGTTGCTCAGATGGTGAGCCCATTGCCTTGTTCCAAAGCTGGGAGATGTTGGCGCCGACGTGCCAATCGTTCGGCAGCGGTGTTCGTTCCTCTCGGTTAACGAACTTCTCTCGCACCCCGAGGCGCCAGAGTTTCCAGTGCGCGCGATCTGCGCAGCTGGAATAGCGGTCATACGGGACTAGAATTCCGTCGCGCTTTTCGACGACCTCAAGGTAGACAGGATCACGCTTGTCGCGCCCCTTGTCCCCATTGCAAGCGTACTCATCGAGCGCAACGGCAGCCGTGCGCCACAGGTCGAGATCCATAGAGCCCACGCCCGGAGTCGAACCGGGTTAGGTGCGATACGAATGCACGATGCTTCCGAAGCGCGCGGGCGAATTTTGCGGAGAGCAGAGCAATCGAAGCCCACACCTTACGGTGCGACATTGCTTAGCAAGCAAGCCCGGCCAGCCTTGCCGGTTTACTCTCCAGTTTGAGGAAAGCAGACGAGTCGAACGCCTCACCTTGCGGTGCCACCGGGTTCAAACCGGCTCCCCGACCACTCAGGGTTTACTTTCCAGAAATCACAAATACGCGAGCCATTCTTCAGGCGCTCGCTCGTGCGGCACCTCGAGCCTGTCGACAGGAAGCGACTTGGGCCGCACTGGTTTGGCCAACGGGAACATGCCGATCTCCTCGCAGCTCCTATCGCGCTTTCTGGCGTTGCATGTGCGGCATGCCGCAACGATGTTTTCCCAGTTGCGCTTCCCGCCCTTGCTCTTCGGGACAACGTGTTCGCATTCGAGCTTGTCGGGCGGGAATCTGTCGCCGCAATACTGACAGCGGTAGCCGTCGCGCCTGAAGACATTCAGCGGACTAAACCTGACACCAGCGCGGCCCTTGTGAAATTGCCGCTCGCGGATCACGGCCGGAATGCGCCACGTTACCGACGGTGAGCTAACCGTCTCGCGGTACTCCGCCACCACATCGGCCGTGTCCTCGCAACGCATCTTGATTGCGTCGCGCCATGAGATAATGCGGACGGGCACGTAGCTTGCGCTAAGAACCAGCGTTTTGCGACCGGGTTGGTTTGCTCTTCGGCGTCTCATGGTCTGTGCAAGCGGCGAGAGTCGAACTCGCATGGGCTGATAGCCCGGCGGGGTTTGAAGCCGCTGCGTCTGCCTGTTCCACCACGCTTGCGTTAGTCGCTACTAGTCCTGACGGAGGGACTCGAACCCACATCTGTCCGTTTCTAAGACGGTTGCCTCGGCCAATTGGGCTACGTCAGGATTGACGGGACTGTTTAACGTCCTCCCGCAGACGGGTGCACCTCGTGAGAATCGAACTCACCGCGTACGACGTATCAGATCGTTTCCACCAACCAGGTGGACTCAGGTGCATGGTGCGCGCTGCTGGAGTCGAACCAGCTCTCACCGCTCATAAGGCCGGCTAGGCTACCCAACCGAACGCGCTCGGGGTGACACGCCAGGGAATCGAACCCATGCGAGAACGCATTGTAAGTGCGCCGCCTTCACCAGCTGGACTCGCGTGCCGTTGTTCCAGGGCGAGGATTCGAACCCCGATAGCAGGAACCAAAATCCTGCGTCCTACCCGTTAGACGAACCTGGAATAGTTGCCGCTGTTCAGACGCTTGGCGCGCGGCTCTCCATTTTTGCGCAGCAGGCGTTCGCCTCTGCGAGTGTCAGTTCAACGCTTCCGACGCCAGCATGGGCGGCACATCTTGCCGCCGAGCTGGATCGCAAGCTTGCAATACTTGCACATGCGAAACCTCCGATAGTTCGGGGTCCGCTAAAGTCCTCGCCAGCGAATAGGCATCATTCGCGCCTCCTGGTGGTCGTGCGCCTGGGATTCGAACCCAAAAGCTAAAGGATATGAGCCTTCGCTGCTACCTCAGCCGCGCACGCTTGACGGTAATAAATATGGACGATATCCATGCGCATAGATGAAACACATGGCTATGCTTGTAGTGGGAATGGTGGTGGCTTGCTCGTCAGCGGTGCCTACTGAGTCGAATCAGGCCACACTGTGCGACGAGGCGGGGGCCCACGAATCAGGGGCCGGCGCTCCTGCCGTTGTTGAGCAAGCGACCATCGGTGGCGAAGCGGGACAGGCTGCGAGCGTCGAGGCCGGAGCAGCAGGCGCCGGAGGCGAAGCGGGTGCGTTAGCCACTGGAGGCGAAGCTGGTGCAGGCCCAGAGCTTCCAGTCATCGTGCTGTTCGTTGCTGGTCAGAGCAACGCGGAGGGAATGTCGACGGACTCGGTACCGGGAGGCGTTCCGGACGCAACAATTCCGGAGTTCCAGTTCAGCTTCGGCAAGGCAAAGGCGCTCCAGCAGGAAGCGTTCCTGTCAGTTGCTCCTGCGTTCGACGGCACGCTGTCACATGAGCTATGCGCAGCAAAGGCCTTGCAGGCTGCCGGCCGTCGCGTTGCCGTGATCAAGATCACGCACGGCGGCACGTACATCAGCCAGTGGGATCCGACTGGTCCCGGCGTTCCTTACGTCAAGAAATTCGAGCTGGCGGTTTCGCTGCTCGCCAAAGAGTTCCCGTCCGGTACTGCGTTTGATTTCCGCTGGGTCTGGGATCAAGGCGAGAACGAAGCGAAGCTCGGCGACCCCGAGGTTACCGCAGCCTGGCCCGGACGGCTCGCTGCGTTGCGGGCGGCGTTCGAAGGCGTCGCGAAACAGCCGCTGGATCCGTACATCGTGATCACTTGGTCGCCGCGATACAAGAAGGCCAGCATGGATGCTGTGCGCGCCGTGCAGACGTCGATCGCGTCACCTGGTCACGCGATCGACTCCTACGGGTCAGCGTTTGGCGCTGACATGATCCATAGGACTGGCGCCGCGGATTGCCTCATTGGGCAAGCGTACGCGGAGAAGATTTTGGAGTCGGGCCCCTGGAATTGAACCTGGGTGTTTTCAGCTTATGAGGCTGACGTGAACCGTTTCACTCGCCCGACATAGGTACCCCGTCAGGGACTCGAACCCTGTCCAGTAACGTTCGTAGCGTCACGGCCCATCCTCGGGCCGGGGTATGATTTAACCGATCGGTGTGGTGCCTGGTTTCATCGGCACCGCGCACGGGTAACGATCCCGTCTGGTAGGTTTGAGAAACCTACGACCTCACCTGAAGTCGAGCGCGGCATAGTGCCCCCGGCAGGGATCGAGCCTGCTCACGTGCGTTTAGAAGACGCGGTGCCGTCCATCGGCGGGGGCGCTTGAGACCCGCGGCGGTATCGATCCGCCCCGAGCTGCGTTTGCAGCGCTGCTAGCCCCCTGGGCTGCGGGTCGTGGTGCAGTCACCGGGTGATGATCCCGGGCCTCCGCATTGGCAATGCGACGAGCTACCGTAACTCATTGACTGCGTGGTGCGCGTGCTCGGGAATGATCCGAGTCCTTCTGTTTGGAAGACAGAGATGCAGCCAAGTACACCTCACGCGCAGATGCTGTTTTAGTGACTAGTCCGCTTTGGTGGATTGCGACCGGACAGCAAACCGGCCTGCATGTGATTGTCATTGCCGGAGCGACCGGCGCGCCACATGTCACCACAACCCGCGTTTAAGTTGCTAAGCGCCGGCAGGCGTGCCGACTTTCAAACTCCCCGATCCTGGGAATGCCCGAGCTGGTTACGGGTTTCGATCCCGTTCCGGCCTGCTTACCATGCAGAGCGGTCTCCAAGACGAACCAGCATTGTTCCGGTTTGCTCGTTGCAATCGAGTTCGCAGGAGGGTCTAGTAAACCGGTAACCCTTGTCCCTGCTTGCCAGTGATTTATCAGCTAACTGGCGACTGGTGGAGCACGAGGGTAACGCTCCCTCTGGAGACATCTTGCAAGGATGTTCCGACGCCTTCGTCAGTGCCCCGATTGTTCGAGAATGATTCGTTTGGCTTGCTGCCGCTCGAAGCGATGCGTCAAACGTTTGCCATACGTTCCCCAGGAGAGCGCTGTTGGCGTGTAGCGACGCGACCAATATTCACGGCCACCACGACGCTTGCTGTCATGCCTTGATCTCGACATGTAGCGAGCCCGCTAGGAATCGAACCTAGTTCCGAAGTTTTGGAGGCTTCGTTGTGCCCTGCACTCGGACTCATGAGCGGCGTACCCGTTACGCCTATCAACCCGTGTGCCGACGGGTAGCGG
>Ga0207694_10004763_pt1 | contig 10552 bp, 8 predicted proteins | sample KBSC34metaG_FD_184353 | JGI IMG/M metagenome (GOLD analysis project Ga0207694, IMG submission 184353) | Corn rhizosphere microbial communities from Kellogg Biological Station, Michigan, USA - KBS C3-4 metaG (SPAdes) (version 2) | ecosystem: Host-associated > Plants > Roots > Rhizosphere > Soil...
TGCACGCCGCACCACCCACGCGATCCAGCAGCCGATCAAAGATGAGAGCGAGGCCGACAGCGCCTTCGACAACATTACCTATCTGAAGGGCCAAGCCTTCCTCCGGATGATCGAGACCTATCTGGGCGAGGACACGTTCCGCGACGGCATGCGCCGCTACATGGCCGCCCACGCCTATTCCAACAGCACGACCGCCGATCTGTGGACGGCGATGGAGGCGGCATCGGGCAAGCCGGTGAAGCAGATCGCCGCCGGCTTCACCGAACAGCCGGGCATCCCGCTGGTCGAGGTCAAGGCCGAGTGCAAGAACGGCCAGACAGTCGCCATGCTGACCCAGGGCCGGTTCACCATCAACGATCCGAAGGCGGCAAAGCTCAGCTGGCAGGTGCCGGTCTCGATCGGGCTGGTCGGCGATGCACCGCAATCCGTGCTGCTGACCGCCCAGCCCGCGACGGTGAAGTTCGCCGGCTGCGGCAAGCCGGTGAAGGCCAATATGGGCGATGTCGGCTATTACCGCGTCGCCTATGACGCGGCGAACCTGAAGGCGCTCTCGGACAGCTACAAGCAGATGACGGCGGCGGATCGGGTCAACCTGCTGGGCGATCTCTGGGCGATGGTCGAGGCCGGGCGCGAGACGCCGGACAAGTTCCTGGAGCTGACCAAGCAGCTTACCGGCGAGACCGAGCTGGTGGTGTGGACGCAGGTGCTGGGGTCGCTGCGCGATATCGACGATCTGGAGCGCGGCGCGGCCGACCGGCCGGCCTTCCGGGCCTATGCCCGCAACCTGTTGAGCCCGGTGCTGGCGCGTGTCGGCTGGGACGCCAAGCCGGACGATACGCCCGACGTGGTGCTGCTGCGCTCCAGCCTGATCCGCACGCTGGGCCGGTTCGAGGACCCTGCCGTGGTGGCGGAGGCACGCAAGCGCTTCGCCGCCTTCGTCGTGGACCAGTCGACCCTGTCGCCCAGCCTGCAGGACGCGGTTCTGAGCGTGGTCGGCTATACCGCCGACAAGACGATCTATGACCAGCTGCATGAGCTGGGCCGCAAGGCGACCAGCACCGAGACGCTGCTGCGCTATTATTATGCGCTGGGCGGCGCGCACGACCCGGCGCTGATCGAAGAGACGGTCGGCATCACCGAGACCGACGAGATCACCGCCGGCCGGGTCAACCGTTTCATCGCCGGCGTGGCCGCCTCAAGCGACAATCCGGAATTGGTGTGGAAGCTGTTTCTCGCCAAGCGCAAGGCGGTGCTCAAGAAACTGACTCCGATGCAGGCCGCCGGCACTCTGCCCGCCATCGCCGGCGAATCCTCGGACCCCGCCATCGCCAAGGAGCTGGAAGCGCTGCCAGAATCGAACGTCTCCTCCGGCGCCAAGCGCGACGCCGGCAAGGCGGTCGAGGACATCGGCTTCAAATCCGGCTTCAAGGCCCGCCTCGTGCCCGCCGTATCGAACTGGCTCAAGGGCCAGGCGACGAATTGAGGTTGGACCGATGACAACGATCACCACGACCAAAACCGGCGAGCCCGCCACGTTCCTCGGCCATCCGCGCGGCCTGTTCTATCTGTTCTCGACCGAGCTGTGGGAGCGCTTTGCCTTCTACGGCATGGTGTCGCTGCTGACCATCTACATGGTCAACCACCTGTTCCAGCCGGGCCATGTCGAACATGTGCTCGGCTACTACCGCGCGAAGGCGATAGCCGAGTGGATGTTCGGTTCATTAACTACACAGGGCTTCGCTTCGGAGATTTATGGCATCTACATCTTCTTCGCTTATCTACTGCCGTTGCTCGGCGGTATCGCTGCCGACCAATGGCTGGGACAGCGTAAAGCCGTACTGGTAGGCGCCATACTGCTGTCCGCCGGCTATTTTATGATGAGCATCGAAGCGCTGTTCTTTTTCTCCCTTCCCGTCATTTTCTTCGGCAACGGGCTATTCAAGCCGAACATCTCCACACAGGTCGGTAATCTCTACGCGCACGGCGACCCGCGCCATGACCGCGCCTTCTCAATCTTCTATGTCGGCATCAATATCGGCGGCGTGCTGGGGCCGGCGATCTGCGGCACGGTCGGAGAAGATGTTGCTTGGTCCTATGGCTTCATCCTCGCCGGCATCGGCATTGCCGGCGGCGCGCTGATCTATCTCTATGGCCTACGCCACCTACCGCAAGACGCGCTGACCCGTAAGCGCGCCGAGAAGACGGTGCACGAGCCGTTCACCAGCATGGAATGGAAGCGGGTCGGCGCGCTGCTGCTGCTGTCGCTGCTAAACGCCTTCTTCTGGGGCGTCTGGTACCTGCAGTTCAACATCATGAATCTGTGGGCCGACAAGAACACCGAACGGCATATCGACCTGCTGAACGTCACTGTGCCCACCACTTGGTTCCAGATACCGAACGGCATTTTCATATTTGCTCTGACCCCGGTTATTACGACGATCTGGGCCCGCCAGGCGGCACGAGGCCGTGAGCCGAACTCCGCCGCCAAGATGGGCATCGGCGGCATCCTGCTCGGCCTGTCCTTCCTGTTCATGCTGGCGGCGGTCGCCAGCCTGAATGCGGAGATGAAAACCAGCATGCTGTGGCTGATCGCCTTTTATGCGATCTACACCGCCGGCGAGCTCTATTTCTCCCCGATTGGGCTGGCGCTGGTGACCAAGGTGGCGCCGAAGCGCATCGTATCGATGATGATGGGCTTCTGGCTGCTGTCCTATGCGCTCGGCGGCTTCTTTTCCGGCGTTATCGGTGCCTATTGGGAGAAGATGTCGATGAACAGCTTCTTCCTGATGTCTGCGGCCATTCCGATCGTCGCCGGCATTGTCGTGCTGTTGCTCAGCCGCCGTTTGCGGCCGATCATCGAATAATCGTTGCATTTTTCTCCGTCATTGCGAGCGTAGCGAAGCCCGTTCTTCGCGACGGCGCGTTCCTGAGGAATTTTCCCATGCTGCGTTACTTCGTCAGCCTCTCCCCCGCCCTCTGCGCCGCCGCCCTGCTGCTGGCGCCCTCACTCGCCAAGGCGGACGAGGGTATGTGGACCTTCAACAATTTCCCGTCGGCCAAGGTCAGCCAGGCTTACGGCTTCTCGCCCGACCAGAAATGGCTGGACCATGTGCGGATGTCGTCGATCCGGCTGGCGCGCGGCTGCTCGGCCAGCCTGGTGTCGAAGGACGGGCTGGTGATGACCAACCATCACTGCGCGCATGAGTGCATCGAGCAGCTGTCGAACAAAGACCGCGACTATGTGCAGACCGGCTTCTACGCCAAGGAGGAGAAGGACGAGGTCAAATGCCCCGACATGGAGGCCAACCAGCTGACCGAGATCACCGACGTGACCGAGCGGGTGAAGTCCGCCGTCGCCGGCAAGGACGGCAAGGCCTTCTCCGACGCGCTGAAGGCGGTTGAGGCCGATATCGCCAAGGAATGCGTCGGCAAGGCCAGCGATACCGTGCGCTGCGACGTGGTCGATCTTTATCACGGCGGCATCTACAACCTGTACAAATACCGCCGCTATCAGGATCTGCGGCTGGTCTTCGCGCCGGAATTCGCCATCGCCTTCTTCGGCGGCGACCCCGACAATTTCGAGTTCCCGCGCTATGACCTGGATGTCAGCTTCGTGCGCATCTACGACCACGACAAGCCGCTGGATTCCAGCGCCAACTATCTACCCTTCGCCAAGCAGGATGCAGGCGACGGCGACCTGACCTTCGTCTCCGGCCATCCCGGCAATACCGACCGGCTGGATACGGTGGCCGAGCTGGAATTTGCCCGCGACGTCAAGCTGCCGGCCACGGTCAATTACCTGGCCGAGCTGCGCGGTGTGCTGGAGCAGTACAGCGAGCAGGGCCCGGAGCAGCATCGCATCGCCGATTCCAAGCTGTTCTTTGCGATGAACTCGTACAAGGCGTTGAAGGGCCAGTTCGAGGCGCTGACCGATCCCGGCTTCATGAAGTCCAAGCATGATGACGAGGCGGTGCTGAAGGCCAAGGTCGAGGCCGACCCGCAGATGAAGGCCGATTACGGCGCGGCCTGGGACAACATCAGGAAAGCGGTCGATCACGCCAGGCTGATCCGCGACCGCTACAACATGCTGGAGACCAGCCGCGGCTTCGATTCAGACCTGTTCCGCGATGCCCGCATCCTGGTCCGTTACGCCGCGGAATCGGGCAAGCCGGACAATCAGCGCCTGCGCGAATATACCGACGCGAATTTCCCGGCGCTGAAGGCGTCGCTGCTGTCCAAGGCGCCGATCTATCCGGAGTTCGAGAAGGTCACGCTGCGCTTTGGCCTCACCATGGTCCAGCGCCTGCTGGGCCCGGACGATGCCACGGTGAAGACGATCTTCGGCGCCAGGTCCCCGACCGACCTGGCGGCGGACCTGGTGGACAAGAGCACGCTGAAGGACCCGGCGGCGCGCGAGAAGCTGCTGGCCGGCGGAGCGGCGGCGATCGAGGCGTCGAAGGATCCGATGATCCTGTTCGCCAAGCTGGTCGATGCCGATGCCCGCGCGGTGCGCAAGGACTTCGAGGACAATGTCGACGCGCCTTTGGTCAAGAATTCCGGCCTGCTGGCCCAGGCCCGGTTCAAGCTGTACGGCACCTCCGTCGATCCGGATGCGACCTTCACGCTGCGCCTCTCCTACGGCGCGGTGAAGGGCTATGACCAGAAGGGCGGCCATGTCGCGCCCTTCACCGAGATGGGCGGCGCCTTCACCCGGGCGACGGGCGCCACGCCATTCAAGCTGCCGGACAGCTGGATCGCGGCGAAATCGAAGATCAACCTCAACCAGAAGTTCGATTTCTGCACCACCAACGACATCATCGGCGGCAATTCCGGCTCGCCCGTGATCAACAGGAATGCCGAGGTAGTGGGCCTGATCTTCGACGGCAACATCCAGTCGCTGGGCGGCGATTTCGGCTATGACGGATCGGTCAACCGTGCCGTGGCGGTGAATAGCGGCGCGCTGAAAGAGGCGCTGGCCAAGATCTATCACGCCGACCGGGTGGTGACGGAGCTGTCGCGATAGACGAGCCGCAGATCAGCCTGCTGGGGCAAGTCGGCGTCTTCTTCACGCCCTATGCCTGGGCCGGCCATATACTGATCGCCGCCGCCATGCAGGCGCTGATCGCATTGGGCCTGACGGCCGCACGGGTGCGGCAGGCCTGGTGGCTCGGCGCCGCGGTCGCCATCGGCTATGCCTGGTCGCGGGAGAAGACGGAGTTCGAATTCGCGCTCAAATACGCCGCGCATGGGCGCAGCGTCGGCCCCTACTGGCATCGCGGCTTCCTGCCGCTGGAGTGGGATAGCGCCAGCCAGTGGCAATTCTACGCCCCGGCGCTCGCCGTTATCCTGATCGCCTGGGCCGCGGAAAGGAGGCAACGTGTCCGAAAACCATGACGGCGGTTGCCTGTGCGGCAGGGTGAGGTTCCGGGTCACCGCGCCGGCGATGGAGAGCGGCTATTGCCATTGCCGCATGTGCCAGAAGAATTCCGGCGCCCCGGTCGTCGCCTGGACGACCTTCCCGGCCGACAGTTTCGCCTGGACCGGCGAGCCGCCCGCAACCTACCAGTCGTCACCCCAATCGCGCCGGCAATTCTGCCCACATTGCGGCAGCTACATGGTGTTCCTGAGCGACCGCTTTCCGGGCGAGGCCATCGTCAACACAGCCTCATTCGACGACCCCGAACCCTTCCCGCCGGACATGCACATCTTCGTGTCGACCCGGATTTCCTGGCTGCATCTGGACGACGGGTTGCCGGAATATCAGGAATATCGACAGACATAGGTCGGATTAGCGCGAGCGTAATCCGACACTGCGGGCAGCAGATTGCCGGATTACGCTCACGCTAATCCGACCTACCTCAAGCCGAAGGATAGAGCCGGCGATCATGCCGGCCCCTTCGCCGTCAATCGGACGCGCAGTCCTTGCACAGGCCCCTGAGCTCGATCGTCTGCTGCTGCAGAACGAAGCCGTGCGACGAGGCCTTGTCGCGCAGCAGGTGCGAAACCGACTCGTCGGCCAGCTCCTCGGTCTTGCCGCAGTCGGAGCAGATCAGGAACTGACCCTCGTGCTCGTGCTCGTGCTGGGTGCAGGCGACGAAGGCGTTGAGTGACTCGATCCGGTGGACCAGGCCCTTGCCCTGGAGGAAGTTCAGCGCGCGATAGACGGTCGGCGGCATGACCCGCGTGCCCTTGTCCTGCATCGCTTCCAGCAGCCGATAGGCGCCGACCGGCTGCCCGGCCTTGATCACCAGCTCGAACACCTTGCGGCGTGTTTCGGTGAGGCCGCCGACATGTTCCGTGTCGACGTGAACCATCTTGCCGGGCAGAGTGGTGGACCGATTTCTCATGGATGTCTCCTTTGCATGGGTAGCTTAACTCCTGCTTGAACGAAGTTAAAAGCTTTTACTGATCCCGGCGTAGAAAGCCCTACGCGGGCCGAATTGCGGCGCACCGACGCCAACGCCGGTGCCGTCGCGGATCTCGTAGCTTTCATCGAACAGGTTGACGATATCGAAGCGAACAGTGGTGCCAGCGAACACGCCGTTGGTCTCGATATCCTGCGCCAGACCGATATTGACCTGGGTATAACTCGGCAGTTTCTCGCCATTAGGTTCGACCGCATTGTCCGGGCTGGCACGCAACCCGCTGCCGAAGATCAGGTCGAAGCTGGTGCGCAGCTGGCCGATCGCATCGCTGAAGGCGAACGACCCGCCGCCTGAGATCGTCCACGGCTGATCGTGATCGGTATAGATCGCGTGATTGTGGATGTAGTTCAGCTCGTCCTGGGCGAAGAAGAACTGGCTGGAAACGATATCCTTGGCCTTCTCCTCGCCGTAAGCCACGTTGGCATAAAGGCTGAGCGGCCCGTTGTGATAGGAGGCGGTCGCCTCCACGCCGTAGGCGCGGCCGAAGGCGTAGTTGAACGGCGATTCGACCAGCGATTCGCCGAACTGTCCCTCGTCCAGCAGGTTGCGCTTGATCTTGTAGTAAGCGTCCAGCCCCAGATCGAGCCCGGGAATGACCGTGCGCAGCGCGCCGATATCGAAATAATGCTCCCGCTCGGCCTTGACCGCGCCGTTCAGCAGCACCGCGGGCTGCTTGGTCGTGCCGATAAACCTATCGACCGACTGGGAGGCGACCAGCTCCTGCGGCGGCGGGGTGAAATCGCGGGCATAGCCGGCATGGACGGTCGTATCGGCATCCGGCTTCCACACCAGGTTGATGCGCGGGCTGATCTGGTTCTCGTTGGTATAGGCGTTCACGATATCGAACCGCCCGCCGAAATTCAGCGTCACCGTATCGCTGATCGTCCATTCGTCCTGGAGATAGAGGCCGTAGAGATAGCCGGTCTTGCCGCCCTGATCGACGACGGAGAACGGCACGTTGCCCGTCTGGACCAGATTGCCGGTCTTCTCGAACAGCGGCTGGTCGATCGGAAACACATCCGACGTCACCTGCGAGATCGTCCGCTCCACCGAGAAGAACGCGCCGAAACGCAGCGTATGGTCGTCGCTGAGCTTATAGCTGGCATCGGACTGGATGCCCGACGACCAGCTGGACAGCTGCGTGCGGTCGGCGAAGCCGTTGAAGATCAGGTCGCCCACCGGGTCGGGGGAGAACTTGGTTTCCGAATAGCGGGTGAAGGGCGCGATCTGATAATCCAGCCTGTCGCCCGACATCTGCAGCGCGATGATCGCATAATGGTTGATCTCGCGCTGGTTCTCGTTGAGGTCGGCGGAGTTGAAACTGTGCAGGCCGCCGAGACTGAAATTCGCGGTCTGGTTCGGGTTGTCCGGAATCTGGAAATAGCCGATCGAGGTCCCCAGCATCGCCGAGACGCGCGCGTCGCTGGTCGGGATGTAGGACAGATAGGCGAAGCCGTGGAACTGGGTCGTATGGTCGTGGATCGGATCGTGGCTGGCGGTCGGATTCTCAACGCCCAGGTCATTCTCCAGATAGCTGCCCGACACATAGTAATTGAACGCGCCGGACGAACCGCTGGCGGTGAATGAGGGCTGGAACTCCCCGTGGCTGCCGCCATAGAGGCTGACCTCGCCGCCCTGGTCGAAGGCCCCGCTCTTGGTCTGGATATCGACGATGCCCGCTGTGCGATAGCCGTACTGCGCCGGCAGGGTGCCGGTCATCAGGTCGATCGATTCGGCGAAACGCGGATCGAGCGCCTGGCCGAAGCCCGAGATGCCCTCGGGCAGGATGATACCGTTGATCCTGTATTGCAGGTTGGCATGCTCGTTACGGATATGGAGCTGGCCGTAGCTGTCCTGGCTGACGCCGGGGGCCTGCAGCAGGATCTGGTTGAAGCTGGCATTGACGCCCTGCGGCGTGTTCTGGATCGCCTTGCTGTCGATCACATAATCGCTGGCGCCCAGGCTGGGCGAGATCAGGTCGCGCGCCGTGTCCAGCTTCTTGGCGGTGACGACGATTTCTTCCTGCGGCTGGGGCGGAGCGTCGGCGGTCTGCGCCAAGGCGCCGCCTGCAACGGCCCCCATCAATGCAAGGGACGGGCCCATCGCGAGCGATAGGCGGTAAATACGAACGGACATCAGAATAGACTCCAGGCTTATGCCGATCATCGGGAGATTCCACGCGCGGGTGACCCAGCGCGGTCTCGAAAGAGGCAGAGGTCCGGAATCAGACAGGTGGGGCGTGCGCCCTGAAGCCCAGGCGGTTGCCCGGCCGTTCGGTGACGCTGTCGCGCAGCGTCCAGAACGTGAGGAAGAAAGCGACGAAGAAGAGCGGCGGCAGGAACGGGACCGGTGCATCCGGGCCCGGGGTCGGCGCGAAGGCGTCGCACTGATCCTGGCCGCATTCCATATGCTCCGGCGCCAGGTAATGCTCCACCCGGTGCGCCACCATGCCGAGCTGGGCGATCAGCAGCAGAGCCGCGACGGCGCGGAACACCGTCGTAAAGCTCAACCTGCCATATGAGCGCCAGTTTGCCATGGAACGCCCTGCCTAGCCGGGAAGAATCGGCGAGTCAATCGCCCCTCGACCAACTGCGGCAGCGGTCACGGCAGGGCGGCGGAGGTGGTGAAGGGATTGAAATGCTTCTCCGCCAGCGCGGCCCAGGCCGCCGCCGCGAGATGGGGCAAATGGAAGTAATAGCGTTGCATCCCAGGATTGGCGGCATCGGCGAAACCGGTCTTCAGCCGAAGCTGCGGCGTCGCGAAATAGCCGCCGCGCGGCGCCCGCTGCCCCTCGACGGTGCGGATGGCCTGGTCGGCCTTGTCCGGATGGCCCAGCAGCGCCCAGACCACCGCCGCCTGGGCCGTGCCCTCGGTCCACACCGCGCTGCCGGCATCGCTGTAGGTATAGCCGTCGCCGATCGCCAGCCGGCTGTCGACGGTGGCGAGATCGAGGTCGGCATGCGGCGCCATCGCCGGGATCGCCAGCAGCGGCCACAATTCCGCATCCAGCGCCAGCACATGGTTGGGCGTCACCCCGTCATCGCCGGTGCCGACGGCGAAGCAGGCGCAGCCCTCGTCCCACATCGCGCCGACGAACGCCGCTGCCTGGGCGGCGCGGCCGACCCAGGCCTTGTCGCCAGTCGCCCTGGCCAGCAGGGCGAAGGCGCCGGCGAGATCGGTATTATGCTCGGTCGATTTCCACTGCACGACGGCGGGCGACGGTTCCCAGCCGGAAAACCCGCCGGAAAACCCGCCGGCGCCACGGGTATCCGCGCGGGCCGCGACCCAGCCGCCGATCCTGGCCGCGCCGTCGCGATAGCGCGTGTCATGCAGCGCCCGGTCGAGCGACAGCAGGGCCAGCATCGCCCAGGCCATGTTGCCGGTGTCGCTCGACACCTGATAGCGGTCCTCGACCCAGCGCCCCTGCGCCGCGTCCCACCATCCGCCGAGCTTGACCGGCATGTCGACCGGACCGGCCGCATAGGCATTGCGCAGCCGCCCGTCATGCCAGGCCCGGTCATGGTCGAGCGCGGCCAGCATGGCGTCGCCGATCCGCCGCGCCTTTCCCGCCTCGCCGCAGCCGACCAGCGCAACCGCCGCCACCGCGTCGTCATAGAGGAAGGCGACACCCCGCAGCGCCCCCTCCTCCGCCGTCGGATAGGACGGCAGGAACAGCGGCCCGCCCTCGATCGGGATCAGGCCGGAGAGGTAGGCGCAGGCATCCCCCGGCTGGGCCTGGGCGGTTCCCGCGAACAGCAGGAACGCGACCGCGACGAGCAACCTCACGATGTGCCCAACGGCGCGGCAGCGCGGGCGATACCGCCGGCATCGACGCCTGCGGGCAGTGTGCCGAAGGCGCCGCCATGGTCGCCGTCGAGGCGGGAAGCGCAAAAGGCGTCGGCGACGGCGGGCGCGGCGTGTTTCAGCAGCAGCGCGCCCTGCAGCGCCAGCACCAGCCGCTCGACGATCCGCCGGGCCTCGCCCTCATGCGGGGCATGGCCGGCGAAATCGTCGGCGAGGCGGGTGCAGAAGGCATCGAAGCGCCGGTCGGCTCCGGTTGCCGATTTGAGCTCGGCCATCGCGGCGTCGAGGCTGTCGGGCGAACGGCCGGCCGCGCGCAGCACATC
>Ga0207694_10004765_pt1 | contig 10548 bp, 6 predicted proteins | sample KBSC34metaG_FD_184353 | JGI IMG/M metagenome (GOLD analysis project Ga0207694, IMG submission 184353) | Corn rhizosphere microbial communities from Kellogg Biological Station, Michigan, USA - KBS C3-4 metaG (SPAdes) (version 2) | ecosystem: Host-associated > Plants > Roots > Rhizosphere > Soil...
ATCGGTAGCGCGTCGTCCACGGCCATGTGCGACAGTTCGTCGGCAAGCACGCGGAAGTCGCCGTCGTTGCCGGCACGCGCGCTCTTGGCCAGCGCCCGCACGCGCTCGACGGTGTGGAAGATCGACTCGCCCGCCTGGGCCCGCACCGTGTCGCCGAGCAGTTCGCCCAGCAGACGTACGTCATCACGGAGCGGCTTATGTGGATCACCCATACGCCGATGGTAGCGGCTTATGGCTTAGGTCTTACGGCTTATGCCGGCTTGAGCCCTCAGCCTTAAGCCATAAGCCGCACTACGACCATCGTCATGTCGTCGTGCTGCGGGGCGTCGGCGACAAAAGTGTCCGCCGCCTCCATGACGCGCTCGATTACCACGGCCGTCGGTTCGCAGCGGACGTGTTGGAGTACCGGCAGCAGCCGCTCTTCGCCCCACTCCTCGTGCGCCGCGGACATCGCTTCGCTGACGCCGTCGGTGAACGCCACGAGCAGATCACCGGCGCGGAGTTCCACCTCGGCCTGCGTGTAAGAACACTCCGGAAGCAATCCGATCACGGGACCACCGGCATCGAGCCGCTCGACCGGCGCCTCGCCCGCCGCGCTCGCGCGCAGCAACATCGGCGCGTTGTGCCCGGCGTTCACGTACACGAGCCGACGTGACGCGGGGTCGTACTCGGCGTAGAAGAACGTCGCGTACCGATTGGACGGCGAGCATTCGTAGACCAGGCCGCTGAGGTCAGCGATCAACCCGGAGAGATCACCGCGGCCGCGCACGGTCTGCCCGCGCAGGAAGGCGCGCAGCGTCGCCATCAACAGGGCCGCGGGAATCCCCTTGCCGGAAATGTCGCCGATGGCAATGCCGAGGCGGCCGCCCTCGAGCGGCAGGAAGTCGTAGTAGTCGCCGCCGATCGCCAACGCGGGGCGGCACGCACCCGCCAGCTCGAGCCCCGGTAATACCGGATAGTGTTGCGGAAAAAGCCGCTCCTGAACTTCGCGCGCGATCTCGAGCTCGCGCTGCTGCTTTTCGCGCTCGGCGATCTGCTTCCCGACCTGCGCTGTGAGACGGCTGTTCTCGAGCGCGAGACCGGTTTGCGTCGCCACCGAACCGAGCAGACGCAAGTCGCTCGGCGAGAACGGCTCCTCGGATCGCTTCGGGCCGAGGCTCATCACGCCCACCAGCTTCTGATTGAGCGACAGCGGCAGCAGCAGCTCGGAGTCGAGCCGTGCCAGCGCCCGCCGCTCGTCGTCGCTCGCCGCCTGCGTCCACCGCTCAACCGGAATGGATACGGCGGGGGCGTCGGAGAAGCCGACGGCGTACGCCATGGCGAGCTGCCCGCCGTCGTTCAGCAGAATCGCGACGCGCGGCACATGCAGCGCCTCGGCGATGCGATGGGTCACGGTTTCGAGGAGCGGCCGCGTCTCGACCATCGTCCGCACTTTTTCGGCGAGCTCGCTCAGGATCTGATCGGCGTCGTACGCGTCGCGGAAGAAGCGCTTGTCGACGCGCTCACGCAGCGTGTCGGAAAAACGCCGCGTGAGCAGCACGAGCCCGAATCCGGCCACCACGAGCAGCGGCTGCAGCACTCTGTTTCCGCTGCGCGACGCCAGCATGAACGCAGCCGACAAGGTGACGACGGTGACCACCAGCTGCAGGGCACGGAGCGATCCGCGCGCGAGCACGTACTGCAACCCCTGGCGCACGACGACGCGCACGTCCATCGCGCGGTGCACGACGATGACATAGGCCATCGTGAGCGGGAACAGCAGGAGCGGCGTGATGATGACGAAGTACGCCCAGTCCGGGAAGGTATGCACGCCCAGCGAGAGCGCGATCAGAAAGCCGACGATGGGCAGCACGCTGAAGCCGGCGCCAGCGAGCAAGAGCAACAACCGTCGGCGGGCGTCGGGCTGCCGCTCGGTGTAGGCGCGATAGCCCATGATGGCCAGGAAGAGCAGAATGAACAGGCCGTAGGAGGTCCCGAAATAGCCCTCCGTCAAGCCCATCGCATCCTGCAGCCGCTGCGCCGCAGACGGGTTGTGCCGCGCCACATAGTCGTACACCGGGTTCAGCGCGATCACGCGCAGCGCGATCGGCGCCACGATCACCCACTTCAGCCACGGCACGCGGCGATCGAACGCCAGGCGTTCGGGAAACGAGATCGCGAAAAACAGCATCGCCGTCGGCCACATGTTCGACATGAGCGGCTGATACGCCGCGAAGACGGGAACGAACCAATCGTCGCGGCCGGCAATGAAACGCATGTACGCGCCGCCGAACTCTGGCACGCTGAGCACCAGCAGCAGCAGGAGCCAGGCGCGCGGGTCGGTCACGCGCGCGAAGGCGACCCAGAACCCGAGCGCCATGCAGAACAGCGGCAGCCCGACCCCGACGATCGCGAAGCCCGCCCACTCGGCAAGCGATGCCGGGCCTTCCCTCAGCGGACGCAGGCGCACCGACGTGGCCTGCGTCGCGCCGTCGGACATACCTGGACGCCAGAAGTCCACGCGCAACTCGTCGCCCGCGCGCGCTTGCCGGAGCGGTCCCCACAGATCGGCGACGAGCCCCCGGACCGGATGGCCGTCGATGCGGCGAACGACATCGCCCCTCCGCAGGCCGGCCTCGGCCGCCTCTGGATTCACACGGCTCAACAGGAATTCGGGGAGATCGATGTCGAACGGCTCGCGAACGTGGACCTGCCCGTAGAGCAGGTCGCCGAGCCGCTCGTTGAAATCGAGTACCCGGTAGGCGGCGACGACCAGAAAGAGCAAGGCAAGCGCGGCGTAGAGGGCCTTGGCGCGCGAGGGCACGGGGAGATTCTAGGCCAGAGCCCAGAGGCTGGAGGCTAGCGGCCAGAGGCTACGATAGCCCGTGCCCATTCGTGCCATGCGGGCCCGGTCCCCGCACGAGCCGCATCGCGTCGCGACGCCGCTCGAACTCCTCTTCGATCTCGTGTTCGTCGTCGCCATCTCGGAAGCGGCCAGCGGCCTGCACCATGCCGTCGCTGAAGGGCACGTCGCCGCCGGGCTCGTCGGCTACGCCATGGTGTTCTTCGCCATCTGGTGGGCCTGGATGAACTTCACCTGGTTTGCCTCGGCCTACGACATCGACGACCTCCCCTATCGCCTCGCGGTCTTCGTGCAGATCACGGGTGCGCTGATCCTCGCGGGCGGTATTCCCTCGATGTTCGAGAGCCGCCTGCCGAACGTCGCCGTGGTCGCCGGCTATGTCGTGATGCGGCTGGCGATGGTGGTGCAATGGCTTCGAGCCGCCGCGGCCGATCCGGCGCGCCGCACCACCGCGCGCCGCTATGCCGCCGGCATCGCCGCCGTGCAGGTCTGCTGGATCGCCGGGCTGTGGGCTCCGCAGGCCTGGTCCTGGATGTTCCCGTCGTTCGTTCTACTCGAACTGTTCGTCCCGGCGTGGGCCGAACGTCCCTCCATGACGACGTGGCATCCGCATCACATCGCCGAGCGTTACGGGCTCTTGACGCTGATCGTGCTCGGCGAGTCGATCCTCTCCGCCACCGGTGCCGTGCAGTCGTCGCTGGCCGCCGGCGACCAGCTGTCCGCGCTGGTGCCGGTCATCACCGGCGGGTTGCTCATCGTCTATTCGCTCTGGTGGATCTACTTCGATCGACCAGCCCACGATCTGCTGACCAGTTACCGGCGCGCGTTCTTCTGGGGCTACGGTCACTACTTCGTCTACGCGGCCGCGGCCGCAACCGGCGCCGGCCTCGGTGTCGCGGTCGACCGCGTTGGCGGGCACACGGCGATCGGGGCGGTCGGCGCTGGACTCGCGGTCGCCGTACCTGTCGCGATCTTCCTGGTGTCGCTCTGGATCCTGCTCGATCGGCCCGAGTACGGCTGGACGCGCAGCCTCGGACCGATCGCGGCCGCGAGCGCCCTCCTGACGACGCTCACCGCGCAGCCGGTGCTGTGGACCGGCGTGACGCTGGCGTTGCTCGTGGCCATCAAGCTAGTGGTCCACCGAGACGCTGGCCACGCTCACCACCACGCTGAATGAAGTGACGAGTGGCTGGAAAATGAATTCAGATTTCTGAATTTCATCCAAATATTCGTCCCACTCGCGATTCGTCACTCGCGTTAAACCCCCGCCAAGCACTGCTCGTCCCTTCGCCCGGCAGACCGGTCACTCGTCCCACCGGCACGTTTCTCTCTAGGCACTGCCCGTTTGAGTGCAGTCGTTGCCGGCGCGGGGGCCGGAGAGGAGTGAACGATGGCGAGACGCATCAGCCTGATTGTCGCGGCGCTGATCTGCCTGAGCTCGGGCATGGCGGGCGCGCAGGAGCGATTCGGCGGACTGGCTGGCACGGTGACCGATTCCACCAAGGCCGCCCTTCCCGGGACCACCGTGACGGCGACCAACCGCGCGACCGGCGCGCCGCGCGTGGTCGTGACGGGCGCCGACGGCAGCTATCGCGTGCCCGATCTCGATCCGGGCCGCTATTCGGTGACGTTCGAGCTCGACACGTTCCAGAAGGCGGTGGTCGACGACGTCATCGTGCTCCTGGGACGGACCGTCGGCCTCGACACCGAGCTGAAGATCGGCGGCGTGCAGGAAGCGCTGACCGTCACGGCCGACTCGGCCAAACAGCTCGACATCAGCAAGGTGACGCTGGCGCACAACATCACCGCCGAGGAGTTCGACCGCATGCCGAAGGCGCGCAGCTTCCAGGGGCTGGCGCTCACGGCGCCCGGCGTCAACGCGGGTGAGATCGAAGGCGGCCTGCAGGTCAACGGCGCCAGCGCGGCGGAGAACTCGTTCACGGTCGACGGCGTGGCCATCAACAGCCTGATATACGGCAACTCGCGCCAGAACACAGTGTTCGAGTATCTGCAGGAAGTGCAGGTGAAGACCGGCGGCATCGACGCCGAATACGGCGGCGCGCTCGGCGGCGTGGTGAGCGCCGTGACCAAGTCTGGCGGCAACGTGTTCAGCGGCGAGACGCACTACTACTACAGCGGCAGTGCGCTCAGCGCCGGGCCGTTCAAGCGTCTCGTCCTCAACCCGAACGACCTGACGACGGTCGGCTATTTTCAGGACGACAAGCAGCCGAACAACCAGAGCGAGTTCGGCGGGTCGCTCGGCGGTCCCATCGTGAAGAACCGGCTGTTCTTCTTTGGCTCGGTGTCACCGCGCGTGGTCCGGCGGACCAACGAGTACGAGTTCTCGCAAGGCACCGAGTCCGGGGAGATCGATCAGAAGCAGACGGCGTGGCAGGGCTTCGGCAAGGTGACCTACGCGGCGAACAAGGTCCACGCCAACGCCAGCCTGCTGATGACGCCCACCCGCTCAACCGGCCGGCTTCCCGGCTACGACGGGATCGGGGCCAACTTCCTCACGGCGTCGAAGGCGGCAAACCAGGCCGAGACGGCGCGCGGCTTCGAGTCCGACCAGAACAACTTCAGCTCGAACGTCGACATCTGGCTGAGGAACAACAGCTACGTGAGTGCGCGCGGTGGCTACTTCTACGACGCCTACAAGGACACCGGCGTGCCCAGCACCACCAGCTACACCTATCAGGCGCCGAACTTCAACGTGCCCGGCGTCCCGCCGGCACTGCAGGGCGGCGTCGGCACGTTCAACACGCCGCGCATCCTGATCAGCAACTTCGACACCACGAAGCAGGGCTTCGTGCAGCTCGATTACAACCACGCGTTCAACGCGGCCGGGTCGCACCTGATCAAAGGCGGGTGGGGGCTGCGGCATTCGGCCAACGACGTGGACGTCGCCTACCCTGGGGGCTACGTGTATCTCTATTGGGGCCAGTCGTTCAAAAGCACCGCCACTGGCCAGACGGGCACCGGCACCTACGGGTATTACGCGGTGCACGATCAGGCGACGCGCGGCGCGATCAACGCCAACATGCAGAACCTCTTCATCCAGGACACCTGGACGATGGGCTCGCGTCTCACGTTGAACGTCGGCGTGCGTACGGAGAACGAGGACATTCCGACGTTCCGCCCCGACATCGCGCAGTATGCGATTCAGTTCGGCTTCGCGGACAAGGTCGCGCCGCGCCTTGGCGCCAGCTTCGACGTGAAGGGCGACGGCCGGATGAAGGCGTTCGCCAGCTGGGGGCGCTACTACGACTGGACGCGCTATGAGATCGCCCGCGGCTCGTACGGCGGCGACCTCTGGCACATCTACTACCGCTCGCTCGACACGCTCGACATCGGCAGCCTCAACACGAGCCACATGCCGGGCCAAGACCTGTGGGGCGGGCCGAACGGCTTCCGCGACTTCCGCGGCAACGCGATCCAGAACACGGATCCGAATATCAAGCCGATGTACCAGGACAGCTTCAACGGCGGCCTGGATTTCCAGATGGGGGCCCGCACCGCAGTCGGCGTCCACTATGTGCACAACAACCTGGGGCGCACGATCGAGGACCTCGGCGCGCTGGTCAACGGCGACAGCATCTACGTGATCGGCAATCCTGGCGAGGGGACCAATACCATCACGCCGCCGTCGTATCCCGCCTACACGGCGCCGTTTGCCACCCCGAAGGCGAAGCGGCAGTACGACGCGCTCGAACTGACGTGGGAGCGCCGCTTCGCGAAGAACTGGTTCGCGAACGCCAACTACACGTGGAGCCGGTTGTACGGCAACTACTCGGGCACCGCCAACTCCGACGAGATCCAGACGCCGACCACCGGCATCACGTCGAGGAACGCGCAGCAGCAGGTCGGCACCATCGCGCGGCCTGGCAGCAACTCACATACCGGGTGGGACAGCGACAACCTGATGTGGGATTCACACGGCAATCTCGACGTGGTCGGCCGCCTCGCCACCGATCGGCCGCATGTCGCGAAGATCTATGGCGCCTACCAGTTCAACACCGGCACGCAGGTGGGCGCGTTCTTCTATGGCGGCAGCGGCACGCCGATCACCACGCAGGTGATCGCCCTCGACGCCTACGCGCCGATGGTCAACGGCCGCGGCGACATGGGACGGACGCCGGTGCTCACGCGCACCGACCTACTGGTGTCGCATGAGTTCAACCTCGCGGACCGCAAGCGTGTGCGCTTCGAGCTGAACATCCAGAACCTGTTCAACCAGAAGACGACCACGCACATCTTCAACTATCTGAACAAAGGCGCTCCGGCCGGCAGTAGTGCCAAGGCGGCCAACTCGATCGATCTCTCGCACACCAACCTGGCGGCGGGCTACGACTACAACGCGCTCATCCTGCAGACCTCCGAGGGGAAGAACTCGTATGACCCGCGGTACGGCATGGACGATCTGTTCCAGCCTGGCTTGCAGGGGCAGTTCAGCGTGAAGTTCTCCTTCTAGGTCGGCTCGCTGCGCTCGCCGTGAGGCGGGTAAGGCGGGTAGGTCGGAGGGCCGGGTCGTCACGACCCGGCCCTTCCTTCGTACCCGAAGCCCTGAGGCCGAAGCCCGAAGCCTCATATAATCGCGCCGCGCTGGAGGGTGCGATGCGATCACGTGGCCTGCGGCTGATGGTGGTGCTGGTGTCTCTGGTGGCTGCGCCTGTGTCGGCGCAGTGGCTCAACTACCCCACACCTGGCACGCCGCGGCTGCCGGATGGCAAGGTGAACATGACCGCACCCACGCCGCGCACCCGCGACGGCCATCCGGATCTGTCCGGCGTGTGGAGCGGCGCCGGGCCGATGTATCGCTACAACATCGCGCAGGACCTGCAGCCCGGCGACGTGCAGCCGTGGGCGCACGCGCTCTTCCTGCAGCGGCTGCTCGACTCGCGCAAGGACAGCCCGCTCGCCCGCTGCCTGCCGGTCAGCGCGCCGTACCACAACTTCTTCAACCTCACGCAGTTCGTTCAGACGCCGGCGCTGCTCGTGATGATGTACGAGTCGCCGAACAGCCCGCATCGCACGATCTATACGGACGGACGTCCCTTGCCCGCCGATCCGAATCCGACCTGGTTCGGCTATTCGATCGGCCGCTGGGAGGGCGACACGCTGGTCGTGACCACGGCCGGATTCAACGATCGCGCGTGGCTCGATAGCGCGGGCCACCCTCAGACCGAGTCGCTGCGCCTCACCGAGCGCATCCGCCGGCGCGACTTCGGGCACATGGACTTCGAGACCACGATCGACGATCCGAAGGTCTTCACGAAGCCGTTTACGATCAAGGCGGAGCGGCTGCTCGTCCCCGATACCGACATCCTCGAGGACGTGTGCGAGAACGAAAAGGACCAGCACCACTTCTCGCAGGCAGCCGGCGTCACGGCGAGTCCGGCCGTTTTAGCGACCTACGCGGGCACCTACGAGCTGTCGCCAGGGCGCGACGCCGTCGTCATCGTCGAGGACGGCCTGCTCTACGTTCGCGGGCTCAACGAACCGAAGCTGCCGCTGCTCGCCCAGTCGGACACACGCTTCCTGTCGACCGCCACGCCCACCGGTTTCGAGTTCGTGAAGGACGCGCAGGGCCGCGTCATACAGCTGCTGATTCGCGGCGCCAACGGCGACAGCCGCGCAAGGAGAAAGTAGGGCCGCCCTACTTCTGCGTTCTGGCGGTGGAGGGCGGCACGTGGTTCTTCAGCCTCATATAGACCACCAGGTTGCCGTAGTGTTCATTGTTGTGCGTGGTGTTGAACATCAGAACCAGGCCGCGCGTGGTGGGCTTGCTGGTGCCACGCCCTGCCACGCCGACGCCCTGACTGACGTTGGCGTCGGTCGTGCCCTCATAGGTCGCGTCGCAGTACGCGAGCGCCTCGTTCAGCGCCTTGACGAGCGCCGCCTTGTCGGTGGTCTTCGAGTAGTCGCCGCCGAAAGTCGCCTTCTCGCCGCGGGCCTGCGAGCAGAAATAGTAGTTGCCGTTGATGACGTGCCCGATCAGCTCGGCAAAGCTTCGCACCTGCGGCGTGGGCTTGAACGCGTATTCGTCGGCCGGCATGGCCGCGGCCGCCTCCGCCAGATTCCGGCGGATCACGCCGTGCATGGCCTTCAGCGACGCCGCCATCGAGGGGGACAGCAGCAGGTCGGCCCCGCCGTCGGAGGTTTGCGCCCATGAGGGCGATGCCAGGGCGGCAACAAGGGCCAGACACATCACGGCGCGCGTCATGACTTCATCTCCCATATAATCCACAGTCGGTCGCGTCGGAACCGCGGCCGCATCGTAGTTCGCGAGACGGAGGGTCCGCAATGAAGTCCGCCATGAAACATGTGACGTTCGCTGTGATGACCGCGTGCCTGGGGATGGCGTCAGTCGCCTCGGCACAGGGCGATCAGGAAATGATCGACCGCGCGCTGCTCGGCGCGCCCGCCGGCATGGTTCGCATGAATGCCAGCGTCGTGAAGTGGGGGGCCGATGGCAAGCGGGTGGTGATCAAGCAGGGGACGAACGACCTCGTCTGCTGGGATCAGTCCGTGTGGCCCGGTCAGCTGCCGTTCAGCGTGCACTGCACGAGCAGCAAGAGCATGGACCGCGTGGATCAGAACCGCGCGATGTACTACCAGTACATGACGCGTGAAGCGGCCGAGAAGGCGATCAAGGATCTCGAGACGTCTGGCAAGCGTGTCATGCCTGAATACGGCGCGGGCCACTATGGCCTCCAGGGCAAGGACCAGGCGAGTGCGCGCTCGCACGTGACCATCGCGGTCCCGAACGCCACTGCCGCGTCGCTGAAGATTCCGGACAAGCCGTCCACCAGCGGGATCTGGCTGATGGATTCGGGCACGTCGGGCGCGCATTTGATGATTCCGGGCAACTAGAGACCCTTGTCGGCCTTGGGCCTTGGGCCTGGGGGCCTTCGCAAGCTCGCGAGCGCGTGCGCCAGCTCCGGTGACGTGCTCGCGAGTGATTACCCCGTGCGCTCCCTTTTCTAATCAGGCACACCGTTTGAACGACCCGTCGCATGACGCGGCGGGCGCATGTCGTTGTAATCGGCGCCGGTGCGGCCGGGCTGTCAGCGGCCCGCGCGCTGCAGGACGCCGGGATCCGTGTCACCGTCGTCGAGGCGCGCGATCGCACGGGCGGGCGCATTCTTACAATTCGCGACTCGGGCGCCGGTATTCCGGTGGAGCTGGGCGCCGAGTTCGTCCACGGCCGCGCGGACGCACTGCGTCCGTGGCTCCGCGACGCAGCCGTCCGTACCGTGGACATCAAAGGCACCCGATGGCGCGCTGGCGACGGCACGCTGCACCGCGTGAACGACTTCTGGGAAGAGCTCGACCGCGTGATGAGCAAGCTGCCGGCTCGACGCGAGCACGACCGGAGCTTCGCCGAGTTTTTGACCAGCCGGCCGGGAGGCCGGCGTCTTGCGCGCGAGCGAACGCTCGCCGAGCAGTACGTTCGTGGCTTCCACGCCGCCGACCCGCGCCACATCAGCGTTCGCGCGCTTGCCGGCGGCGGGAGCCCTGGTGAGGATCGCCTCGAACGACGTCTCGAACGCGTGATCGATGGCTACGACCGTGTCCTCGGACCAGCGGTCGCGGCGCTGCGCGGTCGCATCAAGCTGTCGACGATCGTCACGGCCGTCGAGTGGCGCGGTCATGCGGCGCGCGTGCACACCGCGACACCGTCGGGCCGGCGCAAGCCACCACTC
>Ga0207694_10004771_pt1 | contig 10538 bp, 6 predicted proteins | sample KBSC34metaG_FD_184353 | JGI IMG/M metagenome (GOLD analysis project Ga0207694, IMG submission 184353) | Corn rhizosphere microbial communities from Kellogg Biological Station, Michigan, USA - KBS C3-4 metaG (SPAdes) (version 2) | ecosystem: Host-associated > Plants > Roots > Rhizosphere > Soil...
TGTCCTGCGCCAAGCACGGTGTCGCGGCAGCAAAAAGGAGGGAGACGGTGATCGCAGCGCATGAGACGGCATTCATAGACATTCTCCAGGCGGGAATTGGCAAGCAAGTTCGACCTGAATGAACGCACGGAGTTCTGTATTGGATGACTGCCGGATAACTGCAGAATGCTGAAATTGAGCCTGCAGCAGGCACGCAACCTGCATCTGGCGGCCCAGGGTCTGCTCGTGCCTGCGCGCGCGCGGGCCACACGCAAGGCCGTGCGCGCCGCGATCGAACGCATGCGCCTGCTGCAGATAGACACGATCCACGTCGTTGCGCGCAGCCCGTATCTGGTTTTGTTCTCGCGCCTCGGCGACTACGAGCCGCGCTGGCTGGACGAAGCGCTGGCGCACGCCGACATCTTCGAATGCTGGGCGCACGAGGCCTGTTTCGCGCCGATCGGCGACTTGGGCCTGCATCGGCATCCGTCGCCGATCCGCACGGGACATTGGGCGCACAAGAGCGCCGCGCGCATGCAGCGCGAGCATCGTGCCGAGGTCGCGGCGCTGATCGAACACGTGCGCGCGAACGGCGCGGTAAAGTCGTCCGACTTTGAGCGCCAGATCAAAGGCGTTGGCGGCTGGTGGAATCGATCGAACGAGAAGCGTTGGCTCGAAGCCGGTTTTGTCCTTGGCGAGCTGATGATCGCGCGGCGCGAGAATTTTCAGCGCGTCTACGACCTCAGCGAGCGCGTGCTGGCCACTGCGCGTGCCCGAGCGCGCGCGAACATTCGCGTAGCGAATGGCCCGAGTAAAGCGCCATCCATCGATGCTGATACGCGGCTCGACGAAGCGGACATCCGCCGCGAGTTCCTGGTCGGCGCGGTGCGTGCGCTCGGCATTACCCAGGCGCGCTGGATCGACGACTATTTCCGTCTGTACAAGAAATTCAAGGATGCAGCGCTGGAACCGCATGTCGAATCGGGCGAACTGATCCGCGTCGAGGTACGCGGCTGGGAGAATCCGGGTTACGTGCATCGCGACCATGCGCCGCTGCTCGCGCGTGCCGCGCGCGGCGCGCTGCGCGCGACGCACACCGCGCTGCTGTCGCCGTTCGATCCGGTGGTCTGGCATCGCGAGCGCGCGAGCGCGATGTTCGGCTTCGACTACACGATCGAATGCTATGTGCCAGGCCACAAACGACGCTACGGTTATTTCGTGCTGCCGATTCTGCATCGCGGACGCCTGATCGGCCGGCTCGATGCGAAGGCACACCGTGCCAGCGGCGAGTTCGAAATCAAGGCGATCTTTCTCGAACCCGAGGTCGAGCCTGATGCGGAGCTGCTCACCGATCTCGCCACCGCGATCCAGCGCGCCGCTGACTGGCATGCGGCGCCAAGGGTCGTCGTCCGCAGAAGCGAGCCCAAGGCGTTTGCCGCGAAGCTGCGGTCGGCACTGGGCGCCCTTGCAGGTGGCCAGGCTTGAACACCGTGCCGCTGGAAATGGCGTTGGGAAGCGGGCAAACAATGTGCAGGAGTTCGCAGTTGGGTTCCGGGGTTGACGTATACTCGGCCCGCTTGGGGGGGCAATGCGAACCACACCGGAGTCGCAGGTTTCGAGCAACGAAACGGGGCAGTCGGATGGGCGTACGAGCGCCGAACCGATTGAGTCGCTGTGTGCAATTGCGGGCACTTCGCGGCACGTGCCTGTTGCCGCGTCGCCGCATGGTCTCGATTCGATCGCAACCCTGGTCTACGCTGCTACCCATGACGCCCTGACCGGACTACCCAATCGCGGTGTGCTGCTCGACCGGCTCGCACGTGAGCTGGCGCGCAAGGATGGCGGCGATCGACAAGTTGCCGTGCTGTTCGTCGATCTGGACAACTTCAAACTGGTCAACGATTCGCTTGGCCACGACAGCGGCGACGAGGTATTGCGCGAGATGTCACGGCGCATTCGTGCCTGTACGCGCAATGGCGACACGGTGAGTCGTTTCGGCGGCGACGAACTGGTCGTCCTGCACCCGCGTGCCGGCAACGGCTCCGAGGACCTGCTCGGCGAGCGGATACTTGCCGAGATGATCCGGCCGATTCATGTCGCCGGCAGGGAAGTGGTGGTTTCGGCGAGCGTCGGCGTGGCTATTTGCGCCTACGGCGCCGAGCCCGCCGAACAACTGCTGCGCGAGGCGGATACTGCGCTGTACGCTGCCAAGAATCGCGGCCGCGCGCGCATGGCGCGCTTCAGCGAGGAACTGCACGCGCGCATCGTGCGACGCGTGCAGCTCGAATCGGATCTGCGCGCGGCGCTGCGCGAAGCCCAGCTATACGTGGACTATCAGCCACAGGTCGATCTCGGTACCGGCAGGCTCGTCGGTGTCGAGGCGCTGGCGCGCTGGCGCCATCCCGAGCGCGGAATGGTCTCGCCGACGGATTTCATTCCGGTAGCCGAAGACTGTCGGCTGATCGGCGAGCTGGGGCGACAAGTATTGCGTACGGCTTGCGGCCAGCTCACGCGTTGGCGGCGGGCATCGCCAGCAAACCGCTTCACACTGACGGTGAACGTGTCTCCGCAGCAGATCGAGGCTTCGGGATTCGTCGACGAACTTGGTGCGACCCTAGATGAAACCGGAATCGATCCCGAATCGCTGTGCCTGGAACTCACCGAATCCGCGTTGGTGAACCCGGAAGCCGATATGGTGGCTGCCCTCAAACGCATTCGCGCGATGGGCATCTACCTTGCTATCGACGACTTCGGTACGCAGCATTCTTCACTGGCGCGGCTGCGCGGCCTGCCGGTCGAAGTGCTGAAGATCGATCGTTCGTTCATCGATGGTTTGAGCACCGAACCCGAGGACACGGCCATCGTTTCCTCGATCCTGAGCCTCGCCTTCGCCATGGGCAAGCACGTGATCGCCGAAGGCGTGGAACGACCCGAGCAGGCGGCGGCACTGCACAGCATGGGTTGCACCGTTGCCCAGGGTTACCTGTTCGGCGCGGCCGTGGCGCCGGAGGCGATCGTGCCGATGCTCGGCCGCCCGCTGTGGCAACCGCAGGCGCTGCGCAAAGTGCCAACGGCCGTCGTGTTCGGTGGCGAGCTCAAGCGGCGAGGGCATCGTTCGTTCATCGACGAATTTCTCGACCACATTGGCGCGCCGATGGGCGCGAAGATGCCGGCGATCAAGTAGCTGGCATGATCGCCCTCGTCATCGGCCTCGGTAATCTCCTGATCGGCATGGCCTATTCCGGGCTGGGCCTGTTATCGCTGTGGGAGGCGATCAGCCAATACCGCTGGCGCGGGCTGTCGCGCTTTGGTCTCGGCTTTTCGTTGATGGCGGCGAGTTGCGGGCCGCACCACTTGGTGCATGGCTGGCACGTGCTGCGCGAGGGCGGCGCCTCGATGCCGATGCTGGAGGTAACGCTGATCGGTCTTCCCGCCGGGGTCGTATTTTGCTTGCTGCGTATCGAGGCGATGCTGGGCCGGCGTGGTGACCGCACGATCGCGATGCCGCTGCGGACACTGGCGCTGCTCGCCACTGCATTCTTCGTCGTGGTCGGCTGGCTTGCCGGCGGCGCGCTCGATGCGCCGCTGTCTGCGGATCAGGCGATGTGTACGCCTACTGGGATGCGTTACGCTGCGGCGGGGTTGCTGCCGGTCAACAGCGTTGCTTCCCTTGGATTGCTCTGCAATGTCTTCGTCACGGTCACTTACTCCCTCGTCGGCTGGTATTTGTTCGAGACGCAGGTGCGTCGCTACGCCGTGGGGCAACAGTGGTCGCTTTCGGGGCTGGCGCTGACCGCGGTGTTCCCGACTTGCGCAGCGATGCACCTGGTCCATGCCTTCAGCTTCGGCAGCAGCAGGGCGATGTTGCCGTTCGACCTGCTCGGCGTATTCGCATCGATTTATTTCCTGTGGGTCGTCCGGCGTGTTTACGAGGACGCCGTGGTCGACTGGAATCGTCGTCCTCTCGCCGGCGTGGCGGGAGCCCCCGAGCGTGCTTCGCCTTGGAGCAGCAAGGATCCTTGACGCGTTACGTCCGCGGGCCGCCCCGTGAATCGCCTGCTTTCGCCATGAGTAAACAAAAGGCCAGCAAAGCAAGCCTTATGCGCCTTTGCCTGCGCCATGTTGCGAGTCACATCGCACTATTTCACGCGGATGGATAGTACGATCGAAGGGTCAGCAACGCTTGCTCCCGCGATCGCCCGTCGACACCGCTGCCCGCTCGGTCGCGCTCACGTCCTGCCAGAGGAGATATATGCGAACGATCTGCTTTTGGGGTCAAGTCGCGCCGACGCCGCTCATTTCGCTTGTTTCCTGTAGGCGTGGGCTGCTCGCTGGCGCGACGCTATGCTTGTTGTGCGCGCGTCTCGCGGGCGCCTACGACTGGCCGCAGTACAACGGCGATCCGCAGCACAGCGGCAACAATACGTTCGAGACGGCGCTTGGGGCAGGCAACGTCGGCGGCTTGACCTTGAAATACCACGTGGCGTTGCCGGCCGTGGCCGACGGCGCGCCGGTATTTCTCGATGGCGCGACGACGCCCACCGGCGTGCGCGATCTGTTGTTCATCACGACCAAGGCGGGGGATCTCGTCGCGATCGATGCGCATTCGGGCGCGCTGATCTGGAGCGTCCATTACCCGAACGCGCTGCCGGCGGCTAGTTGTTCGGGCAACGAATGCCTCACGCCTTCATCGCCAGCGATCGATCCGAACCGCAAATACGTCTATGCCTATGGGCTCGATGGCTACCTGCATAAACTGCAGGTCGGCGACGGCGTCGAAATATCCGGCGGCGGCTGGCCGCAATTATCGACATTGAAACCGGGTGTCGAGAAGCAGTCCGGCGCGCTCGCCGTAGCGAGCGTCGGCTCGACGAGTTACCTGTATGCCGCGATGAGTGCGCATAACGGCGATGGCGGCGATGCACAGGGCCATCTGACCACGGTCAACCTCAACACCGGCGCGCAGTCGGTTTTCAATTTCGTCTGCGCCAGTCAGTCCGTGCACTTCGCCTTGTCACCTGCCACGCCGTCCTGTTCATCGCGTTTGGCCGGCGGCTGGGCGCGGCCCGGCGTCATCTATGATGCTGGCACCAACCGCATTTTCGCCGGCACCGGAAACGGCTCGTACAACGCCGTCAGCAATTGGGGCGACTCGATCGTCGCGTTGAATACCGATGGCAGCGGCGCGGGCGGCAAGCCGATCGACGCCTACACGCCGACGAACCAGGCGTCGCTCGATTCTGGCGACACCGATCTGGGCAGCACCGCGCCGGCGATCCTGCCGGTGCCCGCCGCGTCCAGGGTGCAGCACCTGGCCGTGCAGGGCGGCAAGGATGCCAAGCTGCGCCTGATCAACCTGGCCGACTTGAGCGGAAGCGGCGGTCCCGGCCATCTCGGCGGCGAAATCGGCGCGATTATTGATGTGCCGCAAGGTGGCATGGTGAAGACGCAGCCCGCGGTGTGGGTCAATCCGACCGACGCCAGCACCTGGGTCTTCGTGGTCAATTCCAACGGCGCGGCTGGGTTGAAGCTTGTGTTCGATGCCGCGGGCAATCCGTCGCTGGCCACGCAATGGCACAACAGCACGAGCGGGGCCTCACCGCTAGTGGCGAACAATGTGCTGTATTTCGCGGGCAGCGGATTGCGCGCGCTGGAGCCGACGACCGGATCGCCGTTGTGGAGCACGACCCAGATCGGCTCGATTCACTGGCAGAGTCCGGTGGTTGCCTGCTCGGCGGTGTACGTTCTGGATCAGTCGAGCCAGCTCAGCAAGTTCGCACTGACCCAGCAGATGCAGTCGATCGTCGCCGGCGGCAACGATCAATCAGCCGCGGTCGGCGCGAGCTTCGGTGCGCCATTGTCGGTACTGGTGACCGATGCGAACAACGCGCCGCAGTCGGGCATCGTGGTGACGTTCAATTTGCCTGGTTCGGGTGCGAGCGGCGCCTTTGCCGGCGGTGCCGTCACGGCTACGGCGACGACGAATGCAAACGGCATCGCCACATCACCCGCGGTCTCGGCAAATCTTGTCGCCGGCCAATTCATCGCCACGGCGGGCGTAGCGGGCGGAGCGTGCGCGGCGAATTTTCACTTGACTAGCACGACCACGAAATATGCATCCCTGATGCCGACGCGCATACTCGATACCCGCGCGGGCCAGAGCACGGTGGACGGCATGTTCGAGGGTATTGGTCCCGTGGCGGCTGGCGGCAAGCTGGACCTGATCGTCGCCAATCGCGGTGGCATCGCTCGCGACGGCGTCGGCGCTGTGGTGCTGAACGTGACGGCGACGAATCCGACTTCAGTCGGTTACGTGACGGTCTGGCCCACAGGCGCCGCGCGGCCGAACGCGTCCAATCTGAACTTCGTCCCCGGTCAGACCGTTCCCAACCTCGTCGTTGCTAAGGTGGGTGCTGGCGGCGTCGTATCCCTGTTCAACTCCCTGGGCAATACAGACTTGATTGCGGACGTTGCGGGCTGGTTCCCGACGACATCGGGATTCACCCCCTTGAACGCATCGCGTTTGCTCGACACGCGCGCGGGTTCGGCGACGATCGACGGTCAGTATTCCGGGGTCGGCGCGGTGAGCGCCGGCAGCGAACTCGACGTCGCGATACGCGGACGTGGCGGTGTCCCCACGACGGGTGTCAGTGCGGTTGTGCTGAACGTGACAGCCACCAACCCATCGGCGCCGGGATATCTCACCGTTTGGCCTGCGGGCGACGCGCGCCCCTTCGCATCGAATCTGAATTTCGTTCCCGGCCAGACGGTGCCGAACTTGGTCGTCGCCGGGATCGGTGCGAGTGGCAAAGTCGCTTTCTACAACTCCGCCGGTACGACGGACTTGGTCGCCGACGTGGCAGGCTGGTTCGCGTCTTCGTCGGAACTGTCGCCCCTGCCGCCGTTCCGTCTTTTGGATACCCGTGCAGGCGCGCAAACAGGCGATGGCCAGTACGCGGGCTCTGGCAGGTTAGGCGCAGGCGCTCGACTGGATTTGCCGGTGGCGGGGCGTGGCGGCATTCCCGGCACCGGTATCGGCGCGGTAGTTTTGAACGTCACTGCGGTGGCCCCCAGCGCCGAAGGCTACGTAACGGTGTGGCCGGCCGGCAGCCCGCTGCCGATGGCATCCAATCTGAATTTCATGCCGGGCGAGGTCGTTCCGAATCTCGTGATCACCAAGGTCGGCCCCGATGGAAAAGTATCGATTTACAACAGCGCCGGTTCGAACGACATTGTCGTCGACGTCATGGGCTGGTTTGCCTCGCCGTAGTCGATACTAAGAAAAGGCCCGCGAAGCGGGGCTCGAGTTTGTTGGGGGGTGTCTCACAAGCACACCATTCGCAGTGGCGACCGAGATTGCGGCAGCGGCCGCGTAGTTCAGCGTCAGGCGATATCGTCGGTCTATGGGCTTCGGAGATACACCAACTCAACGGGCTCGGATCATGGGGTTTGTCGACAGAGACAAACCGCCGTTTAAGATGCGAACATCGCCTCCATGAGGCTCTACTCCAATATCGACGGCGAACCTGCCTGGATCGCCGTCGGCACGCAGCCCATCGGCGTCATCGCCATCGGCATTGTGCCCATTGGCATCGTCGCGATTGCCTGCGGAGCAGGGCGCGGCGTCATCGCAGTGAGCTGTGGTGTCGGCCTTGGCCTCGTCAGCTTCACCTGCGGCGTCAGCGCAGCGCTCTACTCGATCAGCGTGGGCCTGAACCTCGCGCTCGCCGGTCGCGGCATGACGCTGACCGCGTTCGGCGAAGGCGACCCCAAGTACGCCCTTGCCCGCAAGCTTGCGATCCCGCCGCTCATCCTCATCGCGTTCCTCTACTACGGCGCGCCGCTCATCTCCGCCGCACGCATGGCGGCGGCCGATCGAGAAGTTGCGGTGCAGTGGAACGGCGCGGCGACGGCGAGTGAGGGGATCTACGTCGCGCCCGGAACCGCATGTGCCGTACGCGCGATCTTTGCCGGCGACGGCAGGGCCGTGCTGCAGGCGCACCTCGTCGTCACCTGCGGGCACCTCACGTTGTTCGAGAGCGGACCGATTCGCAGCGGCACCGTAGTCGTTCTCGGCAGCGACGACCTCCATTGCGAGGTGACCCAGACGTCGGCGAATGCCGGCTTCAGCTACGGCGCGCGCTGCCACGCGTCCGAGTACCAGGGCTCGGCGTCGAGCGGAACGGCGGTCTTCGGACCGCGCCCTTCCTTGCAGCTCGACACGAGCGCGGGCCGCGCGGTCCTCGACCTCGGCGGCGTGCGACCGATGCACGTCGAGCTTGCCGTCGACACACGCTCGGCCCCGGTCGATGGTGCCGGCCTGTTTGCGCGCTGATCATGATGTCATCGCCCGAGGAGCAAAGCCGCCGACGTGCGGGTTCTTCCTGCGCGGTAGCGGCGTCGTTACGCCTCTGCCGTCGCCTCGCGCCAGTATGCGAGGGCTTGCGCATCGAAGTTGCAGTCTGCGTCCAAGTGTGCGAGCCGTATCAGGCAGCCTTTGAACGCTTCGGCCTCGGATCGGAGTCCGAGCAAGCACATGCTTCGCAGGATGCGTGTGATGAGCAAATTGTTGTGCGTCGGTGCCGTTGCCCATTTGGCTTTGCGGTCACCCCAGTTCTCGCCCTTCTCAACATGCCATGTGCGCTCGCGCAAGCCGTAGAAGCGCAGCATGCGCAAATACGTGCTGCGCAGTCGATCGCGCATCACCTCATTCGCCCTGAACGCGCTGATCGTTTCGTTGTCGAGCAGCGGCGCATGCGGGTTCGATCCGCTCGGCTCGGGAAGCGGGAAAAGCCATTGCACATACCCTTGTGCGCGTTCGAGCCAATCGTCGCCACGCTCGAGGACATCGGCTAGCCGCCGACCGCGGTCGTCGGGCTGGTCGTGCAGATAGAACGCGAAGATCCGAGCGCTTGCTTGGTTGGAATCGTGAGACACGACGAGCCTTGGTCTGGCTGTATTACTACTACAAGCGCAAAACAGACCGCTCGCCTATCAACGTCGACTCAACGGCTTTTCCTACGTTCGCTAGTCGTTACCCCGATAGTTGCCCCTTGCTATCCCAGGCTGACGAGGAACGTTCGGGAACAACGGGAACAAGAAGCCAAAGAAAAACCCCGCTTTCGGCGGGGTTTAGAGTCTGCTTGGAATGTCTTGAAACAAGATTTGGTGGAGTGGAGGAGGATCGAACTCCCGACCTTCGCATTGCGAACGCGACGCTCTCCCAGCTGAGCTACCACCCCGAATCGGGTCAGCGCGAGGCAGGCTCGCGCCGAGCCGCATATCATACAGCCCCGCGGCATTTCCGCCAAGTATTCGGCGCGAAGAATTCCGGAGGGCAGTTCGCGCCGGTCAGTTGCCGACAAGCACCGCGCGCAGCGCGGCGTACTCGTTCGCCAGCGGATCGGCGTGCGCCGGGCGTGCGAGCAGGGCAGCGAGGCTGGATGGCACGGATACCGCGATACCGATCAACGGCTCGACGATGCTGTCGAATTTGGCCGGATGCGCCGTGGCGACTACGGACCAGTCGCCCTCGGCGCCCTGCGCGCGCAGTCGTTCGAGCAGGTGGATCGCCGTGGCGGTGTGCGGGCAGAAGATTTCGCCGTAACGCTTGTGGCGTTCGCGGATCGTCGCGCGGATCGCCGCGTCGTCGACCGACATGGAGACGAACTCGCGGCGCAGAGTGGCGGCGTCCGGATACAACCATGCCAGCCGCTCGAAGTTGCTCGGCGCGCCGACGTCCATCGCGTTCGCGATCGTTGCGACGCTCGACTGTGCGGTGTAGTCGGCGCCGGCGAAGAAGTCCGGCAGCACGCGGTTGGCGTTGGTCGCGAGCGCGATGCGTCCGATCGGCAGGCCGCAGGCGCGCGCGAGTACGCAGGCGACGGCATTGCCAAGGTTGCCGGTCGGCACGACGAAGTTGAGGAGCGAGCCGCTTGTGCGAAAGTGCTTCAGCGCGGAATCGGCGTAGTAGCTCATCTGCGGCAGCAGACGGCCGAGGCTGATGCTGTTGGCGGAACTGAGCGGTGCGACCGCACGCAGCGCGTTATCGCTCAGCGCCTGCTTGGCCATACGCTGACAGTCGTCGAACGCGCCGTCGACGCGCAACGCGCGCACGTTGCCGCCGAATGCGCCCAGTTGGTGCGCCTGGCGCGGCGAGACGCGGCCGTCGGGATAGAGGATCGCCACCTTGAAGCCGGGCAGTCCGGCGAAGGCTGCGCCGACCGCCGCGCCGGTGTCGCCCGAGGTCGCGACGATGATCGTCAGCGGCTTGTCCGTCTCGCGCGGAAGCCGCTGCATGCAGGCGGCGAGGAAGCGCGCGCCGAAATCCTTGAACGCGGCGGTGGGCCCGTGGAACAGTTCGAGTACGTGGTCGCCTGGCGTGGCCAGCGCGCGCAGCGGCGCGTCGAAGGTGAATGCCTGCGCGCAGATCGCAGGCAGTTCGGCTGCGAGCGCGTCGTCGACGAAGAACGGCGCGAGCAGGCGCGTGGCGATGGTGGGCAGGTCGTTGCAGCCATCGAAGTCGGAAGGTGCAAGCTTCGGCAGAGATTGCGGGACGT
>Ga0207694_10004781_pt1 | contig 10519 bp, 7 predicted proteins | sample KBSC34metaG_FD_184353 | JGI IMG/M metagenome (GOLD analysis project Ga0207694, IMG submission 184353) | Corn rhizosphere microbial communities from Kellogg Biological Station, Michigan, USA - KBS C3-4 metaG (SPAdes) (version 2) | ecosystem: Host-associated > Plants > Roots > Rhizosphere > Soil...
GACGAGCGGGACATGCTTGTAGGCCGCGGCGTGATAAATGATGTCGGGCCGCCAGGCGCCGACGATCTCCTGCATCCGAGCTTCATCGCAGACCGAGCCAAGCAGAGGCACGATACGAACTGTCTCGCAGCGAGATTCGAGCTGGCGGTGAATCTCGTAGAGACCGAACTCGCTTATCTCGACGAGCAGCAAGGTCGCCGGCTCGAGCGCCGCCAGCTGACGGCACAGTTCGCTGCCGATCGACCCTCCAGCGCCGGTGACCATGATCGTTCGACCGACGATTGCGCGCCGCATCAGCTCCAGGTCGGGCTCGACCGAGCTTCGGCCGAGCAGGTCCTCGACCTCGAGTTCGCGGATGTGACCGATCTCCACGCGACCATGCGCAATGTCCATGAGACCGGGAAGCGTCCGGATTCGTGCGTTGGCGCGCCGCGCGGTAGCGATGATCTCGTTGCGGCGCATCCTTGGAGCTGACGGGAGGGCGAGAAGGATCTCGTCCGCCGCCTGGCTGTCGACGACCTTCGCCATGTCGCCCGGATCGTGGATGCGCCTGCCGTCAATGACGCTGCCGATCAGCGCCGGATCGTCGTCGAAATAGCCGACGACAATCATCTCGGAGCTTTGAGCAATCGCTCCGGCAAGCTGCCGGCCCGCCGACCCCGCGCCATAGATGAGCACCCGGCGCTTGGGAGTTCGGCGCGGGACATCGGTCCCGAACAGCCAGTAGCGCGCGAACAGCCTCGACCCGGCGATCGCCAGGAACAGCAGGATCGGATGGATCAGGCTGAGCGTCCGCGGGATTCCCCATACGCGCAGCACGGTGAAGATCGTCGCGAACGGAAGCGCATAGATAGTGCAGGCGCGCGCCACATTCGCGACCGCCCGCATCCCTGACTGGCTGAAAATTTCCCGGTAGAGGCCGACCGCCCAGAAGATCGGAAGCGCCAGGCCGACAGATACGGCGACGAGAACACCGTACGGCGTATCGTGCTCGGGGATGAAGCCGAGGCGGAGGAAGATCGCGGCGTAGCAGGTTAGAGCGCACAATCCGGCATCGACGACCATCGCGATCCAGCGCTTGGTCGGGCGCGTCCGCGAAATCGCGTAGCTGCGCACCGCCCCGAGGACGTCGACGGCCGTCACCGCGCGTCCGGCACTCGTGAGAATGTGGCCAGCATTTCGCTCCGCCCCTCCACGCTCGTGAGTGGCAGGCGCCAGGAGCGAAGTTCAACCTTGGCGAAGTGAACGTTCCCGCCCGGTCACGGCACCTATGTGACGACAGCGGCTCGAGGATTTGGGGGAATGGACCTAGCCGGCTCCACGCTCATGATCAGTGGCGGTACCGGATCGTTCGGAACGACGATCCTGCGCCATTTCCTTGCGCAGGACATTGCCGAAATCCGCATCGTCAGCCGCGACGAGAAAAAACAGGAAGACCAGCGCAAGCACTTCCGCGATCCGCGCCTCAAATATTATATCGCCGATGTCCGCGACGCGCGGACGATGGACATGGTCACGCGCGGCGTCGACTACATCTATCATGCCGCGGCGTTGAAGCAGGTGCCGAGCTGCGAATTCCACCCGATGGAAGCCGTCGCCACCAACGTGATCGGCACCGCCAACGTGGTCGATGCGGCGATCCGCAACAATGTTCGCCGGGTCGTCTGCCTGTCGACCGACAAGGCCGTCTATCCGGTGAATGCCATGGGCATGTCGAAGGCGCTGATGGAGAAGGTGGTCGCGAGCAAGGCGCGGGTGATCGACGGCAGCCGAACCGTCCTTTCGACGACGCGCTACGGTAATGTGCTGGGCTCACGCGGATCGGTCTTGCCGCTTTTCATGGAACAGGTTCGCAATCGCGAGCCGATCACGATCACCGACCCCGAGATGACGCGTTTCGTAATGACTCTCGGCGAAGCCGTGGACCTCTGCCTGTACGCGTTCAATTACGGGGGGAACGGCGACATGTACGTCCAGAAGGCGCCGGCCGTGACGATGGACAATTTCGCCAAGGCCCTGCTGCACGTGATGGATCGTCCGCGCCATCCAGTCCGCGTGATCGGCACCCGCCACGGCGAGAAGCAGCACGAGACGCTGCTGAGCCGCGAGGAACTCGCGACCGCCGAGGATCACCAGGCTTATTATCGCGTCGCGCCCGACCGGCGTGACCTCAATTACGACGCCTATTTCACCGACGGCGAGACGCGGGTCACGAAACTCGACGATTTCAACTCGCACAACACGCGGCAGCTCGACGTCGACGAAATGGCCGCGATCCTGAGCGGCCTGCCGTGCGTTCGCGAACATCTTGGCCAAGAGGTCGTCGGTGAATCCTGATCGGCGCCGGATCGCCGTCACGGGCGCCAAAGGCTTCCTCGGCAGCAATCTCGTGCTTCGACTGAGCGAGCAGGGCCACGATGTGCGGCCGATCACTCGCGAAACCGCTGCCCGCGAAGCCGAGCAAGAGATCGCGGCGGCGGAGATCATCTTTCATCTGGCCGGCGCGAACCGGTGCACAGACGAAAGCGAGTTCTTGCGCAGCAATCGCGACTATACCGCGTGGCTTGCGGATGTAGTCGCGAGGGCCGGCGCCAGGCCGCTGATCGTCTACAGCTCCTCGGCAAAGGCCGCGGAGGAAAGCGCTTACGGCACGAGCAAGCGCGCCGGCGAGGACATCCTGCTCGAGCTTTCCGGACAGGGGCTTACCACGGTGTCGATCTGGCGGCTTCCGAACCTGTGCGGGAAGTGGACCCGCCCGAATTATAATTCGATCGTTGCCACTTTCTGTCACAATGCGGGGCGCGGCGAAGCGCTGCCGATCGACGATCCCTCGTCGCCTTTGTCGCTGCTCTATGTCGATGACCTGATCGATCAGTGGCTAAAGCTGATTGCAAGTCCCCCGCAAGAAAGCGGCTTCGCGGAACCGCAGAAGGTGCATCACACCAGCGTCGGAGAAGTGGCCGATCACATCCGCGCCTTCGCGGTCAAGCGCATGAGCGGAGACATCAGTGACGTCGGCGTCGGCTTGCCGAAAGCGCTTTATGTTTCGTTCATTGCCGCGCTTCCGGTCGACAAGGCGAGCTATGCTCTCGACCCGCGTTCAGATTCGCGTGGCTCATTCGTCGAACTCTTCAAGACGCGTGCAAGCGGCCAGTTTTCCTATTTCACGGCCCGTCCAGGCGTCACCCGCGGCGGGCATTACCACCATTCGAAAGTCGAGAAGTTCATCGTTGCGCACGGGACCGGGAGGTTTCGCTTCCGTCATGTGCTGAGCGGCGAATGCTTCGAGGTGACGAGTTCCGCGCGCGAGCCGCGGATGATCGAGACGATCCCCGGCTGGGCGCATGACGTCACCAATGTCGGCGAAGACGAACTGGTCGTCCTTGCCTGGGCCAACGAGCGGTTCGACGCCGAACGGCCCGACACCTATCCGCTGCCGCTTTGACCAACGCTCGCCTCAAGGTGATGACGATCGTCGGGACCCGGCCCGAGGTCATCCGCCTGTCGCGGGTCATGGCTGCCCTCGACCGCGCGACCGATCACGTCCTCGTCCACACCGGCCAGAACCATGACCGCGAGCTCAACGCGATCTTCTTCGACGAGCTGGAGCTCCGGCCCCCCGATTACGATCTCGGCATTGCCGCGGACACAGCGGCGGAAACGATCGGGCGCGCGATTATCGCAGCGGACCAGGTGCTTGCGATGGAATGCCCCGACGCAGTCCTAATCCTCGGCGATACCGACAGCTGCCTTACGGCGATTGCGGCGAAGCGCCGGCGCATTCCGGTGTTTCACATGGAGGCCGGCAATCGCTGCTTCGACGAGCGCGTGCCCGAGGAGATCAACCGCCGCGTCGTCGACCATCTCGCCGACATCAACCTCCCCTATTCGTCGATCGCCCGCGAATATCTGCTCGCCGAGGGTTTCCCTCCCGACAGAATCATCAAGACCGGTAGCCCGCTGTTCGAGGTGCTGAGTCACTATCGGGCCAAGATCGATCGATCGAAAGCGCTGAAGCGCCTCGAGGTGCAGGCGGGCGGCTATTTCCTTGTCAGCGCGCATCGCGCCGAGAACGTTGACTCGGATATACGCATCCGGCTGCTGGCCGAAACGCTCGCTGCGGTTGCTGAGCGATACGGCAAGCCGATCCTGGTCAGCACGCATCCGCGCACGCGCAAGCGCATCGACAGCCTCAAGCTCGAATTTCATCCGCTGGTGCAGCTGCTTCAGCCGATGGGCTTCGTCGATTACAACAAGCTGCAGCTGAATGCGCAGGCGGTCCTCTCCGACAGCGGCTCGATCAGCGAGGAATCGGCGATCCTCGGCTTTCCGGCGCTCAACCTGCGCGACGCGCACGAGCGGCCGGAAGCAATGGAGGAGGCGGTCGTGATCATGGCCGGGCTGGCTCCGCCCCGCGTTCTCCAGGGCCTCGACCTGCTCGCCGCGCAGCGCACGCGTCCGCGGCTGCCGGCCGACTATTCGGTGCCGGACGTCGCCGAGAAAGTGGCGCGGATCATCCTCAGCTACAGCGATTATGTCCGCCGCGCCGTGTGGAAGGAATATTGAGACGGCAATGCGATTCCTGATGATCGCCATGCAGTACCCGGTCGGCGCGGGGCAATCCTATCTCACGACGGAGCTCGCGGACGCGCTCGTCGCGGCGGGCCATGACGTGGAGGTGCTCCACCTCGACTGGTCGGCGCCTCCGGGTTCGCGCGTGGAGGAGTTCAGGACTGCAACGGGCGTCCGGGTGGTGCGGTGCGGGCCGAAAATGCTGTGGGGGCCCGGACGGCTGGTGCGCGATGCGAGCAAGTTCGTCTTGAGCGGGCGTCATGCGGCGCGGATCGCCGGACGATATTTCGACCTTGCAGCCTTCGACGTTGCGATTGCCTGGATGCCGGCGACCGCGATCGCGCCGCTTGTGAAGCGGATTGGCCGCGCCCGAATCCGGCACCGCCTGCTGTTCATCTGGGATTTCTTTCCCGACCACCACCATGAGATCGGACGCATTCCCGGCGGCATGGTGCTGAAGATCGCACGCTGGTGGGAGCAAAGATTGCTCAAGCATTTCACCGCGATCATCTGCACCCTTCCTGGGAATGCCGACTATTTGCGCAAAAGATTCCGTGTCGGGCAGGATCAGCGCGTTCTGGTCACGCCAATCTGGGGCGTGACGCGTCCAGCGCTCCCGATCGACCGAGCGGCGGTCCGCCGCCGCTACGCATTGCCAGCGGATTCAGCGATCGCGGTGTTCGGCGGACAGCTGACTGAGGGCCGTGGATTCGAGCAGATGCTGGCCGCCGCCGACGCGGCGCTCATGGCCGGCTCGGACCTGCACTTCCTGTTCGTCGGCGACGGCAGGCTCGCGCCGCTGCTCCGCGACCGCGCGTCGCGCCAGGCGAACCTGCTCTACCGCCCTCCACTAACCCGCGCGGCTTATCTCGATCTGCTCGGGGCATGCGATGTCGGGATGGTGGCGACGGTCCCCGGCGTGACCAGCTTCAGCATTCCCTCAAAGACGATCGATTATCTGCGCGCCGGCCTGCCGATCGTCGCCGCGGTCGAGCATGGCAATGACTTCGTCGACATCCTCCACCGTTTCGGGGTGGGATCAGCGGTTCCGTTTGGCGATGCAGGATCGTTCTTCACGGAAGCGGAACGCCTCGCGCGGGCCGGACGTATCACAGAGCGCGCGGAGCACTGTCTGGAAGAGGTATTCGACGTTCGCCATGCGCTCGCGACTGTGCTCGATGCCGCAGCTGCCCCAAGGCCAGCACCAGCCCGCAAAGCAGCGCGGTCAACCCCCACGACGCCGCATACGCGACCTGCGGCGCCCGAACCTCGCCGCTCGCTGTCAAAAGCAGGGTCAGCCCGGCCATGACCGTCATCGTGCCGATCTCGATCGCCGCATAGCGGCCTGGCTTTCCCGCGGCGAACGCGGTGAACATCGCGAGCGACCCCCACACGCGCAGGAAATCGCCCGTCATGTAGAGCCGGATCGCGGGGATTGCCGGCACAAACGCATCGGACAGGAACACATGGACCAGCGGCCTGGCCGCAACGAGAAACACCAGCAGCGCAGCACCTGTCAGGCCAGCCCCCATCAGCCCATAGCGCAGCATCAGGCCCGAGCGCTGGCGCGGGTCGGCAACCATTGCGAAATGCGGCACGAAGGCCTGGAGCATAAACAGACCGAGGAACTGCGTGGACATGTCCGAGATGCGGTTGGCCGCCAGCCAATAGCCGAGCTCGGAGGCGCCAAAATGCTCGCGATACACCGACCTCAGCGCGAACAGCACCAGCGCCGAGAAACCGAGCGTCGAGGCCATTGCCATCGAATAGCTGAGCAGCGGCCGGACTCCGCGCCAGACGGGTCGCCAGCTCAGCCGTAATCGAGCCGCGAACGGCAAGGCGACGAGCGTGGCGACCAGCGGCCCGGTGGCAAAGGCAAGCGCTGCGCCGACGAAGCTCCCGCGGACGATCAACCAGCTGGCTATGGTAGTCCCGACGACGATTCCGGCCGATTGCGCGCCAAGGCTCTGCGCGACGCGCTTTCGGCCCGAAAGAATGCTCCAACAGACTTGCCCCGGCCCCGCCGCGAGCGAAAGGAGCGAAAGACCAATGACGGCCTGCCAATAGCTGCTGCTGCCCGTCAGGATCCGCGAAATCTGCGGACTCAAAATGACAAGGGGGATGCAGATCAGCGGCGTTGCGACTGCCCAGACAGCGAGCCCCGCGCCCTGCACTGCGGCAAGCTCGTCCTCGCTCGCGGCAGCTGCCTCTCGAATCAGGCCATTTTGCGCGCCGCCGACAATGGCCATGTTGAGCAGTGAGGAGAAAGCGAGGAACTGGGCGAAGTTCGCAAAGCCGTGGACGCTGAGAAACTGGGTCGAAAGCTTCAGCAGGATGAGCGCGGAAAGGACTCGAAGGGCGAAATAGCCGGGAATGGACGCATGCCGTGTCACGTCGTGCCTTCGCCCTGCGTTGGAACCGCCGCCGAGAGCGCTCTTCGCGAGCGATGCCACAGCCAGATTGCAAGCCACGCGACGAAGATCGTGTAGCCTTCGTAGCTCGCCAGTACCTGGTCGTTCGCCGGCAGATAGAAGATCATCGTCGTCGACAGGGTAAACAGGACTGCGGCGGGGTCGCTCATGCCCGCGGCAGCTTCGCGCCACCATTTGCCCCACATGAATCCGATCAGTGCGAGGACGAAAACCGCCCCGAGGAAGCCGACATCATTCGCGATCCAGGCGATCAGCGTCGACCAATAATTTTCCTCCGACCATCCGTCGGCGCCGTTGCGATACGTGTAGGTGCGCTTGTGCAGCGTCGTATCGCCGGTGACCGCTTCGTAGACGGAGAGCGTGGCGGGCGAGTGGCCGAGGCCGAAGCTCGTGTCGAACGGCTTCTCCATCGCCAGCTCGAGTCCGTAATAACCAGAGCAGGTCGAGAGGATGAAGACGGTGAGTCCGAACCTCTGCCGCACCGGAAGCCAGGAGATCAGCGGATTGTCGAGATCGGCGCAGATCCGGCTGTTGTTCGCGCAGACCGACGTCCGGCTGACATAACCGCCGAGCCGCTGCTGCTTGCGGTCGGTGAAGAGGCTTTGCGCGAACAGCAGGAAGATGATCGCAATTGCCGCGAGCTTCCACGAACGTCGCACCAGCTCGCCGCCGCCCTGCCCCATCGCGATTGCCCTGCCGGCGGAAACGAAAGCCGCGGCAATGCCGACCACGAACAGGTCCGCGAGCTCCTTGTCGGTGCCTCGGAGGATGGAGAAGATGATTGCGTTCGCAACGATCACGACGACCGACATGCGGCCAATCCAGCCGATCGAGCGCCAGCGGATGATCCCGAGCGGCAGGATTGCATAGGTCAGCGGCGCGATCAGGGTGCGGACCGCAACGATATTGTCGCGCTGACCGCTCGTCAGGAACAGCTGCATTTGCGTCCTGCGGTAGGCGGCTCCCTGATCCTTCAGCGCTTCGAGCAGCTCCCAGGGATGAAGGCCTGTGTAGACGACGCTGGAAGGAATCAGCAGCAGCGCCGCGGCGACGGCGCCGAGCGGCAGCAGCACGGACAAATAGGGCAAGGGAGTGACGAGGCGCGTGGGACCGGCGGAACCGCGGTGCGCCGCCAATCCGACCACCGTCAGGCACAAGCTCACATAAGCGACAAGCCGGATCCAGTTTGCGAACGTGTAGATCGGCCAGTCGATCGGCCAGCCGAGGAACAGGAGGAAGGTGGCGACGACGTAGCCGAACACAATCCAGAGCGGCAGCCGCGTGGTGCCCGCCGGCGAAACCACGGGCAGGATGCGCAATGCAGGCAAGTGCGTGCCTGGAAAAGCCCCCGTCTGGTTCATCTGCTGCGCCGCCCGACTGCCACCGACTCGTAAGTGCCGTCGATCAGCGCGACGGTTCGACGAATCCCTTCGGAAAATGACAGGTGGCGGCGGTAGAATTCGGCCCCCGACCTTCCCATCCGGTAACGCTCGCCAACCGAGCTATCGGCCATTTCGACGATCGCGCGCGCCAGGGCAGAGGGATCTGCGGGGCGCGCAATGATGGCTGCGCCGGATTGGCGAAGCATTTCGGCCGTCTCGCCGTTCACCGCGGCGACGATCGGCCGGCCCGCGGCGAGGTAGTTTTGCGTTTTCGAGGGGATGGTGATGTCGAACAGCGGGTCGTTCCCGAGATGCAGCAGGAGCGCGTCGGCCCGCGCAAACTGACTCGTGATTTCATCCGAGGGCACACGACCGCAAAAGCGGACGTTGCCCAGCCGCTTTGCCTCCGCCTCGGTCCGCAGCGCCTCCTCGTCGACTCCGCTCCCAAACAGCAGGATGCGGATGTCCGGCCGCTCGCGTTCGAGGATCGCGGCAGCTTCGATCAGATTTCCGAGCTGCTGCGCGCGACCGAGGTTGCCGCCGTAGACCAGAGTGAACGGCTCTTCACGGGCCATCCCCTTCTGCGTGCGATTCAGCTCCTCATTTGCCCAGTTGCGAATGACGCTGATCTTCGCATCCGGGACTTCGCGGCCGACCAGCGCTCGCCGCATCCCGTCCGACTGCGCAATGATTGCAGAGGCACGTTGATAGACGAACCGGCAGCATGTTCCGAGCGGACCGACCAGGTTCGGCGCGCCCGTCATGCCCGTCGCTGCGATCGTGTCAGGCCACAGGTCCTGCACGTCGAGGATGAACGGAATGCGCGCGAGGGCGGCTGCAAGGCCGGCCGTGATAGGCGGATGGTACACGTAAGCGAGGTCGAACCTCGAGCGGCGCAGCAGCAAGTAGGCCAAGGCCGAAACGAAGAAGCTCAGATAATTGAGTGAACGCCGGACCGACGAATTGTCGTGGCTGGGATAGAGTGGAAGCCGGACGACGTGAACGCCGTCGATCGCCTCGTGCTGAATGAGCCGTAGCCGATAACCAGGATAGACGCGGCCCGTGGGATAATTGGGAAATCCCGTGATGACGGTCACTTCGTGGCCAGCCGCCGCGAGCGCCCGGACGAAGGCCACGCCCTTCACGATATTGGGCTCCGGCTCGAACCACTGCGTCAGGTAGGCGATGCGCATCGGTGAAGCCCCCGCGAGCCCCTCAGCGTTGAACCGAGCCCTCCGCAAAGGGCACCAATCCCTCAGCGGCGGGCCACCGTCGTTTGTGCTGGGCAAGGGGGTGGAAAGTTCATGGCGGCCACTGCTCCAGTACGCTTGTTGGACCGGGCGCCTGCGATCGAGGTCCCCTTCTTCGACTGGAAGGCGCTCTATGAGGAGCGGTCCGAAGATTATCTCCGAATCATTCATGAGACCGCCTCGAGCGGAGGATTCATCCTTCAGGCGGCGGTCGAGGAATTCGAGCGCAAGCTTGCCGGGTACCTTGGCGTAAGACACGCGATCGGGCTGTCCGATTGCACGAACGCGATGCTGCTGGGCCTCAGAGCCTCAGGCGTGCGGCCTGGCGACGAGATCATCCTTCCAGCGCACGCATTCATCGCCGCGGCACAGGCGATCCACTTCGCCGGCGGCATTCCCGTCCCGGTCGACCTCGAGGAAGGCGACGGACTGATCGATCCTGACGCGGTGCGCGCCGCGATCACACGGCGCACGCGCGGAGTCATGGCCGTCCATGTGAATGGCCGAGTCTGCGCAATGGATGCGCTGCGTTCGATCGCCGACGAACATGGCCTGGAGATTTACGAGGACGCCGCGCAGGGTCTTGGAGCGAAACTCGATGGGCAGGCCGCGGGCGTGTTCGGCCGCTGGGGAGCATTCAGCTTCTATCCGTCCAAGACTCTCGGTTGCTTCGGCGACGGCGGCGCGCTCGTGACAAATGACGACGAGCTCGCTGCCACCGTCACGGCGATGCGCAATCACGGCGCGGGGCCTGACAAGAGCATTGCGCCCGACTGCGCCGTGTGGGGAACCAACGCCCGGCTCGACAACCTCCAGGCGGCGATCCTCGCCTACAAGCTGGGCTGGTACGGCGAGACGATCCGGCGCCGGCGCGCCATCGCAT
>Ga0207694_10004783_pt1 | contig 10512 bp, 10 predicted proteins | sample KBSC34metaG_FD_184353 | JGI IMG/M metagenome (GOLD analysis project Ga0207694, IMG submission 184353) | Corn rhizosphere microbial communities from Kellogg Biological Station, Michigan, USA - KBS C3-4 metaG (SPAdes) (version 2) | ecosystem: Host-associated > Plants > Roots > Rhizosphere > Soil...
GCCGGCCATGTAGAGCATGTCGCCCATGCCGAGCAGCTGCTCCGCGCCCTGCTCGCCAAGGATCGTGCGGCTGTCGATCTTCGACGTCACCTGGAAGGAGATGCGGGTCGGGAAATTGGCCTTGATGGTGCCGGTGATGACGTCGACCGAGGGACGCTGCGTCGCCATGATGACATGGATGCCCGCCGCTCGCGCCATCTGCGCCAGGCGCTGCACCGCGCCTTCGATGTCCTTGCCGGCCACCATCATCAGGTCGGCCATCTCGTCGATGATGACCACGATATAGGGCATCGGCTCGAGATCGAGGTCCTCGGTCTCGTAGATCGCCTCACCGGTCTGGCGGTCGAAGCCGGTCTGCACCGTGCGCGAGATCTTTTCGCCCTTCTTCTCGGCTTGGCTGACGCGGGCGTTGAAGCCGTCGATGTTGCGCACGCCGACCTTGGACATCTTGCGGTAGCGGTCCTCCATCTCGCGCACCGTCCACTTCAGCGCCACCACCGCCTTCTTCGGATCGGTGACGACCGGCGTCAGAAGATGCGGGATGCCGTCATAGACCGAGAGTTCGAGCATCTTCGGGTCGATCATGATCAGCCGGCATTCCTGCGGCGTCAGCCGATAGAGCAGCGAAAGGATCATGGTGTTGATGGCGACCGACTTGCCCGAGCCGGTGGTGCCGGCGACGAGCACGTGCGGCATCTTGGCGATGTCGACGATGACGGCCTCGCCATTGATGGTCTTGCCGAGCGCCAGCGCGAGCTTCGCCTTGGTCGTCTCGAAATCGCGGCTGGCCATGATCTCGCGCAGATAGACCGTCTCGCGCTTGGCGTTGGGCAATTCGATGCCGATGGCGTTGCGGCCAGGCACGACGGCGACGCGACAGGCGATCGCGCTCATCGAACGGGCGATGTCGTCTGAAAGGCCGATGACGCGCGAGGACTTGATGCCCGGCGCCGGCTCCAGCTCGTAGAGCGTGACGACCGGACCCGGCCGGACATGGATGATCTCGCCCTTGACGCCGAAATCCTCCAGCACGCCTTCGAGCAGACGCGCGTTCTGCTCCAGCGCGTCCTTCGACAGGCTTGGATCCCTTGCGACGTTCTTCGGCTCCGACAGGAAATGCAGCGACGGCATCTCGAACGTGTCGGAACCAATCAGCGAGGTCTGTGCTTCGCGCTGGACGCGGGCGCCCGGCACGGGGCGCGCCGCCGGCGCCGCGACGCGGGTTGCGGCATCGGAGCGGAAATTCTGCACCCTGGTTGTCGACGCACCGCGACGCTGGGCAGGCGCCTCGTCGTCTAAGTCGACGTCCTCGTCTTCTTCGTCGCCAAAAATGTCTTCATCGACCGGATCGACCGAAGCACTGCGGTCATTGACCATGGCGGCGAAGAACTCCGGCTCGACGCGGGCGCGGCCGCCGGGGCTCATGCGCGCCTCGGCGAACTCGGCCGATTCGACCCGCTCGGCGGCGCGCCGCCAAGCGCTTGCCTTGGGTTCCATCGGCGGTTCAAACTCGTCGCGCTCCTGCCTGCGGCGCGCAGCGCGGCGATGCATCCAGGCGCGGAACGACAGCCACCAATGGGTGATGGCGCCGAGCGCGAGGATTCCCTCGTCGCCTTCGTCCTCATCCTCGTCGAATAGCATCTCGTCCTGCTCGCGCGGATCGGGCCGGGCGGCGGCGCGCTCCATGACGGCAAAGCCGTTCTTGCGGGCGATGAGCGCCGAGCCGTAAGCAAACAGCCACAACATCGGTGCGGCGAGGATGACCGCGATGGTGCTGGCGAAAAGGCCTTTCGGGTAACCGCCGACCGCGATGCCGGGGATCTTAAGCACCATATCGCCAAAGACGCCGCCGAGGCCGGTGGGCAGCGGCCAGGTGTTGGGCGGCGTCACGCAGCCCGCGATGGCGGCGGCAAGCAACGCAAAGCCGAACCAGGCGAAGCCGCGCTTCGGCAATTTGTCGACGCCGCGCGCGGTAAACAAAAGGAAGCCCCAGATAACCGCAGGCACCAGTCCCGCGACGGCGGCAAGGCCGAAGAACTGCATGGCAAGGTCGGAGAACACCGCGCCGGCATAGCCCATGGCATTGGTGACGAGGTTGCTTGTGGCGTGCGAGAAACTCGGGTCGGCGACATTCCATGTAGCGAGCGCAGCGACACCGAAGGCGGTGAACAGGAACAGCCCTGCGCCAACCAGCCGCCCGACCTGACGCCGCGCGAATGCCTGAATGCCGTGCCCCGTATCGGTCAGCGCGAGCGGTGCTGAAGCGCCTGAACGCATGCCTCTTCCCCGTAATCGTTGCCTGGCCGGGCGCATGGCGCACCTCGGCAGATTCGGACGCCAGACTATCGGGGGGAAGGTTAAGGCCGCATTAACCATGGCCCTTTACCGAGCTTGCGCTCGAACAAAGATGGCGGACCTCGCGGCCCGCCACCCTTCGCTTGAAATGATGAAGCGATCGGACCCCTTCCGGACCCGACCTTTCGCAAATCACCTGTTACCGGCGTAGGTTATCAGATTGGAGCAGAAGTCCGCGTGAGGCTTGCTCATCGCCGGGTCCTTGCATTCCTTCATCATGGAGTCCTGCTTGTCCTTGGGCATCGAAGCCCAGGCTGCTTTGAAGTCGTCCTTGGACTTCATGGTCTTCATGCTGGAATCAGTGAAGAACGGGGCCATGTTGGTCGGCTCGTCGAGAGCACCGGCAAATGCAACGCCGCTGACCACCGAAAGAGCCATTGCTCCCAGGAAGATGTTCTTGATGTTCATCAGTTGGTTCCTTCCCTTTTGTTTGGCGAGCGCCATGCTGGCGGTCGCAATCTGAGTACGGAATCTGGGGGGTCAATGTTTCACGCAGGCGTGATCAAGTGAATGTGATCGAAAGTTCGCCCAGCGACCCGCGAACAAAAAAGAGGCCCGGAAGGTTCTTCCGGGCCTCAAGGCGTGAGCCCCATTTCGGGAGCGTCACGACGGGATCTTGGGAGGAATTCGGGCCGGCGGGAGGAGGGATCCGCCGGCCCTCGGGCAATTCCAGGAAAAGTGTGAAACGGTTTTCCGTCCGGAATTGCGCCGAAGCAAAGAGCAGAGTGGGCCTTACGGCACCACTTCGCCGTGCTGGGTGACGTCGAGACCTTCGACCTCTTCCTGGGTGGACGGACGCAGGCCGACCAGCGCCTTGACGATGTAGAGGATGATGAAGGTGGCGATCGCCGTCCACAGGATGGTGAAGACGATGCCGTAGAGCTGCTTGCCCACCGAAGCGTCCTTGCCGAGTGCGTTGATCGCCGGATCGGCGAGCGCACCGGTGAGGAGCGCGCCGACGATACCGCCGATACCATGCACGCCGAAGGCATCGAGTGAGTCGTCATAGCCGAGCGCATGCTTGAGCTTGACCGCCGAGAGGTAGCAGATGACGCCGGCAAGAATGCCGACGATGAAAGCACCGGTCGGGTTGACGAAGCCGGAAGCAGGCGTCACCGCGACGAGGCCGGCGACAGCGCCCGAGATGATGCCGAGCACCGAAGGCTTCTTGGCGACGATCCATTCGGCGAACATCCAGGCCAGAGCCGCGGCAGCGGTGGCGACCTGCGTGTTCATCATCGCGGCACCCGCGAGGCCATCGGCGGCGAGTTCCGAGCCCGCGTTGAAGCCGAACCAGCCAACCCACAGCAGCGAAGCGCCGATGACCGAATAGACGAGGTTATGCGGCGCCATGTTGGTGGTGCCGTAGCCCTCGCGCTTGCCAAGCACCAGCGCGCAGACCAGGCCCGCGACACCGGCGTTGATGTGGACGACCGTGCCGCCGGCGAAGTCGAGAACGCCGGCCGTGCCGAGGAAACCGCCGCCCCACACCCAGTGAGCGATCGGCGCATAGACGAACACCAGCCACAGGCCCATGAAGATCAGCAGCGCCGAGAATTTCATGCGCTCGGCGAAGGCGCCGGCGATCAGCGCCGGCGTGATGATGGCGAACGTCATCTGGAACATCGAGAAGACGAATTCGGGAATGTTCGAGACGCCCGGCAACCACAGCGTCGAGACGGTGATGCCGTGGTGGAAGAACCTCGAGAAGCCGCCGATATAAGCATTCAGCGACACCGATTCATTGGTGGTGAAGGCCAGCGAATAGCCGAACATGAACCACAGCACCGTCACCAGGCAGGTGATGGCGAAGCTCTGCATGATGGTGGCGAGCACGTTCTTCTTGCGCACCATGCCGCCGTAGAACAGCGCCAGGCCCGGGATGGTCATCATCAGCACCAGCGCCGTCGAAGTCAGCATCCAGGCGGTGTTGCCGGTGTCGAGCACGGGCGTCGGCGCGGCAGGCGCCGCGGCGGTAGCCGCCGGCGCGGCTTCCTGGGCGAAGGCGGCGACGGTGCTCAGGGCCACGAGTACGAGCGAAGCGGCCGCCCGTCCCGTCGTCTTAAAGGTGGAAGGAATATTCATTGAACTCTCCGTTGGAATGGCTGATCGCCGCTTAGAGCGCGTCGGTGTCTGTTTCGCCGGTGCGGATGCGCACCGCCTGGTCGATGCCGAAGACAAAGATCTTGCCGTCGCCGATCTGGCCGGTCTTGGCGGCCGACGTGATGGCTTCGACGGCCTTGTCGACCATGTCGGACCCGACCGCGACCTCGATCTTGATCTTGGGCAGGAAGCTGACCGCGTATTCCGCGCCGCGATAGATTTCCGTATGTCCCTTCTGACGCCCGTAGCCTTTGACTTCGGTGACGGTCAGGCCCTGGATGCCGACGGCGGTGAGCGCTTCGCGCACCTCGTCGAGCTTGAACGGCTTGATGATTGCCATCACGATCTTCATAAGGTTTCACCCTTTGCTGTTGCGGTCCCCCGCGTTTGCACACCTTCACCGATCCCGAGGAGAGCCGGAGAGTGCCCGACAGGATTCAAGCTCCGTGCCAATTGCCGAAGCAGGGCGTTAACCTATTGTAAACAAAGGGAACGGGCAGCCTGCGCCCACTCTTTGTGCGCAGGCGCATCAAGCCACCGGCTTAAAAAATAGGCAAATTTCTAGAAATGCCTACTTAGTAGGCTCAGGCCGGAAGCCGGCTCAGCGTTTGAGCCGGATAAGGCCTTCCTGGGCAACCGAAGCGATGAGCGTGCCATCCCGCGCGAACAGCGAGCCGCGCGTGAAGCCGCGCGAACCTTGCGTCGACGGACTGTCCTGATTGTAGAGGATCCAGTCGTCCAGCGAGTGGCTGCGGTGGAACTACATGGCGTGGTCGAGGCTGGCCGCCTGGATGTCGCGGTCGAAGATGGCGCGGCCATGCGCGAAGGTCGAGGTGTCGAGAAGCGTCATGTCGGACAGATAGGCGAGCACCGCCGCCTGAATGGCACGGTCTTCCGGCACCGGGCCGGTGGTGCGGATCCAGATGTTCTGCTGCGGGTCCAGCTTCTCGCGGCTTGTATAATGCTTCAGCATCACCGGCTTCATCTCGATCGGCCGGTCGCGTTCCCAATAGCGCCTGATGCCTTCCGGCACCGCGTCGCCGAACTTGCCGAGCAGCTCGCGCTGGGAGAGCAGTGTGTCGGGCGCCGGCACATCGCGCGGCATCGGCATCTGGTGCTCCAGTCCGACCTCGTCCTGCTGGAACGAAGCCTCCAGCGAAAAGATCGCCTGGCCGTGCTGGATCGCCACCACCCGGCGCGTTGTGAAGGAGCCGCCGTCACGGATGCGGTCGACCTCGTAGACGATCGGCAGCTTGGTGTCGCCCGGCCGCATGAAATAGCCGTGCAGCGAATGCACGTGACGTTCCGGCTCCACTGTGCGCTGCGCGGCGACCAGCGCCTGGGCGATGGTCTGGCCGCCGAAGACCCGCTGCCAGTCGACCTTGGGGCTGCGACCACGATACAGATTGTGTTCGAGCTGCTCGAGGTCGAGAATGTCGAGCAGCTCGTCCATGGCCGCTGTCATGTTTGAAATCCTTCAAAGATGTGCCATGGCCGGTTTCGGACAGGATGTGCAGGCAGTCAAGGCCGCCGCAGCCGCGAAAGGATGAATGCCATGGTCGACCGCAAGCCGGATGGAGCAGGGGCCAATGGAAGCCGCCAGGCGCCGCTCGACGTGCTGATCGCCGGCGCCGGCTATGTCGGCCTCACCGCCGCGGTGTCGCTGAAGCAGGCGCGGCCGGGCCTCGCCATCGCCGTCGTCGACGCCGCCCCTGCCGGCGTCTGGCAGCGCGACGGCCGCGCCTCGGCCATCGCGGCGGCCGCCAGCCGCATGCTGGAACAGCTTGGCGTCTGGGAAGAGATCGCGCCGGAAGCGCAGGCGATCACCGAAATGATCATCACCGACTCGCGCGCCGCCGACCCTGTGCGCCCGGTGTTCTTGACCTTCGACGGCGAGGTGGCGCCCGGCGAGCCTTTCGCCCACATGGTCGCCAACCGCGACCTCAACGGCGCGCTGCGCCGGCGCGCGGCGAAGCTTGGCATCGACATCATCGAAGGCATGGCGGTCAGCGCCTTCGACGTGAACGGCGCCGGCATCACGGTGCACCTGGCCGACGGCGCGACACTGAAGTCGCGGCTGCTGATTGCCGCCGACGGCGTCAACTCCAGGCTGCGCGAGATGGCCGGCATCAAGACCGTCAAATGGGAATACGGCCAGTCCGGCATCGTCTGCACCGTGGCGCATGAGCGCCCGCACAACGGCCGCGCCGAAGAACATTTCCTGCCGGCCGGCCCCTTCGCGACGCTGCCGCTGAAGCCGGACAAGGACGGGACCAACCGCTCGTCGATCGTCTGGGTGGAGCGCACGGAAGACGCCAAGGCGCTGGTCGAGGGCGACGAATTCGTCTTCGAGCACGATCTGGAGCAACGCTTCGGCCTGAAGCTCGGTGAGCTTCGCGTGGCCGACAAGCCGCGCGCCTGGCCGCTTGGCCTGACGCTCGCCCGCGCCTTCGTCGCGCCCCGCATCGCGCTCGCCGGCGACGCCGCCCACGGCATCCACCCGATCGCCGGCCAGGGCCTCAATCTCGGCTTCAAGGATGTCGCCGCATTGGCCGAAGTGGTGGTCGAGGCCGACCGTCTCGGCCAGGACATCGGCGCGCTCGACGTGCTCGAGCGCTACCAGCAGTGGCGCCGCTTCGACACGCTGCAGATGGGCGTCACCACCGACGTCTTGAATCGACTGTTCTCCAACGACATCGGCCCCTTGCGCGCCGCGCGCGACCTCGGCCTCGGCTTGGTCGAGCGCATGCCCAGGCTGAAAGAGTTCTTCATCCGCCAGGCCTCGGGCCTGTCGGGCGATACGCCAAGGCTGTTGAAGGGCGAGGCTATCTAAACTGTATTGCAGTGGCCCCTAAAATTCAGGTCAGGCGGAGTCGAAAATGGCGGATTCCGAGAACCGGAGCGGAGCGTACTTTTCGTACGTGAGCACCGGAAGCGCAGGAAGCCGGCATTTGCAGGCCGGCCTCACCTGAATTCTAATTCACCTCGAACCCCAGCTTCTGCCGCAGCTTCAGCATCCGCTGGTCGGCGATCCTGAGGCTCTGCTCGCCGCCCTGCGCGACACGGTTCAGCATCCTGAGCAGATCGTCCCGCTCATGCGGATCGAGGCGCTCGCGCAGGAACGGCGCCAACTTGTCGATGACGATCGTCGTGTCGTCGACCTGCGAGGCGGCCCATTTGGCATAGACGACGGCCTCGTCGGTTTTCTTTGGACTCTCCGCGATCTGCGAGATCACCTCGCGGATGACCGCTTCGCGCTTCGGCAGGATCGGGCCGTGTTCCGAAACGATCGCGGTGATCAGCGTCGCGGCCGCCACCACCGGATTGTCGATCGCGGTCAGCGGTGAGAGCGCCGCCTGCTTGCGCAGCTTCTTGCGGCGGATCTTGCCTTGCACGCGGCCGACGACGTCTGCCACCTCGCGCGCCGCCTCGTTCATCGCCTTCATCCGGTACCACCAGATGGCCGCCGCTCCCAGCACGCCAAGGATAGCAATCAGGAAAGGCATGTCGAATTCCCCCGAAATCCCGGGCAACGATAGGAGAAGTGCCGCGGCGCTTCAACACGCGACGGTTGCGGCTGATGAAGAAACGCTGAAGTTTCTCCCCGGATAAAGCTCGACCGTTCCGGATTCAACCTGAGCGGCGGCTATGACCCCGGTATGTCGTAGATCGCCCTGACCTCGACCGTGCCGAGCTCTGCAAGCGGGATCTTGGCAGCGATGTCGAGCGCCTCGTCGAGGTCCGCAGCCTCGACCATGACGAAGCCGAGCAGTTGCTCCTTGGTCTCGGCGAACGGCCCGTCGGTGACCAGCGCCTTGCCCTTCCGCCGCCGCAGCGATTTCGAGGTCTTCACCGATTGCAGCGCCTGCGCGATGATCAGCTTGCCCTGGCCCTCCAGTGTCCGGTTGTGGGCCAGTGAATCGGCGTCGAGTTTCGCTCCGCGTTCCGGGGTCAGCGCGTAAAGGTCCTTTTCCTCGCCATAGACCAGCAGCACATACTTCATTTGAAGCTCCCTTCCTGTGACGAACCATAAGAGGCGATGACGAGCGTGTCAGCCTTGCCCGCGGCGCGGTCGAGAAGGCATGCGCCTGTGCCGATGACAGCGACGGCCAGGAGCAACCGGCCGAAACCGGATGCCGGCGGATCAAGCCAGACGTCATGTTGCCGCCGGGCGATTGGGCGCTTCCAGAGCGTGAAAAGCAGATTGTCCATTCCGAACCTCCATCCAGCCACGAAATCCGTGGCCGCCCTCAGGACGCACGAGCCGCGGCGGGGTCGACATTTTTGCACGTTCATTTTTCAGGAATTTTGCTCCTGCGCCGCCGAGGCCGGCGGGAGGCGTGTTGAGATTCAGGCCAGGCCGGCCTCGCCTGAATCTCAACACGCCTTAGGATAGCCTTCCGCCGCGCCTGCGCTATAGTTCAGGGGAACGTCGGCGTCCGCCGGCGCGAAACCCCGACAAGGCAGGAGGACTTCATGGACCGCACCGCAAACGCCGTCTGGAAAGGCAATCTGAAGGAAGGCAAGGGCACGCTGGACACGCAGAGCGGAACGTTGAAGGGCACGCCCTATTCCTTCAAGGCGCGCTTCGAGGATGAGAGCGGCAAATCCGGCACCAATCCGGAAGAGCTGATCGCGGCCGCGCATGCCGGCTGCTACGCCATGCAGCTGTCGCATTTCCTCGCCGAGAACGGCACACCCGCCGCCGAGCTCGACGCCAAGGCGGTGGTGACGCTGGTCCCCGGCACCGGCATCACCGGCAGCGCCATCACCTTGGTCGGCAAGGTGCCGGGCATCGACGCCGCCAAGTTCAAGGAACTGGCCGAGAAGGCCAAGGCGGAATGCCCAGTCTCGAAGGCGCTAGGCGCGATCAAGGTCTCGCTCGACGCGAAGCTGGGGTGATCAGTTTCGAGGGGCAGTGATCCTTCGCCCCCCTCTCTGCCCTGCCAGGCATCTCCCCCTCAAGGGGGGAGATTGGCAGCTCCGTCGCCGACGCTTCTTTTACGCTGTCGGCGATTGGCGAAGCCCATTGTGACATCTGATCTCCCCCCTTGAGGGGGAGATGCCCGGCAGGGCAGAGAGGGGGGCCTCGCGCCAACGTTCCTGGTGAGAGCTACAAACCCAGCGCCTCGATCCTCGCCCGCAAAGCCGCGACCTCTTCCTCCAACGTCCGCACGCGCGCTTCGAGATCAGCATCCGCAGCAGTCGCCGCTGGCTGCCAGGGCACCGCCACCGCCGCCACTTCCACCGGCCCGCTCAGCAAATGCACATAGCGCTCCTCGCGCTGCCCCGGGGCGCGCTCGAGCAGTTGGATGAGCGGCGGCCGGCGGCCGATCATCAGGTCGAGATTGTCGCGAAGCTCCTCGATCGAGGCAAAGCGCGCCATGCGTTCCGAGCGGGCAAGCAATTCATGCGCCGTCTGCGCACCGCGCAGGAGCAAGAGACCGATGACGGCAATCTGCGGCGTGGTCAGCGAGAATCGATGCGCCATCTGATGCTCGTAGCGCTCCACACGCGAGGCGAAGGCCTGGCGCACCAGCCCTTTCTGCTCAAGCAAGCTCAGCGCCCGCCTGATCTCGGTCTGTTCCAGCGTCATCACCGGCTCGCGCGCCGTCTTCTGGTTGGCGGCGGCAAGTGCTGCATTGAGCGTCAGCGGATAGACGTCGGGCGTCAGTTCCTTCTTCTCGATCAGGCAGCCGAGCACGCGGGCTTCGGCGGGATTGAGGATGGGAAGGTCGGTCATATCGGCTATCCTTTCGAGGCTGGGGGGACAGCACCCCCCTCTGTCCTGCCGGCCATCTCCCCCGCAACGGGGGAGATCAGCAGCTTTAGCGCCGCTCGCGCAGTCTTGCCGCGTTGAAGATTAGCGAAAGTCGAGGTGACGGCCAATCTCCCCCGTTGCGGGGGAGATGTCCGGCAGGACAGAGGGGGGGGTGCGAAGGAACGCGACCCTGCGGTTGCCGTTCGCAAACCCTCTTCTTATCAGACGCGCCGCTCCACCATCATCTTCTTGATCTCCGCGATCGCCTTGGCCGGGTTCAACCCCTTCGGGCA
>Ga0207694_10004790_pt1 | contig 10500 bp, 9 predicted proteins | sample KBSC34metaG_FD_184353 | JGI IMG/M metagenome (GOLD analysis project Ga0207694, IMG submission 184353) | Corn rhizosphere microbial communities from Kellogg Biological Station, Michigan, USA - KBS C3-4 metaG (SPAdes) (version 2) | ecosystem: Host-associated > Plants > Roots > Rhizosphere > Soil...
TCCTGTGCGTGACCGGTCTCGCGCAGGACGCGGAGGCGGCGGAACGGCACTGATATTCGCTACTTGCAATCAGACCTTTTGCATCCAGCGGCTTTGGTTCTTATCAGCTCGCCGTCATGCATCATCCCTTCGCTTCAACGGTGTAGAACTGCGCAATGTTGCGGAACTTACGATAACGTTGCTCCAGCAGTTCATCGATCGGGCTGGACGTGACCTGTCCAAAATGAACCTGCAGCCGTTCATCCACCAGTTGCATCGCGCTCTCCGGATCAGTGTGGCTGCCTCCCGTGGGTTCACGCAGCACATCGTCGACACACCCCAGCCGCACCGCGCCTTCCGCCGTGTACTGCAGCGCCGCGGCCGCCTGCTGTTTCTTTGCGGCATCCTTCCACATAATGGACGCACAACCTTCCGGTGAAATCACGGTATAAATCGCGTTCTCCAGCATCAACACGCGGTCCGCCACCGCAAGCGCCAATGCACCGCCCGATCCGCCCTCGCCCGTGACCGTCGCAATAATCGGCACGCGCAAACGCGCCATCTCAATCAGGTTCCGCGCAATCGCCTCGCCTTGTCCGCGCTCCTCCGCGCCAATGCCCGGATTCGCGCCCGCAAGATCAAGAAATGTGAAGACAGGTCGCCCAAACTTCTCCGCAATCTGCATGGCGCGCAACGCCTTGCGATAGCCCTCCGGATCAGGCGAGCCGAACTTGCGTGCGACACGCTCCTTCAGCGTCCGCCCCTTCAGGTTTGCAACCACCATCACCGGCTTGCCATGGAAATCAGCCATGCCGCAGGTCATCGCCGGATCGTCGCCGAAGCGGCGGTCACCGTGGATCTCGCTGAAGCCGGTAAAGAGTGCGTCGATGAAGTCCATCGGATACGGCCGCTCGGGGTGGCGCGCCAGTTCTGTTCTGCGCCAGGCCTCCGGTTGCGTGCCAACGGCCCCCGACTGCGCCGGTCTGCCTGCTGCCTGTTCTGCCATCAACACCATTGTATAGAAGTACTGCGCGTCGCTTAAGTGCTCCCTACTACTCACACGCTCACCATTCAGTTCGTCACAACGCTGCATGCCTCACGTGCGGAGTTCGGTACCCTTAACCCATCACCCTTCGATTGCCCGTTCCGCGCCGCTGAAGAGCCGTCTCATAGCTCTCACCACCCACCGGAGCATCAGCACGGTAATTACCAGCAGAACTACAACGATGCCGGCAGCCCAATCCGCATGCCGCGTCGCAAACCAGGTGAGGAAGACCGCTAACACGTCCTCCCCCGCGCTCAGTGCGATGTTAGAGAATGGCTCAGGCGATGGAGTCACCGCTGCACGAACAGCGGTCTTGCCTCCGTGTGCAGCCAGAGCAACTGCTCCTCCTGCGAGAGTGGCGCCAAGATGCTCCAGCGGCGAGAGTCCCGCAGTCGCCTCATAGGTCAACAACGCAGCCACCGGAATGCGGACAAAGGTATGCAGCGCATTCCATATCAGGTCAAAGGCTGGAACCTTGTCGGCGAAGAACTCAACCAGAAACAGCGCTGCACACGCCGAAATCACCCACCAGTTTGATAGCAGATCCAGTTTGGATGGCAGGGCAAGTGCACCAGCATGGCTCAGCAGTCCTAGCGTCGCCACCGTTGCATATACGTTCAGCCCAGCAGCAAAACTGATCGCGACCAGCATTGCAACGAGCTCGCCGTCCTGTATGTGCACCGCGCCAGTATAGTCCGGCCGTTATCCGATCACCCGCACCGCACCGCGTCCCACCAGTTCCTCCACGCGATCGATGAACAGCTTGTCTGCGCTCACACTGACACCTTGCGGTTCCAGCACTGCGCAGAACTCCCCCGGCTCTTCCAGATCAAGCAGTAGTTTTCCTTTGCCCGGCGCGGAAGTAAATACAGCCTGCAGTTTCTCCAGCAACGCATCGTCCGAACTGTGCAACGGCACCTTGATGCGCAGTGCCTCCGGCAGCTTAAGCTGCACATCTTCCAGCGCCTGAATGCTCGAGAGCGATAGCTTTGGCGCTGAGTCTTCTTCGCCCCGGAGCGAACCGCGCACCAGCACCGGCACCTCGATCTTCAGCTTCTCCGCCAGCTTCTGATACGCGCTCGAAAACGCGATCAACTCAATCTTGCCGACAGTATCTTCGAGCGTTGCCTGCGCGTACATCTCTCCTGACCGCTTGGACTTCGCCACCTTCAGCCCGGTAATCACTCCGGCGATCTGGATCTCGTTCGGGGGCTCGCCGCCTCCGCGCCGGAAGACCTGCGGCTCAGGCTTCATCTCGCATGCAGTCGCGGTGTCCACCACCTTCATGTTGCGCAGCTTCTCGCGGTACTTATCCAGCGGATGCCCACTCACGAAAAAGCCCAGCACCTCTTTCTCGTTCTGCAGCCGCGTATGCTCGTCCCAGTCCGGAGCAGTCGGCAGCGCCTCAGCCTGCGTCTTTGCCGCGGGCTCATCAGCATCGAAAATCCCGAACAGCCCGTGTTGCCCCGCCGCCAAGTCCTTCTGAGACTTCTGCGCCCGCTCCATTGCCTTGTCCAGAGCGGCAAACACCTGTCCGCGCGGCCCAAAGGCATCCATCGCACCCGCCTTAATTAGCGACTCCAGCACGCGCTTGTTCAGCAGTCGCAGGTCCACCTTCTCGCAGAACTCCCACAAGCTCGCAAATCCCGAACGTCCTTCCGCTTTGAGCGCCTCTCGCGCGGCCAGCACCGAGACAATCGCGTTGTGCCCCACATTCTTGATCGCCGCCAGGCCAAATCCAATTGCCTCACTGGTCGCGGTCCGCACCGGCGTAAAGTTCGCATCCGACATCTGCACATTCGGCGGCACGACCGGAATGCCCATCTCTCGGCACTCGGAGATGTACTTCACCACATTCTCCGGCTTCGAGGTTTCGCTGGTCAGCAGCGCCGCCATAAACTCCACCGGATAGTGCGTCTTCAGCCATGCCGTGTGATACGCCAGCAGCGCATACGCCGCCGAATGGGATTTGTTGAAGCCGTACCCCGCAAACTGCTCCATCAAATCGAAGAGCCGTCCCGCGGTGTCCTTGGGAAATTTCTTCGCCGCAGCGCCGGTCATAAACCGGTCGCGTTGCTTCGCCATCTCAGCGGGGTCTTTTTTGCCCATCGCGCGGCGCAACAGGTCGGCTTCGCCCAGTGAGTAGCCCGCCACCGTCGCCGAAATCTGCATCACCTGCTCCTGATACACAATGACACCCAGCGTCTCTTTCAGCAGCGGCTCTAGCACGTCCAGCAAATACTCCACCGGCCGGCGTCCCCACTTGCGCTCGATGAAGTCGTCGATCATGCCGCCCTGGATCGGCCCCGGACGATACAGCGCATTGAGAGCCGTCAGGTCCTCAACCGTCGTCGGCTTGTAACGCCGCAGAACGTCGCGCATCCCGCCCGATTCAAACTGGAACACGCCAGACGTCAGCGCGCGATGGAAGACCTGCTCATACGTCTGCGCGTCATCCAGCGGAATCGTCGACAGATCAAGCTCCAGCCCCTTCGTCGTCTTGATCAGCTTCAGCGTATCGTCGATCACCGTCAGCGTCGTCAGGCCCAGGAAGTCCATCTTCAGCAGGCCCATCTTCTCCACTGACTTCATGTCGTACGAGGTAACGATCGCCTCGTCCTTCGTGCGCGTCACCGGCACCAGCTCCGCCAGCGGCTTCGGCGCAATCACCACGCCGGCCGCATGCACACCTGCGCCGCGCACAAGGCCCTCGAGCCGCATCGCAGCATCTATTAGCTCGCGAATCTTGGGGTCTTCATACGCCGCAGCCAGCGGTGGCGAATCCTTCAGCGCCTGCTGAATGGTGATCCCAATCGTCGCGGGGATCAGCTTCGCAATCCGGTCCACCTCGCCGTACGGCATGTCCAGCGCGCGGCCAACGTCCTTCACCGCCGCCTTAGCAGCCATGGTGTTGAAGGTGATGATCTGCGCCACCTGGTCGCGCCCGTACTTCTGCTGCACGTACTCAATCACCTCGCCGCGCCGGTTCATGCAGAAATCGATATCGATATCCGGCATGGACACACGCTCCGGATTCAGGAAGCGCTCAAACAGCAGCTCATTCTGCAGCGGGTCAATGTCCGTGATCTCCATGCAGTACGCCACCAACGAACCCGCCGCCGATCCACGCCCCGGCCCCACCGGGATTCCCTGCTCCTTCGCAAAGCGGATGAAGTCCCACACAATCATGAAATAGCCGGGAAACTTCATCTGTTTGATGCAGTCAATCTCGCGCTGCAGCCGCGCCTCATATTCAGGGATAGTCTTCTTCAGCAGCCCATTCGCGCGCAGATGCTCGATCGCCGTCGCCAACCGCTTCTTCAGGCCCTCGCGGCACACCTGCTCAAAGTAGCTGTCCAGCGTCTCACCCTCCGGCACCGGAAACGCCGGAAACGGATTGTCCACTTTGCTCAGCTTCAGGTTGCAGCGCTCGGGAAACTGCATTGTCCCACTCACCACATGCGGCGCATGCGCGAACAGCCGCGCCATCTCCTCGGCGGACTTGATGTAGAACTCGTTGGTGTCGAACTTGAACCGCTTCGGATCGTTCATCGATCCCGCAGTCTGCACGCACAGCAGAATCTCGTGCGCGCGGCTGTCATCGGCAGAGATATAGTGCGAGTCGTTCGTCGCAATCAGCGGGATCTCCAGCTCCTTTTCCATCCGCAACATCGCATCGCACACCTGCTTGTCCGGCCCCAGCTGGTGGTCCTGGATCTCCAGAAAGAAGTTGCCCTTGCCAAACAACTCCTGATACTCGCCGGCCACCTTCTTCCCCGCGTCATAGCGGCCGCCCATGATGTTCTCGGCCACCTCGCCCGCAAGGCATCCCGAAAACCCAATCAGCCCCGCCGAGTGCTTTGCTAGGAACGCCTTGCTCACCCGCGGCTTGCGATAAAACCCATGCAACGCCGCTTCTGACGTCAACCGGACCAGATTGCGATAGCCCTCTTCGTTCTCCGCCAGTACCAGCATGTGGTTGTACTTTAGGTCTGGATTCGGCGCAGCACGATGGTCCTCTTCCTTGCAGATGTAAAGCTCGCAGCCCAGGATCGGCTTAACGCCCTTCTCCTTCGCGGAGTTGAAGAAGTGCACAGCCCCATAGATGTTGCCGTGGTCCGTCATAGCAACGGACGTCTGTCCCAGCTTCGCGACATGCGCCACCAGTTTGTCCACATCGCAGGCGCCATCCAGCAACGAATAGTCCGTATGCAGATGCAGGTGGGTAAATTCGGCTGGCATACCGTTATTTTAAGTCCTCACTGTGCACTCGCAGGGACAGCACATCGCGCCTCTAGCGAGGAAAACCGGGGACGAAATCGCTCTGAGCGCGTCATACTGTTCAGCTATGCCCGGCATCTTCCTTCTCGAGTCGCTCCGCCGCGCCGCCCAGGAACGCGCCCGGCAAAAACGCGTGCGCACCGCGCAGACCTGGCCGCAGGCCACCGCAGAGATCAACCACTGGAAGATCGTCTCCGCCGCCGACACCTCAGACTCCTTCTCGCAAACGGACATCATCGAAGCCGCCTTCCACTTCACCCTCAACGGTGAGTACTACGGCGGCTATGTGCGCAGCGTCCCCATGTCGCGCCGCGAAGCCGAAAAGCTCGCAGCCGGCAATCCCAAACTCACCATCCGCTACGATCCCCAGAACCCCGACCGCACCGTCGCCCTGGCGGAAGAAAACAAGGCGTTGCCCTTCGCAATCACCTCAGGCTGAAGCGAGCTACTCTTCTCCTTCTCCCTCGCCATCTTCCTCGACGTCCATATCGGTCGCGCGCATCGTCCCCTTCGGGCTCTGCACCAGCACTTGGACCCGGCCTTCGGCCTTCTCCAGCTCCTGCTTGCACGCCTCAGAAAGCTTCACGCCCTCTTCAAACAGCCTTACGGACTCTTCCAGCGGCAGCTCCCCGCGCTCCAGCTTCTCCACCACCGTCTCCAGCTTCGCCAGCTGTTCTTCAAACTTAGCCATGCGCCCGTCCGCTCCCTCGCCGCAGTCTACACCGTAGCGCATTTGGTGGCTGTGCCTGATTCGCCGATTCACCTCAGCAGAAACCGCATTGTTCCAACTTGATAAGACCGGCTGTCCGCCGCTCACCGCCTCCCGGATCGTGCGTCTACTTTGGTATACTCGCAGCAGATTTTATCTGCGAAATTCCTCTCGAAAAACGAAGGTTGGAGCCGTTACCGTTGAACAACAGAAGTTTGCCCGCTGCGTCCAATCCAACCCTCTGCCCGCGACCTTGCATAGTGAATCATCCGCTCACAAACACATCACGGCTGGCAATGATTTCACGGATCGCCGGCGCGTTGTTCGTCGCCTTCGCTACTCTGGGACTCAGTTCCTGCCACTCTGCCGCTTACTACTACTACAAGTTTCCGCAGAACACCTACGCTGGCCGCCCCATCCCCAATAGCCATCTCGCCACGCGAGTCATGATCTCCTTCAGCACGAACGGCAGCAGTGGCGCTCTCGCTATCGTGGATGCCTCCCGCGACATCCGCAGCAATGTTGAGAACACCGTTCCGACATTCGCCATCAGCGGTTATTCGTCCGGCCAGCCCGCCACCATCTTCAACTTCCCCGTCGAGTTGGTTGGTTATGTCCATTCAGCGTCTGACGGCTCCCTCATTAAGGTCAACTACACATCAGAGTCTGCAGCTGGCTCTCAAGGCAGCTTCCAGCCGGGGCAGAACTCTGTTGCCGTCCCGCCTACCTTCTCCCGTATCTATGGCACAGCAGCGGCTGCCGGAAACCTGGAGATCGTCGACTTTCTCACGCCCAGCGGCACCTATGACTTAAATATTCCGAACGTCTACAAGGTGTTTACCAACAAGGGCGACACCGTAACGCTGGCCATGGTGCGGAACTCAAACACCGTATATCGCATCTTCAAGCTAAACCTGGGCCAGTACCCTTCAACCCAGGCAGCCGTTGCCGCAACCGGCGCGGCGGATTGCCAACCGCAGATCAATCCTGTCTATTGCGCCGTTGCCATTCCCGGAACCTTTGACCGTCCCGCAAATGTTTACTTCTCGCTCGATGGCACCACCGCTTACGTCCTGAATTGTGGCCCGGAGTGCGGCGGAACAACAGCCAGCATCACCCTCCTCCAGCAGGGTCCGCTGAACAACAACGTCATTCCTACGTCGCCTATCCAGCCAAACCCGCAGATCGCCAATGTCCCCGTGCCTGGCGGCGCCACCGCAGCGCTCTCCGATGGCACTACGTTGTACATCGCCGGTCAGCAACTCCAGTCCGATGGCCTCTTCGAAGGTTTCCTCTCGACCATGAATCAGGCCACCAATACCATCACCGGCAAATACCCCATCTCAGACGGCACCCACACCAAGCTCCTCTTCGCCGACAACAACACCCTCTGGATCGGCTCCCAGAACTGCGCCACCGGCGAGCGCCAGAAACTCGGCCTGAATTACAACTGCCTCACCCGTGTTGTGCTTGGTGGCGCGACTCTCTCCCCGCAGATCGTGCCCAACGTCACCCCCGGAAACACAAGCGCTACCGTGCAGTACCCCAACCAGAACGCCGATAGGTGGTACTACGGCAGCCTTACCGGCCTCTGCTGGGTGGAGGCCTACAACAAGGTCTACACCGCGTACGGCGGACAGGTGCACATCTTCTCTACCGTCGATGGCCACGAGATCGACAACTCCCTGGTCACAGTGCCCGGAACAGCACTCGATGTCGCCTACATGGACGCCTCCAGCGACGACGCCAACTGACCTTTTTGCCAATCTGCAAAGACGCGGCCTTCGGGTCGCGTCTCACATTTGCGGACTGTAGTTATCCAGTCTCTGCCTTACATAAGCCACAAATTCAGGCGATGCGAACTGCGGCCCTGTGATGGCAAAGCGCTCAGCACCGCTGGCTCCATCAAGCTGTGCCTCAAACCATGGCTGCGCCGCAGTCCCTGTCGCAGGCTCTGCCACCAGGACAACATTCGCACGGGAGAGATACCGTCTCGCGGAGGCCTTCACGTCCGTAACATTCGGCGAAACAATCAGCGCATAGATGTCCGGAGAAAGAAACTCCATCACGGAGTTCGACTCAATCACCACGTTCTCCGCCCCTGCAATCTCTTCTTCGAGTCTCGGAAGCGCCTCATCCAGATGCCTTGGCAGTGTCCGCACCCATAGCGCCCTTACAGCTCCAGCGGCCAGATAACGCGAGCTGTCCGAACTCGCTGTTCGGTCATGTTCGACACTAATCGCAATCGAAGCGCCGTGCAGTTCGCAATCGCATTCTTTGCTGTTGCTATCACGGCTACACTGCATGGTCCCGTGGTTGCATTGGGTAATTTTGATCGCCGTCCAGCGCCGCTCCGGCATCGCCGCAATCAAACCGCAGATCACGCTGGTCTTTCCGACCCCGCTTGCCTGTCCGCCAATCACCACCACGCCCATGGCTCAACCACGCGACATCCGCGCCAGGTCGCGCAGATACTGCTTCAACGGGCGCGCCGGCCGGCCCCAGAAGACCTGCCCTGCCCCATGCACCTTCTTGTGGCTCAACACACCCGCGCCGCCGCCCAGGATCACCTCCGGCCCCACGTGCGCATGCTCTCCCAGCCCTACCTGTCCGCCAAGAATCGCGCCATCCTCAATCGTGCATGAGCCCGAGATCCCAGTCTGCGCTGCAATCACCACATTCCTGCCCACTACACAGTTGTGCGCGATGTGCACCAGGTTGTCGACCTTCGTACCGCGCCCAATGCGCGTCTCACCCAGCGCTCCACGGTCGATGGTCGTGTTCGCGCCAATTTCTACGTCCTCTTCAATGATCAAAGCCCCCTGTTGCGGAAACGCAATATACTCGCCCGTCTCCCCATTCCGCGCATAGCCGAACCCCGTCGCGCCCAGCACTGCCCCGGCTTGCACCAGCACCCGATCACCAATCGTAGTGCCGGAATAGATCGTTACATTCGCCAGCACGATGCAATCGTCGCCGAGCGTCACTCCATCGCCGATTACCACATGCGGCCCAATACTGGCCCGCTTTCCCAGCCGTACATCTTTGCCCAGTACCGCCGTTGCATGCACATTCGGCGCGTCGTCACTGTCATTCTCACTGGTACTCAAGAACTTCGCAGCCAGCGCGAAGGCATAGCGCGGGTCCTTCACCCGCAGAAGACGCGGATCATTCGCGTCGATATCCGCGCCCTCCAGCAGCACAGACTTGGTCAGGATCCCGCCCGCCTCAGATCGCAGCGCCGTATCCAACGTTGCTGCGTCGGTCGCAAACACCAGTGTTGCCGGCGTCGCCGTCTCGATCGACGAGACACGCACGACCTCCGGCGCAATCTCCGGCCTCAATGCGCCCACCAGATCCGCAATCTCAACCAGCGATGCCATGGTTCAGAGCTTACCTAGTCCCTGGTCCCCAGCAACTAGCCCCTCAATGAAGTGGTGACCCGGGCAGGAGTCCAACCTGCGACCTTCGCGTTAGGAGTGCGCTGCTCTATGCAACTGAGCTACCGGGCCGTTCCTGACCTAGTGTAACCGCTGCATGGCCGGCCAACCGCCTGCGACACGCCGAGAGAATCGCCATCAGCTCTGCGCAGAAGGCGCCGACGGCGGATAGTATGCAGGCGCCGCTGCACCCGGTACCACCTTCCACTGGCCAAACGCCAGAATGCACGCATTGATTAGCATGCCGACCGGCCCCAGCAGCAGAATCAGCGCCAGCGCTCCCGGCATCCCTGCCTTGGTGAAGATGCGCCAGAACAGAAAGATCATGAAGGCAATCATCGCCAACGCGATCAGCACAAACGTCCCCATCATCCCTGCGACTAACGCGCCCGCTGCATGCATCTGCTGCGCCTGGTTCGGATCCATCGCACATCCCTCCTGAAATCCGCAGCCACTCTACTTGAGAATCAGCCCATTCGCCAGTGAATTTTGCCGCACTCTCATACGCCGGCGACACCTCGGCCCGAGCCTTCCGGCGCGCCCCAACTGGTAAACTTACTTTGGAGCCCTTATGCCAGACATCCCCCGTCGTCGTGCCGTCACCGTCAACATCGGAGGCGTCCGCGTCGGCTCCGAAGCCCCCGTCGTCGTCCAGTCGATGACCAACACCGACACCGCCGACGTCGAATCCACCGTCCAGCAGATCGCCGCGCTCGCCCGCGCCGGCTCCGAGCTCGTCCGCATCACCGTCAACACGGAAGAGGCCGCCCGCGCCGTACCCGCCATCGTCGAAGGCATCCGCGCCAAGGGCTGGACAACTCCCATCATCGGCGACTTCCACTACAACGGCCACATCCTCCTCACGAAATACCCCGAGACCGCCGAGGCTCTCTCCAAGTACCGCATCAACCCCGGCAACTGCTCCATCGGGCGGAAAGATGATGAAAATTTTCGGACGATGGTGGAAGTCGCCGTCAAGCACCAGAAGCCCGTCCGCATCGGCGTCAACTGGGGCTCGCTCGACCAGGCCCTCCTCACCAAAATGA
>Ga0207694_10004792_pt1 | contig 10498 bp, 5 predicted proteins | sample KBSC34metaG_FD_184353 | JGI IMG/M metagenome (GOLD analysis project Ga0207694, IMG submission 184353) | Corn rhizosphere microbial communities from Kellogg Biological Station, Michigan, USA - KBS C3-4 metaG (SPAdes) (version 2) | ecosystem: Host-associated > Plants > Roots > Rhizosphere > Soil...
CGGGTTGCTTCCAGCAGGGGAGCACCACGCCTGAGTCCGACGTGACGTCGACGGAACGGGGCCTCGCGCCGATGACGGGGGTGCTGACCCAGCACAACGACCTGTCGCGCACGGGCGCGAACCTGAACGAGACGATCCTCACCACGTCGAACGTCCACACGGGCTCCTTCGGCAAGCTGCATTCGTACCCGGTGACCGGACAGGTCTACGCGCAGCCGCTCTACGTGGCGCAGGCGATCTCCGGCAAGAACATCGTCTACATCGCCACCGAGGCGAACAACGTCTACGCGTACAACGCGGACAGCCCCTGGGATCTGGTCTGGTCGCGCACCAGCATCGAGACGCCCTGGATGTCGGCGTCGACCTGCGTGAACACGCAGCCCCTGATCGGGATCAGCAGCACTCCCGTCATCGATCCCTCGACGAACACCATGTACCTGACCGCCAAGCGCAACGTCAGCGGCACGTTCAAGTACATGCTGCACGCGCTGGATCTGACGACCGGCGCGGACAAGGCGGGCAGCCCGATCGACATGGGGCTGGATGCGAACGGACAGCCGCTGTCGGTCGTCGGCTCGGGCGACGGCGTGACCAGCGGCAAGATCGTGTTCGATCCGATCAAGCACCAGAATCGCGTGGCGCTGACCCTGTCCCAGGGCGTGCTGACCGTGGGCTTCGCGTCCCACTGCGACCAGAACAACTATCACGGGTGGGTGCTGCGCTTCGACACGACGACGTCGCCCATCCGGCCGCTGACGCCCTACATGACCAACCCCAACACCGGCCACGGCGGCCTGTGGCAGGGCGGCGGCGGATTCCCCGTCGATTCGTCCGGCAACCTTTACATGGTCAGCGGCGACGGCCGCTCGGGAACGACGAACACCTCGGGCACGCAGCTGGCGAACGCGTTCATCAAGCTGACCAACGTCGGCCCCACCGGCACGCCCACGGTCGGGTCCTGGTTCATGCCCTCGGACGTGGCGTCGCTGGACAACGCCGACACGGACATCGGCAGCTCGGGGCCGCTGCTGATCCCGGGCACGTCGCTGCTGATCGCCGGCGGCAAGAACGGCATCCTGTACGTGGTTCAGACCACGGGCGACTCCATGGGGCACTTTCAGTCGGGCTCGCCGCCCGATACGCAGATCGTGCAGCGCTTCGCCGGCTCCAGCACCAACGGCCAGATCGTCGGTGGTCCGGCCTGGTGGGAGAGCCCCTCGGGCCCGCGCCTGTACGTCTGGCCGGGCGGCTCGACGCTGGGGGCGTTCGCCTTCAACCGCAGCACGAACCTGTTCAACACCACGGCGGTCAGCCGCTCGACCGACGTCGCGACGGGGGGCGATTCGCAGGGCGCGCAGATCTCCGTGTCCGCGAATGGCTCGACGACCGGCACCGGCATCGTGTGGGCGACGCGCGCGCTCGGCAGCACGGGTGGCGGCGGCTTCAACTCGAACAATCCCGTGGGAGGCGCGCTCTACGCGTTCAACGCCGAGAACGTGGCCACCAAGCTGTGGGACTCGACCATGGTGGCGGCCGACAAGCTGGCGAACGCCCCGAAGTACATCGCGCCCACCATCGCCAACGGCAAGGTGTACGTGGGGACGCTCGGTTCGGCGCCCAGCAGCGGCGGTGAGGTGGCTGTCTACGGTCTGTTGAATCCGTCCGACGCAGGTGTCGATGGTGGCGCCGGGGGAGCGGGTGGCTCGGACGCCGGCACCGATGCCGGCCCGCCGCCGACGTTGACCTGTGCCACCGTCGATGGCGGGGCGGCCCAGCCCACGAACTGGACTTACGTGTACACCACCTACTTCGCGGGCACGACCACCGGCGCCACGGCCGGGCACTGCTCCGAGTGCCACAACGCGACCCTGGCCGGGTTCGCCTGCGGCGCCGACAAGGACACCTGCTATGCCGGGTTGGTGAGCGCGGGCAAGATAACGCCCTCGAGCCCCACCTCCTCGCCGCTGGCAGATCCCGAGCAGTCGCCGCTGGCTTGGTTCGGCCGGCCCACCACGCCCCCTGGCGTCGTCGCCTTCATGCCCACCGATCTGGTGGTCCGCAATGCTCCGGCGGTCGCGGCCCTGTGCGGCTGGGTGCAGGCGGGCGCGCGTGACGACAAGGCGAACGGCCAGACCTGTGGCGGCGCCAACGAGTGCGCCTCCGGCTTCTGCGTGAGCGGGGTTTGCTGCGCGAACGCCACCTGCACCACCGTGCCCACCTACCGGATCGACACCGGCGCCACCAGCGGCGCGTCGCCGTTCGGCGCCGATCAGTTCTTCAGCGGCGGCACCACGCGCACGGTGACGAACACCATCAACGTCACGGGCGTGACCAACGCGGCCCCGGCGGCCGTGTACCAGACCGAGCGCTTCGGAACCAGCACCTACACCTTCCCCAGCCTCACCGCGTCGGCGTCTTACACCGTGCGCCTGCACTTCGCCGAGCTGTTCCAGACGGCCAGCGGGAAGCGGGTCTTCAACGTCCTGATCAACGGCACCACCGTGCTGTCGAACTTCGACATCTTCGCGACCGCCGGCGCGGCGTTCAAGGCCGTGGTGCGGGATTTCACGGCGACCGCGAACGCCTCGGGGCAGATCGTCGTCAACTTCAACACCGTCACGGACAACGCGACGATCGAGGGCATCGAGATCATCCCGGCCACCCCGAACAATCCGCCCACCATCGCGACCGCCGCCGCGGCCAGCCCCAACCCCGTCACCGCGAATTCGGCGGCCCTGTCGGTGCTGGGCGCCGACGACGGCGGTGAGGCCAACCTGACCTATACCTGGGCCACCAGCGGCACGCCCCCGGCGGCGGTCACGTTCAGCGCCAACGGAACCAACGCGGCCAAGGCGGCGACCGCCACCTTCACCGCCGCGGGCGTCTACGCCCTGCAGGTGACCGCGAAGGACCAGGCCGGCCTGACGGCTACCAGCACCCTGACCGTTACCGTCAACCAGACGCTGACCAGCGTCGTGGTGTCGCCTGCCAGCGCCACCATCGCGCCCTCGGCGACGCAGCAATTCAGCGCCACCGCTCGCGACCAGTTCGGAGCCGCGCTGGTCGCCCAGCCGTCGCTGACCTGGGCGGTCAGTGGCCTGGGAACGATCAGCACCAGCGGCCTCTACACCGCGGGAGCGAGCGCCGGGGGGCCTTACACGATCTCGGCCCAGGCCGGCAGCGTGACGGGGACGGCCACCGTCTCGGTCGTCGTTCCGAACGCCGCGCCGACCATCGCCACGGCGGCGGCGGCCAGCCCCAGCCCGGCAACGGGGACCACCACCGTCCTGTCGGTGCTGGGCGCCGACGACAACGGGGAAGCGAATCTGACCTACACCTGGGCCACCACTGGAACGCCTCCGGCCACGGTGACGTTCAGCGCCAACGGCACGAACGCCGCCAAGACCAGCACGGCGACCTTCACCAAGGCCGGCAGCTACGCCTTCCAGGTGACGGTCAAGGACCAGGGGAACCTGACGGTCACCAGCGCCGTCTCCGTGACGGTCAACGCGACGCTGACCAGCGTCGTCGTCTCGCCGGCCAGCGCCACGGTCACCACCGGGGCGACGCAGCAGTTCAGCGCCTCTGGGCGGGACCAGTTCGGCACCACCCTGACCAGCCAGCCGTCGTTTGCCTGGACGGTCAGCGGTGGCGGGAGCATCGGCACCAGTGGCCTGTTCACGGCCACGACCGCGGGCGGACCGTTCACCGTGTCCGCCACCAGCGGCAGCCTCAGCGGCACCGCCAGCGTCACGGTGTCGGCGGCGCCGACGACGATCTACCGCATCAACTGCGGCGGCAGCGCGGTCTCACCGTTCACCGCCGATCAGTTCTCGAGCGGGGGCACCGCGCGGACCGTCACGAACACCATCAACACCAGCGGCCTGACGAACGCGGCGCCCCAGGGCGTCTATCAGAGCGAGCGCTACGGCAACGTCACCTATACGCTGCCCAGCCTGGTCGTCGGGGCCTCGTACACGGTGCGCCTGCACTTCGCGGAGCTGTTCCAGACCGCTTCGGGCAAGCGCGTCTTCAACGTCGCCATCAACGGCACCACCGTGCTGTCGAACTTCGACATCTTCGCGACGACGGGCGCCGCCTTCAAGGCGACCTTGCGCGACTTCACCGCCACCGCGAACTCGTCGGGTCAGATCATCGTCAAGACGACGACCGTCACGGACAACGCGACGATCGAAGGCATCGAGATCATCCGGCAGTAAGGGGCGGGGTCCCCGCGGCGACCGTGGTGCCGGCGCACGTGCTGGCGCCACGGAGCCGGCGAACTCGGTAGAGTCTCAGTCGCTGCCGAGGTCGAACTTCAGGCAGAAGAGATCCTCCGGGGCGTAGAGGTAGTACCCGTCGTCCTTGCCCGCGCCATCGACGATGACGGCCTTGGTCTTGCCCGACATGGCCCCCGACCGCGCCTTCACGGCCATGCCGGCCTCGGGCACCTTGTGTTGCCGCACGTATCTTTCCCACCGCTCTTTGTCGGCGGGGTCGATCTTCTTCTGCAGGCTGGTCGCGCGTCGCAGTATCGCCAGGAACTCCTGATAGTTGACTTCGAAGATGGACGGTTGACCCATGGGCATGTTCCTTGGCGGTTGCTCCGGCTGCCGGCGCGCGGGGTGCCTGTTGCACTGCAGCGCACCGGCCAAGAATCGGTACGAGATCGGTAATATACATGCCCGACCGGCCGCGGCCGGCCTTTCCCCTGGCCCGGGACGCGGGGGGAGGCCCAGGCGGTCGACGGTCGCGCCCCCCGGTCACAGACGCAGCGCGCCCTCGAGGTGCTTGACCACCGCGCGGGCGATCATGACGCGCGCGAAGTTCTTGTCGTTGGCGGGGACGGCGATCCAGGGGGCGTGACCGGTGCTGGTGCGGTCGATCATGTCGACCGCGGCGTCCTGATAGTCCTGCCACTTGTTGCGGTTGCGCCAGTCCTCCGCGGTGATCTTGAAGCGCTTGTGCTTGATCCGCTCGCGTCCCTTGAAGCGGCGCAGCTGCTCCTCGGAGTCGATCTGCAGCCAGAACTTCAGCACCACGCTACCGGCGTTGACCAGCTCGTGCTCGAAGTCGTTGATCTCCGCGTAGGCGCGCAGCCAGTCCTCCTCGGCGCACAGCTCCTCGACGCGCTCGACCAGCACCCGTCCGTACCATGACCGGTCGAAGATCGTCACGTGGCCCTTGCGCGGGACGTGGCGCCAGAATCGCCACAGGTAAGGGTGGGCGCGCTCTTCCTCGTCCGGTGCCGCCACCGGGACGACCTGGAACTGGCGGGGGTCCAGCGCCGCGGTCAAGCGGCGGATGGCGCCCCCCTTGCCGGCGGCGTCCATCCCTTCGAAGGCCAGCACCAGCGACCGATCGGCGAACGGCTTCACGCGCATCAGCTCGGACAGTCGCCCCTGCCACTTGGCCAGCTCCAGCTCGTACTTCTTCTCCGCCAGGCGCTGGTTCAGGTCCAGCGCCGACAGCACGTTACGCTCGTCGGGCAGGCGCGCCGGGGGAGGGGGCGCGGTGACCCGCTTGCGGCTGGTCTTCTCTGCCAGCCGCTTCTCCATCGCGCCCAGCAGCTCCTTGCCCAGGCGCAGGTGGCGGTACCGGTCATCCGTGCCGTCGATGATGCTCCAGGGAGCCCAGGCCGTGTTCGTCAGCCGCAGGACGTGCCCCGCCACGTCTTGCAGCTGGTCGTAGCTGCGCGTGCGTTCCCAGGCCGCCTTGGTGGCGCGCCAGGCGGTGCGGGGATCGGACTCCAGCTCGCGCAGGCGCCGCCGTTGACCGGCCCGGGTCAGGTGCAGCCAGAACTTCAGCACCAGCGCCCCCTCGTTGACCAGCATGGCCTCGAAACGGTTGATCTCGTCGAGGCGCTTGTCGAGCTCGACCCGGGACATCGTCTTGGCGATGCGGTGGGCGATGGGCGTGGAGTACCAGGACCCCGCAAAGGCGCCGATGCGTCCGCGCGGCGGCAAGGCCCGCCAGTAACGCCACATGTACGGCCGCTCGCGCTCCTCGTCGGTCGGCGCCTTGAAGGCCAGCGTCGTCAGGAAGCGGGGGTCCATCCACTCGTACAGCTGGGCCAGCGTCTCGCTCTTCCCGGCGCCGTCGACGCCGGAGATCAACAGCAACACCGGGAAGCGCGCCTGACTTCGCAGCGCGCTCTGCGCCTCGAGCAACCTGGCCCGCAGGGCCCCTTCTTCTCTGCGAAACGTCTGCTTGTCGACGGCGTGGCCGACTTCGGCGGATTCGAACATCGGGAAGAGGAGGTTACCCGATGTGCGGAGGACGAGCCCCCCCGATCTCGGGGCGGTGCTAGTCTGGCCGCCGGATCAACTCAACGGTGGGGACCCCGATGTCACTGTCCGATCTCGCCTCTCTGGGAAGCTTCGTGAACGGGTGCGCCGTTCTGATCTCGCTCGTGTACCTGTCGCTTCAGGTCAGGCAGACCAAGCGGAATCAGCAGATCGCGATCAGGCACACCCGCGCCTCGCGCATCGTCGAGCTGCAGCTGGCGCTGGCCGACTCCGGCGTGGCGGGGGCGTGGCTGCACGGTTCGGGGAGCCCGGAGCACATCACCCAGAGCGAGCTTAACCAGTACATCAACCTCTGCCGGGCGCTCTTCTTCCACTTCGAGGACTCGTTCTATCAGCGCGAAGAGGGGCTGTTGAATGACGACGCCTTCGAGACCGTCGTCGCCGGCGTTCGCTACTCGGCCAGAAGCCCCGGCTGGCGGGCGGCCTGGAAGCTGGTGCGCCGCAACTTCGGCGGGCGGTTCCTGGACTTCATGGACGGCGCGGTCGCCGGGGCCGCCTCCGAGCCGCCGCTGAACCTGTCGCTGGAGGCGTGGCAGGCCGCCTTCGCGGCGGAGGCGGCCCGGACTTCGTAGGAGAGGCAGGATGTCCAGCACACGAGCAGCGGTCGTTCTCGGGGCGTCCGGTTCGGTCGGCAGGGCGCTGCTCGCGGAGCTGATTCGCGGTCGCGCGTTCAACCCCGTCGTGACGCTGGTGCGGCGTTCCCAGCCCGACCAGGTGGCGATGGCGCGCGAGGGGGGCATCGACCTTCGTGAGGCGCTCGTTCCGGCGATGGATCCGTCCGGTCTGAAGGCGGCGACGGAGGCGGCAATTCGTTCGCTGGGAGGGGAGGTGCTCGGGTTCAGCGTGCTGGGGGTGGGGGCTGGCACCGCGAAGCTGACCATCGACGAGCATCGCGCCGTCGACGTGGAGCTGAACGCGGCCTTCGCGCGGGGACTGAGGGAGTCGGGCCGCGTGAAGCACCTGGCCTTCATGTCTGCCGTCGGCGCCAATCCCCAGGCGGCCACCACGGGCTCCGGCGCCGCGGGGATGGCGCGCTACGCCCGGGTGAAGGGCGAGGCCGAGGAGGTGGTGAAGGCGAGCGGCCCGGCCATCGTCAGCATCTTCCGTCCCGGGATGATCATCGGATCGCGCCACACCCCCTGGCTGCTGGAGAAGGTGCTCCCTGCCTTCTCGTTCTTGACGCCCGGGAAATACAGGTCGATCACGGTGGACCAGATCGCGAAGGCGATGGTCGCGACGTCGATGAACCCGCCGCCGACATCGGACGTGTATCACTATCCGGAGATGATGGCGTTGAATCGCTGAGCGGGCGGCACACCCTCGATCGGCCGCGCACGTGCTCACAAAATCGTCCGCCGGTCCAGACGACGGAATGCCCTTGCGTCGTCTTCCCTGAGCGGCGATGCTAGCCCGAAGTCGAGAGGGGAGGTGGAGTGATGGTCGTGGCAAAGGCGCCGGCAGGCGCTGGCAATGGAGGGTTGGGAGCGGTGCTGCAGAACGGAGGGTGTACCTTCCGTGTGTGGGCTCCGTTCGCAGACCGAGTGGAAGTGGGCGGCGACTTCTTCAACGCAGGCAACCTCACCGCCAAGGCGTGGGAAGAGGTCCCCCTGGCGCGAGATGCACCGGGGAGCCCCTACTGGTCTGTGTTCATTCAAGGCGTCGTCGCGGATTCGCTCTATAAATTCAAGCTCCACAACAATGGCGCGGGGCCGGGGTCGCATCCGGGCGAGCCGATTCCGGCCTACAAGCACGATCCGTTGGCGCGTGACGCGGTGTCATTCGGTGGCAACTCGGTCGTGGTCGATCGCCAGTTCGACTGGAGCGGAGACAACTTCCAGATGCCAGGCTGGAACGAGCTGGTCATCTACGAGCTGCACATAGGCACGTTCAATCACCAGCTGGGTCAGTCCGTGGGAACGTTTGATGAGGCCAAAGGAAAGCTGGACTATCTGGCTGGCCTGGGCGTCAATGCCATCGAGATCTTGCCGGCATTCGACTTCGCCACCGCCACCTCGATGGGTTACAACACGGCGCTGCCGTACGCGATCGATAACGCCTACGGCCGTACGAAGACGATGAAGGAGTTCATCAAGGCGGCGCATCAGCGCGGTATCGCCGTCATCGTCGACGTGGTCTACAACCACTGGGGGCCCGAGGGACTGCACGACACCATCGGACAATTCGACGGTTGGTATTTCTCCGGAAAGGAGGGGATCTTCTTCTATGCCGACGATCGCTCCGCGACGGATTTCGGGGAGCGGCCCGACTACGGTCGGGGAGAAGTGCGAACCTACATTCGCGATAACGCGATGATGCTGCTCGACGAGTTCAGGGCCGACGGGTTGAGGCTCGACTCGACGATCAATATCCGAAAGACCAGCGACCGAGGCGTGGACATCGGGGACGGGTTTACGTTGCTGCGGTATCTCGGCGAGGAGAAGCGCAAGGCCTCGCCCTGGAAGATCCTGATCGCGGAGGATCTGCAGAACGACGACGTCGTGACACGCGATGCGCTGTTCGGCGGCATGGGGCTCGATAGCCAGTGGGACGCCCGATTTCTGGGCCGGGTGCGCGAGATGCTCTTCGCCCCGAACGACGATGCACGGCGAGCCAGCTCCGTGGCCGAGGCGGTGAGCAAGAGCTACAACCAAAGCGGTCCGTTCGCTCGAGTCATCTACGACGAGAGCCATGATGAGGCCAAATTCCAGCGCATCACCGACCACGTCGCGCCAGGAAACGCGGAGGGATGGCTGGCACGCAAGCTGTCATCCCTGGGAGCCGCGCTGGTCTTCACCGCGCCGGGCATCCCGATGCTGTTCATGGGGCAAGAGTTCCTGGAATGGTCGCGATGGAACGACAGCACCTCTTTCGCGCTCGATTTCGGACGAATCGGGCGGGTGCCGGGCTACGTCGACTTGTGGAGCCGATTGATCAAGCTGAGGCGCAATTTCGACGACAACACTCGCGGACTGCGTGGCGGTAACACCAACGTCTTCTGGGTCAGCGATGCCGACGGCGTGCTGGCTTATCACCGCTGGGATCAGGGGGGGCCGGGCGATGACGTGGTGGTGGTGGTCAACCTGAAGGGCCGAACCTATCAGAGCTACAACATCGGCTTCCCGCGCAGCGGGACGTGGTTCCTCCGGTTCAATTCCGATTTTCAGGGGTTCGCTTCCGACTTCGGCAACACCGGATACGACACCACCGCCCACGGTCCGGGCAACCAGGGAATGCCCTGCGACGGAAACGTCGGCCTCGGACCCTACAGCGTGTGCATCTACTCGCAGTGACTACGAGCGCCGTGGTCCCTTCCGACGCCGCACGGGGATGACGTGCCTCTGGCCAGGTCGGCTACGACCAGACGTCACGGTAGTCGGGTTCGCCGCTCCGCTGGGGGAGGGACTCCGCGAGCACCTCTCGTCGTTCTGGTGGTGCTTCGGCGAGGGTCTCGTTCGCTTGGATATACGAAGACCAGTCGGGCGTCCGCCAGGAGCCGTTCAGCGCCTCGATCCGGCCGGCATCCATGGCGCGCGCGAGCACGCGGAGCTTGTCGAGCAGGAGGTCGGCGGCGACCCGATTCCCGCTGGTCTCTTCGTATGAACGGACGCGACCCGCCCAGGTCGCGATGCGCGCCGTGCAGGCCGCTGGAGAGCGCTGTGCCAGCCCGTGGGCCTGCTCCCGGATCTCCGCCTCCAGCAGACGGAGAGGGTCGGAGGGTGGGTCGACCACGACCAGGGGGGAGGGAGCGGATACCGTGTCCGCGACGGCGGAAGCGTCGTCGTACCCGCTCGGTTTCAGCAAGGCCCGCAAGCGCGCGAACTCGGAGTCACGTCGCTGCTGCTCGGGGGAAGGCTGGGGAGCTGCGGATATCTGGCCGTGACCGGTCCGGGAGGTCCCCAGTGGCGTTCGGACGCGCTTCCTTCTTACCGGGGCCGCGAAGCGGTTCGTCGCATCCATCGCCGCGGTGTCGGCCTGTCCCTGGGCGGGGATCGCGTCCGGCGTGCCTGGCGCGGCTTTGGACCGGCTGAGCAGCGCCCGCTCGGTGCCACCTTCGGTTCGCACCACCAGGCTGCCGTTCCACAGCTCGGCCGCTTCGGCGAGATAGGCTTTCTGAAGCGCTTCGAGCTGGGCCGGCTCGAACGCGATCTGCGGGAGGTCCGGAAGGGTCGACAGCTGCGGCATGGACGGTG
>Ga0207694_10004794_pt1 | contig 10497 bp, 4 predicted proteins | sample KBSC34metaG_FD_184353 | JGI IMG/M metagenome (GOLD analysis project Ga0207694, IMG submission 184353) | Corn rhizosphere microbial communities from Kellogg Biological Station, Michigan, USA - KBS C3-4 metaG (SPAdes) (version 2) | ecosystem: Host-associated > Plants > Roots > Rhizosphere > Soil...
CGTACGCGTCCGGGGTGTCGGTGTCACCGCTCTGGACGAACGTGGGCGCATCCAGGGAATTCATCTGCTCATCCCGTCCATCGAACATCTGGAGGTGACCGAGGAACCGGCGGATCCGTTTGCCAAACCCATCCAGCCCATCGGCAGCCTGCTGGGTTTGAGCGGGCCGCGCGAATCGTTCCACCGTGTCCACTTGAAAGGCATCCTGACATTGCAAGAGGGTCGGAAGTTTTTTCTTCAGGATCAGACCGGCAGCGCCATGGGAATTTTGAAGGCTGAAGTCCTGTTGGACCCGCGCTTCGGACGCTCGCGCTGGTTGTTCTGGCAAAGTCCGCAAAACGATGCGTTGCTGAAATCAGACCTGTCCTTTTCACCGGGGGACCAGGTGGAGATTGTGGGTTTCCCGGAGACACGGGGCTACTCGCCGGTGCTCACGGAGGTCACCGTGCGTAAACTGGATGGGCCGCTGCCAGTCAAGGCCGTGGAAGCCACGCCCAATTCCCTCGCCGCCGGCACGCTGGATTCCGCCCTGGTGACGCTCGAAGGCGTCGTGCGCGGTCAGAATTCGCTGGGCATTCACAATGCGCTGGCGTTGGAATGGAATGACCGCACCTTGCAGGCGCTCGTCTCTACCAACGTCGATCTGCCCGTGTTTGTGCCCGGCACCCGGGTGCGCGTCACGGGCATTTGCCAGATTGATCAGATGCCCTACGCAGAACTCGGCCTGCGAGTCGGCGCGGTGCGCATTTTACCCCGGTCGGCTGCGGATTTCATTGTTCTGGCCCGTCCACCTTGGTGGAACATGCGCCGGGCGTTGACGGCAATGGGTGGCATGGCCTTCGTGATTTTGGCCGCCTTCGTCTGGATCAAACAACTGCGACGGCAGGTGGAGGAGCGGACCAACCAATTGACATCGGAAATCCAGTTACGCGAACAGACAGAGCGCCAGCGCAGCTTGGAAAAGGAACGCGCCCGCATCGCCCAGGACCTGCACGACGACCTTGGCGCAAATCTGACCCAGATCGTTTTTCTCAGCCAGCGCGTCGAAGCCGCGCAGCAGGATGCCCAGGAGGTCGATCGCTGGTTCCGTTTGATTCCCGCCACGGCGCGGAAAACCATCCAGTCGCTGGACGAAATCGTGTGGGCCATCAACCCACGCCATGATTCGCTGGAAAGCTTTGCGAATTACCTGAGCCAGTTCGCACAGCAGCACATGAGCCTGGCGCGTGTGCGCTGCGTGCTTGATGTGCCCATGGTGCTGCCCGCCATGGCCCTGACCGCCGAGGTGCGGCACAAGTTGCTGCTCGCCGCGCGCGAGGCGCTGCAAAATGTCGCGACCCATGCAGCCGCCACCGAGGCGCAAGTCACCCTGCAATTGGATGACAACGCGCTCACCATCACCATCACCGACAACGGGCGTGGATTTGACAGCCAGCAGGTTAACGGTGAGGGTAATGGGCTGCCGAACATGCGGCGGCGGCTGGAAGATATCGGCGGACGCACGGAAATCATCAGCCAGCCTGGAAAAGGCACGACGGTGCGCCTGGTGCTCCAACGGGCGCAATTACACGGTCGTGTAATTGGCGCCAACGGTCAAACCGGCTAAAAATTATGAAAATGACCGGTACCAGCACCAAAACCGAGAATGCGGCGGCCCAGCCCGCCCGCGTCGTGCGCGTTTGCGTGGTCGAGGATGACAATGTCGTCCGCGAACAGTTGGTGCATCAGCTTTCCCGTGCGCATGGCTTCACCTGCATCAGCAGCCACCGCTCCGCCGAGGCTGCGCTGGAGGAGATTCCACGGCACCGCCCGGATGTGGTGCTGATGGACATCAATCTTCCCAAGATGAGCGGTGTCGATTGTGTGCGCCACCTGAAAGGGCAGCTTCCCGGCACGCAGTATGTCATGTTGACGGTTTATGAGGATGCCGATTTGATCTTCAAATCATTGCTTGCTGGCGCGGTCGGTTACCTGCTCAAGGGCCGGACCGCCGGGCAGGGCACGCAGGTTTTGGAGGCCATCCGCGATGCCGCCAGCGGCGGTTCGCCGTTGAACAGCCTGATTGCGCGGAAGATCGTCCAGCACTTTCATCACCAGCCGTCCCGCCCCGGTGCGGAACAGCCGCTTTCGGCGCGTGAACGCGAGGTTTTGGAGCTGCTCTCCAAGGGGCTGCCTTACAAGGAGATCGCCGACATGCTTGGCGTGGGCATCGAGACTGTGCGCAAGCATTGTCACAACATCTACGAAAAACTCCAGGTCAGTTCGCGCACGGAAGCCGTGGTAAAATACCTCGGAATATAGCCGTCCAACCCCTTTTTTAATTTTTTCTGCCGGAGAGGTGGAAAATAGCCCTTACACATTCGTGTAATGGCGTTAAATGCGGGCGGATGCGACCTTGTACAGGTGATTCCCATTGTTGTGCCAAAGTCCGTTCTAACGAGGTGCCGCCGTCGTTCCGTCCATGTCGTAAACCTTCGGAATGGCAGTCGTTTCTTCCTGTTCGCTCATTCTTGAATTCAAGGCCATGTCCTACGCGCTCAAATTTGTTTTTTCCGCCGGGCGATGGTTCAGTAACCGTTGTTTGCGCCCGGGTTTACAGCCGATGTTTTTTATTTCTGCGTTCATGCTGCTGTTTTCGGAACGTCAGGCGTCCGCCTATCTCGCGAGTGACGTGCCGACGATCATTAACGGTTACTCAAACACTTTTTATTTTACCAGCGGTACCAATGGTTATTTCCGTGATAAGCAGGGCAGCGGCAATGCCACTTATTTTTGGCAGATCGCCAACGAGATTGAATCTGTGATTGATGCCTACGAATGGACAACAAATTCAGCCTATCTCGGGATGATTACGAATTTGTTGAATGGTTTCATCAAGGTAAACGGGGCCAACTGGTCTTACAACGGCTATAACGATGATGATTTGTGGGCGGTGATGGCGTTTGCGCGTGGCGGTGCAATTACGGGTAAAACAAATTACTGCGCCATTGCCAAATCCAATTTTGACATGGTTTATGCCCGTGGCTGGGACACCAATCTTGGGGGCGGTTTGTACTGGCTGTACCCGAAGAATTCTTCAAAAAACGCCTGCGTCAATGGCCCGGGCGCGATTGCGGCGTCGCTATTGTTCCAGGTCTACGGCGACACCAATTATTGGATCAAGGCCACCAATATCTATTATTGGGAACGAGCGGTGCTCTATAACTCCGCCACCGGCCGTATTTACGACAACATCAATACGAACGGCAACGTGGACCAGACGCCCACCACCTACAACCAGGGCACCTTCCTTGGCGCGGCGGATTTTCTCGGCCAGACCAACGATGCTTTGCTGGCGGCGACCTACACCATGAACAGCATGAGCAGCGCCGGCTACATGCCGCGTTATGGCATCGGCGGTAACAATTCCATCTTTAATTCGATTTTTATCCGTTGGCTCGGAAAATTCATGAAGAACCGGAACAGTACGGCGCCATACCAGATCTGGTTGCAGGGCCAGGCCAACGCAACGTGGAATGGCCGGCGTATGAACGATAATCTCTCATGGTGCCAATGGCCGCAACTGACGCCGGTTGGAACGAACTTCTATTCCTACGATTGCATCTCGTCGTTTGAGGCGATGATCGCCATACCGCCGACGCAAACGACCAACCCTACGGTGGTGACGCTGACTGCAACGGATGCTTCCGGCGCGAGCAGCTTTGAGAGCGGCTTGAATTGGTCGGATGGCACCACGCCTTCGTCGGCGCACGATTATATTGTTTCAGGTTTCACGCTGCGTTCGCCGGCCGATTCGGGGAATCATTTTTTCGCCGGCAACTCGTTGACGCTATCGAATGGCGCGGTGCTTGCGTGCAAAAACACCGGCGGCGGCAAGGGAGTTGTCGTGGGAACCGAACTGTTCCTTGATAACGGCGAGGTTGCTGACTGGGCGGCCAACAGCACGGAGTTTTCCGGCAAGGTCACGCTGCGAAGTGGTGGCGGGCGTTTGGATCCACAGGGAAACACATTCACAATTTCCGCAATTATTGGTGGTCAGGGCATGTTGCGCATCAAAGGCGCATCTGGCCAGACAGGTGGCATGATTATTTTCTCCGGAAATAACTCCTACACCGGTGGCACAGTAATTGATGCGCCGCAGACACTGCAGCTCTCTGGCTCAGGCGATCTCGGTGGTATGGGTGGATCGCTGATGTTCAGCAACACCGCGAGCCTCGGTTACGGCACGTTGAATTTGAACGGATCCGATTTGAGCGTCGGCAACCTGAATGGCGGTGGTGGCAAGATTGTCAACAATGCCGCGATGGCGACCAGCACGTTCACCATCGGTACGAGCAACGCCTCGGGCGGAACGTTTTACGGCATCATATCCGACAACACTTCCGTGACCGGCCTGGTGGAAGTGGTGAAGGTCGGCACCGGCACTCTCAAACTCTGCGCGACGAATATCTGTTCGGCAGGCGTGACGATTTCCGGTGGTGTCCTGCAGTTCGGCGACGGTGTTCGCAACGGTGCAACGGCGGGCAGTATCACGAACAATGCCGCGCTGGTCTTCGCCAATCCAACTACACTGGTATGCACAAACTTCATTGCCGGCAGCGGCAGTCTGACAAAAATTTCCGCCGGCAAACTTACGCTCTCGAATGCCTTGCTCCACAGCGGAGCGACCATGGTCGGCGCCGGGACTTTGGCGGTGGTGGATGCGATGGCGTTGGTAAACAGTTCGAGCCTGGCCATTTCCAATGCGGCGACATTGGATGTTTCCGGCAGGAGCGACAAAACATTCACGCTGGCCAACGGAAGGACCCTGCAAGGCAGCGGAAACATTCTTGGGAACCTAAGCTTGCTGTCCGGTTCCAAGCTTAATCCCGGCGATGCCATCGGCACGCTGACCGTGCAAAGCAACATCAACCTGGCCGGAACACTGGTCATGGAACTTAACCGGACTGACACCCAGCCAAATGACAAACTGGCCTCAACGGGTGGAACAATTTCCGGTGGCGGCACGTTGACAATCACCAATCTCGGCCCGGCGTTACAAGGTGGCGATGCGTTCCAGTTATTCAATCAGCCGGTGAGCGGGTTTGCCTCGCTCACGCTGCCTGCTTTGCCTGCGGGAAAAGTCTGGCAAAACAATCTCCCGCTCAATGGCAGTGTTCGTGTGGTGGCGACCAACCCGGCGAACCTGGCCATCGGGGTTTCCGCAAATCAAATTGCGATTTCCTGGCCGTCAGATCACACCGGCTGGCGGTTGCAGATACAGACGAATGATGCGCTGACAGGATTGAATACGAACTGGGTTGATGTGCCAGGCATGGCGGTGACCAACCAGGCGTTATTGCCGATATCCGCCGCCAATGCCAGTGTGTTTTTCCGGCTGACCTACCCATGATGCCGATGGATCCACATGCCAGGTCCGCCGCACTTTCCCGGCGCGCGTTTTTGTGCACCGCTTCCATGGCGATGACGGCCTTGTTGGCGGGACGCGGGTTTGCGGCCGACATGGCTTCAGGCATTGCAGGAAGGCACAAGCATGCAACGTGTCGGCCTGAGAAAATTGCGTCTGCGGCTGCTGGCTGCCGGACAAGTTTTATGACGGCTTCTTTAAATGTTTTACCGGTGAAGGTTTCGTCCGCATGAAAATCAGCGTACACATCATCAATGTCTTATTGCTCCTGCTGGGTGCCGGTGGATTGCATGCGGAAGACGGCAGCCGGCTATGGTTGCGCTACAACCCGATCCAGGACCAGCAACTTCTGGCGCGATACGGGGCGCAGGTCAGCGAGATTGTGATTTCCGAGGAATCCTCAACGCGGACGGCGATCCGTGAAGAGTTACACCGCGGATTATCCGGCCTGCTTGGATACGCTGTGCCGGTTGTCACCAACGCGACGCGTCCGGGTGCGGTGATTGTGATGATCTCCACCAACTCTCCGTGGGCGACAGGTCTCGATTCGTTGGATGAGCAAGGCTATCTGATAAGGTCGGCAACGAATCATGGCGATGCGGTGACAGTCATCGTGGCGCGTGGCGAAACCGGTGCACTTTACGGTGCCTTCCATTTTCTGCGGTTGCTCCAGACCGGCCAGGATATTTCCAATCTGAACATCCGGGAACAGCCGCGATTACAGCGCCGGATGCTGGATCATTGGGATAATCTCAATGGCAGCGTGGAACGCGGCTATGCCGGCAGGTCGATATGGAGATGGGACGAACTGCCAGAAAAAGTTGATCCCCGTTACCAGGATTATGCGCGGGCGAATGCCTCCATCGGCCTGAACGGCGCGGTGTTGAACAATGTCAACGCGAAGCCGGAACAGCTTACGATGGCGAACCTGAAGAAGGCGGCGGTGATCGCGGATGTGCTGCGACCATATGGCATCCACGTTTATCTCACGGCCAATTTTGCTTCGCCCAAGGTCATCGGCGGATTGAAGACGGCGAATCCAACCAGCCCGGAAGTCCAGCGTTGGTGGCGGCAGAAGGCGGATGAGATCTATGCACTCATCCCGGACTTCGGCGGATTTCTGGTGAAGGCCAATTCCGAAGGCCAGCCCGGCCCGCAGGATTACAAACTAACCCACGCGGATGGCGCCAACTTGCTGGCGGCGGCGCTCGCACCGCATGGCGGTGTCGTGATGTGGCGAGCGTTTGTCTACAACAGCCCGAAAGTGGACAAGGATCGCGCCAAGCGGGCCTATCTGGAATTCAAGCCGCTCGATGGCAGGTTCGCCACGAATGTCCTGGTGCAGGTGAAAACCGGGCCGATCGATTTCCAGCCGCGTGAACCGTTTCATCCGCTGTTCGGCGCACTGAAGAAAACTTCGGTGATGGCCGAGTGTGAAATTACGCAGGAGAACATGGGGCATGCGACCGACATCGTTTTTCTCGCGCCGATGTGGAAGGAGTTTTTTGAATCGGACACGTTTACGGGTGGCAAGGGCACGACGGTGGCGGATACCCTGGAAGCTTCGCGGCAGACGGCGATCGCGGGCGTGGCGAATACGGGCAGCGATACAAACTGGTGTGGCCATGATTTTGCGCAGGCGAACTGGTATGCGTTCGGGCGGCTGGCGTGGGACAGCCGGATTTCAGCGGACCAGATCGCCGACGAATGGACGCGCATGACCTGGGGCGAGGATGCGAAAGTTGTCGCCACCGTGGAAGCGATGCTGCGTGGCTCATGGGAGGCGTGCGTGAGCTATGAGATGCCGCTTGGGTTGCATCACATCATGGAGGGCGGCGGGCATTATGATCCGAAGCCGGGAACGGTCAGCCGGAGCACGCCGGAATATTCCGGCTGGTACTATCACAAGGCGGACGCCAAAGGCATCGGATTCGACCGGACGACGAATGGCTCGGATGCGGCCGGACAATACGCACCGGAAGTGGCCGCGAATTTTTCCGACCTCTCCACCTGTCCGCCGGAATTTCTGTTGTGGTTCCATCATGTGAACTGGGATTACCGGTTACAGAACGGGCGCACGGTCTGGGATGAGCTTTGTTTCCGCTACAACGACGGGGTGGAATATGTGAAGGACATGCAAGCGCAGTGGGAGACGCTGCGGGGCAAGGTGGATGCCGGACGGTTCGACGCCGTGCGGAAACGGCTCGAGGAGCAGCGCCTGCACGCGACCAAATGGCGCGATGTCTGCATCAGTTACTTCCAATCCAAAAGCCAGAAGCCTTTGCCGGCCTATCTCGCCAAGGTTGCGGATAAAAAATGAAGTCCAAGGCCGTCAACATCTGGAGCCAGTTGTTTGTGCTGGCTGGACTCATGCTGGCCGGCACCAAGGTTGCCGGGGCGGTGACCATCTTGGGACCGGATGGGGCGGTGGCGGCGACGGTTCAGGCCACATCGGGGAATTTGAATTACTCTGTGATGTTTCACGGGGTGACGGTGATCGAAACTTCGGCGCTGGGGGTTACGGTCAACGGCACAAACATCGGGTCTGGTGTGACCATCGGCAGCACCGGCGCTTACGCAACCAATGAAATGTTTCCATCGCGGCACGGCATCCATACGTTGGGCGCGAACAGCTACCAGGCGCAACTGATCAACTTGAGCCACGCGTCGTCGGGCCTGACGTGCTTGCTTGATGTTCGCGTGTACAGCAACGGCGTGGCGTTCCGGTATGAATTCGCGGGCGCGGCAACGAAGAACATCACAGCCGAAGCCAGCAGTTTTGTGATCCCGGATACCAGTACCGTCTGGTCGCAGAATAATACTTCAGTATATGAGGCCATTTATACCGGTACGAACATCAGTTTGATGGCGAACAATACCGTGCTCGGTCCACCGGCCACGATCCAGCTTCCCGGCACGAATGGTTTTCTGGCACTGACGGAATCCACCCTGGGCGTGTTCGGGAACCCATATCTGACCAAGGTGTCTGACGCGAGCGGGCGGAAACTGCAGGTCACTTATCCGGCCAACCAGGGCGGCGGCACAGGCGCCTCGGTCAGCGGGGCGGTGAACACGCCGTGGAACGTCATCTTGATCGGTGCCGACCTGAATTCGCTGGTGAACAATGACATTGTGGAAAGCCTTGCGCCGCCGCCGGACGCCACGCTGTTTCCTGAAGGAACGGCGACCTCGTGGGCGACCACGGGACGTTCGGTCTGGGATTGGCTACGCCCACAACCCGGCGGCATCACGTACACCAATGCGATGACGAATTCGCTCTGGGCCGCACGGCTGGGTTTTGAATACAACACGGTGGATAGCGGCTGGTCGTCATGGAACGGTGGCAATCCGTGGGCCCAAGTGCAGCAGGTCGTTGATTTCTCCCACGCCCTTGGCGTGAAAGTACTGTTGTGGAAAACCTCGTCGGAACTGAACACGGTTTCGCAACGGACCAATTTTTTCAACCTGCTGCAGGCGTATGGCGTGGACGGTTTCAAGGCGGACTTTTTTGACTTCAGTTCCGTCAACGCCTCGGCGAAGGAACGGGTAAAGTTGCAGGAGGATATCTTGCGCGACGCGGCGGCATATCATCTAGTGGCGAATTTTCATGGTTCCACCAAACCCACCGGGCAGTTCCGCACGTGGCCGAACCTGATCGAGATGGAGGCGGTGTTCGGCAAGGAGCAGTTCCTGAGTTCTGTGGCGACGATGCCCGTACCATTCACGCGCTTTTTGGCGGGGCCGGCGGATTTCACGCCGCTGATACTGTCAGGCGGCCAGCCCGCATATGAAATCGCCAATGTGGTTAACATGCCCGGATCGATCATCACCTATGCGGAACGGTCGGACACCATCGCTGGCAGCGCGTATGCCTCGCTTATCCGGTCGATACCGAGCATGTGGGATGAGACCATCGTTTTGCCGCAGAGCCAGCTGGGAACGACAGTGGCGACGGCGCGGCGCAAGGGGCAGGATTGGTTCATCGGCATCATGAACACCGTGGTGACACAAAGTTGGACGCTACCGCTGACCTTTCTGAGTTCCAATACTACATATCAGGCGCATCTCATCCGGGAGACGAGCAGTAATCTGGAGCGCACCACCGTGACGCGCGACAGCACATTGGCGGTGACGATCACCAACACCGGCGGCTCCGGGTTTGTGGCGCGGTTATTTCAGGCGCCGGCGTTCACGGTCAGCCCGAGCCAACTGCTGACCGGCACGGTCATCGGCACCAGCGGTTCATTTGCGAATTCAGGGAACACGCGGGACAAGGTTTTTGACGGCAACCTGACGACCTTCTTCGATGCGCCGACGACAAGCGGGGCATGGGTTGGATTGGACTTGGGCGCGGGCAATCAAAAAGCCGTTACCATGGTACGGTATTGTCCCCGAAATAACTGGTCCACGCGCATGTTCACCGGGCTGTTTCAGGGCGCGAGCGTGGCGGATTTCAGTGATGCTGTGCCACTATACGTAGTGGGTTACACGCCGCCGGAAGGAATGTACACAACCTGTGCGCTGTCAAACCGTACAGTTTTCCGCTATTTGCGCTATGTCTCGCCGCCCAACGGCAGTTGCAATGTTTCTGAGATCCAATTTTACGGGGTGTCGACCAATCGCCCAAGCGTATCTACGCGGCTTACGCCCGCAAACACCATGGATGTGACGTGGCCGGTGACACACACCGGCTGGCGGTTGCAGGCCGGGCCGCTTGAGGCGGCGATCAGCAATGGGTGGTCGGAAGTTTCCGGTTCGGCCACCAACAATGAAATGCAAATACCCGTGAACCCGGATGCCGCCGGGGCGTTGTTCCGCCTCGTGTATCCATGAAAGGCCAAGCTCTATCAATGTATCACCGGTTCTGTCTCATAATGAAATTAATCATGAAAGAAGTCCGGCTCCTTGTGGATGGTTGGAACATCGAACCGAAAGCATTTCTTGCCAGCGACCCCGGCGTGGCAAAGAATCAAAATTAACACTGGGCCGGGCAATGATTGGAACCGCCATTTCATGAGGTCACTTTTTTACAACTGGTTGGGCAAGATTACGCTGCTTGCAGCAGTGCTGGTCGCTGGTGGCATTGTGCC
>Ga0207694_10004798_pt1 | contig 10494 bp, 8 predicted proteins | sample KBSC34metaG_FD_184353 | JGI IMG/M metagenome (GOLD analysis project Ga0207694, IMG submission 184353) | Corn rhizosphere microbial communities from Kellogg Biological Station, Michigan, USA - KBS C3-4 metaG (SPAdes) (version 2) | ecosystem: Host-associated > Plants > Roots > Rhizosphere > Soil...
TTGAACATTATCGATTCGTTTTGGGCAGCTTTCTCCTGCTGCTCTTGCTGCTTTTATCGAACAAGGCGGCGGCGAAATCGGGCGACCTCATCATGGGCAAGGAAGAACAAACATTTCCGGTGTTGCAAACCAAGACAGGCGCGTACACGAATGTGACAGTCACGAAAAAGACAAAGGAATGGATTTTCATCATTCATTCCGCCGGGGTTTGCAATTTGAAGGCCAGTGATTTGCCAACCGACGCCCGGATTGCGCTGGGTTACGAGGCGCCGCCGAAAAGTCCGGAAGGCGGTGTTACAACCGCCGAAACCAGCGCTGCCGAATCCACCACCGCATCCAAACTTCCACATATCGATTTGGCGGGAATGAAGCAATTCGCCGCCGATTGGCGTCAGCATCGCAAGGAGAAGGAAGGCGAAATCAAAGCATTTGTCGCCGCGAACGCGACGATTGTGTGTGTCATTCTCGGCGGCGCGCTGCTCCTGCACATTTTGGTGTCTTCACTGTTCTGGATGATCTGTCGAAAAACACACAATTCACCCGGGCCATTGGTGTGGGTGCCTATACTGCAATTGATTCCACTTCTGCGGGCCGCAAATATGCCGCGAGTGTGGTTTTTCGCGTTCTTTGTGCCGATTATCAATATCATTCCTTCTGTGGTGTTTTGCTTCAAAATCGTGAAAAGCCGTGGCAAAAGTTCTTGGGTTTCGATCTTGCTCCTTTTGCCCATCACCAGTTGGATCGCCATGCTGTATCTCGCCTTTTCCAGCAGCGCGCCGGTGGAAATGTCGCACAACGAGGTCCTGTCCCTCGAAACGGCATAATTCATTTCTTCAGCTTCTTCGCAGGGGCGTGACGCCCACGCCACTATGAAGTTGAAAACTCCCCTGCCCTGCGCCACTCTGGTGGCATGACGAAATCAGTTTTTACGGGACCGGTTTATGTGGTGCGCGATAACATTGATACAGACCAGATTATTCCCGCGCAGTACCTGAATCTCGTGCCGACAATTGCCGAGGAATATGAAAAACTCGGCGCTTATGCCCTGTGCGGCCTGCCGGAATCGCTTTATCCGAATCGTTACGTGAAGGATGGCAAAGTCGACAGCGAATACCCAATCGTGGTAGCGGGAAAAAACTTCGGCTGCGGCAGTTCGCGTGAGCACGCACCCATCGCGATGGGTTCCGCGGATTGCGAAATTGTCCTCGCGGAAAGCTTTGCGCGCATTTTCTTCCGCAATTGCGTGGCCACCGGCGAATTGTACCCCTGCGAGATCACCGAGCGCCTCTGCGATGTGCTGAAGACCGGCGACATCGTCACGGTGGATCTCGATGCCTGCACCGTCACGGAAAAGGCCACGGGCAAAGTCCATTCCTTCAAACCGCTGGGCGACGTCCGGCCGGTGGTGGATGCGGGTGGCATTTTCAATTTTGCGCGGCAGACCGGCATGATTGCGAAATAACGCTCCAGTGAACCTCCTCCCCACTCCCCGCTCGCTCAAACGGCGTCCGGGGAGTTTTCTTTTGCCGAAGCACGGCGAGGTCACCGTTAAACTTATTGAAAGTGATGCGGCGCCGAATCACGCCAGCGGCTATAAACTGCAAATCGCCCGGCACGGTATTGAAATTACTTATCGCGATACCGGCGGACTCTGGGCGGCAAAGGCGACTCTTCGGCAATTGCGGCGTGAATACGGCCGCAAGTTGCCGTGTTTGGTAATTCGTGACTGGCCGGATTTCATTCGGCGCGGCGTGATGCTTGATGTCTCCCGCGGCCGCGTCCCTAAAGTCGAAACGCTGCTCGACCTCGCAGAAAAGTTGGCAGATTTCAAAATCAACGAGCTACAGCTTTATACCGAACACACGTTTGCGTATCGGAACTACAAATCCGTCTGGCAGAGTTGGGGCGCCTTGACGGCTCAGGACATTCGGCGGCTGGATACGCGTTGCCGGGAGTTGGGAATCGACCTCGTTCCCAATCAGAACTCTTTCGGTCATCTGCGGTACTTTTTGGAGCATCCACGCGTGCGTCCGCTGGCGGAAGTGGCGGAACCCTATGAGGACGCAAGCGGTGAATTTGTGCGTCGTCCCTCCACCCTCGCGCCGAACCATCCCGGCACCCTTCCCTTTTTGCGTGGGCTTTACGGTGAGTTACTGCCGAATTTCTCAAGCCACTTTTTTAACGTAGGCTGCGATGAGACGTGGGATCTTGGCCGCGGGCAAAGCAAAAAAATCTGCAAGACGAAGGGGAAAGGCACAGTTTATCTGGATTTCCTCAAGCGCGTGCAGCGCGAGGTTGCGAAGCACGGCAAGCGCGCGATGTTTTGGGGCGATATTATTCTAAAATACCCGAAGCTCATCGGGAAATTGCCGAAGGATGTGGTCGCTCTGAATTGGGGCTATGAAGCGAATCACCCTTTCGACCAGGAAACTGCGCTCTTCAAGAAATCTGGCATTCCCTTTTACGTCTGCCCGGGAACCTCGACGTGGATGACCATGGTCGGCAAGCAGGACAACGCGCTGAAAAATTTGCGGCGGGCGGCGTCAGCGGGGCGAAAGAACGGCGCTATTGGATATTTAATTACGGATTGGGGCGATGGCGGGCATCCACAGCCATTGCCGGTAAGTTGGCTGCCACTCGCGACAGGAGCAGCGATAGCGTGGAACGGAAGGTCAATCAACGAAGCCTCGTTTTTTTCCGCCCTGAGCCGGGATGTTTTCCGCGATCCAAGCGGAAAAGTGGTGGAAGCGGCCTGGGCGTTAGGAATGGCTCACCAAAAATTACATTTCAACGAAGCGAACGCCACACCGCTAGGCGCGGTGATCGCCGCCCCTCCACCGCAAGAGCGTGAGCTATTTTGCCGGAATGGTCTAAAATATTTCACGCGCATTAAAGCGCGGCACATTCAGTCGGCTGCGCGGGAGTTGCGGCGGAATATCACCGCTTTGAAAAAGGCCTCGCGCGATCCGCGAATTTCACCAGGAGGAAAGGTGCTGATTCGCGAACTTGAATTGGCTGCTCGCATGGCGGATCAATCGTGTCAATTTATGCTGTGGCAACAGGCAGTCGCGGGCGGTGAAAAATCGCGGGCGCGCAGTTTGGCCACTACCAATCTCGCTGCTTTGGCAAGTGTCGAAAAGGAGTTCGCCACCCTCTGGCCCCGGCGAAACAAGGGTAACACCAAACACTGCTCGATATTTTTGCAGTGGCGAATGGCGGATTACCGCAAATTCCTACGCGGGACGAGGACCTAATGCAAACTGTGGTGGCTCACCAGCCATATAACCACGCCGACCGCCGCTGAGGCTGCGCCACCGGCGGCCAGAGCCCAGAGTAGCATGCGGGATTCGCGCTGCCGCCAATTTGCGTAGCTTTTGTAGGTACGGGATCTCTGTTTCATAATGCGTCAACTTCATTGACCGCCCGCACTTTTCCACCCAGCAGAAGTGCAAAAACCTTGGCAGACTTCCAACAGTTCGCAAGCAATAAATTATTATAAACATTAGGCGCATTTATATAATGTTTAATTGCCAACCGCCGTCCGGTTCTTTTACTCTGATACCATGCAATCACATGAACTCCTGCGCGAGGTGTTCCAGAAATGCAGCGCGAAGCAGGTGGCAGCGGAGCTGAATTTATCCCTCTCGACGATTTACAAATGGTCCGAGCCTGATGATGGCACCGGCAGCGGTACCGCCAACCCGCTTGATCGCATCGAAGCGCTCCTGCGTTGCACCTCGGACAAGCGATTGGTTCAATGGATCTGCCAACGGTCAGGAGGATTTTTCATCCTGAATCCCGCTACGAATCGCCCACATCCCTCATTTTTGATTCCCGCCACGAACGAAATTGTTCAGGAATTCGCGGATTTATTGGCGGTCATCGCCACGGCGGCGGCGGACAACCATATCACGGGCAAGGAAGCATCCACCATTCGGGAGCGCTGGGAGGAATTGAAGTGCGTCACCGAAAGTTTTGTGGCCTGCTGCGAGCGCGGAAATTTTTCGGTGATGAAAGCAAAAGAAAAAAGCGATCATCCCCCGGAGGTCAGACCCACCGCATAGTGCTAGAAACACCCCTTGATTCACACCTGCGAGCTGCGAGAAACGTCCCGCGGCAAAAGTCCCCCTTTGCATTCTGGCAATTTCGGGCGAATTTCACCGGAAGTATGATGGGAAGAGTATTTCCGGAAGTAAGACAAGCAGCATCGGTTTTTGCGTGGATTTGGGTAATCACAATGTTCGCGGCTCTCTCGACGCGAGCTGCGGATGTCACCTTTGCGGATTACAATGACCAGGGATTTTTCAATAACTTCTCCGGTGACAGCGGTGTCTTCGCGAATCTTGATTCGACGCTGACGGTGTCCTTCGATAACCGCGTTTTCCATGGAACCAATGGCGCGTCGCTGCGCTTGGACTATTCCGTGCCCACCGGTTTCTGCGGCTTATGGAACTCCGCGTTGGGAAAGATGAGCTACACCAACCACGTAGTGAACTTCACCAACCTCTACGGAGCATTGCGGAACAGCGCAGGGAATCCCTCGCAGGTGGAAAATGTGCGCGTGACCAATTTCACCTTCTGGGCTTGCGGCAACGGCGAGGGTAATTTCAACCATGAGGTAAAGGTGGAATTCAAAGGCGCCGACGGCGCGCAATTGGCCAGCTCTTTGTTTTCTGTCCCGAACCAGACCAATTGGACGCGTTTCGATCTGCCCATTAATACCAGTTCCAACAACTGGTCGCGCGTGAAAGAAATCGTGTTCATCATCGAGAACTGGCGCAACGACAAACGGAAGAGTCATTTCTTCATCGATGACCTGACGTTCAGCACGGATGAACCAGTGCTCGATACGGCGAATTTGAGCGATGACCAAATGCTCGATCTCGTTTCCCAGCGCTCTTTCTATTACTTCCTGACTTTCACGGACAGCCTCGGCTTCGCGCTGGATCGCTCGACATTCTCCGACATCGTAAGCGTCGGAACGATTGGCTTTCAACTCTCGGCCTATTGCGTCGGCCACGAGCGTGGATGGGCGGACCGGGACGAATTGGAAAATCGTGTAGTGACCATCCTGCGGAACTTGAAAAAGCTGCCGACGGGCCCGGAGGCGGACATTTCCAAGGCTGGCTATCGTGGGTTTTATTATCACTTTCTCGCCGCGAACGCCGGCACGCGCAAGGATCCGCGCGTCGAACTCTCTTTGTATGACACGGCGCTTCTCATGTATGGCGTGTTGACCTGCCAGGAATATTTTCCGGGCAACCAGGAAATTCAGACGCTCTGTCGTGAACTTTCCGAGCGCGTGGAATGGGACTGGTTTGTGGACCACGCCCTGGGACCGCATGCGAACCAATATTTTCTCTCCTGGATGCCGGGCCCGACCAGAAATGGCACGTTTTACAATCACGTGGACGGGCAAACCGATGAAGCGTTCTTGGTCGACTTGCTCGCGCTCGGGTCGCACTCGCACCCGGTTTCATTTGCGACTTACCTTGCGCGCAGCCGGGTCTTCGCGTCGTATCCGCACCAGGATCCGGAAAAAATCATGGTCACATGGAAGGGCTCACTTTTTAATTATTTCTTTGCGAGTTGCTGGCTGGATTTTCACACGCGCGGTCAGGATAAGCATCCGACTCTCCCCTGCAACCTTTGGGAAAATGACCGGCTGGCGATTTTGGCAAACCGGCAATTTTGCATCGACCATTCAACCAACCGCATCGGAACCGTCAGCGGACGTTACGCCACCTATGGGGAAGACGCGTGGGGTTTGACGGCGTGCGACAACCTCGTGGCGCCTGCCTCGCATTATATCAGCGAATATTTTGCCTTTGGCGCTCTGCCTTCCGAGGAAAATGCGCGCATGGGCACCAAGGCGCTCCAGGTGGGCACAGTTCCAATATACGGCGCGGCCAGTTCGATTAATTTTGTGCCGAAAGAATCCATCGCGGCCTTGCGGCACGACTTCCAGATTCCCGCCTTGTGGAGCCCGTTGTTTGGCTTCGGGGACGCCTTCAGCCTCGATCCGCATTACATTGGCACCGTGTGGGACGCGAACGGAAATCCACAGGTTTTTTACGCCGATTACCTGAACGGCCCATGGATCAATCACACTATCATGGGTATCAACGTCGGGCCGATGCTGCTGGCAATCGATAATTATCGTGGTGGGCTGATTTGGAAATTGATTGCCAAGAACCAGCAACTAAACGCCGGATTGGATGCCATTTTCGGCAGCGGTTCTCCCACCTCTGTAGCAGAGAAGACCAAATAACAAAGCGTGCATTAAGCGGCGCGCCAGCGTCCCGGACTGCGGCAACCCTCTAACGCCCTATGCCTCTTCCGCCAAAATGCTATTCACCTTGCTGATGACCTCGTCAATTTGCTGGGGATTCACCAGGCCAACAACGATGGCATTGATCTCCGGCTTGGACATGGCGAAACGCAGGGACTTCTCACGCTCGGCCGGGTCTTTAAAATCGCCATTGCCGAAAATTTTCATGCCAATCACACCGTGCCCTTTGGCGTGCATGGATTTGATTTGCTCCATCACCGGATCCACATCCACAGCGAGGTTGCGATTCCAAACTTCCTTCGGAGTCGGCGTATCCATGTAGCGCCCCATCGGGTTAATCCGTACCAGATGAGTTTCTGTCCAGTCCGACTTCACCGCGCTCGTTAACGCCCCGAGCGTATGGCACGAAACACCCTTGGCGCGAAGCCACTTCTTTTCCTTGGCTTCGTTGAAACCGTCCATGATGCGTTTGTAGCTGTCAGTCCAGTTGCTGTCGGTCATGCAATGGATCAACACGCTGTCGATGTAATCCGTGTCAAAAGTCTTGCGATGTTTATCAATCGCCGCGAGCACATCCTCCGGTTGACCGGGAACTTTTGTTTGGATGAACAGCTTCTCTCGTGGCAAGCCCTTGATGGCGTCGCCAATCCAAGGGAAGGTCGCGTAGCGTTCGGCGGTATCAATGTAAGTGATGCCCGAATCGAAACCGTGATGAATCATCTTAATGAACGCCTCTTTGCCCTGGGAACTCTGGTCGTGACCATTGTTACTGCCGGTCCCGATGCCGATCCGGCTCAGTTTAATTCCGGTATTGCCCAAGGTGACCTGGTCGGTGGCGGTGCGCTTGGTTGCGGCGGCGAAAGCTTGCGGCAATAGTGCTGCGCCGGCGACGGCGACCGCGGAGGTTTGGAGGAATTGGCGACGATTGAGTTTGAGACGGTTCATGGAATCATCCTTTCGACACGCGGTTTTCAAATCATTTAAATGTCTGACGCCCGGGAACGACTAATGGTTACTATGCGCCTGTTTAAAGAATAGGCAATGCGAATTTTCGGGGCCCTCAACTTCAAACTCATTAACGGCCAGCACGCGCGCGCCGAGGAGCGTGATTCAAACTGGCGGCCAACGACCGACGCACGAGTTCCTTCTCGTCTTCCGGAAGGGAGAAAGTTGGAGTGATGGGTTCGCCTCACACTCAGCGGCGTTTTTTTCTCCTCTATCGAAGCAAAAACTTGCGTCCGCCCACACCACCTCGAATCATGCCTCACACCGAGTGGCAAATTGACATGGTGGCGGCAGCCCTTATCCTCACCCGGTGCGTATCGTCAATGTGCCGCTCGCCGCTCGCAGTTACGAAATCAAGATTGGCCCGGGATTGCTCCGCGACTTGGGCCGGCATTGCGCCGATTTGAAACTCGGCCGCCGCTGCGCGATTATCTCCGACAAAAATGTCGCGCCGCGATTTGCCAAGGCTGTTCAAGCCAGTTTAAAAAAGGCCGGGTTCGAGTCGGTCCTCATCACCGTTCCTGTCGGCGAAACCGCCAAACGCATCAAAGTTGTGGAACAATGCTACGACGCGCTGGCGAAACATCGGCTGGAGCGAAAATCCTTCATTGTCGCGCTCGGCGGCGGTGTGGTTGGCGATTTGGCCGGGTTCGTGGCCGCCACATATTTACGCGGCATCGCTTTCGTGCAGGTGCCCACCACGCTTTTGGCGCAGGTGGATAGTTCCGTCGGTGGCAAAGTCGGCGTTAATCTCAAGTCCGGCAAAAATCTGGTCGGCGCGTTCCATCAACCACGTTTGGTCCTCTGTGATATCGACACGCTGCGCACGTTGCCGACCCGGGAACTTCGCGCCGGACTTGCCGAGGTCATCAAATACGGGATCATTTACGACGCAGCACTGTTCGAACGATTGGAACGCGATTTGGCGAAGTTGCTGAAGCGCGACCCGCGAACGCTCACTGAAGTCATCGCGCGCTGCTGCGAAATCAAGGCCGACGTGGTTGGTCAGGATGAAACCGAAACTGGCCTGCGGGCGATTTTGAATTTCGGGCATACGATCGGTCACGCCATCGAAAACATTTCCGGCTACGGAAAATATCTGCACGGCGAAGCAATCTCGCTTGGGCAAATCGCAGCGGCGCAAATTTCAACGGCAATAACGGGGCTGACTCCCGATGAAACGAAGCGCATAGAGATTATTTTCAAAAACACCGGCTTGCCGACACGGACTAAATTGAATGCAAGTCAGCGAAAGAAGCTCTTTGCGGCGATGCGTCTGGATAAGAAGGTCAGCGGCGGCGAGATTAAATTTGTGCTCGCAAAGCGCATCGGTGAAACCGTTTGGGGGCAGAAAGTGCCCGAACAACTGGTCAACGAAGCGTTGGATTTTGTTTCTCCATGAGTTCCGTCAGCGAAACCATTGTTCGGGAATATTTCGAGTTGCACGAGTTTCTCGTGCGCCAACATCGCAAATATATCGCGCAAACCAAACGCGAGGAGGATGACATTGATTTCTTTGTGCTCAATATGCATCCGCAAATGCGCGAAGGAGATTTGCCGTTTGTTCTCAGTTCAAGCGACCTGCAAAACATCGAGCGTGCAATCGTCGCGGTAAAAGGTTGGCACACGGAAACGTTCAGTTCAGCCCGCATCACCAGCACGCCGGAATTATTCCGATTTGTCGGAACGAAAGTATTTCAACAAGCGGCGCGGGTGTTTGGAGAGAACGCGTCCACGCTGAAGATATTGGTAATCCCCGCCCTGCCCCAGGGCGAGCAAGCCCGCGCGGAGAGCATCGCCCTGCTCCGCTCCAAGGGAATCGACGCCGTCATCCCTTTTCGCACGGCCTTGGCGGATTTGATCGGCAAGATCGAAGTGAATCGGAATTATCAAAAGTCGGATTTGTTGCAAATGATTCGCATTTTGAAGAATTATGATTTCTTCAAGGAGCCGCAATTGGAATTGTTCAAGCCGAAGCGGAAGCGCAAAAGTTCCTGATTTTCAAAATAATTTCCTGTGTTATTTTGTCGCCGATGATTCTGGTCATAGATAATTACGATTCGTTTACGTACAATCTCGTGCAATACTTGGGCGAGTTGAACGTGGAGATGCAAGTGCATCGCAACGACCAGATATCCATCGATAAGATTCGCGATCTGAATCCCAAGCGCATCATGGTATCACCCGGTCCCTGCTCGCCGCGCGAATCTGGATTGTCGAATGAGATCATCCGCGAGTTTGGCCCGAAACTGCCATTGTTCGGCGTTTGTCTGGGGCATCAATGCATCGGCCACACGTTCGGCGGGAATGTGATCGTCAATTACCGTATGATGCACGGAAAGACGTCGCCGATTAAGCATAACGGGAAGGATCTATTCGAAGGCATGCCGAATCCGTTCGCAGCCACGCGTTATCATTCGCTGGTGATCGAGCGCAAATCGATTCCCGATTGCCTGGAGGTGACGGCCGAAACGGAAGAAGGCGAAATCATGGGTGTGAAGCACAAGGAATTTCCCATCTGGGGCGTGCAGTTTCATCCGGAGAGCATTCTTACCGAGAGCGGTCGGCAGATTTTGAAAAATTTTCTCAAGTTGAAGGCGTGAATCCGGCGGAGCGCGACCTTCAGGTTGCTTCCGTGTAACAGCCCCAACCGTGGAACATTTTCAATGAATTAAATTAGGGCAACCGAATCAGCCAAAAGTTCGCCTTCCCTGGAATCCAATAGTTTCTTTTCCGTGAACCTTTTCTTTGGTTCGCGCACTCAATACCTTGAAGTCGCGGCGGTTGCCGCGAAATGGCCGAAAGCTTTTGTGGACGCCCAGAAGGATTCCGAAAAGACCCTGGACACGCGCACGGATTTGGAATTGATCGCTGCCATGAACCGCGGCGACGACCGCGCGTTTGAGGCCCTGTACGTGCGTTACCGCGATTGGGTGACCGCACTGGCTTTCCGATTCACGCGCGACGAGAGCCTCGCGTTGGACGTCCTGCAAGAGACCTTTCTTTATTTCCTCAAAAAATTTCCTGGATTCAAACTGACGGCCGAACTGAAAACGTTCTTATATCCCGTGGTGAAAAATCTCTCGATCGCCGCCCGGCGCAAAGCGGAACGGCATCAATCCACCGAGGGTGAACTTGCAGTGCTTGAGAATCATCCAACGGAAATACCGACAGTGGCAAGCTCTGATGACCTCTCG
>Ga0207694_10004800_pt1 | contig 10490 bp, 10 predicted proteins | sample KBSC34metaG_FD_184353 | JGI IMG/M metagenome (GOLD analysis project Ga0207694, IMG submission 184353) | Corn rhizosphere microbial communities from Kellogg Biological Station, Michigan, USA - KBS C3-4 metaG (SPAdes) (version 2) | ecosystem: Host-associated > Plants > Roots > Rhizosphere > Soil...
AGTACTGGCAGGTGTTGCGGTCGCGCAGCAGAATGTTCTTGCGCGAGAGCGCGCGCGTCTGGTGCGGGATGCGGCGGTACTCCAGCAGACGGATGACGCTGGGCATGGCGACGTTCATCCGCGCCGCGTGCAGCACGGCTCCCTGCTCTTCCTCCGTGCGCGCTACGCCTTTGAGCACGAGAACCAGCGCACGGCGTGCGCCGCAGATGTTGATGGGCTCATAAGAGGCGTTGAGCACGAGGACGGGCGTCTGCATGGCCGGCTGGCGGAAGACGCCGATGCGCACATCGAGGTCCGTGGTAGGACGCGTGTGGCCATGGCCTGCGTGGCGGCTTGCGATTGCCCGTTGCTTCCGCATCTTCTGTGACATGTGCGACGCCTGCATTGTTCTTGCTCCTTCCGTTTCCGTTTACGCTGCTCTTCCATCCCACATTGCGACTGTGGGCTTCTGTGCGCGGGCCAGAGTTGCGACCCAGACTTTGCCTGCCCCTGCGCGGCGCAGCACGCGCGAACACTCGCGGGCGGTTGCGCCTGTGGTGTAGATGTCGTCGATGAGAAGAACCTCGCAGCCGGGTGTCAGCTTCGCAGCATCGACGGCGAAGGCGCCTTCGAGGTTGCGGCGACGGCTGCGCGGGTTCAGTTCAAACTGGCTGCGTGTGTCGCGGCGGCGGGTAAGGATGTCGTCGATACGACGCAACTTCCATTCTGGAGCGATGGAGCGTATGTGCGCGATTGCTGCATCGGCCAGAAGCGCGGACTGGTTGCAGCCGCGGGCGCGTTCTTTGGACGGAAAGAGCGGCACGACGATTACAGTGAGTTCGCGCGCGGCGTTTGAGCGCAGGGTAAGGATGGTTTTCGCGAGGTGTGCGCCGAGCAGATCCGCCAGCGCGTGCATGCGCTCGTACTTCAGCAGGTGCACCATCTCGCGCAGTTCATCTTCGTAGGCGGCATAGGCGACGGCACGCTCGAACATCGGCGGTACGGCGCGGCAGGCAAAACATTCCAGGCCCTCTTCAGGCGCGGCCATGCGAATGCTTTCGAGATCCACATCCAGCGCCTCGCCGCAGCGCGCGCACAGCGCGGATGTCTGTGGCCTAATGGCTTCACAGCATGCGTCGCACACGGGAACGCGAGAGAACGATGTGAGGGGAAGCGCACAGATGCGGCAGTCAGAGGGAAAAGCGGTTGTTACGAGGTCGTCAATAATGGAGCGCAGGATGGAGTGTGTGCGCCGCAGAAGAGATGCTGCGCGATCTTTGTCCGAACCGGCTGCTCGAAGCGGAGCGCCGGGATACTGCTGGAGCGTACTCTCATTCAGGCTAACGCTGAAGATGCACCTGCCCACACGGCGCTCCAGGCCGCTCCGGCCGCGCCGATGCACGCAGTATAGAACGAGGTTAGGCGGGAATGCCAGCGCGGAATGCGAGTGCGCGCAGGCGACTCTGCGCTGGTACACTCCGATGCAAGCTGTAACGCACTCGTTATAAACGGAGATCATCTACCGCATGGCTACTGCTGCAGCGCCCAAGCCGGCATTCAAGCCCTTCGTTCCCGCGACGGAGACGCGGCCGGAGCTGACTGCACGCGCGCTGATCCTGGGTGGCCTGTTCGGTGTGCTGTTTGGCGCGGTGACGGTGTATGTGGGACTGCGAGCCGGGCTGACGGTTGCGGCGAGCATTCCCATCTCCGTGCTGTCAATCTCGATTTTGCGTGCATTCGGGCGCGCGTCGATCCTCGAGAACAACATCGTGCAGACCACCGGCAACGCCGGCCAGTCGATTGCGTCGGGCGTGATCTTCACCATGCCGGCGCTGATCTTTCTCGGCTTCGATCTTGATTCGAGCCGCATCTTCGCGCTGGCGCTCTTTGGCGGATGGCTTGGTGTGCTGTTCATGATTCCGCTGCGGCGGCAGTTGATTGTTGAGGAACATGGCACGCTGATTTACCCGGAGGGAACTGCGTGTGCGGATGTTCTGGTCTCCGGCGAGCGCGGCGGCAGCTTTGCGTCGCGAGTGTTTCTTGGGCTGGGGCTGGGCGCGCTGTACACGCTCTTCCAGAATGGCGATCTCTTTCATCTGTGGCCGGAGCAGCCGAAGCGCGACTTCGACATCGGCGCACAGCATCTGCTGAAAGGCGGATCGATTCGATCTGATTGCACCGCAGAGTATCTCGGCGTTGGGTACATCATCGGCGCGCGGGTGGCGGCGGTGATGTTCGCTGGTGGATGCTTCTCCTGGCTGGTGATGATGCCTGCCATCCACTTCTTTGGCGCGGCGCTGGACCATCCGGTGTATCCGGCGACGACGCTGATCCGCGATATGTCGCCTTCGGAGATGTGGTCAGCATATGTGCGGCCCATGGGCGCGGGCGCGGTAGCAGCGTCAGGCCTGATTACGCTGATCCGCACACTGCCGACGATTGTGAGTGCGCTGTCGCAGGGCTTGAAGAAAGGCGCGGCCAAGCTGGCGGCGGCGAAGCCTTCACGCATTGAGCACGACTTGCCGCCGAGTATTGTGTTTGGCGGGAGTGCTGTTCTTGCCATCCTGATGTTTCTGTTTCTGGTGTTCAAGCCGGTGCCCGGCGCGCAGGTTAGTTTGGGTGCGAACCTTGCGGCATCGCTGCTGATCGTGGTCTTTGGGTTTCTGTTTGTCACGGTGTCGGCGCGCATCGTGGGAATTGTGGGCTCGTCGGCTTCGCCGGTCTCCGGCATGACGATTGCAACGCTGATGGCGACAGCCGCGATCTTCCTCGTCAAAGGATGGACCGCACCGGCCTTTGGCGCGCTGGCGATTACGGTAGGCGGCGTGGTCTGCATTGCAGCGTCGAATGCCGGCGATACCAGCCAGGACCTGAAGACCGGCTACCTGATTGGCGCGACGCCGTGGAAGCAGCAGGTGGCACTGATCTTTGGTGTGCTGGTCTGCATCTTCTCCATCGGCGCGACGCTAAACGCGATGAACCGCGGGCTGGAAAAGTTCTATCCCATGTCAAGTTCGATGGCCGTCACACTGGATCACCTTCCTGATGGAGTTCAGAGCCAGGGCACGTTCTCGCGCGAAAAGGTTGCGCTGACGGCGCGCGGCGCGGAGGGTTCGAACGCGCAGGCCCAGATGGTGGATGCGCACAGCTATGTGCTGCTGAACGCGATTGGCTCCAGCACATTGCAGGATGGCAAGTATCTCTATAACCCTGCGACGGGGAAGATTGAAGTGCAGTGGGTACAGGGCATCGGGAGTGAAAAGGCCGCCGCACCGCAGGGAAGACTGATGGCGACGGTCATCAACGGCATCCTCTCGCGCAAGCTGCCGTGGACGCTGGTGCTGCTGGGCGTCGCGCTGGTAATCGTGGTGGAGTTGCTTGGCATCCGCTCGCTGACGTTTGCCGTGGGCGCGTATCTTTCCATCGCGACGACGCTGGCGATCTTTGTAGGCGGCGTGATGCGCTGGATGGTGGACCGCTCGATGGCGAAAGAGCGCGCGCATGCGGCGCTCGACTCCGACGTACATGCGGAGCTGAGCGATGAGGTCTCGCCGGGCAGCCTGTTTGCTTCAGGGCTGATTGCGGCAGGAGGGATCGTCGGGCTGATCGGCGTTTGCGTGCGGCTGGTGGAGGGACTCTCCGAACAGCGCGGCGGGCATTGGGAGCTCTTCCGCTTCAAGGACACCAACCCGCTGTATCACGACTGGGTTGCGGTGGTAATGTTCGCTCTGCTGGCGTTCAGTCTGTATTACTTCGCGCGAAAGCCGCTGAAGAGCTAAGTGCCAAACGCAAGAGCTAGCGCAGCAGATCTTCCAGCGTTGTCGAGAGATCGGTCTTTTCGTCGCGGTACTTCACGATGACCGGCGTGTAGACGCTCAGGCCCATCGCTTTGCCGTGACCGGATGTGACAGCGCGCGAACCAGGGACAACGACGGCGCGTTCGGGAATGATGAGCGGCGCGTCGACCGAGGCGCGCAGGACAGTGCCATTGACGACGTCATAGACCGGCGTGCCACGCGTGAGGATCGTTCCCGCAGCCAGCACTGCACCCTTGCGCACGATGGTGCCCTCGTAGACGCCGGTGTTGCCGCCGACGAGCGCATCGTCTTCGATGATCACCGGGCTGGCGTTCACCGGCTCGAGCACGCCGCCGATCTGCGCCGCGGCGGAAAGATGTACCCGCTTGCCGATCTGCGCGCAGCTGCCGACGAGCGCGTGCGAGTCGACCATGGTGCCCTCGTCGACGAAGGCGCCGGCGTTGACGTAGGCCGGAGGCATCATAACGACACCGCGTGCGAGATGCGCACCGGAACGGACAGAGCTGCCGCCGGGCACGATGCGAATGCCGTCGGATGCGGTAAAGCGGCGCGCCGGATAAGTGGCTTTGTCCACGAACGAAAGGATGGTCTTGCCAGCAGGAGCGAGACCGTTCATCTCTTCCAGTTGGCCCAGGCGGAAGCCGAGCAAAATGCCGCGCTTGACCCAGGCGTTCACGCGCCAGCCAATGGGCGAGGCAGCGTCGGGTTCGGCAGAACGCAGAGTGCCGGCTTCGAGTGCGGCCCGGATTTCAAGAAATGCTTCTTTGGCTGTGGGATCGCCAACAGCGGCAGCGCCCGCGGCAAAGTGCCGCTCAATTCTTGCTTCTAATGGTTCGGTTGTCATGGTCTGACTACGATTGTACGGGCACCAGGAGGCCAAGCTCGGCAAGCATGGCTTCGAGCTTCTTGCGCGTGGGTGGCGTGACGGAGAGCAGCGGCAGGCGCAGCTGGTCTTCAATTAGACCCAGCATCGACATCACGGCTTTTACCGGCGCGGGATTGGGCTCGAGGAAGTGGCCCTGCATCAGCTTGAGGTGCTGCGCGTTGAGAGCGCGCGCGGTGGCCCAGTCGCCGGTCAGTGCGGCGCGGACCAGCTTCGCCATCTGCGTGGGGATGGCATTCGATGCGACAGAGATGAGGCCAACGCCACCGAGTGCGATAACGGGCAGCGCAAGGCCATCGTCGCCGGCGAGCACTGCGAAGCTGCGCGGGGCCTGCGCGATGAGCTCGGTGATCTGCCCGATGTTGCCGCTGGATTCCTTGATGCCGATGATGTTTTCGATCTCGGCGAGGCGCAGCACGGTCGCAGGCTCCAGGTTCACGCCAGTGCGTGAAGGGATGTTGTAGAGCAGTACCGGGAGATGCACGGCTTCGGCGATGGCGCGGAAGTGCTGGTACTGACCCTCCTGCGAGGGCCGGTTGTAATAGGGGTTCGCAGTGAGGATGCCGGTAAGGCCGGTGACCTGTGCGAGGCGCTTGGCGCGGGTGACAACCTCTGCGGTCGCGTTGTGGGTGCAGCCGGCGACGACGGGCACGCGGCCGGCAGCGGTGGCACAGACGATCTCGACCACACGCAGCGTCTCAGCTTCGGTCAGCGTGGAGGCCTCTCCGGTAGATCCGACGGGCACCAGAAAGTCGATGCCGGATTCAATCTGCCACTCCACCAGGCGCGCGAGTGCAGCCTCGTCCACCGCGCCATCGGCACGGAAGGGAGTGACCAGCGCGGTCCCGCATCCTGAGAGTTTCATCACGATCTTTTGAGTTTACCGCTTCTCCGCTGGAGACGTGGCGTCCCCGATCAGGAAGTTTTGCCTGCATCCTTGTGCGCAGAGAGATGGCCGCAGGCTTGTTCTGCCGGAATTGGCTTTGGCGGCAGCAGCCACATGATGGCGACGGTGGAGATTAACACCAGCGATGCCGCTGGCCGCCAGTATGCGGCGGGAATGGCAGAGACGTAGAGCAAGATAGAGGTGAATTGCTTGCCCCAACTAGCGTGAGTGGGAGCGGCGCTCTGCCGGCGGACTCGCACCCAAAGCGCGATATAGCTGACACCTGGCAGGATGCTGATTGCCGAGTAGAGCGCGGTGGAGAAGTGCGTGATGCCACGCTCACCGACCCACTCCGTAGCAAATGGAAACAGTGAGAGGCAGAAGAGGAAGATGAGGTTGGCCCAGAGTGTGCCGTGGCTGACGGATTCGGCCTCGTCGATGAGGTAGTGATGATTGACCCAGTAGATGCCGATTTGTACGAAGGTGAGCAGGTAAAGAAAGACGGCGGGGAAGGCATCACGCAGACCGGTGAGGCCGTCGTGCGGCGGGACCTTCAGTTCCAGCACCAGGATGGTGATGATGACGGCGATGACGCCGTCGGAGAAGGCCTCCAGGCGCGCCGGGCTCAGGCTTTCGCGGCTCACACCGCTACCCTAGCACGGTTTTAGCGAACGACGCGGAAGGTGCGCGACCAGCGCGTCTCATCAAAGAAGTGGAGCAGGATGTGGCCGATGAAGCTGATGCGGTCGCCGATGGAGGTCTTGTACATCTGCGTCTCAGGTGTTTCGAAGGACCAGTAGATGAACAGCGGCCGGCCGACGATATTCTCGCGCGGGACAAAGCCCCAGAAGCGGCTATCCAGCGACTGAGTGCGGTTGTCGCCCATCATGAAGTAGCTATTCGCTGGGACGACCAGATCGCCATTGACAATATGATTCGGCAGATCGACCGACCAAAGCGCGGCATTGTTTTGCGAAGCAGCATCTTCAATGCCTGCCAGGTCCGCGGGAAAGTCATCGCGGTACGGCACGTAGGCGTCCCTGGGATCGCCATCGTCAGGCATCTGTGCCTGCGGCGTATTCAGCGCCACGCCATTGATGTAAACCACGCCGTGCTCCAGGTGGATATGGTCACCCGGCATGCCGATCAGCCGCTTCACCAGATACAGGTCGGGCGTCTCCGGATGTGGCTTCAGAAAGACGATAATGTCGCCGCGCTGCGGCTCGCGATAGTGGCTGAGTGGGAACCAATGGCTGGGCGGCGCGAGCGAGACGCGGTCGACGAGGACGTGGTCGCCAATGAGCAGCGTCTTCTCCATGGAGGCGGAGGGTATCTCGAAGTTCTGGAAGATGAAGCCCTGAACGAAGAGCAAGACCGCCAGCACGGTGCAGATGGAGGCAAGCGATTCGAGCGCAGTCTCGGAGTCATCCCGTTTCGCTGCTGCGTTGGCCTTCGCCGCGGACTTCGGTTCGACGCTCTCTGCTGGGGTAGTGGTGGTATCAGGCAAGCTAAGATCTCCGCGCAGGCACAAACGCGCACGGCTAGTGTATCGCGGCCCTATGTCCGGCGCTCCGCGCTAACGCACCGGGTGTTCTGAGAGCCGCGGCTGCCGACCGTCTTTCGCGCTGCGAAAGTACATGCCTGCGATGCAGTACTCTGAGTCCGAGCGGCGCTTATGTTCCACGTGCGGTCCCCCGCCGCCAGCCTTGAAGCTGCGAAACAGCTTGACCTCGCCGAAGCAGTTCTTGCAGCGGAACTCCGTGTCGGAGTCAACTACTGCCTCGCCTACGTTTTTTAGTTTCCAGAAGGATTCGTATCCGCCGCCGGCGCGCACTCGTCTGCGCTTCACCTCGCACTCGTACAGTTTGGTCTCGCGTTCCGCAGCCATGTTGCCTCATCTCCCGTGCCGTTAATGGATTGTGAAATTGCCTTCAACTGCCGTGGGCCTATTGCGTGCCGCCTACCGTCATCCTGTCCAGCCGGATCGTCGGCATGCCCACGCCCACCGGCACGCTCTGCCCGCTTTTACCGCAGGTGCCTATGCCTTCGTCGAGCGCGAGATCGTTGCCAACCATGGAGACGTATTTGAGCGCTTCGGGCCCGTTGCCGATGAGAGTTGCTCCTTTGACAGGCCGCGTGACCTTGCCGTCTTCGATGAGGTAAGCCTCGCTGGCGGAGAAGACGAACTTGCCGTTGGTGATGTCCACCTGGCCGCCGCCGAAGTTGACGGCGTAGAGTCCGCGCGGGACGGACTTGATGATGTCCTCGGGCGCGTCGGTGCCGTTGAGCATGTAGGTGTTGGTCATGCGCGGCATAGGGATGTGGTGGTAGCTCTCACGGCGGCCGGAGCCGGTGTTAGGCATGTTCATCAGGCGCGAGGAGAGCTTGTCCGACAGATAACCGCGCAGGATGCCGTTTTCGATGAGGACTGTTTCCTGTGTGGGATTGCCCTCGTCATCGAGGTTGATGGAGCCGCGGCGGTTGGGCATGCGGCCGTTGTCGACCACGGTGACCTTTTCGCTGGCAACCTTCTGCCCGATGAGGCCGGCGAAGGCGGAGGTCTTCTTGCGGTTGAAGTCGGCTTCGAGGCCGTGGCCGACGGCTTCATGCAGCAGCACTCCGGGCCAGCCGGGGCCGAGGACGACAGGCATCTCGCCGGCAGGTGCGGCGACGGCATTGAGTTGGAGGATGGCGGTGCGGGCGGCCTCACGCGCGTAATGCTCCGGTGAGTGTGGGCCTTCGAAGAAGTCCAAAGTAACGCGGCCGCCGCCGCCGGAGGTGCCGCGCGCGGTGGAGCCGACACCGTTGTCGCCTGCGGCGTCTTTGGCGATGACGAAGACGTTCAGGCGCGCGAGCGGTTGGGTGTCTGAGGCGAAGGTGCCGTCGGATGCGGCTACGAGGATGCGGCGCAGCTCGTCGGAGAAGCCTGCGCGGACCTGGAGAATGCGCGGGTCATACGCACGCGCGGCGCGGTCGGCGCGTTGGATGAGCTCGAGTTTGGCGGCGATCTCCGCGTCGGCAGCTGCGCCGGCGATGGGGTACAGGCTCTGCTCCTGATCGGGTTGGCGCAGGCCGTGCATCTGCTGCTTGGCCGGCCCGGACGCGATGAGCGCTGCAGTGCGCGCGGCGCGGAGCAGACGATCGGAAGAGAGATCGTCAGTGTAGGCATAGCCCGTGCGCTCGCCGGAGAGCACACGCACGCCGCAGCCCACGCTGATGCCCTGGGAGGCGGTCTTGACCATCGACTCGTCGATGCCGAGCGACGTGGAGGTGACGGACTCGAAGTAAAGGTCGGCGTAGTCGCCGCCGGCGGAGAGTGCTTCGCCGAGGCAGCGCTCGATCTGCCGTTCGGAGATGCCGAGTTTGTCAAAGAAGTAGCGCTTGTGGTCAGGGGAGGCGGGGTCAAGGGTCACATCTCTATTTTATGGCCGCAGCAGGCGATGGTAAACGAAGTTGCTTGTCTGCCAGCGGGACAGGTTACGCTGATGGCGTGAAGCCTCGTCCTGTTTGGTCGTCACTACTTTTGATTGCTGCGACGATTGGCGCCGGGCTGGCGCTGCGTATGGCCCCGCTGGGCCTGCCACGCTTCGTCGTAAAGTACGGCGGATCGACGATGTGGGCGCTGATGATCTACTGGCTGGTGACGACACTGCTTCCGTCGCTTCGCATCTTCTATGCGGCGCCACTGGCTGGTGGCATTGCGACCGCTGTTGAGTTCTTCAAGCTCTACCGCTCTCCGGCGATCGATGCGTTTCGGATAACGCTGGCCGGAACCTTATTGCTGGGGCGCTACTTTTCCTTCAAAGATATCGCGGCGTACTGGATTGCGATTGCCATTGGTTGTGCGATCGACTTTCGACTGTGCCGCCGAGACGCCGCTTAAAAGCTGAAGGGCAGCCGGTCCGGTTCGACCCTGGCTGCCCTGCCTTTGCTTCGCGGTTGTGCGGAGTTAGTTGCTCGCCGTCTGCGTGGTAGTGGTAACAGGCACAGTGCAGCTGAGGGTGAAGACGCCGCTGGTGTATGTCTGCCCGTAGCTGCAGGTAAGGACCACGCCGTCGATGTTGAGGTTCATCTGGGTGCCCTCCCAGATGTTGTTGGCGTTGTTCGCCGGCTGGTTGACGAAGGCGAACATCAGCGCGTTCTGGCTGGAGCCGGGCGCGACGGTGAAGTTGGTAAAGGTGAGCGTGTGGTTCGATCCGGGAGTCGCGCTGACTACAGTGGCAGGCACGATGGAAGGCACAACCATGGCGACAGTGGTTGGTGTGCCGGAGGAAGAGTTGGAGACAGAGACCGTCTGCACCGTCGACGTCTCAAGCACGTCCAGCTCCTTCGCCGTGCCGTAGCAGGGGTCGGCGAAGGGGAATGGGTTAACGCTGGCGTTGGACAGCGGGCTGATGGTGGTCTGCGCCGTCACCGTGTATTGGGTCCATGTAGCCGAGTTGTTGGCTCCCGCGCAGGTTGGCGTCCCCCAGCGATAGGTAGTGCCGGCGGGAAGCGTCACCGCGATGGCGGAGTCTTCATGGGCGACGGTGAACCAGGTAGGCGTCGATGTCGTTTGCGCGAAGAGCGGCGCCGATGAGATGACAGCGAGAAGAGAAAGTTTGCGAAACGACGGAAGCATCATAAGGCCCTCAGCTTGTTGATTGATCGGGATCGAGCTACATCCTGATGCTTTCATCGGCAGGATCGCTGAGGAATTCCCTGTTTCGGGAGAGTTCTGTCACGCAAGTTGCAGAAGTGGGAATTTTGCCTACAACTCCGGTGCCCGGCGTTTCGCGTTACCGCGGGGCTGCGGAGAAAGGCCGAGTGGCCGCGGGCACCGCCCAATAGCCCGTGCGGCCTGAAACCTCCAGATGAGCATAGTTGGGCGCGGAGAGTTTGAGCGCGTGGTAACCCGCATGCGGCGACTGTGGCTGGAAGCTGA
>Ga0207694_10004805_pt1 | contig 10487 bp, 6 predicted proteins | sample KBSC34metaG_FD_184353 | JGI IMG/M metagenome (GOLD analysis project Ga0207694, IMG submission 184353) | Corn rhizosphere microbial communities from Kellogg Biological Station, Michigan, USA - KBS C3-4 metaG (SPAdes) (version 2) | ecosystem: Host-associated > Plants > Roots > Rhizosphere > Soil...
ATCCGGGACCACCCCACCTGTGGGAAGAGGTCCCGCGCCTCGTGCCTGCAAACTCACCGCCGCGTGTGCGTCGCGAAGTGGACCCCGTCCACGCCAGAGTCCGTTGCAGAGCGCCCGCCGGAGGCTTCACCATGATTCAAACCCCCCACCCCCACACAAGTCACCAGCGCCCCGAATCCGCCCTTCGGCAGCTTCAATTTCTGGTTAACCTCCTTGACAACTCTGTCCTGGAGCCGGTAGGTATTCCTATCAGCGGCTTGGCGTGAAAGTTCCGAACCGGACACGCTCAGAGGGATCTGACCCGGCTGCCTGCGGCCCGATGCCGCCTTCTCATCGCGGAAAGCGCCTGCGAAAACGCTCCTATGGCGATGCGCCGTGCGCTGCCGCGACTCCCATCGCATCGAGGGCAGCGCCCTCAAGGAGACCGAAATGCGACTTCGGCACCCCTTCGTGCGCCCCGGGCGCACCCGCACGCGTCCACCCATCGACGCCCTCCTGTCCACGAAGAAGCGCCGCGCCGTCATCGCCGCCGGCTCGGCCCTGCTGCTGACCGCCGCGCTCGGTGTGGCGTCGAGCGCGGCCGCGGGGCCCTCCACGGTGTCGTCCTCGCCGGCCGCCGCTTCGGGCCTGCCGGCGTACGACCACATCGTGGTGGTCATGGAGGAGAACAAGTACTACGACGACATCGTCGGCAGCAGCAACGCCGCCTACATCAACTCCCTGATGAAGCAGGGTGCCTCGTTCTCGAACTTCCACGGCACGACGCACCCCAGCCAGGGCAACTACGTGGCGCTCTTCTCCGGGTCCCTGCACGGGGTCGACTCCGACGACTGCCCCTACAACCTCAACGCCGACAACCTCGGCAACCAGTTGCTGACCAGCGGCCGCAGCTTCATCGGCTACTCCGAGAGCCTGCCCTCGGACGGGTCGAAGGACTGCGGCGACGACGGTAGCGGCGGGTACGCCCGTAAGCACAACGGCTGGGTCGACTTCGCCGACATCCCGGCGAGCTCGAACCTGCGCTTCAGCCGGTTCCCGACCGACTTCACGCAGCTGCCCACCGTGGCGTTCGTGACGCCGAACCTCGACGACGACATGCACGACGGGACGGTCAAGCAGGGCGACACCTGGCTGCACGACCACATCGACGCCTACGCCCAGTGGGCCAAGACCCACAACAGCCTGCTCGTCGTGACCTGGGACGAGAACGACGGCGACGATGCGAACAACCAGATCGCCACCACGATCGTCGGCGCGCACGTCACGCCGGGGTCGAGCAGCGGTACCCACTACAACCACTACTCGTTGCTGCGCACCATCGAGGACGTCTACGGCCTGCCGGCGCTGGGGAGCGCGGCCTCGGCGAGCGATATCGCGGGCATCTGGGACGGGGCCGGACCGCCGAGTTCGTCGTCCTCACCCTCGACGTCGCCGTCCTCGCCACCGTCCTCGCCACCGACCGGCGACATAAATCTCGCGGTGCACAGACCGGCTACCGCGTCCTCCACAGAGAGCTCTTCGCTGGGCGCCGCCAAGGCTTTCGACGGCGACACGACGACTCGCTGGGGCAGCAAGGAGGGCTCGGATCCGCAGTGGATCTCGGTCGATCTGGGAGCCAGCGCGACGATCCACCAGATCAAGCTGAGCTGGGAGGCCGCCTACGGCAAGGCCTATACGATCCAGACCTCTGACGATGCCAAGACCTGGACCACCATCTCCTCCACGACCAGCGGCCACGGCGGCAACGAAACGCTCTCCGTCAACGGCCACGGCCGCTACGTGCGCATGTACGGCACCAAGCGCGGCACCTCCTACGGCTACTCGCTGTACGAGTTCGGGGTGTACGGCCCCGAGTCCACCGCCGCCGCGCTCCCTCCGAACGCGCCGGCGGACGACACGGCGACGCCCGCCGCGAGCGACCTGACCAGTCCGCGCAAGAAGGAAGCCGCCCTGGAACTGGTCTCCAGCGCGCAGAACTCTTCGCTGGACTGGAAGGCGCAATACGCGGCCATCGAGGACATCAGCGACGGCCATGGCTACACCGCGGGCATCGCCGGATTCAGCTCCGCCAACGGCGAAATGCTCGACCTGGTGAGCCGCTACACCCAGCGCGTCCCCAACAACGTGCTGGCCGCCTACCTGCCGGCACTGCGCGCGGTGAACGGCAGCAGCTCGCACCAGGGGCTGGACCCGGGCTTCACGTCGGCCTGGCACACCGCGGCTTCGGACCCGGCGTTCCAGCAGGCCCAGAACGACGAGATGGACCGGCTCTACTTCAACCCAGCGGTCGCCCAGGCCAAAGCCGACGGCCTGCACGCGCTGGGGCAGTTCGCCTACTTCGACGCGATGGTGACGAACGGCTCCGCAACGGATCCGGCTGGTTTCAACGCGATCCGCGCCGCGGCGATGAAGCAGGCACGCACCCCCGCACAGGGCGGTGACGAGGCGACCTACATCAACGCCTTCCTGAACGCCCGCAGGGCCGCGATGCAAACCGGCGTCGCGCATGGCGAGATCCGCGACACCAGCCGGATCGACACCGAGCAGCAGGCGTTCCTGGCCAAGGGCAACCTGAACCTGAACGCGCCACTGTCCTGGCAGACCTACGGCGATACGTACCACATCGCCGACTGAGGCCGACCGGCCGGCACACCGCACCCGGTGTGCCGGCCGATTCTCCCTCAAGGTTCTGAGAGGACGGACATGTACATCTCGTCGACGCGCCGGAGCCTTGCCGCCCCGGCGGTATCGGCACGCACCCGCGCCGCCGTGGCCCCCAACGTCCTGGCGCTGGGCTCGGTCAGCCTGGTCACCGACATCTCCTCGGAGATGATCACCGCGGTCCTGCCGATGTACGTGATCTTCACGCTCGGCTTGAGCCCGCTCCAGTTCGGCGCGCTGAACGGTCTGTATTTCGGCGTCACCGCGCTGGTCCGCCTGGCCGGCGGGCACGCTGCCGACCGGTGGCAGCGGCGCAAGCTCGTGGCCGGCGGCGGCTACGCGCTGTCCGCGGTCTGCAAGCTGGGCCTGCTGGCGGCCGGTTCGTCGGTGACGGGACTCGGCGCCGTCATCGCCGCGGACCGCACCGGCAAGGGACTGCGTACCGGCCCCAGAGACGCGCTGATCTCGTTGAGCAGCACCCCGGAAACGCTCGGCCGCTCGTTCGGCGTGCACCGCGCCCTGGACACCGTCGGGGCGTTCCTGGGCCCCTTAGTCGCCTTCGGGCTGCTTCTGGCGAATCCGGGCCGCTACGACACGGTCTTCGTCGCCAGCTTCTGCATCGCCGCGTTCGCGGTCGTGATGCTGGCCTTGCTGGTGCGCGACCGGACGGAAGTCGTGGACCACGACCATGAGAACCCTGTATCGGTCGGCGCCGCGCTACGGCTCTTGCTCCTCCCGCGATTCCGCCGGGTGTGCATCGCCGCGGTGCTGCTGGGTGTCGTGGCGCTCAGCGATGCCTTCGTCTACCTCCTGCTGCAACAACGCCTCGACATCTCCGCCGAGTACTTCCCCCTGCTGCCGCTCGGCACGTCGGCGGCGTACCTGCTGCTCGCGATCCCGTTCGGGCACCTCGCCGACCGCGTGGGGCGGATCCGGGTCTTCGTCGGCGGCTACGGCGCGCTGCTGTGCGCTTATCTGTTGTTGTTCGGGCCCGTGGGCGGTACGGCGCTGCTGGTGCCCACCCTCACGCTGCACGGTTTGTTCTACGCCGCCAGCGACGGCGTCCTGATGGCCGCTGTCGGCCCGATGCTGCCGGCTCAACTGCGGGCCAGCGGCATGGCCCTGATCCAGACCGGCCAGTCCGTCGCCATGCTGACGTCGTCGGTGCTCTTCGGCGCGGCTTGGGACCGATGGGGCCCGCACCCGGCCATCGGCCTGGCCGTGGCGTCTTTGGCCGCCGCGATTCTCGCGGCCTTGTGGATCTTCCCGCCGGTGAAGGAAGGCAACGGATGAACCTGCGTGCGCGAGCACTGATTCTGACGGTCAGTGGCCTGATAGCGGTGACCGCGGCCGCCGGATACGTGATGCATGCGCGCGGCGCCGCGGCGGGTGCGTCCCCGACCGGCCGCATCGACCTGGCGACGACCGGCACGATCCTGTTCCGCGACACCGCACCGGGACCCGGTTTCGGCCACATCGCGTCTGTGCCGGCAGCCGATCCCGGCGCCGCCCCGACCGTCAGCAGCACCCTGTGCGATCGCTTCTTCGCCGCGCAGGGCACTGCGATCTGCCTGCAGCGCGGAGGCGCGCTCCCCGCCACCTACGCCGATGTCCTGGACCACTCGCTGCACCGGGTGCGCCAGGTCAAGACCGCCGGCTTTCCCAACCGGGCGCGGGTCTCGGCCAGCGGCAGAATGGTGTCCTGGACGATGTTCGTCCAGGGCGACTCCTACCTGAGCGACGACTTCTCCACCCGGACCGCCGTCCTGGACACCAGGACCGGCCGGCTCGTCGACGACGTCGAGAGCATCCCGCTCACGCTGGACGGCAAGCCCTACCACGCCGCGGACGTGAACTACTGGGGAATCACCTTCGCAGGGGACGACAACACCTTCTACGCCACCGTGCGCACCGGCGGGCGGACGTACCTCGTCCAAGGCGACTACAAGTCCTGGACCGCGCGGACGTTGCGGGAGAACGTCGAATGCCCGTCTCTGTCGCCGGACGGCACCCGCATCGTGTTCAAGAAGCGCGTCAACGCCGGCGCGAACCGGCCCTGGCGTCTGTATGTCCTCGACCTGCGCACGATGGCGGAGACGCCGCTCGCGGAGGAGCACAGCGTCGACGACCAGGCTGCTTGGCTCGACGGCAGCACGGTGATGTACGGCAGGCCGCGCCAGTCCGGCGGCGACTGGGACGTCTGGGCCGTGCCCGCTGATGGGACAGGAGCGCCGCGCGTGCTCATTCCCGATGCCAGCTCTCCGACGGCTGATGGGGGACCGCGACGATAGCTTCGGCCCATGGAACATCACACGGCTCGGGCAGAGCGCACGTTGGCGGCGTGGGAACGGATCGAGGCGTGGTTGGAGACGTCGGCGGAGCGTCCAACGCGGCCCTACTGCCCCGCAGCTTTGATCGCGACGAGCGCCGTCCCATACGCCGCATACACATGTCCGCCCCCGGCGATCCACGCCACATCCACCGGGAACGCGTACTTCCACCGTGTCGCGCCGGTGGCGACGTCGAGCGCCCAGAGCGTGTTCGCCGAGTCCAGGACGTAGACGTTGCCGTCGGCGATCTGCGGCGTGCCGTTCTCGATCCCCTTCAGTCCAGGGGACTGGCCGGCCGTGGCGGTCTTCCACTTCTGCTGCCCGCTCTTCGTGTCGACGGCGTACACGGTGGACTCGCCCGCGAAGACGACCAGGCTGCCGTCGGCGCCGATGCCGGGCCAGCCCAGGGAGCTGTCCGTGCCGGCCGGTGCCCAGGCCCAGTTCTGCTTGGCCGTCGCGGGGTCGATCCCGTACACCTGGTCCGCGGCGTAGATGAGGTTGCCGGAGCCCATGGCGAACGACGTGCTGTCGGCGAGGAAGCCGGTCTCGTCCTTGACGCCGACTGTCCAGCCTCTGGTCCCGGTGGTCGCGTCGTAGGCCTGGATCTGGCCGGTGCTGCTGTCCTGGTCGGTGACGGTGCCGACGTAGATCTTGCCGCCGGAGGCGGGGACGTAGACCGATCCGGCGGCCTTGGCCCCGCTGCCCTCCTGCCGCCACAGCTCCTTGTGTGTCCTGCCGTCGACGGCCCACAGCCATGACGTGGCCGGTGACGTGGCGACGCTGACGCCCTCGACGAACACGACGCCGTTCAGCACTCCGCTGACGCTGGACGGCTGCCACCGGGCGGTGGTGATCGGGGCGTTCCAGGCCACGGTTCCGGTAGCCGCCTCGACGGCGAACAGCCCGAGCACGCCGCCGGATTCGGTCACCAGGTCGCCCACGGCGTAGACGGTCCCGGCGACCACCTTCATCGAGCCGTCGTGGAGCGGGACCGGTTTGGCCCACGTGCTCTTGCCGGTGGCGGCGTCGTAGCCGGCGAGGCTCTGATCGCCGAGGCCCACCAGCGTGCCGCCGGACATCGCCAGGGAGGTGGCGGCCTGGGGCAGCGTCGCGGTCCAGGCGGGCTTCGCGTCCGGGCCGGCCATGGTCCCGGTCGCACCGGCGGCCGGCGGGAGCGTGGCGGTCGGCGAGCCGGAGGAGGCTGGGGCTGTCGGATTCGTTGGCAGGGGGGTTGGGGTCGGAATGGGGGTCAGTGTGGGTGTCGGTGTCGGTGTCGGTGTCGGTGTCGGTGGTTGGGGTTTCGTTCCGCCGCCGGCCTCAGCGACGATGCCGACGCCCGCGCCGGCCAGGACGACGGCGCCGCCCGCAGCGAGCAGGAGGTTGCGACGGCTGGGGACGTCGCCGGGACGGCCGATGGTTGTGCCGGCACCGGGCGGGGCCTCCGCAGCGTCAGTGCCGTAGGGGACGGTGCCGATCGCGTCAGCCGTGCTCGCGGTGACCGCCGCGCTCGCCGCACTCGCCGCGTCCATCCCGCTCGCCGTGCCGCCGGTATCGAAGGCCACAGAGTCCCCGGTCACCACCGCTCCGGCCGCGACGATGTCAGCGGTCAGCGCCGGGGGCAGCCAGCTGCCGCCGGCCGAGGCCGGTGTCAGTCGGTCGACGTAGTCCGCCAGCTGCCGGGGCGTCGGCCGGCGCGCCGGATCCCGGTCCAGGCACGCCGTCACCGCGTCCCGCAGCGAAGCCGGGACCGCGGCCAGTGTCTCGCGATGTGCCTCGCCGCTCGCGACCCGGACCAGCAAGGCCTGCGGTGCGCCCTCGCCGTAGGCGCCGCGTGCCGTCGCCGCGTAGACCAGCGTCGCGCCGAGGCTGAACATGTCGCTCTCGGGCCCGATCGCCTGCCCGAGCACCTGCTCCGGCGACATGTAGCCGGGCGAGCCGACGACCGAACCGGTCGCCGTGAGCGGGGCCGCGCCGTCCATGGCGCGGGTGATGCCGAAGTCGATGACGTGCGGCCCGTCCGGCGCCAGCAGAACGTTGCCCGGCTTGAGGTCCCGGTGGATCAGCTTCGCGCGGTGGATGCCGGCCAGCGCCTCGGCGATCCCGGCCGCCACCATCCACAGCGACGTCTCCGGCAGGGGCCCGCGCGTGGCGATCGCCCGGCTCAGCGGGACGCCGGCGACGAACGCGGTGGCCATCCACGGCAGCCGCGCCTCGGGATCGGCGTCCACGACGGGCGCGGTGAAGGCCCCTGACACCGCCGTCGCGGCCGAGACCTCGGCGCGGAAGCGGTCGCGGAAGGCGGGGTCGCCGGCCAGCTCCGGTCGCACGACCTTGACGGCGACGGTCCGCCCGCCGGAGGAGCGGCCCAGGTACACCGCGCCCATCCCGCCGGCGCCGAGGCGCCCGAGAAGCGTGTACGGGCCCACCCGTCGCGGGTCGGTGGCATCGAGTCGGTCCAACGTGATCCCCCGTGGAAGTAAGGCGGCCGGCGGACTGGCTCCCCGAAGCATCTCCGCCGGCCCCGCCGGGCATCGCACCCGTCGGCTAAGTGAACCACATGGTTCGCAGCAGGGCTTCGCGGGGGCTGATGATGGCGGTCGCCAGCAGAGTGATGCGACCGCGGCGGCTTTCTCGGCGGTGAGGCGGGCGTTGTGTCACAGAACCATGATCAGCCGCTGATCCTGCGAGGACAGAACGGAATCCGCCATTGGGAGTGCCGGGCGGGCGAGTTTCGCCCATTGCGACGCCGTGCGGAGTGGCGCTCCGGTCGTGGCGGCCACGATGAGGCGATCCGAGACCGGCGTCGAGAGGAGGATTGAGGATTCATGGAACTCATCTGGTTCCCGTAGCGAGCGCGCTGCGCAGTCCGCGATGACAGCCGGCCGCGCACGGAAATGACAGTCGGCGGCGTACCCGGGGGGCCAAGCGTCATGGCAATCCTGAGTGCGCCGCCGACTCCCGGACCACCATGGACACCCGGCGCTCGACGAAGGCACTTGCTTCCATAGCTCGGCAGCCGATATATATCGACCATGAGTTCATCGAGTGGCCGGACGGAGCAGACGTTCCAGATCCTGACCGCGCTCGTCGGCGGACCGCTGCACGGTTACGGGATCATCCAGGAGGTGGGCCGTTTGTCGGACGGCCGGACCCAGTTGCGCGTGGGCACGCTCTACGGCGCACTGGACCGGCTGTCGGGCGAGGGCCTGCTGGTGCTGGACCGGGAGGAGACGGTCTCCGGGCGCCTGCGGCGCTACTACCGCCTCACCGACGCCGGTGCGCAGGTCCTCGCCGAGGAGGCGGAACGGCTCGCGCGGCAGGCGGCCGTGGCCCTCGAACGGCTGCGCAAGTGGGGGACGGTCCAGCGCACCCCGCAGGGAGGGATGGCATGAGCGAGGTTCTGGAGCGGCGGTATCGCAGGCTTCTGAGGATCCTGCCGAGGCACTACCGGCAGGCGCGCGGGGAGGAACTGCTCGGTGCGCTGATGGAGGGCGCGGGGGAGCGGCGGCGGTGGCCGGCGGCGCGGGAGGCGCTGAGCCTGGCCGGGTTGTCGGCGCGGACGCGGTGGAGCCCGGCGGCGGCGGGCGGTGGGGAGCAGCGGGGTGCTTCACATTTCGGCGAGACGGCGCGTGCCATCGCCTTCCTCGGCTCGGCGGTGCTGGCGCTGGGCGCCGTGACGCAGCTGGTGTTGGTCGAGCTCGTCTACGGCTCGCTGTTCGTCCGTGTCACGACGTTCGTGCACGTGAAGGGGGTCCGGTCCTCGCCGTTCGGGCCCTACGAGATCCATAGCAGCTACCTGACGACCCTGCACCGGGAGCTGCCCATCCTGTGGCTGGGGGTCTACGTCCTGCTGGCCGCCGGGTGGTGGCAGGTCGCCCGGATCCTGGCCGTCGCGCTGTTGGGGTTCGCGGCCACGGACGTGACCGGCCTGGCCGCGGCGGCGAACGAGCAGCTGCTGCTCGCGACGATTACGACGGGCGCTGTGCTGCTGGCCCGCGGTCCCGCCGCTCGGCGGATCGCCGGCCGCCGGGCGTGGTTCGCGGCGGCAGTCGTGCCGGCGGTCGCCGTCGGGGTGCTCGTCGTCGGCATGATGGACATCAATATCTGGACGAGCGGCGATTCGAAGCGGCTGGGCTGGAAGGTGTTCCGCGAACTGTCCTCGGAGCTGTGGGTCTCGCCGGACACGTCGCGCGCTGTTGTGGTCACCGGCGTGCTGTTCGTCGGGGTTGTCGCCCTGGCGTTCCGGTCCGTGGCGTGGCCGCTGGCGGTGGCCGTTGTGGGCCTCGCGAGCCTCGGGCTGCTCGCAGCTCAGACGTATTCGTACGACCCCCTGGACATAAATGCCCACTCGGTCCCCGAGTCGGGCGGTGTGCCCGAAGCCGTCGCGGTCGTGGGCGGGCTGTTGGCTGTGGCTCTGTTCGCGCTGATTCGGGAATGGTTTGCGAATCGGTTGGCGCGCCGGGCGGTCGCGGGCTGAGCGGGTTTTGCGGGAGGGGCGGGGCTCGGACCCGGCGGCTCAGACCAGGTGGCTCACGCCCGGTGGCTCAGACCAGTTGGCTCACACCCGGTGGCTCAGACCAGTTGGCTCACACCCGGCGCAGGGATAGCAGTGCGTAGAGGAGGACTGCGATCGCTGCGCCGGCGACGGCGCCGAAGGCGAGGACGGGGACCAGCGAGGTCCATGGCATGCCTGGGCGGGCCCACTCGGCTGCGCGGTAGGCGGTGCCCAGGGCTGCGGATACGGCGATCAGGCTGAAGGCCAGTCGGCGGTTGCCTGGTGGGGGTGGGGAGGGTGGGGAGGTTGGGCCGGAGTTGGCGGGTTGGTGCACGTCGTGGCGTATGTCGCGGCGCATTTCTCGGCGCATCTCCTGGACGGTCCAGAACCCGAGCGCTGTGACGCCCAGGACAGAGCATCCGTATTGAAGCAGGACGTACGGCGGCTCGCCGAGGATTCGGGCGTTCTGCAGCACGGGGAAGAGGCGGACGCCGAGGCGGCCGGGGTGGGTGAAGTCGTCCCACGCCACGTGGGTGACGGTGCCGATGACGGCGGACAGGACGAACCACGGCGCGGCGGAGAGCCGGATCTTTCTGTCCTGGGGCGCCGTCAGCCGATCGGCGGCTGCGGCCCAGCGCGTCGGCAGCAGGCCTATCAGTGGGACGCGCAGTAGCAGGTGCCAGAGGCCGGCGAGCCCGACGGTGATCGCCAGGTCGAGTGTGGGCACGGCCGCCCACGCGTGCGCGAGGTCGCCGAGGGCGAACGCCCCGGCGAAGTACGGCACGTCCGGTGCCATGGCGCCGAAGACCAGCGCGGAGCTGACCAGCTTCCCTCGCGCGCGGCCATGGCGGACCAGCGGGAGGACAGCGGCGGGATGGGCGAGAGTGAACGGCACGAGGGTCACCCTACGCAGGGTGTGGGGTGGTGAGTGTTGCAGGCTTCGAAGGGTGGGTGAGGGCTGCGGGGTGAGGGGTTGGCAGTTGGGTGGTGGTTGGTGGTTG
>Ga0207694_10004808_pt1 | contig 10485 bp, 7 predicted proteins | sample KBSC34metaG_FD_184353 | JGI IMG/M metagenome (GOLD analysis project Ga0207694, IMG submission 184353) | Corn rhizosphere microbial communities from Kellogg Biological Station, Michigan, USA - KBS C3-4 metaG (SPAdes) (version 2) | ecosystem: Host-associated > Plants > Roots > Rhizosphere > Soil...
GCGCTTGTGCATTTGTGGACAATGCAGCAGCGAGGCCGAGCAGGAGCGAGGCGGTGCGTGCGGTACGGAGCAGCGGAGCGGGGCAGGAGCGCATTCGGCGGCAATTCTAGCAGTGCGCGAAGTTTTCGGCGCGCCGGTGCGATCCGTGGCCGATGCCGCTAAAATGCAGGTCCACTCCCTGGATTCGCCGCCGCCCGTGCCCACCACCCTGCTTGAATCGAACCTGTCCGGACTGAACCTGATCCATCGCGGCAAGGTGCGCGATGTGTATGCGCTGTCGGCGCGCGAATTGCTCATTGTCGCCAGCGACCGCCTGTCGGCGTTCGATGTGGTGCTGCCCGATCCGATTCCCGGCAAGGGCGAAATGCTGTGCCAGATCTCGAATTTCTGGTTCGCCAAGACCGCGCAGCTGATGCCGAATCATCTCACCGGCAAAGCCGTCGAGAGCGTGCTGCCGGCCGGCACCGATGCTGCATTGTATACAAAGCGCAGCGTTGTCACGAAGCGCCTGAAAGCGGTGCCGATCGAGGCGATCGCGCGCGGCTACCTGATCGGCTCGGGCTGGAAGGATTACCAGGCGAGCGGCTCGTTGTGCGGCATCAAGCTGCCGTCCGGCTTGCGCCAGGCCGAGCAGCTGGCCGAACCGATCTTTACGCCGTCCACCAAGGCGGCCAGCGGGCAGCATGACGAGAACATCGGCTTCGACCGCGTGGTCGCGCAGATCGGCGCGCCGCTGGCCGAACAGGTACGCGAGGCGACCCTGAAAATCTACCGCTTCGCAGCGGAATACGCCGCCGCGCGCGGCATCCTGGTGGCCGACACCAAGCTCGAATTCGGCACCGACGAGGACGGCACGCTGTACGTGATGGACGAGATGCTGACGCCGGATTCGTCGCGCTTCTGGCCGGCCGACGAGTACCGTGCCGGCACGAGCCCGCCGAGTTACGACAAGCAGTTCGTGCGCGACTACCTGGAAACGCTGGACTGGAACAAGACCGCGCCGGGGCCGGCGCTGCCGCGCAGCGTGATCGAGGGCACCGCGGCCAAGTACGCCGAGGCGCTGCGCCGCCTGGCCGGCATCGAATTGACGTAGACGAATTGACAGGACGGCAGCGCCGGCCGAGTCGCGCTACACTCGTGACGGAGGTGCACTCATGAACGCCATTCCCGATGCAACGCCGGCCGCCGATCCGCGCCGCGAAGTCGATCGCTGGCTCGGCAACTACGCCGAGGACCACCGCAATTCCACCAATGTGCTGATCCACTGGATCTGCGTGCCGCTGATCCTGTGGACCGGCATCGCGCTGCTGTGGGTGATACCGGTGCCGGCGGTGCTCGGCCGTGCCGGGCTGTGGGCTGGCGTGGCGATGTTTCTCGCGCTGTCGTTCTACATGCGGCTGTCGCGGCCGCTCGGCTTCGGCATGCTGGCGGCGTTCGTGCTGCTCGGCCTGATCACCGAAGGACTGTATCGGTTGCTGGGTCCGGCGTGGCTGATGTGGCTGGCGATCGGCGTGTTCGTACTGGCCTGGATCGCGCAATTCATCGGCCACCAGATCGAGGGCAAGCGCCCTTCATTCCTGACCGATCTGGCCTATCTGCTGATCGGTCCGGCCTGGCTGGTCGCCAAGATCATGCGCAAGCTCGGCATCGCTTACTAAGGCATCGTCTACAAACAGTGCAGCGCGGACGCACTGCACCGATCAGTTGCTGGGCTGATCGATCGAGGCGACCTTGCCGTCTTTGATCACGACGATCAGCGTGCGGCCGTCGCTGCTGAACTGCCAGCGCTCGCCTGCTACGGCGCCCTGCTCGTTCTGGATGTATTCCTTGTAGACCGGCTCTCCGGCCAGCTCGATCAGCTTGCTTGCGGTATCGCCGACTTCGACGATCTTGCTGCCGAAGCGATACAGATCCAGTGCCTGCGCGTTGGTGGCAATCAGTATGGTGGTGGCAAGCAGCAGGCGGCGCAGCATGACGATGATCCTCGGTGAAAAGCGGTGCACATCATGCTAGCGAACCGGCTTGCGCGCGTCGAGTGCCGCGGGCGCCCCAAAAAACAGGGCGCCGTGAAGGCGCCCTGCGTGTCGATCAATTGCGCAGGCCGGCGTCAGTGGATGCCCGCGCCTAGCATCGCGAGCAGCGCGGCGCCGAACACGAAGAACAGGACCACGAACAGCACGATCTCGATGATGATTACCAGCAAGGTGACCAGTGCCGCCTTGCCGAAACCCATCTGTCCTCCGCCTGCCGGCTTGACCACTGCGTTGATGATCGCGGCATAGAGCAGGAAGACGATGACGAGGCAAAGCAAGCCGGTCAGACCACCCGGGCCGAGCACCATCTGCAACAGATAGGCGACAACGCCGCCGGCGATGCTTACACCGAGTGCCGCCAAAGCGCTGTTCATGAAACTTGGCGTGAAGCCGGCGACCATCTTCGTGCACAACATGATCAGCGCGCCGCCAATGACGACTCCGATGACCAGGGCAATTGCTTGATACAAAATCCCATCCATAAACGTCCTCCCCGACAATGGTTCAATAGGTATGTGCGCGCATCCAGCGCAATCCGCCGCCCATGCAGGCCTCCTGCCGATCGCCCTCCCGGCGCAACGCAGCGGTGTTCCCTTGTAAATGCCTTGCGGTGACTGAACCGAACACCGCAGGCTTGATTCCTGTGCAAACGCGCAAAACTTGAAACTATGCTTTTTCGCCCGGCCGCAGCAGCCAGCGGCACAGCGCCGGCAGGAATACGATGGCGGCAATCATGTTGACCACGAACATAAAAGTCAGCATAACACCCATGTCGGCCTGGAACTTCAAGTCCGAGAAAACCCACATGCCGACGCCGACCGCCAGCGTCAGCGCGGTGTAGAAGATCGCGATGCCGGTGGTCTTGAGCGCAATGAAGTAGGACTCGGTCAACGAGCGGCCCTGGCGCATCGATTCGCGCATGCGCGCGAAGATGTAGATCGCGTAGTCGACGCCGATGCCGACGCCCAGCGCCAGCACGGTCAGCGTGTTGACCTTCTTGCCGATGTCGAGATACACCATCAGCGAGTGGCCCAATTCTGTTACGAGAACCAATGGCAGCACGATGCACAGCGCCGCCAGCGGGTTGTGGAAGCTCAACAGGCACATGAAGAACACCGCGGCGTACAGCAACCACAGCATGGTGTGATCGACCGCGAGCACCTCGTCGTTGGTCGCCGCCATCACGCCGACGTTGCCGGTGGCCAGGCGCAGGTTGACGGTGTCGCTGACGAAAGGTTTGTCCGGCGGCGCGTCCGCCGCCTGCTTGGCGAGCTGGCCGCGGAAATCGACGTTGGCGCCGGCAAAGGCGTGGTTGCTGGTGCGGAATTCCTTCACCGCGGCGACCACGCGGTCGATCGTCGGCGCGCGATGGTCGGTCAGGAACAGCATGATCGGTATGGCGCTGCATTCGGCGTTGAGCAGCCCCGAGGCGGTCTCGAAGTTTTGCGTATCCTGGCGCAGCGCATCGTTGTCGCGCGGCAGCACGCGCCAGCGGATATTGCCTTCGTTCCAGCCGGCATTGACGACCTTCGCCGCCATCGGCAGCGTCATCACCTGTGCCACGCCTTCGACATTGCGCATGTGCCAGGCGAAACGGTCGAGCGTTTCCATTACCGGGTAGCTGGTGGTGCACGAATCCTTGCCGGCTTCGGCAATGACGTTGAGGATGTCGACGCCGAGCGCGAACTTGTCGCTGATCAGCGCGGCATCCTGGTTGTAGCGCGCGTCGTAGCGCAATTCAGCCACGCCTTTCTGCGCATCGCCGATCATCACGCGGCTGCCGAAGTGCGCGGCAACCGCCCACATGCCGATACCGATCAGTATCACGAACGCGGCCATCAGCGGGCGGCTCAGATGCGACAGCGCCGACCACAGCTTGTCGAACTGGGTCAGCTGGCGCAGGCGCCAATTGCGCTTGCTCTCGAGGCTGCGCAGGTTGCAGAACGACAGCAGCACGGGCAGCAGGATCAGGTCGGTGAAGATGGTCAACGCCACGCCGATCGTCGCGGTGACGGCCAGCTCGAAGATGATCCGCACCGGGATGATCAGGATCGTGGCAAAGCCAATGCAGCCGGCGATCAGCGCAACCGAGCCGGGCACCAGCAGCATGCGGAACGCCAGCCGCGCCGCGGTCGGCGGATCCACGCCCTTGCGCTGGCGCAGTTCCTCGACCGTGCCGTCTTCCAGACCGCCGAAGAACAACTCGCCGCGGTAGCGGTTGATCATCTGTTCGCCGTGGCTGACCGCGATGGCGAAGATCAGGAACGGCGTCAGCATGTTCAGCGGATCGATGCCGAAGCCGAGCAGGCGCAGCGCGCCGAGCATCCAGACCACGGCGATCAGCGCGCACAGCACGGTCAGCGATGCGAGCTTCACCGAAGCCGAGTAGGCAAACAGCAGCAGCCAGGTGAAGGCGATCGTGATGAAGAAGAAATTGATGACCGACTTGGCGCCGCTGCTGATGTCGCCGACCATCTTGGCGAAACCGATGATCGCCACGGTGGTGTGCTCGTTTTCGTATTTGTGGCGGATCGCCTCGAGCTGTTCGGCGACGTGGTTGTAGTCGATGACCACGCGCTGCGCCGGATCCTTGTTCGTGGTGTCTTCGGGCACCAGGTCCACCCAGACCATCGCGCCGGAGAAATCCTTGGCGACCAGGCGGCCGACGATGCTGGCTTTTTCGATGTTCGCCTTGATCGTGGCGAACTGTTCCGGCGTCGCCTGGAAACCTTCCACATTCGGCGTGAACGTCGCCGGGATCACGTTGCCGCCGGCGAAGCCGTCTTCGACCACTTCGACGAAACGCACGTTGGCAGTGAAGATCGAGCTGACGCGCGCTTCGTCGACGTGTTCGACGCGCTTGGCGTCCTGGGTGATGTTCTCCATGGTCTGGAAGAACGGCTGGTTGAACATGTTGCCTTGCTTGTCCATCACCGCGATCAGGATGCGGTTGGCGCCGCCGAATTCCTTCTCGTAGTCGAGGAAGGTCTGCATGTACTCGTGCTTGAGCGGGATCATCTTCTTGAAGCCCGCATCGACTTTCAGCTGCGCGGCGAAGAACGCCATCGCCGCGGTGATCAGTGCGAACAGCAGCAGCACCACCATGCGGTTGCCGAACACCAGCTGTTCGACGGCAAGCTGGAATTTGTTGGGTTGGGAGTTGTTCGCGGCAGGTCCGGCCATGATCCCCTCGGTATTGCGAATGCGGTGGGTCTAGAGAATGCTATTTCGGCAAGAAGAAGCTGACGCCGTTTTCGCCGGCCAGCAGCAGCGTGCCGTCTTCGCCGAGCGGCAACACGCTGGAGATGATGCCGGCGGGCTGGTCGACGAAACTCTTCAACGCTTCGCCGGCGCTCGCGCGTACCAGCACGATGCCGTTGGCGCCGACGATCGCGCCGCCGCCGTTGCGCAACGCGGTGCCGCCCATCAGGCTCAGTTCCGTGCCGGTCTCGACCTGCTTCCAGTGTTCGCCGAGATCGCTCGATTCAAACACGTGGCCGCGCAGACCGAACGCCAGCACGTGCTCGGCCTCGTAGCCGATCACGCCGAACATCGAGCCGTCGTACGGCAACTGCATGCGCTGCCAGGTCGCGCCCTTGTCGCGCGAGCGGAACGCGCTGCCGCGTTCGCCGACGATGATCAGCGCGCCGCTGCCGGTGCTGGCGATCGCATTCAGATGCGGCGTGGCTTCCTGGCCGAGCGTGAGCTCTTCCTTGCTGAAGGTTTCGGCGTGATCGTTTTTGGCCGCGGCCGCGGTTTTTTTCTTGACCGGCTTGGCGTCGTCAATCTCGTTTTCGTCCGCGCCGGCCTGCGGCTTGGCGACCGTCATCGGATTCCAGGTGGCGCCGCCGTCGTCGGTTTTCAGCGCCACGCTGTACGCGCCGACGGCATAGCCGTGATGGATGTCGGTGAACAGCACGCCGAGCAGCGGACCGCCCTGCGTAGGATCGCGCATACCGCTGCCGGTAGCCGGCTTCCAGGCGTCCTGGCGTTGCAGTTCCCAGTGTTCGCCGCCATCGGCACTGTGCGCGATCAAGCCTTCGTGGCCGACTGCCCAGACTTGCGCATCGACCGCCGCGACTGCGGTGAACGTCATGCGCGTCGGCACCGCCGCCTGGCGCCAGCTCTTGCCGTCGTCCGACAGCAGCACCGCGCCGCGCGCGCCGACGGCCACATAATGTTCGCCGGATTTGGCCACGTCCAGCAGCAGCGACTGCGCGGTCAGCGGCAGCATCTCGGCTGGCGCGTTGATCGGATCCGGCCAGGTCGACGCCGGGGCCGGCGTGCTGGCCGGTGTGGGTTCAGGCGCCGACCCATCGGCGAGTGCCAGCTGCGCGATACATAGCGAAGCGGCGAGCACGGACCAGCGCAATGATGCTGAGTTCATTCCAATACCCCTGAACCTGAGCAAACGCGGAAGTTTTGCCTTCTCCAAAATGCGCCAGCCGCTCTTGGGAGCGGCCGGCGTGTTCAACCTGAGCGTACCCGGTTCGAGTTTACTCGTTCGAGCCTACTCAATGCCGCGTTGACGCAACGACTGCGGCGAGAACATATCCGGCGTGGTCTGCAGCGAGAAGTCGTACTCCTGTTCCTGGTTGTCCAGGCCCTGCGCCAGATAGCGGCCCGACTTCAGGTCGTAGTGCGCTTCCAGCGTCGACCAGAACACCGGCACTTCGTAGTAGTTCACGCTCGGCGCTTCCGAGTAGCGCCACAGCTTGCCTTCGCTGTCGTAGTGATCGATCTCGAGGATCTGCCAGCTGTCTTCGTCGAGATAGAACGTGCGCCGGGGATTGATGTGGCGCTGGCCCGGCTTGATGGTCGCCTCGACCACCCAGATGCGGTGCAGTTCGTATCTCAGCAGATCGGGGTTGATGAAGTTCGGCTTGATCAGGTCCGCGACCTTGGTCTTGTCGCTGTGCGCCTTGTAGGAGTTGTACGGCACGTACATCTCCTTCTTGCCGACCAGCTTCCAGTTGTACTTGTCCATCGCGCCATTGAACATGTCGGTCATGTCGTTGGTGCGCAGGCCGTCGGACGCGGTACCCGGATTGTCGTAGGCGACATTCGGCGCACGCCGCACGCGGCGCTGGCCGGGGTTGTAGATCCACGCCTGGCGCGGTTCCTTCTTCGAATCCAGGGTCTCGTGCACGAGCAGCACCTGGCCTGCGAGGCGCGGCGGCGAGACCACGTCCTCGAAGAAGTACAACAGCACGTTGTTGATGTCCTTGAGCGTGTTGCCGGGCTTGTAGTACAGGCCCAGGCCTTCCTCGCGGAAACGCTCCAGCGTGTACTGCCCGGATGTCGTCGGGATCACCTGGTTGTTCCAGCGTGCGAACGAAACACCCTTGTACTTGAGCTTGTGGTTCCAGATTGCTTCCATGCCGGCTTTCGCCGGATCCTTGTCGAGGATCGGGAACGGGAAGCCCTCGGCCACGCTGCCCACGCCTTCGCCGTCGTCGACCAGCTCGCCGGTCGCGCCGTTCTTGATCGTGAACTCATACGTGCGCTGCGGGAACGACGCGCTGCGATGCGTCGGGTAAACGATCATCTTCCAGTTCGGATATTTCGCGAACATACCGAGCTGGCCGGCCGATAGCTTGTCGCCATAGTCCTTGGCGTTCTGCGGCGTGATCGTGAACAGCGGCTTGTCGTTCGGGAACGGATCCGGATGATGATCGCCGACCTTGTAGCCGGCCGGCGGCGCGGTGAGACCGCCGGTCCATTCCGGAATCGAGCCATCCTTGTTGCCGGCGCGTTCGGCGCCGACCGGCGTAAGCGCGGTGCCCTTGATGCCGAGCTTGGCGACGTCTTCCGCGCTGCCCTTGGCGAGCGCCCCGGTGGTGAAAACGGTGCACGCGATCAGAGTCGCGAGCGTTGTGCGATTGAGTGCCATCGAAAGTCCCTCCCGTCGATGAATCAGAATGAGTACTTGGCGACCATCGCGACGAAATCGCGATCGCTGATCAGGTTGAACTGACCGCCGCCGAAATAGTTCGTGTAGCTCAAATCCAACGACCATCGATTGAGGTAATTGGCTTCAACGCCCAACGTCAACGACTTGCGGCCATCGATGAAGTTTCCGCCGGGGCCGGGTGCCGTGCCGTTCACGTCGTGATTGAACGCAACACGCGGCGACAGCGTAAACGCGGTGCCGAATGCATTGTTGTAGTCCGCGCGCGCGGCGATGCGATAGCCCCACGAGAACGCCGTCGGGAAACCGTCCGTCTGCGTTTCCGGATTGTTGAGGCGTCCACTGAGCACATCCGGGCCGCCACCGGTGTCGGTGCCGTCGCTGTTGTAACGCAGCACGCTTTGCGCCGGGAAATCCAGCACCTTGGTGCCGCCGACTTCCGCCACCATAGCGATCTGGTTGGCGTTGAACCAGTTGTTCGGTCCGAACACCTTGGTCGCGGTGAACTGCATCTGCGACACCTTGTTGCGCGTGTAGCCCGGAATGACCGCGCCGGGGGCGTAGTTGCCAAGCTGGCTGACGAAGCGGTTGCCCGGCGCCGGAATCAATGGGTTCAACGGAGTCAGGCCCGAGAACAGCAGCTCGACCGCGTCGATCTGCAACGGCTGGTTCGGGCGATAGCTCAACTCACCCTGCAACGCGATGCCGGGACCTTCCAGCTGCGTGTTGAAGCTGACGCCGTACACCTTGATGTCCTTCGGATACTCGACGAAGTAGCCGGCGCTGTTCGGAACCGTGGTGGTCACCGCGAAACCGCTGATGATCGGCAGACGGCTGGAATAGTTCAGGAAATAGAAACCGAACTCGGTGTTGTTCAGCGCTTCCGACAGGTAGTGCGCGGCAACGCCGTACTGGCCGCGTTCGTGCGGATAGTGATCCGGGAAACGGCGCACGGTCTGCTCGCACGAGGTTTCCAGCAGCGGGTTGTTGTGGATGCTGCCGCCGCCGAACGCCGAGTTGTCGCTCGGCGCGCCGCCGAAGCAAACGTCGTAGTAGTTTTCCGGATTGATCACCGGCTGCGGCACCAGGCCGAACGGCAACGAAGCGTACACGCCGCCGATGGTGGCGAAGTCGTTGGTCGAGAAGTACGTGCCGGACGGATCGGGGTTGGTCTGCGCGAACTCGAGCAGGTAGGTCGCCTCCATCGAGAAGTTCTGCGTGAAGTTGTACGAACCCCACAGCATGTTCACCGGCAGCAGCGCTTCCTTCAGTTCCGCGCCGGCCACGTGCAGCTGCGACACGTCGACCGGATTGACGACGTTGATGCCGCCCTGGATGAACGTGCTCTCGCCCCAGCTCAACACCTGCTTGCCGAGGCGGATGCTGCCCTGCTGGTTGTTGAGCGTGAAGTTGTCGTACACGAACGCGTCGAGGATGCGGAAGCGATCGCCGACCTGATCCTGCGCCAGTTTCGTCAGCTTGTCGTTGTTGGCGTTCTTGAAGTCGTAGAAGTAGCTGGCGCGCACGAATGCGCCCATGTGCGAACCGTAGTCGATATGGAATTCGCTGGTTGCCTTGACCGCGTCGGAGAAGATGTCGCCGGAGGAACCGTAATTCAGATTGCCGTCGTCATGGTTCGCCGAGAACGCGCCCTTCGCGGTGCGCTGCTGCGCGTTCGGCTTCAGGCTGACCAGCGGATCGTAATGCGCCTTGGCGATGCCGTCGGAGCTCGGATCCTCCGTGCGCATGCTGACGCCGTACGACAGCGTGGTGTTGATGGTGCCGTGGAAACTGTCCGCGTCGCCCCACTCGAACGCTTGTGCGGGCGCGGCGCAATAGCCGGCGAGCGCGATCGCGATCGCCGCGGCCAGGCCGCGCGGAACGAAGCTGGCGCTTGCGCCGAGGATGCTGTTGTTTTGAGTTGTCATGTGCTTATCCCCGTCAGTGCTTGATCACGGAAGAGTTCGAGATGATCACGGCCTGACCGCCGGACGCGATCATGCTCGCCATTTCGCCCTGCATTTCCGCCGTGACCGCCGGCGAACTGGTCGGGTCGAGCAGCGAACCATGCGAGCCTTGCGTGAAGCGCACCGCGACGCGGAGCTTGGCGCCCTGCGTGCTCGAGGTGATGCTGGTCAGGCCGAGCGCGGCAAGCAGCGGTTCGGTGCCGGACAGCGGCGCGGTCGGCACCGAGTTCGGAATCACCTGGTCCGACGGATGTGTTGCGTCGCCGACCACTTCCTGCGCGAGGATCGCCTTGGCGGCCGTCGCGAACGCGAAGTTGATCGAGTCGCCCGAATCGGTGACCGTCTGCGCCGCCACGAAGAACGCGTCGTAGTTCGGCGTGCCCTGCTGCAATCCCGCCGCGGCGAGACCGGCATGAATCTGCGGGCCGAACGCCGGCGATGCATCGAGCAGGCGGGCAATGCCGCCACCCGGCACGTTGAGCACGCCGACGTTGACGTGCGGCTCCATCGCGACGAACGCGGTGCCGATGATCGAGCCGAGCGACTGGCCGACAAAGGCGATGCGCGAGCCGTC
>Ga0207694_10004813_pt1 | contig 10480 bp, 7 predicted proteins | sample KBSC34metaG_FD_184353 | JGI IMG/M metagenome (GOLD analysis project Ga0207694, IMG submission 184353) | Corn rhizosphere microbial communities from Kellogg Biological Station, Michigan, USA - KBS C3-4 metaG (SPAdes) (version 2) | ecosystem: Host-associated > Plants > Roots > Rhizosphere > Soil...
ACATAAGACGCAATCCTACAGACGGCGAGGCGGCGGTTCGCTAACCTCGGCAGATGAGAATCGCGGTCTGTTTCGTTGGCGTCACGCGGAACTTTTCCAAATACACGCTGGATTCGATTCAGAGGAATCTTTTCGATGTGGTGGCGAAACGCGATCCGCATTTCAAGAGGTTCGCCCACTTCAATCAGCTCGAGGTGCTGACGAATGAGCGGAGCCGCGAAAATGGCGTGGCGCTCGACCAAGAGGAATACAAGCTGCTGAATTGTGACGAGGTGGAATTGACTGACCAGGCGTTGGTGGATCAACGGATTGATTTCGAATACCTCTCGCAGTTCGGCAATACGTGGAAGGATAATTTCGGGACGTTGCGAAATGTGCTGCGCCAGTTGTATTCGCTGAACGCGATCGCGGATATTTTGGAGCGGCAGAACACCCGGTTTGACCTGGTGATTTATTCGCGCATCTGTCTGCATTTTTACAAGCCGATTGAGATTCCGCGAGTCATCCGCCCGCGGACGCTTTACACGCCGTGGTTTGAGGGTTTTCGCGGGCTGAATGATCGCTTTGCTTTGGGTGACATGGAGACGATGCTTTTATTCGCGCGGCGGCAAGCGATGGCGCGGGAATTTATCGCAGAAACCGGTTTGCCGATGGGGGCGGAAAATTATTTGCTTTGGTATGCGAGGAAGAAAGGGCTGCAAACGAGGCATCTGACTTCGATGAATTTCAGTCGGGTGCGCGCGGATGGAACAGAGAGAAAGATCCGGGATGATGTCGTGAAGAAATCGACGTATTACTTCAAGCGGGGTCTGGAGGCGGTGGGGTTGCGGCGTATTACTTTTCCGAAAGTGGCGACGCCAGCGGCGAGCAAAGCGCGGCAACCGCACCTTACGGTGCGCGGCTAGCAGCCCGTTAAGAATCCGTATCCGCAGCAGCGAACGTAAGTTCGCTCAAAATTTTCTCCAGCATTGAAGGTAATATGGAGCCGACTCACGTCGGCTGCTACTTTTAAACGGGCGCCTGAGCGGCGCGGACAGCGCAGGCGCGCCGTCCCTACCAAAATCCGTGCACTTCCAAGCCCTTGGCTGCTTGTCAAAGCACGCGGTGTCCGCTACTTTCTCCCCATGCTGCGAAAGTTTGTTTCCATTTCCGCTCTCGCATTTTGCGTCGGCGCCAAGGCCGTGACGGCCGATACCATTCAACTCAAGGACAATGCTTCCGTCACCGGCAAAATCCTGACGGAGAAACGCGACCAGGTGGCGATTGATGTCGGCTATACGGTGCTCGTGATTCCGCGCAGTGACATTGAGAAAATTTTGCGAGGCGAGGCGGCTCCCGCCAAGTCGGGCACGCCGGTGAAGACAGCCGCCGCACCGGTGGAGGCCAAGCCCACGGTTCCCGTGAAGGCAGGTTTTTATTCCGCGAACACGCGCGCGATGCCCGAGAAAACCGTAAAGGATTTGGTGAACCAACTCGGTGAGGCGGTGGTGCAGGTGCGCACGCCGAGCGGGTTGGGCTCGGGTTACATCATCAATGAGGATGGTTTTCTGGTGACGAATTTCCACGTGATCGAGGGCGAGACGCAGATTTCCGTGGCGGTGTATCACCAGCGCGACGGACAACTTGAGCCGCGGGTTTACAAGCAGGTGCGCATTGTGGCGATCAACAAGTTCCAGGACATGGCGTTGTTGAAGATTGATGACAAGGATTCGCCGAAGTTCAAATACGTGGTGCTGGGCAGTTCGGATGCGCTGGTGGTGGGCGATGGCGTATTCGCGATCGGCAGTCCGCTGGGGCTGGAACGCACGGTGACGCAGGGTATCGTAAGCACGAAGACGCGCGAATTCGAGGGCGGGCTGTATCTCCAGACGACGGCGCAGATCAATCCCGGCAACAGCGGCGGGCCGTTGTTCAACATGGCCGGCGAAGTGGTGGGCATTACGAACATGAAGATTACTTCCGGTGAGGGATTGGGTTTTGCGATTCCAATCGAGGGAGTGAAATTCTTTCTGGATCATCGCGATTCGTACGCGTATTCGAACGATAATCCGAGCAACCCGTATCGCTATCTGGAGCCGCCGAGCCATGCGAGCCACAAAATTGCCGCGGGAAATGAATAAGGGTCAGCAATACATTTACATCATGCGAAATTATTTCCGCCGGTTTTCCGTTGTCAGCGTTTTCGCCGCGCTCACGTTCTCCGCCGCGGCGGCCGTTCCCGTAGTCGAAAAACTTCTGCCGGATGACACGCTGGCGATGGTGACGACGCCGGATTTCGCGAAGGCGCGGGATGCGTATCACAACGCGCCGCAGTCGCAGTTGTGGAATGACCCGGCGATGAAGCCGTTCCAGGACAAGTTCTTCGCGAAGCTCACCGAAAATTTGATTCAGCCGTTGGAAAAAGATTTGGGCATCAAGTTCGATGACTACACGAACCTGCTCCAGGGGCAAATGACGCTGGCGGTGACGCAAAACGGCTGGCCGGCGGCGACAGGCAGCAAGCCGGGTGTGTTGTTCCTGCTCGACACTCGCAACCAGGGGCAGTTGACGAAAAACCTGGCAGACCTGCGCAAGAAATGGCTCGACGCGGGCAAGAGTTTGCGCACGGAAAAAATTCGCAACATCGATTTCTCCGTGGTGCCACTGTCGGACAAGGATGTGCCGAAGACGTTGAAGAAATTCTCCAGCACGGAAAAGGACGCGGATGCTGATGAAACGAGCACGAACGCGACGAAGACGGAATTATACGTGGGCCAGTCGGAGGGATTGCTGATTGTGGGCACGGCACCGAAGCCGATAGAAAAGGTGCTGGTGCATGTGTCCGGCGGCGAGATGCCGTCGCTGGGCGACCTGGCGGCATACGAGGCGAATCGTCTGGCATTGTTCCGCGACGCGCCTTTCTATGGCTGGGCGAATACCAAGGCGGCGATGGATGCCTTCACCAAGAAAGCCGCCACTGAGGATCCGGAAGCGGCGGACCCGTTTGCGGTGCTGAATCCGTCGAAATTGTTGACGGCGATCGGGGTAAGCAGCTTGAAGAGCGTGGCGTTCAGCGTGCAAATTTCGAACGATGGCTCGACGGTGCAGTTTTTTGCAAGCATGCCGGAATCCAGCCGCCAGGGTCTTTTCAAGGTGATCCCGGGCGACGCAAAGGACTCGGCTCCGCCGCCCTTTGTGCCGGCGGATGCGGTCAAATTCCAACGCATGCGCATCGATGGGAAGAAGGCGTGGGATACTTTGCAAAAGGTGGTGGCGGATGTTTTTCCGTCGGCGAAGGGCGCGATTTCTTTCGCGATTGATACGGCCAATGCGGCGGCGAAGGAGAAAGATCCGGATTTTGATTTGAACAAGAATCTTTTCGGGAACATCGGCGACGACATGATCAGCTATGAAAAAGCGCCGAAAGGGTCTTCGCTGGCGGATTTGAATTCGGTTCCCTCGCTGTTCCTGCTTGGCTCGCCCAACCCGGACAAAGTTGTGGCGGCGTTCAAATATGTTTTGATGCTGTTGAACCCGCAGGGTGGCGCGCCGAAGGAACGCGAGTTTCTCGGCCGAAAAATTTATACCACCACAATGCCAGGCGCAGCGGCGGCGCTTGGCTCTGGCGCTCCTGGCACGAGCCCACAAACTTTAAGCTACGCGTCGACCAGCGATTATGTCGCTTTTTCGAGCGATGCCTCAATGATTGAGGAATTTCTCCGCAGCAGCGATAGCGGGCGGAAGTCGTTGCGAGAAATGCCTGGTCTCACGGATGCCATCGCGAAGTCCGGCGGTTCAAGCACCGGGATGCTGGGTTTTGAAAATCAGGCGGAAACAACGCGCGCGACGTTCGACGCGTTGCGCAACAGCCCCGCGACACCTGACGGCAGCCCGAGCGCCGCGGCAATGATGCTGGGCCTGGGGAGTTTGCCGAATGCGGGGTCGTTTAAAGACTGGATGGATTTCTCCCTCCTGCCGCCTTACGACAAGGTTTCAAAATACTTCGGCTTCAGCGTCTACACGTTGGGCTCAACCCCGGACGGAATTCTGTTGAAAATGTATTCACCGGTGCCAGCGGGGCTGAGGAAGTAGTTTAAGAGTTTAAGAGTTCAGCCGTAACGGGCTGTCGTTTGGACGCGAACGGGTGAGGTCTGACTTCGGAATTTACGACGTTTTCTTCTCCCTCACCCCTGCCCTCTCCCTCTGGGAGAGGGTGAAACTTTCTCACTTCTTCTGGGATGAGTGCGTTCCGGGGCTCGATCCAGCGTAGGAAATAGCTTTACAGTTTGGGGATTGCGAGTTTTGCCACACGGGCGATGTTTTTCCTGCTAAACTCTTCAACTCCCAAACTCTTAAACTTCTCCTCACTCTTGCGGGTAGACTAGGATGCGGTCGTGCACGAGGACGATGAGGTCGTTTTTGTGGTCGCCGGTTACATCGTCCACGACGGCTTCGCGCGGTTCGGGGAGGTCGCTCCGGCGGTTGCGGAAGGTGCGTTCTTCGAAGACCTGCCAGCGATTCGCGGGAACCAACTTGTGGTGCTCGTCGAAAAGGACGAGGTCGAGATAATTCTTGGCGGTTTCGAGGAAGACCAGGTCTTTGCGGCCGTCGTTGTTCAAATCGCCTGAGGTCACGTCGCCAAGATGGCCGTCCTTGATGGGCGTCTCGTAGCCGTCGAGTTCAGTCAATTCCCAGACGCTTCCGTGCAGGGGCAGCCAGGCGATGTTATTGAGGCCAAAAAAGCCGACGGTGTTCGGCGTGGAATCGCCGAGCGCGACGGATTGCAGGCTGGCGAATTCCGAAACGGGCAAATCCAGATTCCGCACAACTTGCCAAACGCCTTTGCTGTCGCGTTCGCACAATGTGAGTTGCTTGCGCTCCGCATCGAGCATGAAGAGCGAGGGCGTGGCATTGGTGCCATTCGCAATCGCCGCCGCGCCGACAATGCGGGAATTGCTCGCAGCGCCATTGATTTGCTCCTTTACCTTGAAGGTCCAACCGTTGCGATTGGTGGAGCTTTGCAGGGCGTTATCCGCCTGCAATACCACCGCGCGGAGGAAATTCTTCTGCGGCAGAACCAATTCCGGTTTACCGTCGCCATCCACGTCCAGCGACGTGAGCCACGGTTGTTCCATGCCGCCGCCCGGCGCGGCGACGTCCACTTCCTCCATCTCCTTGCTGGCGGTTTGCCGCAGGACTTTCACTTTTTCATAGGGAATCAAAACGACGAAATCCGAGAGACCGTCCTGGTCGACATCCTGGATGGAAATGCTGGTGGGATTGCTTTGGAATTTTTCGTCGAGCTTCTGCTTCGTGGTTTTGCCATCGGCAGTCCGCACGACGAGGGAACGTTTACCGTCCTGGTCAGTGATGATCGCGAGAATCGGCGTGGATTTGTCGCCGGATTTCCAAGTGCCCGCCGTCATGACGAGCGGTTTTCCCTCCAGCGGAATCAGAGTGGGAAACGGCAGGCGTTGCTTGTCATCGAGACGCGCGACGCCAATCTGCTTTTCGCTTTCGCTCAGCATGAAAATTTCCGGGTTGCCATCTTTATCCCAGTCGGAAACGGCCAAATCACTAATGCCGGCGAGCGACGGGAATGTCCTGGCACTGGAAAGGGAGCCGTCCTTTTGCTGAAAATAAATGGAAATTTGACCGTTTTCAGGCTCGGCAACGAGCAGGTCCGGCAGGCCGTCGTGATTGACGTCCGCCCAGAGCAATCCGCGGCGGGCCTTGTCGGTTTTATTGAGCGGGAGCACCTGCATCTGGCCGCGGCGGAAGACGCCCGAGAGCGACTCGGCTTCCTTGCGGTTGAAGCTGGAGATGGCGGCCCGACCGGAATTTTGCGCGATGGTGATGACTTCGGTTTTCGAATTTTTTTCCAGGTTATCCGCCCAATAGGAGCGAATGGGGGTCATCGGGAAATAAACCTCGGGGCCGAGTTCGCCATTCTTTTGCTGGAGGCGGAAACGGAAGGGATTGCGGTCCTCCCAATTGACCAACAGCAGATCGCTGAGGCCGTCGCCATCGACATCGAGCACTTGCACCGCCTTGACGGAGCCGGAGAACGGGATTTTTTGCGGCTCGCCGAGGGTGTGGTCTTCCTTTTGCGGAAGTAGGTAAATGACGTTATCGCCGAGCAAAACAAGATCGGTGCGGCCGTCGCCGTTGATGTCGCCGGTGTTCAGCGCATTGGCGGTGAGTTGGCCGTCATCGATGGGCCAGCGTTTGGGCGCGCTCCAGCCATTGGTACCTTGATTGTATTGCACCACCAATTCCTTTGGTTCGCCATAATAGGCAATGTCCGGGCGGCCATCGCCGTTCAGGTCGGCGACGACGAGCGAGGAAATGCGCTTTTCCGAAGCAATGGATTCGATGCGAAAGCGGGCGTCCGGCGGGAGTTCGTTGATGTCAGTCCTCGCCATCGACTCGACTTTTTTGGTGAGGTTGGTTTTGCCGGTTTGATTGTAGAGAATGGTGATTTTGGATCGCGAATTATTGGCGACAATAATGTCGTTCAGGCCGTCGCCGTCAATGTCGGCCACGTGCAATGATTCAATCTGCGGATCGACGGGAAAAATCTCGGGACCGGTGAAGCCAAAGATATTCGTGGTCGCGGCCACCGCGTGAAAGCCGAGAAAAAGGGGTGCGACACACAAGGCCGAAAGGAAGAATCGGTTGCGAAAAGTCATAATTAAAAGTGTAGCGGAAAGTGCCACTTGTAGCACGGCTTGGCCAGTTTATTCGCAGAACCGAGGCGGCTAATTCGAGTATTCCGTGAAAATTTATCGCGCGGAGCGCATCAGAAGGGCGGCCACAAAATCGTGAAATCACCTCCGCGAAAAACGGCATGATCGCTGGGGAGCAGGACATTCGCAGAGGTTCCAATTTAAAAAATTTCCCGCCTACCCATTTTGAGGGTGGGCAAATGGGTAGGCGCATTTTATTTGTCATGATTTTTACGTCAAATGAATAATGTTCCAAGAAACCTCCCAGGGCGAAACCTGGCACCCGCACCGGAGCGCGGGATTTATCCTGCTTCAACGTGGCATGGGAGAACATTTCGAGTTATTCCAACGGCTATTTCGTGTAGTAGCTGAAGCGGCGTAAACGCCGCGCTCCTTTTATGGTGCGCATGACAAGTTACGCCGACGTCGATCGCGGAAATTACGATTCGTCCCGTGTCTATTCGCCAATAAACTGCATGGCGACGCGACGGGAATGCGGCGCGCGGCGATGTTCCCAGACATAAATCCCCTGCCAGGTACCGAGGGTAAGACGCCCGTTGTGAAGCGGAATGTTGAGGTTCACGGCAGTCAACGCAGTGCGAATATGCGCGGGCATGTCATCGTCGCCTTCCGCCGTGTGAACGAACAGAGAATCACCGTCACGCACCAGTCGCGAAAAATACGCCTCCAAATCACGGCGAACATCGGGGTCGGCGTTTTCCTGGATCAGCAGTGACGCGGAGGTATGCCGAAGATGAAGCGAGATGAGGCCGCTTTTGAAATTATTTTGCCGTGTCCATCCCGAGACTTCGTCCGTGAACTCGTACAATCCCCGTCCGCGCGTTTCGATGGAGATTTCCTGAAAAGACTGGCGCAACATGGTCAACTCAATGGGCCGAGTCGGCGGTCTTTTTCTCGTCCATCATTTTTTCCATTTCCGGATTGTGCGGGAATCCGGCAGCGATCGCTTTTTGATAATGCCAGCGGGCCAATTCCAACGAGGGTGGCTGCTGGGTGAGGTAGAAGACGGCTAGATTGTTTTGAGCGCCACCGTAGTCCGGCTTTAGAATGACCGCTTTGCGGAAGGCGGCTTCGGCGGCTGGGCGCATGCCTTTTTCGCTGAGTGTCAGGCCGAGGAAGTTTTGAATTTCCGGATTATTGGGATCGCCTTTAGCTGCGCGGCTCAAGGCGTCGAGCGCTTCATCGTATTTGCCCTGGCGGAATTTCAAATTGCCGAGAATGGAAAGGCTGAATGAATCGTCCGGCGCGACTGCGAGCGCGGCTTTGAGATTTTTCTCGGCGTCATCGAGGTGCCCCATTTCGAGTTGGATGGTCGCGAGGTTGGCCAGGGTGCTGACGTTTTTATCGTCGTGGCGGAGCACTTCCAGATATTTCTGCTCGGCCTGCTGGAAGCTTCCCGAGGAAAAATCCCGCTGCGCTCCGGCGACAAGTTCCACGGTGCCGGCGGGCAATTCCTTGACCGATTTTTCATTGGCGCGTGGATCGACGGCCACGGGTTCCGGTTTCTTGAACAAGGCCAATTCTTCCGGCGTGTACGGCGCGGGTTTGGATTCAAAGATATCCAGTCGCGCGCGCAACGTCTCCAACTGCTCGGCGAGTTCATCCACGCGAGCGGCGGTGGATTTGCTGTTGCGGCCGTACAGTTCCTTTTGCGCGGCATCAAGTTTCTTCTGCAAGTCATCGCGCTCGCGCTCCAGTTGTTTCACGTGCTCACTCTCCCGGGTCCACAGCGGTGTGGGAGAATTGGCCGCTTTTGGTTCGGCGGCGAGCTGTTTGACGCGATTTTGCAGCGCTTCTTTTTCGAGTTGCCAAACGTCGCGATCGGCTTCCAATTTCGCGATGGTCTTCTGGGCCTCGGCCAATTGTTTGCTGAGTTCGGAGTCCGGAACAGGTTTGCCGCCGCCCTTCTTTAACGCGGAATTGTCCGCAATCAAGGTTTTGACCTGGACCTGGAGAGATTCATTTTGCTGCGCGAGTTGCGTGGCGCGAGCGGTTTGCTCGGCGAGCTGGCGTTTGGTTTCGAGCAGATCCTGTTTGGTTTGCGCCAACTCGACGGAACTCTGCAGCGTGGCGGCTTTGTCGCGAGCTTGCGCGAGAGTGACCTGCAACAGCGCGTTTTCTTTTTCCATGGAGCGAATTCTCTCCTGTGCCAAGGCGAACTCCCGCGGGTCCGCGCCGGCGGGATGCGCCGCCAAGGCTTCGCGCAATTTGGCTTCAGTGAGCATTTTGTCGTTTTGCACCTGGCGCAATTGATTTTGGAGGTCAGCAATTTGCCGCTGCAATTCGACGTTGGGCGAAACGGCAGGGGGCGGTGGTGTGACTTGCACGGAGGGTTGGGCAATGGGCGGCGCGACCGGAGCGGAGACGACGGGCTCTGGCACAGGTGCTGGCGCTGCCGCAGGCGAAGTTTTTATTTCAGGAGCGGATGCTACCGCAGTTTTCGCGGGGGAAGGATTGGCCGCAGAGAAAATTGTAATTTGGGAGGCCAGGTAATTCAGCCGGAAGTCGACCACGCGATCGTTCCAGCCGGGATACGTTTTTTGGAATCGTATGAGGGCTTTCTGGGCTTCGGTGTATTTGGCCAGCGCGTCTGCCGGGTGATTGGTGCCGGCGGCATCACCCTCTTGAATTAAATTGTAGATTTGGACGTATTGGTCGTCCGCTCCGTCGGCGTGAACGCGTGGAACCAGGAACAGCAACAAAACGGCAATACCGAAAAGCCTTTTCATGACAATGCATGTTAACGCGAGGCGCGAACGTTTGGCAAGCGGAGGGAATTTTAGTCCAAAGTCCAAAGCCACACTCAGGTTCGCGAAATCGTAACGAAAGTAGGCTGGGGTTACATTGACACTCAGAGGCGACTTGTGTATTTTGCGCCCGTTATTCGGTATGAGTTCGATGTTGAACCAACATGTGCTCGTTTTAAACCGTCTCTGGCAGGCGGTGAATATCTGCACGGCTCGTCGCGCGCTCACCCTGTTGTTCCAAGGCCAGGCCCAGGCGGTTTTGAGCGCTGAAGACGGCTCCTTCCGCACTTACAATTTCACACAATGGTTCGATTTCTCGTTGCGCGAACCGCACCCGGAATCAATCAAGACGATTTCGTTTCGCATCCGCATTCCGCGCGTGATCCTGCTGGTGGTGTTCGATCGCATGCCGAAGAAGGAAGTGAAATTCACGCGGCACAATATTTTTGAGCGTGATAAAAACACGTGCCAATATTGCGGCCATGTTTTTGATCGCAAGGATTTGAATCTCGACCACGTCATCCCCCGCGACCGCGGCGGCCCGACGACGTGGGAGAATATTGTTTGCTCGTGTATTGAGTGCAACACGCTGAAAGCGAATCGCACGCCGCAGGAGGCGGGCATGCATTTGGTGCGGAAACCAAAGCGGCCGAAGTGGCGGCCGTTTGTGCAGATCAACCTAAGTCTGCATCAACACGACAGTTGGAAGCACTTTGTGGATCTCGCGTACTGGAACGTCGAGTTGGGCGAAGACGTTGGTTAGGTGGTAACGGAGGACAGAAGACAGAGGTCGGAAGTTAGAAGGCGAAGGCTTTGGTTGCACCACAATCGTTATGGCAGAATCGATTCGCTCCTTTCATGATTTACGGGTCTATCAACAAGGGTTCACTTTACAACAAGAGATATTTCGAATTTCCAAACTTTGGCCGAAAGAGGAGAAGTATGCATTGACAGATCAGGTTCGAAGATCATCAAGATCAATCGGCGCGAATATCGCTGAATCAT
>Ga0207694_10004815_pt1 | contig 10480 bp, 10 predicted proteins | sample KBSC34metaG_FD_184353 | JGI IMG/M metagenome (GOLD analysis project Ga0207694, IMG submission 184353) | Corn rhizosphere microbial communities from Kellogg Biological Station, Michigan, USA - KBS C3-4 metaG (SPAdes) (version 2) | ecosystem: Host-associated > Plants > Roots > Rhizosphere > Soil...
CTGCCGGCCGAGGAGCTGGAGGCTATGCGATGACGGATGTTGATATCGCCGCTCCGCGTGATGATGCCGCGCGCCTGGCCGATGCCCGCCGCGTCGCCGACGCGATTCTGTTCGAGGGCTACATCCTCTACCCCTACCGTGCGACCTCGGCGAAGAACCAATTGCGCTGGCAGTTCGGCATGCTCGGCCCGATCGGTGCCGCGGAGGCCGGCGCCGGCGAGGAACCCGGCATGCGCGCGACGCTGCTGATCGAGCCCGAGCCCGACACTGCGCCGAAGTTCAAGTTCGATACCGAGCCCGAGCCCGACGCCGCGTCGAAGCAAGAGTCCGACACCGAGCCAAAGCCGGGCACCGGGCCCAGCGTGGACCTGACCCTGCGCTTCCTGCATCCGCAGTTCCGGTCCGTCGAGCGCACCTCCGGAACGGGCTTCGAGCCGGTCGAGTCGCTGAGCATCGGCGGCGCGCGCTGGGTGCCGTGGCATGAAGCAGTCGTCTGCGAAGTGCCCCTGCCGGGCATCACCTCCGACACCGTCATCCCGATCGAGATCGCCGGCGGCCACGACATCGAACCTCTGTATGACGACGGCCGCCTCGCCGGACGGCTGGTTCGCACGCGTGAGCGCCTCCGCGGCCGGGTCCGCGTGTCCTGGCGGTCCTTGGACGCTGCGCGGCCCCTGCTCGCGGTCGACATCGAGGTCACCAACCGCGGCCGCTGGGACCGTTCCCCCGCAGCCGACGCCCCGCGCACCGCCGCGCGCGACCTCGCCGCCCGCACCTCCTTCGCCGGAGCGCACCTCGTGGCGCGCGCCGAAGGCGGCCGCTTCCTGTCCCTCACCGACCCGCCGGACTGGGCTTCCGGCGCCGCCGCGGCGACCGGCCACCATCGCTGCTGGCCGGTCCTGCTCGGCGCCGAAGGCGGCCCCGACGACCTGGTCCTGGTCTCGCCGATCATCCTGTCCGACCGGCCGGCGGTCGCCCCGGAGAGCGCCGGGGACTTCTTCGACGCCACCGAGATCGACGAGATGCTCGCGCTGCGGGTGCGGACCCTGACCGACGACGAGAAGATCCAGGCCCGCGGTACCGACCCGCGCGCCGCCGAGATCGTCGACCGCTGCGACACCATGACCGACGAGACGCTCGCCGGGCTGCACGGCACGGTGCGAGACCCGGCGGCGAGCGTTTTCGACCAGCCCGACACTCCCTGGTGGGATCCGGAAGCCGACGCTTCCGTCTCCCCCGAGAGCGACACCGTGCACATCGCCGGCGTCCCCGTCGCCAAGGGCAGCACCGTCCGCCTGCACCCGCTGCGCCGCGCCGACGCCCAGGACATGTTCCTGGCCGGCCAGAGCGCGACCGTGGCCGCGGTCCTGCGCGACGTCGACGGCGCCACGCATGTGGCCGTCACCCTCGACGACGACCCCGGCAACGACCTGCACGTCTGGTACGGCCGCTTCCACTACTTCGCCCCCGAGGAATTGGAGCCCCTGCCATGAACGCGCGCGTCCTGGTGGCCGGGATCGGCAACGTGTTCCTCGGCGACGACGGGTTCGGCTCCGAGGTCGCCCGGCGCCTGGCCGCCGAGCCGCTCCCGGAGAACGTCACCGTGGTCGACTACGGCATCCGCGGCATGCACCTGGCCTTCGACCTGCTCGACGGCTACGACTGCCTCGTCCTGGTCGACGCGCTGCCGCACGGCGGCGCCCCCGGGGACGTCACGGTCCTGGAGGTCGGCGAGGACGATCTGGGCTCCGGCGAGTTCGACGCGCACGGCATGAGCCCGGTCGCGGTCCTGGGCTCGCTGGGCTCCCTCGGCGGGCGGCTGCCGCCGCGGACGTTCGTCGTCGGCTGCGAGCCGGCCGACGTCGGCGAGGGCATCGGCCTGACCCCGCACGTCACCGCGGCGATCGACACCGCGCTGTCGGCCATCCGGGTGCTAATTCCCGGCGACCCGGTAGACCTCACCAGCATCGCGAAAGGTGTGTGACATGAAGGTACTCGGTTTCCTCAGCGCGACCGCCCTGACCGTGCTCGGCGTGGCGGCATCGGTCCTGGCCGTGCGGTCCCTGCCCGACGTGGCGCGCTATCTGAAGATCAGGAGCATGTGACGGATGCACGAGATCGGATACTGCGCCGGCGTCCTGGAAGCCGTGGAGCGCCGCGCGGGCGGCCGGCCGGTGGCCCGGATCGGCGTGCTGGTCGGGGCCCTGCACCGGATCTCGCCGGCCGCCTTCGAGCAGTCGTTCCGGCTGGTCGCCGACGGCGGGATCGCCTCGGGCGCGAGCACCGAGGTGGCGATCGCCCCGGTGCGGGCCACCTGCACGGCGTGTCCGGCGGCCTTCGAGAGCACGGAGGCCGCACCGGTGTGCCCGGACTGCCACAGCAGCGACGTCGCCACCGAGGGCGGCGACGAGCTGGTGCTGCAGTGGGTCGAGTACACCGGGGCGCAGGGCGGCGCCGGCGCGCGCGAGCACGCCGGTCCGGCGCCGGTCTCTGCTCAGGACCACCCCTCGGCGCACGAGCACCAGCTGGTGGGCCACGACCACTCCGGGCGAGAGGACCACTGAGCCGTGTGCCTGGCGATCCCCGGACAGGTCGTGGAACTCGTCCCGGACACCGATGAGCAGCTGGCCGTGATCGACGTGGTCGGCGTCAAGCGGAAGATCAACATCGGCCTGCTGGACCGCGGGACCCTGGCGCCCGGCGACTGGGTCCTGATCCACGTCGGCTTCGCGATGTCGAAGGTCGACGAGCGGGAGGCCGCCGAGGCGCTGTCCGTGCTGGAGATGATGGGGCAGGCCTTCGACGAGGAGCTGCAGGCCGTGGCCGAATCGGATCCGGTGTGAGGGGCGTCGAAGGCTTGAGCGCCGCCGAGCCCGGCTTCGGAGCCTGCTCCGGCGATACCGGCGACGACTGCCTGACCTGCGGCGACGTCGCCGTCCCGCTGACCGTGGTCGCCGTCGCCGGCGCCGACGCGCGCTGCCGCGACGAGGCCGGCCGCACCGAGACCGTCGCCGTCGAGCTGGTCGGCCCGGTCGGCGTCGGCGACCGGCTCCTGGTGCACGCCGGCGTCGCCCTGGAGTTGCTGCCGCCCGAGCCCGAACCGTAAGAGACCAGGAGCCTGCGATGCGCTTTGTCGACGAATACCGCGACCCGGAGCTGGCCCGCGTGCTCTCCGCGCAGATCACTGCGCTGGCCGAACCGGGGCGGCACTACAAGTTCATGGAGGTCTGCGGCGGCCACACGCACGCCATCTACCGCTACGGCGTGCACGACCTGCTGCCGGAGAACATCGAGCTCGTGCACGGCCCGGGCTGCCCGGTGTGCGTCATCCCGATGGGGCGCGTCGACGACGGCATCGCGCTGGCCGAGCAGCCGGGCGTCATCCTGACCTGCTTCGGCGACATGATGCGGGTGCCCGGCGGGCGCGGGTCGTTCCTGGAGGCAAACGCCCGCGGCACCGACATCCGCATGGTGTACTCGCCGCTGGACGCGCTGCGCATCGCGCGGGAGAACCCGGACCGGCAGGTCGTGTTCTACGCCATCGGCTTCGAGACCACCGCGCCCTCGACCGCGCTGACCGTGCTGCGGGCCGAGGCCGAGGGCATCGGGAACTTCTCGGTGATGTGCAGCCACGTCACGATCATCCCGGCGATCAAGGCCATCCTGGACTCCCCGGACCTGCGGCTGGACGCCTTCATCGGGCCGGGGCACGTCTCGACGGTCATCGGCTGCCGGCCGTACGAGTTCATCGCGCGCGACCACGGCAAACCGGTGGTGTGCGCGGGGTTCGAGCCGCTGGACGTGCTGCAGTCGGTGCACATGATCATGAAGCAGCTGGCCGAGGGCCGCAGCGAGGTGGAGAACCAGTACGGCCGGGTGGTGCCCTGGGACGGCAACGCGCTGGCGCTCAAGGCCCTGAGCAAGGTGTTCGAGCTGCGGCCGTTCTTCGAGTGGCGCGGCCTGGGCACCATCGCGCAGTCGGCGCTGCGGTTCACCGAGGCCTACGCGCGCTTCGACGCCGAGCAGCGGTACGAGCTGCCGGGCGTGCGGGTCGCCGACCCGAAGGCGTGCCAGTGCGGCGAGGTGCTCAAGGGGGTGCTGAAGCCGTGGGAGTGCAAGGTGTTCGGCACCGCGTGCACGCCGGAGACGCCGATCGGGACCTGCATGGTCTCCTCCGAGGGCGCGTGCGCCGCCTACTACAACTTCGGGCAGTACTCGCGGCAGCGCCTCGATCTGCAAGTGCTCTGACCGCTGTGAAGCACGTCGAAGTGCTCTGACTAGGAGAACCAGATGCCGAAGGTCCTCACCGAGGAAGAGGTCGGCGCCCGCATCGAGGAGATGCGCCGCCGGCCTCAGCGCTTCCGCGACGAGCGCATCACCATGGCCCACGGCGCCGGCGGCAAGGCGAGCCGGGCGCTGGTCGAGGGCTTGGTCGTGCCGCTGCTGGGCGACCACGCCCCGGCGGCGCTGAGCGACGCGGCGGCGCTGGCGGTCGACGGCACGGCGCTGGCGTTCACCACGGACTCCTTCGTGGTCCGCCCGCTCACCTTCCCCGGCGGCACCATCGGCGAGCTGGCCGTCAACGGCACGGTCAACGACCTCGCGGTCAGCGGCGCGCGCCCCCTGGCCCTGTCCCTGGCGATGATCCTGGAGGAGGGGCTGTCCGCCTCGGTGCTGGAGGAGCAGGTGCGTGCCATCGCCGACGCCGCCGGGCAAGCCGGCGTATCGGTGGCGACCGGCGACACGAAGGTCGTCGAGCGCGGCAAGTGCGACGGCATGTACCTGACCACCGCGGGCGTCGGCGTCCGCCGCCCCGACGCCCTCCTGGCCCCCGAGTACGTCCGCCCCGGAGACAAGGTCCTGGTTTCCGGCACCATCGGCGACCACGGCGTGGCCATCATGCTGGCCCGCGGCGGCCTGGATCTGGAGGCGCAGGTCCGCAGCGACACCCGCAGCCTGTGGCCGGTCGCCCAAGCCCTGCTCGAAGTCTGCGGCACCGCGGTGCACTGCCTGCGCGACGCCACCCGGGGCGGCGTGGCCACCGTCCTCAACGAGATCGCCGCCGCGGCGGAGGCGGGCGTCCTGATCGCCGAGGACCGCCTCCCGGTCCGCCCGGAGGTCACCGGCGCCTGCGAGATCCTCGGCATCGACCCGCTCTACGTGGCCAACGAGGGCAAACTCGTCGCCTTCGTCGCCCCCGAAGCCGCCGACGCGGCCCTGGAAGCGATGCGCCGAGCCGAAGGCGGCGCCGACGCGGCCCTGATCGGCGAAGTGCGAGCCGAGCCGCCGGGGCGGGTGCTCGGCCGGACGGCCTTCGGCGGGCACCGGATCATCGACGTGCTGGTCGGGGATCCGCTGCCGCGGATCTGCTGAGGTGAAGGAAAAGGCACCGGAGCCAATTCGCATTTTTACTTAGGACACTTCCGGCATTCTATATAACGCGAAAGACACCAGGGCCCCCGAATACGGCTGAAAACGCAAAGGGATCCCGGGGGCGATCAACCGCATCACCGAGACGGCGCCGCGCTGCCGTCCTCACTGCGATTCCCCGCCCTCGACCGAACCCTGTTCCTCCCCGCGCCAGGCGAGACTTCCCGGCATCCAGTCCGGCCGCGACCCGCCGGAGGCGGCCAGCTCCGCCTGCGGGTCCCCGATCTCGCGGAAGATGGCCACGGCGCGGCTGCGCAGCTCCTCGGCGTGCTCGTGGCGGTCCAGGGCCTCGCAGACGGTGGACATCGCGAAGGTGGCCTCGGCGACGCCGCGGCGGTCCTTGAGCTCGCGGCGGATGGCCAGGGTGCGCTCCAGCAGCTCCAGGGACTCCGCCTGCCGTCCCAGCTTGTACTCGACCAGCGCCAGGACCTCCAGCGCGCCGCTGGCGCCGCCGCGGTTGCCGGCCTCGACGCGCAGCTTGAGGGCCTGCTCGGCGAACGTCCGGGCGCTGGTCAGCTCGTGCAGGAAGCACAGGACCTTGGCGAGGTTGACCAGCGGGACGTCCAGAACCGGATCGTCCGTCGTCTGCATCACCTCCACCGCCTGCCGCAGGACCTCGGCGGCCTCGCGGTGCCGGCCCTGCTGGGCCAGCAGCCCGCCGATGTTCGTCAGGAGCCTGCCTTGGCCGGCGAGGTCGCCGACCTCGTGGTAGTAGGCCAGCGCCCGCTGGTAGTAGGTGTGGGCGGTATCGGCGCGGTACATGTCGGTGTTGATGCGGCCCAGGCTGGTCAGCACCATCGCCTCGGCGGCGCGGTCGCCGTCCCGCTGGGTCGCGGTCAAAGCGGTCCTGCTGGTCCGCGACCAGTCGCCCCAGTGGCTGCGCACGGCGAAGAACCCCGACAAGGCCATCGCGAGCTGCCAGCACGCGCGGTTCATCCCCGCGGCCAGGGCGGCGTCCACGGCCGCGTCCAGATTGGCGCGCTCGGCCTCGCACCAGGCCAGGGCCTGGTCGTAGGTGCGCAGCTCGACGGCCGGCACGCTCGGCGGCGTCAGGTCCAGGCGCCTGCGCAGCGGCGAGAGCAGCCTGGTCGCCTTGTCGGCGCTGTGCAGGTACCAGTTCAGCATTCTGTGGAGCGCCGTCGTGCGTTCCTGCTCCGGCAGTTCGTCCTCGGCGCACTTCTCGGCGTAGTCGCGCATGAGATCGTGCAGGCGGTAGCGGCCGGCGACCCGGCTTTCGAGCAGCTGCGCGTCGACAAGCGCCTCCAGCGCCTTCTCGGCCTGCCCATCGGACACGCCCAGCAGCGCCGCCGCGGCCTCCAGGCTCAGATCGGCCCCCACCCACAAGCCCAGAAGGGGAAAAGCCCTCGCCGCGGCCTTGTCCGACCGGGACGAGGACGCCTGCAGCGCGTCGTAGCTGACCTGGAAGCTCGCCCGGACGGCGGCGTCCTCGACCTCCAGCTCGTCCAGCCGGTGCGCGCCGGCCAGCCGGTCGGCCAGGTCCCGCAGACTCCAGGACGGCCGCGCCGCCAGCCGCGACCCGGTGATCCGGATCGCCAGCGGCAGGCCGGCGCAGTAGCCCAGAATGGCCGCCGCCGCCTCGGGTTCGGCGTCCACCCGCTCGGCCCCGACCATGGAGGTGAACAGCGCGCGGGCCTCCCGCTCCTCGAACCCGCCGAGGTCGAACCGGACCGCGCCCGGCAGCGAGGCGAGCCGGGACCGGCTGCTGATCAGCACGCCGCACCCCTCCGAGCCGGGCAGCAGCGGACGCACCTGGGCCGCGTCGCGCGCGTCGTCCAGCACCACCAGGAACCGCCGCCCCGCCAGAATGCTGCGATACAACGTCGCACGCTGATCCAGCTGCGGCGGCACGGTATCAGGAGGCACGCCGAGGGCGGTCAGCATGTCGCCGAGCACGTCGGCCGGATCGCGCGGCGCGGTGGCGCCGCGCAGCTCGACGTACAGCTGCCCGTCCGGGTAGTCCTGACGCCACTGATGGGCCACGAAGACGGCCAGGGCGCTCTTGCCGATACCGCCCATGCCGGAGATGGTGGAGATCACCATCGTCCCCGCCGTCGAACCGCCGGTCATCAGGGCGGTCAGGGCTGCCACCGCCACCTTCCGGCCGGTGAAGTCCGCGGTGGTCGCGGGCAGCTGCGCCGGCACGATCCGCACACCCGCGGCGCTCGGCGGGATCGCGACGAGCGCCGGGGCTGGGGCCTGGACCGGGGCCGCGGCCGGGGCCTGGGCCTGGGCTGAGATCTCGGCCGGTGCGGGCCCCGGTGAAGCAGCCGCGTCGATCGCCGCCCCGGCCGCCGCCCCGGCCGCGGCGGGCTCCGGCCAGGGATCCGGAGCGGATCCGGTGGCGGACCTCTCCGGCCGGCTCCGGACCGGCCGCTCGCCCCAGACCGCCGCCGGCGGCTTCCCCGTCCACGTCAGACTCGGATCGTTCGCCAGGATCGCGTGATGCAGGGTCCTGAGCCCCTCGCCCGGCTCGATCCCCAGCTCCTCCACCAGCGCCCGCCGTCCGGCCTGATAGGCGGCCAGCGCGTCGGCCCGCCGCCCGCAGCGGTGCAGGGCCAGCATCAGGTCGCAGCGCAGCTGCTCGCGCAGCGGCCAGGCCTCGACCAGCGCGCTCAGCTCGCCGACGATCCGGGCGTGGTGGCCCAGCGCGAGCCGGGCCGACAGGCGCGTGCACTTCGCGTCCAGCCGCATCTCCAGCAGAGGGTTGACGGTCTCCACCGCCAGCAGCTCGCCCGGCACGTCGCACAGCGGCTCGCCGCGCCAGTTCGCCAGCGCTTGGCCGAGCATCTCAGCGGCCGGCAGCCACTCGCCGCGCGCGTGCGCGGCCATACCGCCGCGGTACAGGTCGTCGAAGCGCTGCACGTCGAGCTCGCCGGGCTCGACGGTGAACACGTAGCCGGGCCGCACGGTCGCGATCCGCGCCGCGACCTGCTTGCCCAGGCACTTGCGCAGCCGCACGACCAGCACCTGCAGGGCGTCGCGCGGGCGCTGCGGGGCGTCGGCGCCCCAGACGTGCGCGGCCAGGGAGCTGGCCGAGACGACGGTGCCGGCGTGCACCAGGAGCACCGCGCACAGTGTCCGCAGCCGTCCCTCCGGGATCCGGCACGCCTCTCCTTCGTCGTCCAGTACTTCGAATGGTCCCAAAAGCCGAAAATCCATAATCCGCCACCCCGCTATCCGCCGAATTCAAACGGTCGCAGAAGGCAGAGTGTAGGAGGTTTGAAGGAAACGGTCCCCACTCTGTAGTTCGAATCCTGATTCGCCTTCGAACGGGGGACCAGACCAGTGATGTCCAATAGCGTTGACGGGCCCGCGCACTACGCATGTGTCGGTGTCGGTGTCGGTCCGGCCAATCTCTCGCTGGCCTCGCTCCTGCACCCGCACCCGGGGCTGCGGAATCTGTTCCTGGAACGCCGGGCCGCCTTCGGCTGGCACGACGGGCAGCAGATCCCCGGCGCCACCTTGCAGGTCTCGATGCTGAAGGACCTGGTGAGCCTGAGCGACCCCACGAACTCCTTCTCCTTCCTGAACTACCTGCACGCCAAGGGCCGCGCCTACCACTACCTGAACGCCCAGTTCGACGAGGTCCCGCGCCTGGAGTTCCGCAACTACCTGGCCTGGGCCGCCGCGCGGAACCCCAACATCGCCTTCGGGCGGACCGTCACCTCGGTCGAGTTCGACTCGGTGTTCCGGATCCACACCGACTCCGGCACGGTGACCGCCGACCATCTGGTCGTCGGCGTCGGCACCCAGCCGTGGGTGCCCGAGCACGCCCGCGAGCACCTCGGCGAGAGCCAGTTCCACATCGCCGACTTCATCCCGCGCGCCGAGAGCCTGGCGGGCAAGCGGGTGGCGATCGTCGGAGGCGGACAGTCCGGCGCCGAGGCCTTCCTGGACCTGATCTCCCGGCCGCACGACCGGCTCCCGCGCCGCGTCACCTGGATCTCCCGGCGCCCGAACTACCTGCCGATCGACGACTCGCCGTTCACCAACGACTTCTACATGCCCTGCTTCTCCGACCACTTCGCCGGCCTGGACGCGGCGACCCGCGGCCGGTTCACCACCGACCACGTGCTGACCAGCGACGGCATCTCGGAGTCGACGCTGCGGGCCATCTACCAGCGCGTCTACCACCACCGCTTCCTGTCCGGCGCGCCGGATCTGGTCGCGCTCTACCCCGATCGCCACGTCGTGCAGACCGAGGCCACCTCCACCGCGCCGTGGCAGCTGACCCTGAAGCACAACAACCCTTCGCAGGCCCCTGAGGTCCTGGAGGTGGACACGGTCATCTGGGCCACCGGCTACCGCCCGGCCTCCTCCGATTTCCTGGCCCCGCTGGCCGGCCGGCTGGAGCGCGAGCCCCACAGCGGCGAGATCCTGGTCGACCAGCACTACGCCGCCCTGTGGGACGGCCCGGCCGGCCACCACGTCTTCATCCAGAACAACACCCGCAACCAGCGCGGGCTGGCCGACCCCAACCTGTCCCTGCTCGCCTTCCGGGCCCAGCGCATCCTCGACCGGATCATGGGCAGCAGCCACGAGCACCAGCACAGCTCCTTCATCGAGTGGATCTCCAAGGCCCCCGCCCTGCCGGTCGAAGGAAGCTGATCCGATGTCGGAGCAGAAGCCGCGCGTCGCCGTCGTGGGCGGCGGGATCATCGGCTGCCTCGTCGCCCGCGAGATCTGTGCTCGTCACAACCCCGCCCACAGCCCTCAGCCCGATGTCGTGCTGCTGGAACGGGACGCCGTCGGTTCCGGCGCAAGCCGTCGCTCGGCCGGCCTGTCCATCCCCAGCGGCGCCACCGACCGGATCCGGGGGATGGCCAAGTTCAGCGGCGACTACTACGACCACCTCGCACAGTTCCGGCCCGACCTGCCCATCTACCCGGTGGCCATGACCGTCGTCGCCGAGGAGTCCGGCGCCGCCGCGCAGAGCGTCGAGGGCTGCCACTACACCGATGTCGACTCCCTGGTCCGGGCCCTCGTCCGTGATCTGCGCCAGCGGATCCGGGTGCGCGAGGGCGTGCGG
>Ga0207694_10004816_pt1 | contig 10478 bp, 7 predicted proteins | sample KBSC34metaG_FD_184353 | JGI IMG/M metagenome (GOLD analysis project Ga0207694, IMG submission 184353) | Corn rhizosphere microbial communities from Kellogg Biological Station, Michigan, USA - KBS C3-4 metaG (SPAdes) (version 2) | ecosystem: Host-associated > Plants > Roots > Rhizosphere > Soil...
GGCCGGGCCCGTGCCGTCGACGGCGTCGACCTGGACATCGCCCCCGGCGAGATCGTCGCCCTGGTCGGCGAATCCGGCTGCGGCAAGTCCACGCTGGCGCGTGCGCTGACCGGCCTCGTCGTCCCCACCGCGGGCCGCGTCCTGCACAACGGCGCGCCTGTCTCGTACAAGTCGCGCGCGCTGAAGGCCTATCGACGCGGCGTGCAACTGGTCCTGCAAGACCCGGCCGGAGCGCTCAACCCGCGCCGCACCGTCTACGAAGCCGTCGCCGAAGGCCTTCGCATCCACGGCAAATCGGCCCTTGGCGCCTTCCCCGACGAGAAGGCCAAGGTCGCCGATGCCCTGTCCCGCGCCGGCCTGCGTCCGCCCGAACGCTTCTTCGGCCTGCACCCGCACCAGCTCTCCGGCGGCCAGCGCCAGCGCGTGGTGATCGCCGGAGCGCTGGTGCTGGACCCGCAGGTCCTCGTCGCCGACGAACCGGTCGCCTCCCTGGACGCCTCGGTGCGCGGCGAGATCCTGAAGCTGATGCTCGACCTGCGCGCGGGCGCCGGGCTGTCCGCGCTGGTCGTCACGCACGACCTGGGCCTGGCGTGGAACATCGCCGACCGGGTCGCGGTGATGTACCTGGGCCGCATCGTGGAGACCGGCACCGTCGAGGAAGTCCTCACCGCGCCGCGGCACCCGTATACCAGGGCCCTACTATCGGTCGTCGCAGAGTCCGGCGAGGAGCCCGTCATCCTGACCGGCGAGACCCCCGACTCCGCCGCGATCCCCACCGGCTGCCGCTTCCACCCGCGGTGTCCCCTCGTGGCCTCCGGCGAGGCCGAACGGCTCGGCGTGGCGCAGCAGTGCCGAAGCGTCGACCCCAAGCCGCTGCCCTCCGCGGGCCGGCACGCCGCCTGCCATGCCGCAGCCCTGCTGAACGCTCCCCCACCCCCACAACCAAAGGAGCCCGATGAGACGCCCCCACAGGCGTAGAACCCTGATCCCCGTGGTCGCCTCCGCGCTCGTCGCGGCGACCGCGGCGTTCGTCCCGGCGACCCACAGCGCCGCGGCGACCGGCACCCCCACCCTTGCGCCCGCCGGACCCACGACCGCGGCGGACCCCACCTCTCGCCAGGCCGCTTTCGCCGCCGCGTCCGCAGAGTTCGGCGTGCCGCTGCCAGTCCTGATGTCGGTGTCCTACAACGAGTCGTTGTGGGAGGGGCACGGCGGCAAGCCGAGCTTCTCGGGCGGCTACGGCCCGATGAACCTCACCAACCTGACCCAGGCCGAGCTGACCGCCGCCGGCTTCGGCAGCCCGTTCCGTACCCCGGACGTGCTGAACGCGCCGGCGCTGCACACCGCCGCCAAGGCCGCCGCGCTGGCCGGCATCGACCTGGCCACGGCCGAGACGAACGACGTGCAGAACATCCGCGCCGGCGCAGCGCTGCTCGCCTCCTATGAGAAGCAGTACAACCACGGCGCGCTGCCCCCGGCGACGGACCTGACCGGCTGGACGGTCGGCGTCGCGCGCTACGCCGAGGCCTCGGAGACCAAGGTCGCGCAGGTCTTCGCCGACGACGTCTTCACCACCATCCGCACCGGCCAGTCGGCCACCACGCAGGACGGTCAGACACTGTCGCTGGCCGCGCAGCCGTGGGTCCACGACGATCCCGGCGCGGCCAAGAGGCTGGGCCTGGTCAGCGTGGTACCGCCGGCCGATCCGGTCCACGACCCGGCGCGGCTGAGCGCCCCGGAGTGCCCGGCAGACCTGGGCTGCAGCTACTCTCCCGACGGTTTCTTCCAGCTCGACCCGAACGACAAGTCGAACTACGGCGGCCACGACCCGGCGAACCGTCCGGCCACCACCGACATCCGCTACATCACCCTGCACGACAACGAGGAGAGCAACGACGGCACCCTGTGGCTGTTCCACGACCCCTCCTACGGGGCCTCGGCGAACTACGAGGTCCGCTCCGAGGACGGCCACGTCACGCAGATGATGCCGACGAAGGACATCGCCTGGGACAGCGCCAACGAGTCCTTCTACCAGCACTCGATCGGCATCGAGCAGGAGGGCTACGCGCTGGACGGCGCCGCCTGGTACAGCGAGCAGATGTACCACTCGACGGCGGCTCTGGTGCGCTACCTGGCGGCGAAGTACGACATCCCGCTGGACCGGCAGCACATCCTGGGGCACGACAACATCCCCGGCGTCAGCGAGAGCCGGATCGCCACCCAGCACTGGGATCCGGGCCCGTACTGGAACTGGTCGCACTTCATGGACCTGCTCGGCGCGCCGGTCCACCCCGACGCCCCGCCGACGTCGAACGTGGTGGCGGTCGACCCGGTGTTCCAGCTCAACCAGAAGGTGGTCTCCGGCTGCCAGAACATCCAGGACATCACGCCGTTCCCGGGGCCGTACCACGGTGCCGAGTGGCCGAACCTGGGCGGGCCGTGCCCGGCGGGCTACTACATCGACATGCCGAAGCAGCCGACGAACTTCGTCTGGCTGCGCACCGCGCCGAATGACAGCGCGCCACTGCTGGCCGACCCGTACCTGCACGCCGACGGCTCGGCCGGCACGACACGGGCCACCGACTGGGGCGACCAGGCGAGCACCGGGCAGGAGTTCGTGGTCGCCGACCGCGCTCCCGGGGGCTGGGTGGCGGTCTGGTTCGGCGGCCAGAAGGCGTGGTTCCACAACGACTTCGGGCCACTGACCGCCGCGCCGGTGAAGGCGCTGACGGTGGTGCCGAAGGCGGGCAAGGCGAGCGTGCCGGTCTACACCGCGTCGTTCCCCGAGGCCTCGGCGTACCCGGCGGCGTTCACCAGCTGGTACGGCGGCGTCCCACGCTCGCAGCGGATCGCCTCGAAGTACGTGCTGGCCGCCGGGCAGGCGTACGTCACCGACGGGAAGCTGCTGCAGAGCGACTGGTTCGACGCCTACAACATCGACGGCTCGGCGTTCATGGACCAGACCGACTTCAAGGGCGCGACGCAGTACTACCTGATCACGTACAACCACCGGATGGCGTTCGTGAACGCCGCCGATGTGGATGTGGTGCCCTCCACGTCCTGAGGATGGCGCGATCCCGAGGTGGTTCGTCGGGCGGGTGGGGCCCCGGAAGCGGTTCCACCCGCCCAGAGCTGGCCGTAACCGGTCCCGGGCCTGGCCGGAACCGTTCTCAGGGGCGGATTCGGCATGCCACACTGTGTCAGGCACCGACCACCACCTGACTCCGCGTCCATGCCAGGAGGACCCATGCCGTCCGCTTCCGCCGCCGCCTCGGCACCCACCCCGGCCGCTCCGTCCTCGGACGCCGCCCGCGCCGACGCGGGCGCCGCGACGGGCGCGGCGACGGCCCCGGGGCGCGCCCGCACCGGGGTGGTGCTGGGCGTGGAGGCCGGGTCGACGCTGGTGGAGGCCGTGGTCGCCACGGTCGAGGGCGAGGTCATCGGCCGCGGCCGCTCGGCCCTGGCCAACCCCACGGCGCTTCCCATCCCCGACGTCGTGGCGCACCTGAGCGACGCGGTCCGCAAGGCGCTGGGCAGCATCGCCCCGGCCTCGGTCGCGGGCGTGGTGGTGGGCGCGGCGGGCATCCTGCGGTACTCGCGCGGATCGAGCGCCGAGGCGCTGGCGAAGACGTGGGTGGACGCGGGCCTGACGTGCCCGGTGCTGGTGGTCGCGGACGCCGTGACGGCCTTCGCCGCCGGCACGCCGCGCCCCAGCGGCTCGGTGCTGATAGCCGGCGTGGGGTCGATAGCGGCGCGCGTCGAGGGCGAGGAGGTCACGGCGCGCATCGACGGCAACGGCTGGCTGGTCGGCGACGACGGCTCGGGCTTCTGGATCGGACGCCAGGCGGTCCGCGCGGTCTTCGCGGCCCTGGACGGACGCGGCGAGCAGACGCTGCTGGCCCCGGCCGTCCTGGCGACGGTGACCGGCGACGACGCGGTACCGCAGTCCACTGAGGACCAGATCTCCGCGCTGCGGGACGCGGTCTACGACGGCCCGCCGATCGCCCTGGCGGCCCTGGCCCCGCTGGTGTCCGCGGCGGCCTCGGCCGGAGACCGCGTGGCGCAACGCATCGTGGACCGCGCGGTCAGCCTCCTGATGGCCACCGCCACCGCGCTGACCGGCGACAACGCCGACGAACCCCTGGTCCTGGCCGGCTCCCTGCTCACCGCCCCCGGCCCGATCGGCGCGGAGGTCCAGCGCCGCCTGGCCGAGCACCACGGCGGCACGCCGCTGATCGCCGCCCCCGGCGCGGTGGGCGCGGCATGGCTCGCGGCCCGGGTGATGGACCCGGGGATCGACGCCGAGGTGCACGCCCGGTTGACGGCCGGGGCGGCTTGCTCGGAGGGGTGACGGGCTCGGCGGGCTGCTCCTCTTTGCCCAAAATCCCGCTGATGCGCTAAAGCCCTCCCGATGAGCCCGCACGCCGCTCCACCATGCGCCCGCCAGCGCTTCGACCTGCCCTGACCAGGCTTTCTCCCGCCCCGGCCCGGCCGTCATTTGTTCGGTCGCGCCCTCGTGCGGCAAGAATCCACATCAACCCAGACGCCCCGTTCCGCCCCCTGCGGCCTCCCGCCCCGGGTTCCGTGATCCCGGCCTCCACCTGCCATGCGGCGATTCCGCTCGGCACCGTGCCAGATCCCGGGACGGGCGTCAAGGATCTGCGATGGCGTTGAGTTGTGGGGTTAGCTCTGGCAAGATCCCACACAACGCCACAGGGGGCAGACCCGGTGGGCGGCGGGCTAGCGGGAGGTGGCGGCATCCATGGCGGACCCGTGCGTGGTGGGGCTCGACGTCGGGGGCTCGCATTCGCGCGCCGTGCTCGCCGGCGTCGACGGCCGCACGCTGGGCACCGGCCGGGCCGGCGGCGGCAACCCGACGGTGCTGGGCGCCGGGGCCGCGATCGCGAACATCGTGACGGCCCTGAAGTCGGCGCTCGGCGACGTGGACGGCAAGCTCGTCGAGGCCTGCGTGGTCGGCCTGGCCGGCGTCAGCACCCTGATGGCCGATCCGCAGGCGCCGCGCGTGCTGGAGCAGGCCTGGGCCGACGCCGGCCTGTCCTGCCCGGTCCAGGTGGTCTCCGACGTCACCGTCTCCTTCGCCGCCGGCACCCCCTGCCCCGACGGCACCCTGCTGGTCTCCGGCACCGGCGCCGTCGCCGCCCGCATGCACGACCGCCTCCCGGCCCGCTTCCGCGACGGCTACGGCTGGCTCCTCGGCGACGAGGGCTCCGGCTTCTGGATCGGACGCCAGGCCGCCCGCGCCGCCATCGCCGCCGCCGACGGCCGGCAGCCGATGGCCGAGCTCGCCACGGCGGTGCTGGCCCACCTGCTGGACCAGCACCCTGATGCGCACCGGAAGCCCGCGGCGAACAGCCCCACAACCGCCCCCGCGCCCCACCCCCCAACCGCCCCGCATCCGTCAGCCCCCGTTCGTCCCCCCGCCACCGCCAAGCATCCCCTCGCCGCCAGCATCGGCGAGGGCTTCACGCTGCGCGGCCGCCAGCGGGCCGCCGAGCTGGTCCGCGCCGTCGCCGCGCAGCCGACCGTCGCCCTGGCGGGCCTGGCGCCGCTGGTGATGAACGCGTACGAGCTCGGCGATCCGGCGGCGGTGCGGATCGTCGCCGAGGCGGCCGCGGCGCTGGTGGACAGCCTGGCCGGGGTGGCGCCGGCGCCCGGGGAGCCCGTGGTACTCGGCGGATCGGTGCTGGTGAGCCGCTCGCCGGTGTTCCAGGCGGTGGCCGCGGCGATCGGCCGGCGCTGGCCGGACTCGCCGGTCGGCCTGGCCGCCGACGGCGCCGCCGGGGCGACCTGGCTGGCCGCGCGGCGGCTGCTGGGGGCCGAGCGGGCCGCGGCCGGACACGCCGCGTTCACCGGCGCCCACCATCAGTTCGCAGAATTCTCATAAACAGTCGTTGACTGTTGTTGTTTTACCGCTACATTGACTCATGCCGACGGCGGCGCGTCCGGGCGCGACACAGCACCCTGACAGCACCCCACCGCCGAAAGCGCAGGACGGCAGGCGTCTTCGGGCGTTCGCGCCGCCGTCCACGTCGTGGTTCCACCATCAGGTCTCACCCACAGGAGAGCTCAATGGTCAACTCGTCGCACCGCGCGCCCCGCACCCGGCGCCGCGCCCTCACCGCCCTCGCCATCGGCGCCCTGGCCGCCACCGCCGCCCTGGCGCCCACCATGGCCCAGGCCGTCACCTACCCCCACGGCGACGATGTGTCCTCCCACCAGGGCAACGTCGACTGGGCCGCGACCAAGGCCGCCGGCGCGCAGTTCTCGTATTCGAAGGCGACCGAGGGCACGTACTACACCAACCCCTACTTCGCCCAGCAGTACAACGGCGCCTACAACGCCGGCCTGATCCGCGGCGCCTACCACTTCGCCATCCCCAACGGCGGCAGCGGCGCCTCCCAGGCCGACTACTTCGTCGCCCACGGCGGCGGCTGGTCCAAGGACGGCAAGACCCTGCCCGGCGCCCTGGACATCGAATACAACCCCTACGGCGCCGAGTGCTACGGCCTGTCCCAGGCCAGCATGCGCAGCTGGATCGCCTCGTTCATCAACGAGTACCACGCCAAGACCAGCCGCTGGGCCGTCATCTACACCACCACCGACTGGTGGACGACCTGCACCGGCAACTACAGCGGCTTCGCCGCCAACGACCCGCTGTGGATCGCCCGCTACTCCAGCAGCGCCGGCACCCTGCCGGCCGGCTGGGGCTTCTACACCATCTGGCAGTACGCCGACTCCGGCGCCATGGCCGGGGACCAGGACGTCTTCAACGGCGACTACAGCCGCGTCCAAGCCCTGGCCAACGGCTAAGGCGACGGCAGTCCCATGTCCCCCTTGGGAATCCGGTCCGCGCGCCGGACGCGCCGGCTGACGGTCCTGGCTCTGGCCATGGCCACCGCCGGCGCGGTGTTTCTGCCGGCCGGCAGCAGCACGGCCGCCGCAGGCGCCCCCGTCGTCCCCGCGAACCCGCACCCGGGTTATGCGCGGACCGTCTCGGGCCAGCAGGTCTTGGTCGACACCACCCGGCACTCGACGCCGGTGCACCCCACGGTGGCGACCCACCCGCAGCTCGACTACCTGGGTTCCACGATCCCGGCCCACGAACCGGCGGCGCACCCCGCGCTCCGGCCCGCCGTGACGCCGAACTCGGTGCCGCAACTCCCGGGCATCGACGTCAGCGCCTACCAGGGCAACCTGAACTGGGCGGCCATCGCCCCGAACATCGACTTCGCCTACGCGAAGGCGAGTGAGGGCACGTATTACACCAACCCCGACTTCTACAACCAGTACGTCGGGCCCTACGACCAGGGGCTGATCCGCGGCGCCTACCACTTCGCGAACCCCGACGACTCCAGCGGGTCGGCGCAGGCCGACTACTTCGTCGACCACGGCGGCGGCTGGTCCTCCGACGGCCTCACCCTGCCGGGGATGCTCGACATCGAGTACAACCCCTACGGCTCGACGTGCTACGGCCTGTCCGGCAGCCAGATGACGAGCTGGATCTGGGACTTCGTGAACGAGTACGCGGCGCGCACCGGCGTCTACCCGGTGATCTACTCGACCACGAACTGGTGGAACTCCTGCACCAGCGACGACCCGGGCTTCGCGAACTACGACCCGCTGTTCATCGCGAACTACTCGGCGTCCGGCGGCGGCCCGCTGCCTCCGGGCTGGGGGTTCTACACCTTCTGGCAGTACGCGGACTCCGGTTCGGAGCCCGGCGACCAGGACGTGTTCAACGGCCCCTACAGCCAGTTGCAGGTCCTGGCCAGGAACGGCTGAGCCCTCAGTACCCTGCGATACCGGTCCCCGCCTCCCGTCCGGAGGCGGGGACTTCGGCCGACCGCATCGCCCCTGGTACAGGACGCCGTGCGGCCATCCGCCGGGGCGTGCCCCGAGCCCCGCCCGCGCTCGCTACTCTGTTCTCTTCTGCGATCACCAAAACGCGGTCACCACCAGGGGAGCGAACAGAGATGAGCCGGGTTCAGCTGTCGGGCGCTGAAGCCATGGAACTGCTGCAACGCGGGGAAGACGCCGCCGAGGTCCAGGACTGGCCGGTGGTCGCCGCGTGCTATGAGGAGTTCCTGACCGACTTCCCGGACACCCCGATCAGCCCCGAGCTCTGGTTCGACGCCGCGCTGGCGAACAAGTTCCTGCGCAACTGGCCGAAGGCCTACGAGCTGGGCCGGCAGGCCGCACTGCGAGCCGGGAAGCCGGAGGGGAGTCCCGCGTGGTGGAACCTGGGGATCGCCGCGACGATGGTCGGCGACTGGGGCACGGCGCGCGAGGCGTGGAGCAACTACGGCGTGCCGCTCCATCCCGGCGAGGGCGAGATCGAGGACGGGTTCGGCACGGCACTGGTGCGGCTGGACCCGGAGGGCGACGCCGAGGTGGTCTGGGTGCGGCGTATCTGCCCCACCAGGGCCCGCATCCTGTCCGTGCCCTATGGGGAGCGCCGCTTCGGTGAGATCGTCGTGCACGACGGCGCTCCGACCGGCGAGCGGCGCCTCGACGGGCACACCTTCGCGGTCTTCGACGAGCTGGCCCTGTGGCAGGCCTCGACGACGCCGACATGGCGCGCCCAGGTGACCGCCCCGGACCCGCGGGACATGACCGACCTGGCCGACGCCTTCGACAGCCAGGGCCTCGCGATGGAGCCGGTGGACAGCCTCACGTTCCACTGCAGCTGCTGCAGCCACGGCTCGCTCAAGGTGAACGACACGGTGCTGGCCGGCGCCCGCGACGTGTTGCTCGCGGCCCCCGACGAGCAGACCGCCACAACGATCCTCACGGACTGGGCCCTGGCCGGCTCGGGGCGGGCATGGCACGCGATCCACGCGAAGGCCTGACGCAGGCGTAATTCTCAAGCGGACGCTGAGGTACCGCGTCTACAACAGGATCCGTAGATTCGCTACGCAGATCCACGAAGCGCCGTAAGGGATATCCCGTGATGACGCCATCAACGCTGGTCGCACCGCTCTCCGGGAGAACCGGGGCAAGCCGGAACCGATCACGTGAAGGCATGCCGACGCCACCCGGAAACTACGCCCGAAGTCACCACTCACCCGCCTTCCAGCCCCAGGTCGAACTCGGATAAGCTCCAGCGCTGTCCAACAGCAGTCATGCCGCTGACATCCCACAGTCACGACAAGTGGCCCGGCCGGTCTGTGTACTTTGCCAGTCTCAGGGCCGGGACGCAGAGAAGAGCCACCATGACCTCTAGCCGCATAGGCCGCGGGGCGATCGTCACACTCGGCGCGGCAGCGTCGATGGCCTGGGCGGCGGGGGCCGCGAACGCGTGTGACACCACGCCGCAGCCGCCGAAGCCGACCAACCCCCACACCCACGGGCACAACCCCGACACGCACAAGGCGAACACCAAGCCGGACACGGTGTGCACGGTCCACGACAGCGACGTGCAGTACGGCGAGCTGGCCAAGGACGGCACCGTCGTCGGCGGCTGGCACAACGCCGTCTCGGGCAAGTTCCAGGGCACCACCTCGGAGCCGGTGTACGGCTACGAGGTTCGTCTGAACCCTGACAAGGTCGGCGCCGACTGCACCGGCACCGTCGACGTCTCGCTGGCGTCGTACGACACCGGTGGGCCGACCTGGGACTCCTCCGGCGGCGCGCAGGGTTTCGTCGGCTACGCCCATGTCCAGCTGAGCACGCAGTCGAAGACCTCGGCCACCCAGACGCTCACCGTGAAGCTGCCCGGCACCCCCGGCTCCACGAAGTGCTTCGGCCAGATCGACCTCTACTTCGGCACCAAGATCTACGACGGCGGCAGCGGCCCGGACCACGGCCCGGTCCCGAACCACGACAGCAAGCCCCAGGTGGTCACCCCGGCGCCCAACGAGCTGATCACCGCCTGGAACGGAGGCGACGCCGGCAACTGCGCGGTCACCCCGCCGGTGACGACCCCGTCGACGACGCCCCCCACCACCGCCCCGACCACGCACCCGTCGACGCCCACCACGCCGACCACGCCGAAGTCGACCACCAGCACCCCCACCACCCCGGCGACCACCACCACCCCGGGCACCCCGACCCTGGCCCACACCGGCTCCAACGCCGGCGAACTCAGCCTGGTCGCCCTGGCCTTCTTCGGCGCCGGCGGCACCGCGATGTTCGCCTCCCGCAAGGCCAAGGCCGCCGGCCTGGGCGCCCGCAAGCACTGAGCACGACCTCTGCGATGGACGACGCGGCATAACGCCGACGCCGAATCGGGACGCCGAATCGGGGGCGGCACACGAGGAAACCGCCGACTGGTCACGACCGGTCGGCGGTTTTTTGGTGGGCGGCGGGATCGGCTCGCGCTGCGCGGCGGCGGCATAACCGACCACCTCGCTCGGTGGATCCTTCTCACCATAAGGGTGTTGTGTTCTGGGTCCCACGCCGCGTATGCGGGGCTTGCCCAAGCAGGCCGGGCCGGTGGTGTCAGGCCGGACGGAGCT
>Ga0207694_10004829_pt1 | contig 10461 bp, 5 predicted proteins | sample KBSC34metaG_FD_184353 | JGI IMG/M metagenome (GOLD analysis project Ga0207694, IMG submission 184353) | Corn rhizosphere microbial communities from Kellogg Biological Station, Michigan, USA - KBS C3-4 metaG (SPAdes) (version 2) | ecosystem: Host-associated > Plants > Roots > Rhizosphere > Soil...
CACCAAAGGTCTGGTGGAACGTGAAGCTCTCGTCGAAATGGTTGCGCTTTCTGCCGTCGCAGAAGAGCACGTACTCGTCATCGGTCCTCCAGGAACAGCGAAGAGTGAAGCCGTGAGACGAATCGCCCGCGCGACTGGCGGCCGCTACTTCGAATATTTGCTCGGTCGCTTCACTGAGCCCAGCGAGATCTTTGGTCCTGTCGATCTTCACAAACTAAAAGACGGCTCGGTCGAAACAGACACGCTCGGCATGTTGCCCGAAGCAGACATAGCTTTTCTCGACGAAATCTTTCAGGGCTCGACCGCGATTCTGAACACGCTGCTCGGCATTTTAAACGAACGCGTGTTTCGCCGCGGGCACACGAATATGAGATGTCCGCTGCGTGTTTGTGTGGGCGCGTCAAACAGTTTGCCTGAAGACGCGGCGCTCGCAGCGTTTGCCGATCGCTTTCTGGTGCGTTGTTTTGTCGACCCGATTCCGGATCCAATGTTGGAACAACTGCTCGAGAGTGGCTGGTCACTAAACCAGTCGCCAGGAATCGTGACTGCCGGTTTGAACGACATCGAAGTATTAACCGTTGCCGCGCGCCAGGCTGACATGTCAGGCGTTAGACAGCGCGTCGCTCAGGCTCTTCGGACCTTACGTGGCGCCGGCATCACTCTCACGGATCGTCGCGCCGTAAGAGCTCAGAAGCTGATTGCCGCCGCCGCGCTTATGGCGGGCCGCGACAAACCAACCGAAGCAGATCTTTGGCCGCTCATCTTTGTTCTGCCCACACGCGAACAGCAAAGTCTCGGTCGCGATAGTCTGCGCGATCTATTATCAGCCACGGAGAACGCAACCCTGCCGGTCGCAGCAGAAGAAGCGTCACTCGGACCACTGGCGCGCGCTACCAGAGTGGCCCAGGCCGCACGCGAAATCCTCGGCGCTCGGCCCCCAAACTCAGACGGCGAACAAAACCGCGCGTGGCGACTACAACTGGAAGGAATCGCCAGGGAAATCGACGCCGGGTTCACACCTGATCACATGCCTGCCGAATTGATCGAGTTGCGTGTTCGAATTATTGAGGTGTTGGGACAATCAAGCTAGAAACGCAGAACCAGCTTATCGAAGTGACATGGCGGCCGCGATTTACTCCACTCGTACCAGTCGGAGTAGCTGCTCGTGGCGCGGCTGCGACCCGTCTGGCCCATCGTCTCCGGCGCGATCCCGATTCGCTTTCACACTACAAAGCCGTGGGCGCGCCAGGTCTACTCGTTGTTCTTGGAGAAGAGAAGTGGCTGCCGTGGGTCGATGGTGTGGTCTATCTCGGACACGATCCGCAATCGCCGTCATTGTTGTTTCCCACAAATCTCGAGCCGTCCGTACCAGCGGCGCTGCTGCAACGATCCCTCGACCAGAGTGGTCCGTGTGCCTTGTTGCTCGATCCCCCTTCGATTGTTCCTCTCTCAGAAGCACGAACGATCGCACGAGCTTCACTCGTTAAATGGCTGGAGGCTGACTTATGAACCTTCCGCCATCGCTCGCCACGTGGGCAGGATATCTCAACATCTTTCCCGAAGAAGTAAGTCTGGCGCTTGGCCCAATGATTCAGCGCGTCTCCATGCTTATCGGGACGCCACAACCACGACTCAATGAGAAGGAAGGCGAACCTGATGGGTTCGACGGGCTCAACCGGCGCGGAACTTACGAGCGACTTCTGCTATCCGAGTGGATGCTCGCGGACGAACTCCAAGATGAATTTATGCGACGCGCCGTGATGGGTGAACACCTCTTTCTGAACCGCGCGCATTCATCACCAGTGGGTACCCGATCGTCGCTGGCGCTCTTCGATGCCGGCCCAAGCCAGATCGGCTCACCGCGCATCGCTCACATCGCGGTGCTGATTGTATTAGCCAATCGCGCTGATTCGGCACGTTCAACTTTCTCGTGGGGAGTGTTGCAGCGACCAGAAACGCCGGCCTATCGAGATGTGAATGCCGGCAGCATCATGAATCTTCTCGGAGCGCGAAGTCATTGCGAAGTTAGTGATACTCACGTCGCATCGTGGGAAGAGCAGCTTGCGACCTGGAGCGGACTCGACGACGTTTGGCTAATCGGCGGCAACCGGCTGTCGCGAATTCAGACTGAGAAACGATCGTCAAGGCTCTATGTCGAGGACCTACTCGAGCCGGATAAGCGTGAACTAAAACTGTCGTGCAATAGCGTTTCCGGATCGTTGTCGGAAGTAACTCTCGAGCTTCCCAACAACAATATCAGCACACGCCTGTTGCGTGACCCGTTTGCCGCGGCAGTTCCCGGGATCCAGAAGACAGCAGCTTCCACCTACACCGGTTCCGGTCTCCTCTTCGACATGACCGGAACAAAACTCTTCACCCGAACAGCTAAGTGGGGCGTGACTGCGTTCAATGTTCCTAACTCCCCGCGCGCAGGCGCTGGAAAACCACGAAGCTACCACACGCGCAAATGGCAATCTGTGTGTGCGGTCGGGAGAGTGGCTCGGGCTATCGCTTTAATCTCGACCGAGGATCGTTTCGTACACCTCGAGTACTGCCGCCAGGCGCCTATTAAGCTTCCGCCTGGTGATTACACAGGCTACAACGGCAATGTGTTCTTCGCTCCGTCTGCGGATGATGGCCCACTCACGCCATGCTTTTCCTTGCCATGGGATGGAGAGATGGCTGCGGTGGATGGAGCAGGCTGTCTGTTTAGGTTTTCGCGACTAAAAGGCGAATCCAAGTCACTTGGATCAAGGCCGTTGTCAGGCACAGTGCATTTGATTGCGACTGATGTTCTTGCCGTCAACGTTTTTAATTCTCGTCTTGTGTATGTTGGTCGTGAATGGCCTGACAACGAGTTTCGCATTGTTTCCATTGGAGGAGGGCATATTGACAGGGCGACAACGTTGGAAGGAAAAGCGCTTCGGGCCTTCTTTGGACCATCGTTAACTCACGCTCACCCGCAGTATGGATTACTCGCGCTGGAGCAATCCGAATTTCAATGGCTTGTAATTTGTAGTAGCGAGCGAAAGGAGCTCGTCAAGCCTTATGGCGCGAAAGTATTCGGAGTTTTGGTCGACGAGCGTAGCCTGGTGGAGCCCGGTCTGCTCGCACTCGAAGACGATCTTCAGACCGTTAGTCTGAATGGTAGTAACTGGCGAAAAGAAATCCTGCGTGCTCATGCGCCTATTAAGCACATTGCCCTAAGCCAGCGAGCGCCCTACATCGCTTACTCGACCGTCGATGGTTTGATCGTTATCTATTCAGTGCATCATCGCGCGGATCTTTGTCGCTATCTGCCGGAGGGCGAGAAATGACAAACCTGCGCCCACGCAAAGTTGCGCATAAAGGACGAGTTGAGGCGGCAGGCTTTTTATTCAACGCCGATCTGATCGGAGTTGCAGAAACTCGGCGGCGGATTCTCAACCTCTGGAATTCAGGCATGCAGGTTTTTACGGACGGACCGAATTACTTCGTTCGTTTGTCATCAACTATCAGAGTCAACTCCGCTCGTTCCGTTGCTACGCCCCTCGTCAAGATCGAAAATGTGTTGTCGGCGCTGCCGTTGTCGCCGGATGAGTTTGAGCTGTTGCAGCCGCCGTCGCATTCAATTGTTTTTGCTAAAGGCGGCATTGCGTGCGTAACGCAGCTAAGTTCGTCCACCGCCGAATCTCCTGAGAAATGGCTGGATGTGGCAGCTTTTGAGGTTGTGGACGTTTCTACTCTCGGTGCAGCTTTTGCCGCGCCAAAAGTGGTGGCCGAACCGCTGCCATTTGACGCTCGGGCCAAACTCGACGGTGTGCCCGAGGAAGCTGAAGGACGTCGAGAGGCAATTGCTGCGATTAAAGCAGCGGCGTCTGGAAAGAGCCAACAGTCAGGAGATTGGGGTGCTGCGGAAGAGCTCCGCGGCTGGTTAGGCGGATTCATTAGTTTTATCGCCTCGGAGATTTCACAACGACTGCGATCGCAAAACTCTGCGAGATACACGACTCTACAACACACCAGCAGCAATCAAGGACCGCAGAACGGATGGCTAACTCGGCTTGGCATGCGGCTCTTGCACACCTCACGTCTTTCACGAGTACTGGGTCGCCGGCAAGCTGCGTATCTAAGCAAGATGATGGAGATGTTTGAGCATGGCGATCTCACTGAAGCACTCAAACATGCAATCCCGTTCGGCGATCTCTCTTCGCTCAGTCAACGGCCTGCGCTTGGTGTGCCGTCACCGCGAAACAATCTTTCGATCTTTCCATCGCAGGGGCGGAGCTCAACCAGTATTGGCCTTGGCGCCGACGTTATGTCTTACCTCTACCAGCTTTACCGCGCGTCTTTCCAACGGCTGGAGGCCCAAAACCGGATCGAAGAAGCCGCGTTTGTGCTCGCCGAATTGCTGCGTGCGAATGAAGAGGCAGTTGCGTTTCTCGAAAGACACGGAAAACTAAAGCTTGCCGCGGAGCTGGCGGAAGGACGCGAGCTGCCGCCGGGCCTCGTAGTGCGTCAATGGTTCATTGCCGGCGACATTAAGCGAGCTGTTGGGATCGCGCGAAAGACACAGGCGTTTGCTGATGCGGTGCTCCGACTTGAAAAGACAAACAAGGAACAGGCAGAGAACCTACGGGTCGTGTGGGCCTTGTCGCTGGCGGAGGCAGGCAATTACGCGGGTGCAGTTGATGTCATTTGGCCCGTTAAGGCTCATCAGCGAACAGCTCGTAAGTGGATGGACAAGGCGATTGAAGTTGGCGGCCTGGTGACCGGCCGGATGCTCGCTCGCAAGGTAACAATTGTTCCTGACGAGTTCGAGGACATACGTCGCAGAGCCCTGAGTTTTCTGGAAGATGAAAGTTACGAGCTACTGGGAACACGTGTGGCGTTCGCCGAAGCACTCGCTAACGAACCAAATACCAGGGAAGCAAGAACATTAGCTCGGGTCGCAGCACGTGCGATTTTGCGCGATGCAGGGCAACACTCGAGTGCACTCACCGCGAACCAGTTCACTCGTCTCGTCAAGTTCAGTGGCGATGGTGCATTGCGAACGGACGTGCCGCAGTTTCCGGTCCAGCCCGATCAGCCGGTTACCCCATTGTTCTCGATCAGGTGTGTTGCCGCAGATTGTGGCTCGATGCCGGTCCATGATGCTTTGCTTCTACCCAACGGCCGGATGCTTGTCGCGCTCGGCGAGATCGGGGCCAGACTGTTAACGCGAGACGGTCGTACCGTCACACACTTCGATCAACCTGCTGAAAGGCTGGTGATTTCTGATAATGGTGCGCGTGCGATCGCCCTCGCGCGTCGTGGCCAGGTGTGGCGACTGTCACGTCTTGATCTGGTCGAGTGGCGCTCTGAAGACTGGTGCGACGCGGAGATTGATGCGTTTGCTCCGAACTACGATGGCAGTCTCTGGTTCCTCGGAGCCAAGGGTGATTTTTATGCTATCGACGCTCAGTCAAAAAGTTTTGAAGCGCTTTGGCGAGTGCCGGACGCGGGCGGTGAAGTTCTCAGGGTCGCCCGTTCTGCATCGTCGTGCAGTTTTCTTACGGCTTCGAAAGAGTGGTCAGATTTAGAGCAGTGGGTGTACGCGCTTCCATTATTGACACTGCGGCGTCGTACATCGCCTCAAGACCGACCAGATAATGTGATCCGTCTGAACTGGCGCGAGGCGTTCTCTCCGGAAGGTGTTTATGTGGATCAGTCTCGCTACTGTCTGTTGGACACTAGTCAACCGGAAGCGAGCAAGGGGACGCCGCTCCCGTCTCTTGCACTGCGTGTGTTTGAAGGTGAAGTGGAAAAGCTTGAAATTTCCATCGGTAACGAATCGTCCGAGCCATTGATCCCTGAAGTATTCGGCAGGAGGGTCGCTTCACCAGTGCTGGAGACAGACGGTATTACAGTTCGCGTGATTGACCTTCAGTCAAAGGAGGTTACGGCGCAACTGTTTTTAGAGAATTCAAAACAACTCTCAACCAGACTGGCGGAAAATACACTCACCGTCGCAGACAATCTTGGTCGCGTGATCGTAATCGACCTGCGTCGCAACTGTTCGATACGCAACTTTCGCATTTAGATAACTGACTGCTACGGCTGCGAATCGTTTGTCGGGATTGCTGAAGCGCGCGATTTTACTGCGGCTTTGGTCAGAATCTCCTGTGCTTTCGTCATCAAAAAATGCATCGTTTGACCGCTGAGTGCTGTCTGACTCTTATGCTTGAGCCGCACATAGTTGAATTCCAGTTGTTCACGAATTAATGCGGTCACCATCATCAGGATTAGCAGCGTAAGCCGGCGCCTTTCCTTATGGTTAACCGGCTCTTGTGCGTCATCGTGGCTGAAAAGCGATCCCGCTCTTCTCCAAAGCGAGGCTTCGTTATCGACGAGGATAGCGTCGATCAGCTCGAGAATCATTCTGAAGAAATCATAGTGGTTGGGCCTTCCTCCAGGATCCAGCGGCAACCGCTTATGCAGGAACTGATTTAGATATTTGACTTGTTTTAATCTATCGTCCTGATAACTCAACAATGTTTTTGGAGCTTCCGGAACATCCACTCCGCCTGAGATGTCCAAACACTCGTCACAATTCGTATGCTTGTCGAGTCGATTAGCAATTCCGGCTATTCGTAAGCGACTGCTGTATACCGCACCTAATGTTTTCGGTTCGTGCTCGGTGAACACCATCTTCACGTCGACTCCGGCAATAGTGTCGAGCAACAGTCGCATCACCGTACACGCATATCGAAGAGAGTTAGTTGGCCACTGAGTTTCTTCAGCGCGAACCTGCACATCAACTGTGCTTTGTGCAAAGCCAAGTACTGAATACAGGTGGCGATTGTGCGCCTGGATCGTGTTGCTCGACGTCGAGAATAAGTTTTTGAGCAAAGCGTTTCGTTTTGCCTTCAGGCGCGTGAAGTAAGGGCGGGCTGACTCGGTCAGTTTTCCGGCTTCTTCATTTGTTTGACTGGCCCAGTCATCAGGGTTCATTAAAACCGGGCACCCAAGCATCACGTCGATCAGCTGTCTAACTCTCAGGCAACGTCGATTCCAATCCCACATTCTGGTCCATGTATCGCTGTAGTCGTCAGCTCTGAGCGGATGTTCGCTATGGTGCGGCCGTAACAAGGAAAGCGCTGCACTGGCAACGTAGGTCATCGCGGTAACTTCCCGGATATCGCTCCAATCACCGCGGGGATCAGGCATCGATTGAGCAGAGACTGTTGCATTAGGCACGTTGAAAGTCTTAACTCCATCGACTCTGAACGACGCAGCTTTTGTACTCGAGACTCGGCGGTCAAGCGTATATTCCTGAGCGGAGTGCGCAGTTAATGTGATGAGTAACGCCTCACCTTGTGCTGCTGGAAGAGTTAATAATGTCGAACTAGGATCCTTCCAGGAGGCAACCACGACTTCCACACGTTCGTCGGAAGTGGTTGCTACTGGAGAAACCACTGAACTGGCGGGCCTCGAGGCGTTGGCGGCGCCGTAAGAGGTTACTGTTAGTACACCGGTCCCCGGATCATCCGCCAGTACACTCGCATATTTTGTTGGCCAGCGCCCATCGAGTTGAGGTCCGTCCAAAAGTAAAGCCAGGACCAGAGTGGGCCCTACGCCTCGAATAAGTTCCGAAGCCGGTTCGATCCTCGCCAAATCCTCGCAGATGAGCGGACACAAGACTAACCAGGGCGTCGGCGCGTAAAAGGTCAGACGTCGTTGCCCAACTACGATTCGTTCGAATAAAGGTCGTGCCGTACTAAGGTGACCTTGCAATCCATACTGACGAATTTGGTGTTCATTCAATTGCCAACGATGATGTTTGTGCTGCTCTAATTGATACCATTTGCCGGCAAAATGAGTTGCGAGTCGGAGTTCGTTGTAGTTTTGACCTTTGGCGTCTTTTCGAGAGATTCCCGCCACCACCACGGGCATGAACCTGGGATCTCCTGATCCGTAGTTCTCGGAAAGGACTTCAAGCAGTTTATTGTAAGTGACCTCATTAAAAGCGGTTTCAGTGAATGCCAGCAGATGAGGTGCGATGCCCTTTTTCTGGACCTCTTTGATCAAAGCAACGATGCTGCCGATTTCTTTCCAGTCACCCGGGTCATAAGAAAAGTAGCCGACGCTCTCGTAATGCTCGGTGTCGCCCTGAAAGCGTTTCGCATCGAAGTCGAAGGGGTACGGAACGTACAGGACGTTAAGGGTATTTTCATCAAAGTTTGCCCACGGAAAACTGCGCCACATCACTTCCACCTCACAATCGTGATAGGTGAGATTGTGTGACAGGTTCCTCAAGGTCAGTCCCATCTGTGGAGTTCGCATCTTGGGAAGAACTGCTCCCAAAAACTTCGGCGCTGTAGATAACGAACCCCGCAGCGTGAGCATGATGTTGGCGAAGGCATCAAACACCGCGGATTCCTGAGTTGAGCTGCGCGGCACGCCAATCGAGCCAGACGCAGCATCAGCCAGAATGTGCAACCCAATAATGGCTTCGACGAATTTTGCGGCGGGAAGCAGCGACTGATGTCCCGTTTGCCTGAAGTTGTCGGCCTTCACGCTTACTGCTAATAAATTTTGATCGGCTAATGGACCATTCTCATCGCGCAGGGTGACGATGTTGTTAATGAATCCTTCAAGCAGTGTTTCGTCTTTGACGGATTGCTCGAGTCGTCTTCGTTTACAGCGCTCTTTGATCTTCTCATTGAGTTTTCCCCACATTTTGCTGTCTGCCAGGATCTGTGGGTTTTCAACGTGTGAATCGACTTCGAATGGTTTAAGAAGATATCGGCTGATTATGCTGCGCCATGCTTCGGCATGAGCTTCCACGCGCTCAGGCCAATCGAGTTGCTGCCACAGATCCTGGCCCAACGCGCGGTCAGGACCGACGATCATGCGATATGCCCCGGTGCGCAGGAGGGCTGAAGACGTAACTGCAAAGACGTCAGGGGGCCACCAAACCAGTTGCTTTAGTCGCCTTTCGAAAGGGAACTGTCCCTCGATCTTGTAGTTTTCATCATCACCTGATCGATCGAGTTCGTCTTTGTAGTCTCCAAACGAAAGGACAAAGAACCAGGCCACGAGCGCGCGTAAACTGCTGGGGCGTGGGGCGTCAATTAACTGATTGCTCATGTAGCTTTTCCTCTAAAGGAAAGATTAAGGCCCAAGTATTAAAATGATTGAGCAGGCGGTGAGTCTTGCATATTGAACTTTGAGATGCGCCTGTGCCTGCAGTCTACGTCCGAAGTCTAAGGTTAGGCAAGGATACTTTCCATCTAGTGGTGGTCCAGTATTTGAAAATCGCCGAAGGCGTTAGCTAATGTCAGCCCAGGGTTCGAGCTTGCGAGAACCCTGCGGATCGGCAATTTTAATTTCGGTATTAACCCTGAAAGGGTTGGGCAATTGGCAAACCCCTTCAGGGTTGTTTCGCCTTTGACCATTAATCCCAGAGTTCTCGCAAGCTCGAACCCTGGGCTGACATTAGCTAACGCCTTAGGCGTTTTCAAACTCAAACCTGATGATGTGTATCTGGACCACGGTGATCGACTGGTGGGATTTCACCGGGTGCGCCGCCGATTAAACGAATAAATGGAGTGACGGCCTCGATCGTCTTTCGAGTGTCGCTCGCGAACTTAACGATCTCGAATAACTTCACGGCGATTTTATAAAACCTGGACCACAAGACTTTTGTGCGCTCGCCGGTCTTGGCTTCCTCGACCATGTCAATGTTTAGATTGGCTTGCCCTATGATCAGAGCCAGCGCCCGCTTCAGACTTTCAAGTCCGCCGATTCGATACTGCTGTATCGCCTGTTCGATCTCGGAAGTTAACGACAGAATGAACCGTTTCAGATCCGGATTGATGTCCGCGCGTTTTGTAGTCTCAAATAGATCATGAGCCTCAGTCTGAATCTCTTTCAGAACCTCGTCGTCGATCTTTGGATCGGGTTTCTTCTTCGACCACTCTGCGGCTATCACTCGCAACAGCGTCAGAGTTTCGTCAGTGATCGGACGTGTTACATTTGATTGGTTTGCGCAAAGGTTAGATAAGGATCGTTGCACTACGAGCCTGAGCGGCGGAAATGCTTCCGAGTAGAAATCATCAAATCCGAGTTCGTGCAGCCTTGTTTCCGTTTCATCGAGTAGATCCCGAAATGCCAGTATCTCCTGGACTACCTGAATGAAAGGAGGTCCAGTCATTTCCTGGTTAAACGGAATGTCTAATGCCTGCGCCCACAACCTCGCTGGTGGTCCATTAGGCGAAGTTGAGCGAAGCCTTCTGGCAAGGCTGTACACACGTGCTGCTGGATTGTTTTGCACTTGCTTTAACCCTGCTTTCGTTCAGAGTGGTGGGTCTGAAAAAGCCGCGTTAAATACTTATAGAGTGGTGCCTTTACGGGATGAGGGGGCCACTACTGCCGATGTACGTCGTGGAGTTCGGCGTGGAGTCTCTTCCGAATGCCACATATCTACAATCTTTAAAA
>Ga0207694_10004831_pt1 | contig 10460 bp, 10 predicted proteins | sample KBSC34metaG_FD_184353 | JGI IMG/M metagenome (GOLD analysis project Ga0207694, IMG submission 184353) | Corn rhizosphere microbial communities from Kellogg Biological Station, Michigan, USA - KBS C3-4 metaG (SPAdes) (version 2) | ecosystem: Host-associated > Plants > Roots > Rhizosphere > Soil...
CAGCATGTCTTCCGCCGTCAGGCCCAGGGCTAGCGTCAAAGCCCGATCGCGATAGTAGGGAAAGAACCAGTCGTGCCCAGCGCGTAGAGCTAAGCCTGCCGCCGTCTGAATTCCTTCGTGACCCGCACCGCTGACCTGGAAGAAGATTTTGTTCTGACGCTTCAGCAGAATCTCCCGGTCGTCGATGCGCCGGGACATATACATGATGCGAAATGCGCGGATGAGATCTGGGGCTTCCAACAGGGTTGGAAGCTCGCGAAGTTCAGGGTCAGTGGCAGCGCTGGTCAGCATATAGCCCTAATCAGTGTAGCAATCGGGCAGCCACCGGGGCATCGAAAGCGCGCCGCGCTAGCCGCCGGCGTAGTAGCCGTCGCGGGCTTGCACCACCATACCCTTTGGCTTAACCGTCACGTGAATTTTCCGGTAGCCGCTGCCGCCTGCCTCGGGCGTGTAGCCCAGGCTGTACTGGCTGCGCAGTTCTTCGTCAATCTGTTTGAAGATGTCCTCCAGCGGATGCTTTTTTGACACTTCGAAAAACGTTCCGCCCGTTTCTTTGGAGAGGCGTTCCAGAATTTTCTTGCCGTCGGGCCGCGATTCCTGCGGCATCCGGCTGCCCCCGCGCCTGCCACCCCGGCCCATGCCACCGCCGCCGAATACCGGACCGAAGCTGCCGGCGCGCTGCTCCTGATCGTCAGCGAAAAAAATCGAGTAAACCAGCGTATCGGCACGCTGCGCAGACTCAATCGCGCCGGTCAGACTGGTCTTGCTGGTGCGATCAACGCCATCCGACAACACGATCACGGCCTTACGCCCGGGCTGTTTTTTCAGGACTTCATCGGAGGCCAAATACACCGCGTCATAAAGCGAAGTGCCGCCACCGCCGCGCCCTCCGCCTCCTCGCCGCCCGCCGGCGCTTCTACTACCGGAGTCGTCTCCCGGACGCTTCAACTCCGGGGCATCCAGCGAATTCACGCCGGATTCCAAGTCCTTGCGCGATGAGGTCAGGTCCTTAATCAATTCCACGTCGCGCTCGAACTGAATCAGGAACGCGCGGTCTTTGTCCTCGCGTAAAACTTGATTCAGAAACGCGGTGCTGGCCCGGCGCTCTTCGCCCAGCACGCGCCGTTGACTGAGGCTGACGTCCACCAGCAGTCCCAGGGTGAGGGGCAAATCGGTTTCGCGCGAGAAATAGCGAATGGTTTGGGGGTGCGCGTCCTCTTCGATGGCGAAGTCGTCCTTAGTGAGATCGCGAACGATTTCGCCTTTGCCGTTGCGGACGGTGGCCAGCACGGTCACCAGTTTCACGTCGGTCGAAAACGTGCTGTCCTTTTGCGCGAATGCGGGGGACGTGGCGCATAGAGACGCGGCTATTCTAAGCCAGTCGCGTCGCGAAACTGGGCGGTCCCAATGCGCCATCAGTACCTCCGACGTGGCTGCCGGGAAGTTGGTTTACATCAAAAATTTCTAATGTAGCGGCACCGGCCTCGGTTCCATGCGAATCCGGCCTTCGCGGTAATCGATGGTGAGCTTCATTTGGCCCAGCACCGGCATGCCCAGAATTCCCGAAAACCCCACGCCGAAGTCGTTACTCATTTTTTCAAGGTTGATGGCGATCACGTCGGGATTATCCTGGCGGAAGCCAGCGAATACCAGGGATATTCTGCGGGCGCGTGAGACGTCAGACACCCCTCCTTGCACTCCTTTTACGACGGTGCGGCCGTCGTTGTAGAGGAAGCTGGATTGCCGCGCTGTAGCGGCATCGATCAGATTCGCACTGGAGCCGGTATCCACTAAAAAAATCATCGCCCTGTCACCATTGACCGAGGTGGGCAAAGCCAGATGGTTACCAAACCGGTATACGCGGACGAAACCCGGAGGCATGGCGTCGCTCGAATCCACTGGTTCATCCGGAGACTCTGCAGCTTCGCCGGGTCGTTGCTCCAGTGAAAGCTCCAGTCCTGGCAGGTCGATCCCTACGATAAACCGGCGGAAAACGTCAGCGCCGATCAATCCGTCAGTATCCGGCGATTGTGCCCCGCGAAACACGGCGACGGGATAATCCGCAAAAGCGACATCACCAATGCGGACCTCCGCTGCCAAATACTCGAAAGCAATGCCGGCCTTGTCGTCGCCGATGCCTTTGGCATCGCGGCCCTCGCCTCCTAAAACCTGCAGACCGGCTTTTTCAGCAACCTTGGGAGCGAGCGAAATGCCCGAGGCGCCGGTATCCAATAACAGCCTTACCGTCTGTTTCTGGTTGAATTGCACGCGCAAGCCGACACCCCGCCACTTTCCGGGTCCGTCCATAATCCGGAATAGCTTGACTTGAGCGGCTTGGTAAGGTGTGGCGAGCCGCCGCAACTCGCGCCCGGCGGTTGCCTGGTCAAGCGAAATGTGGGCCGCTAGATCCTTTGCGTCTTCGCTCGATGGGTCGAGGAGAGCCAGAACCCGCTGGAGTGCCTGGATGTGCTCGGGGCCCTTGAGTGTGTTGGCGCGCGCCAGCATGAGCTGGGGATCGTTGGGGTCCTGGCCGTACGCTTTCATCGCAAAGGTGCGAGCGGTCTTGTTTTTTGAAACCACCGAGTAAATCGACGCCATTCCGAGCAGAGCGTTGGGATCGTTGACGTGTAATTTCAAAGCCGCGCGAAAATGCGTCTCGGCGGATGCCAGGTCGCCCTTGCGGAACATCGCCAGCCCCGCTGCGTCCTCCGCTTCCACGGTTTGCGGGCAACGCTGCAGTGCCTGTTCAGCGTACGGGTAAGCCTCGGCGGCACGGCGTGCTCCCAGCAGCGCCCGCACTACACCGTAGTACGCTTGCGCATTAGCGGGTTCTTTCGCAATGACCGCCGAATACAGCTCCGCCGCTTTCGCATAACTGGCTGCCGACAACGCAGTCCGCGCTTCGGTGATTGCGTCCGGCGGCGATTGGAACGCGAACGCGGACGGGAAGGGAACGGCTAAGGCAAGCAGAATAACGAAACGAATCATCGGGAATCTCTACAGCATCCCGGTTATTGTGCTGCAATTTTAAAAAAAATGCAATGAGTCGCCGCTCAATTTGAGCATCGGTAAAAAAGATTACTTTATGCCAAACTGGCGCGCGCCACGGGGATCGGATGGCGCGGGCTTCATTAGCACATGGCCATGCGCGTGAATTTCTCCAGTCTGCGAATTGTATTCAGCGTCATCCGCTAGGAGCGTGTATGACACGAGCTTGATCTCAACGCTTCCTTTGAGGCGGACGATTCCCGCATTTTGCTGAATGCTCTTAGCAGCGAAGTGGACCTTCGGCACAAATTGGAGGCCGTTCAAATTCCCTCCAACGGTCAGTTCTTTTAGTTCAGCGTTGTTTTTAGCTGTGAGCGGCAAGAGTGTCAGGCACATGATAAGGATTCCGGTCTTCACGAGAACCACCTTTCTCCTATGTGCGTTCATTATATTCGCGTCCTTCGACCCTTTACCTCGATTGCTTGAGCGGTTCGGCATACCCCAAACGTGGGGCAAGTCGAATGCCAGCCAAGAGTGACGAAATTCAAATTGAATCACTACCCCGAAATCAGAAAGTGTAGGAGAAACCCACCAGCGGCACCACCCGGGCACGCAGTCCAGCGTCGTTCAGTTGGATCAAGGCATTGAACGATACCAACAGCGTCCCAATCGGATTCACCTTGAAGCCCAGGGAGCCATTGGTGATATTAGCCGTCTCACGCACAAAGCCATTATCGGCAAATGTCTTGCCGTTCGCGGCGGTAAACGTGGTGGGCGTGACGCCTTGGGCGTGAAAGATTTCCTGGCCCAGGACGTCGGCCGCGAAAGAGAACCTTTTGTTCACACCGGCGTCAAAGCCCACGGCGTATTCAAATTGATTGGGTAGATGCCCGGAAGTGCCGGCGAAAATGTCGCCGGCCAGTGGGCTCGAATCGTTCCATTGATAACCCACGTTCACATGCGGCGTGATTCTCTTGGTGCGGCCCGAAATAGCGATGAAAGGTTTCAACCCCACGGCGCCTGAACCCAAGAAGTTATAGGCGTCGCCGGTTGGCAGCCGTACATCCAAACCCAACGCGATCCAGGCCGGCGCGGTCTTCAAAGCCGTCCCCTTGATTCGCACCAACACGTCACCCAATCCGGACGCACTGCCGGAGCTGGAGAACTCCTTGTGGTCGGTCGAGTTACCGTTGGAGTCCAGAAAATAGTGGATGGTGGGATCGTTAGCGGTTCCAATCCGCTGGATGGTGGCGTTGGACTGGACGGCCAGGTTCGCGTTCACGAACGGCAGTGCCACCGATACGTCGACGCGATCGCTGAGTCCATAAGTGAAGAAAACCGTCGCTTGGTCAATTCTGGTATCCAGAAAAGTATTGGTGGTGATCAGATCTTCCTTGATGATCGGGTCCGGCGTGGTTTGGGCGTGCCGGAACACGCTATCGAAGTCGTGCAGGTTCACGCCATCCAGTGTGCCGAAGCGGAAGTGCTGGAAACTGAATCCGGCGAAGAATTTTTCCTTGCCGATGGTTTCGGCGCGCTCCGCGAGCACCGGCCCGTAGCTCTGCGCGGACCGCGTGTAGACCCCCAGCGCGGGATCGAACGTATAGGTGAATCCAGACGCCGGCGAGGGCAACGGCAGAGACGTCAATTGACTTCCGATGGCGGTATTAAACGGCCCGAAATTGTTCTGGAAATCGCTGTCGAAATGCGCCGCGTGATTAGGATTGGGCAGTGTCAATCCATCCGGGCCGAACAGTTTGGGAATCAAAAAAGCTAGCTTGATCGCCGAGTTGCTGGAGGTCTGGGCCATGCCCGCGACGCTGAGGCCGAGCAGTACAAAAAGGGTTCGGAACACTCTCTAGGTTCTCCTTCGATAAATGTTGCGTGCACCGGCGGTTTACTTGCCGGCAATGTCAATGGATTCGATCACCATGCCGTTTCCGGCGCGGCGCAAGTTGATACGCACGGTCTGATCCTGTTGCGGGAGGGGGCCGCGCTCATCGGTGGCGGCCATGGTGCGGCGGGCGCGGATGGTGGCGCCAGTAGCGGTGAGATCGGCTTCGCCCAGAGGCTGAATCTGCAGTTTGACAGTACGGGCGATCTTGAAGAAATTCTGGAACGAACTCAACTCGCTGCGGCCCAAGCTGGGCCAGATATTTTTCAGCGCCTCGGAATCCTTACCTTCAAAAGCAGCGCGGTAGCGATTCAGAGCGTCGTCGACGGCTCGCCTTCCTGCGCTCAGTTCCGCCGCAGCCTTGCGCTGTTCTTCGGCGCGGTGCGCGGCAGCTTCGGCTTCCAAATTCCGAGTTGCGACCGGAGCCGGGGGCGGGGCGGCCGGAACCACCACCGGGGCGGGCGCGGGTGCCGGGGCATTTTCCACCACAGCCGGTTTTGGAGCCGGGGGCGGCGGAGGAGTAACCACCACGGGAGCCGGAACTGGTGCGGGCGCCGGCGTCTCCGCCACCGCTATGGGTGCTGGAGCCGGAGCGGGTGCGGACTGCGCGAGCGGGGACGGGGGTGGTGTCTTGCTGGGAAGTTCCTTACGGGCGGACGGCGTGGGCGCAGGCGATTTGCTCGCGACTACGGGCGCAGGAGCAGCACTCGGTTCGACGGTCGGCGCGGCCGGAATCGCAGCCGCCACCGGCGCCGCCTGAGAGGGTGCTGGATTCGGGCGCGAACTCAAGCGCCACGCTACCGCTGCTGCAATCACCACCACCGCAACGCCCGTGAGGATCGGCACCAACACCGAGCGCCGTTTTGCCGAGGGCGGCACTGCAACTGTACTCACCGACGCTGCGAGCTTTTGCCCGGTGTCCGGTATTCCGCCGGATCCTGTGGGCGCCATCACCACGGTCTCCGCCAGCCGTTCGGCGCGCGGCGGAGGCATCGGCTGCTTCATCGCCTCGCTGATGGACATGGGCGCCGTCCGCTGTACCGTGACTCCGGTCACGGCGTGCGCCAGATCGTCGGCGAACTCGCGGCAGGAAGCGTAGCGCGCGTCCGGATCCTTAGAAAGCGCCTTGCGCAAGACCGTGGTGACTTCGTCGCCCAGGCCCTGGCGGTGTTGCTTGACCGGCGGCGGGTCCACGCTCATGATCTGATGCATCACGCTGGCCCACGAATTCCCCTGGAACGGCTTTTGGCCGGTGAGCATTTCATACGCGATCACCGCCAGCGAAAACTGATCCGAACGTCCGGTGGCGGGCTTGGCGGCAATCTGCTCCGGCGACATGTACTGTGCGGTGCCGATTACCATTCCGGTGCTGGTCAATCCAATCTCATCATCGAGCATCTTGGCGATGCCGAAGTCGGTTACCTTCACCATCCCATTCCCGGTCAGCATGAGATTGGCAGGCTTCACGTCACGGTGGACGATGTTATTGGTATGCGCGTAATCCAGGGCGTCGGCCGCGCCGCGGACTACCGGCAGCACCAGATCCAAAGGCAGCGCCCCGCTCTCGGCCATCTTGTCGCCCAGAGTCTGGCCCTGGATAAACTCCATGGCGATGAACATGATGTCGCCGCTCTCGCTGAAATCGTGAATGGTGACGATGTTGGGATGCGACAGGATGCCGGCGGAGCGCGCCTCCCGCCGGAAGCGCTCGCGCAACGCCGCGCCGGATGCGGATTTTGAATCCGCCAGAATGGTCTTGATGGCCACCGTGCGGCCGATGCCCGGATCGAGCGCACGATACACCACGCCGCAGCCGCCGCGGCCCAATTCGCCCAAAATCTGGTAGCGTCCTAACGTCTCCACGATAACCAGCAACCAGTGTATCGCAGGCAGGCTAGTACTAGGGTCCTTATCGCCCGTCGCGCGCTGGCCCGGCGGTATCGTTAGGCTCGAATGCGTTTCTGCCTTATGACGTACACCGTAATCTTTGAAAAGGCTCAACTTCATGGGGCGCTTATGTTCCGGACCTCCCGGGCGTTATTTCCGTGGGGGCCACTCGCGAAGAAGTAGAGCGGCTGGTTCAAAAAGCTGTTGAGCTTCACCTGGAGGGGCTTGCGGAAGAAGGCTTGCCGATCCCGCCTCCTTCCAGTTTCGCCGGTGAAATCAAAGTCCATTCGGCGGCGTAATGTAACGCAAAAGTACATCCACGGTTCCTGTTGTAATTTAGGACGTGCATGATTTCGAATCACCTGCTGAGACCGTCCGCAAATGGCTGGCGAACGCCGCGTCGGTTGCGGCGCTTACAGGCGCGGGCATCTCGGCTGAGAGCGGCATTCCTACGTTTCGCGGACCCGGCGGTTTATGGCGCACTTACCGCGCCGAGGATCTGGCCACTCCGCAAGCTTTCGCGCGCGATCCGCATTTGAGTTGGGAATGGTACAACTGGCGGCGTGGGATCATCGCCACGGCCGAACCCAACGCAGGTCACGTGGCGTTGGCGGAAGTCGAACGGCGCTTGCCGAGTTTCACTTTGCTGACGCAGAACGTCGACGGCCTGCATGACCGCGCGGGCAGCCGGCGCATCCTTAAAGTCCACGGCGATATCTGGACGCTGCGCTGCACCGCCTGCGCGCGCGAGTGGCGCGATGCGCGGCCATCGCTCCCCGAGCTTCCTCCTAAATGCGAGTGCGGCGGGCTGGCTCGACCCGGAGTCGTTTGGTTTGGCGAAGGACTTCCCGAAGACGTGTGGAGCGCTGCCGTCGACGCCGTGCGCGCCGCCCAAGTGCTGCTGGTGATCGGGACATCCGCTCTGGTCTATCCGGCGGCGGGGTTGGTGCAGTTGGCGCAATCGGCCGGCGCGAAGGTGGTCGAGATCAATGTGGCGGAAACGCCGGTGTCGGCGATGGTGGATCTTTCGTGGCGGGCCTCCGCTACCACTGCACTTCCGCAATTGATACAATCCGCCTGATGCAGAGACGCCACAAAGGAGCGGCATGAAACAATACAGCGCTAGGGGTGGGGAAGTCAGCCGCCGGGATATTTTGAAGACTCTCGGTGTCGCGGGCGCGGCCGCGGCTTTGCCCAGCTCCGAATTGTTTGGGCAGTTCGTGAATAAATCCACCGCCAAGGGTGGGCGCATCGATCTGCATCATCATCATGTTCCTCCAGGTGTTGGCGGCTTTGGAGGTGCAGGCCGGGGCGGCGGAGGACGCGGACCGGGCGGTCTGCGCGGACCCTGGACGCCGGAAGTGACGCTCGAACAGATGGACAAGTTCGATATCGCGGTGTCGATTCTGTCCATGACGCAGATGGGCGATGTGCTCTACGACAACACTCCTAAAGGCCGCGCCGCGGTGCGCATGGGCAATGATTACGGGGCGAAATTGGTGTCGGAACATCCCAAGCGCTTCGGCTTGTTCACCGGTGTGCCGCTGCCCGATATCGACGGCGTGATGAAGGAAATCGAATACGGCTTCGACACGCTGAAGGCCGACGGCATTGGCATCTACACCAACGACAATCAAACCCACTGGCCCGGCGATCCGTATTTCGATCCCATGTGGAAGGAGCTCAACCGGCGCCGCGCCATCGTATACATGCATCCGCTGGCGCCGCCCTGCTGCACGAATTTGAACGACAGCGTTTCCTTTGCGATGAACGAATTTGATTTCGATATCACGCGCGGTTGCACCAGCATCCTGGCGAACGGCGTGCTGCACAAGTATCCCAACGTCAAGATCATCATTCCGCATTCCGGCGGCACCATGCCCATGATCGCGGGCCGCATCAAGGACCGTTATCCGAAAGACCCCAAGCACGAAGAATACATTCCCAACGGAGTGATCGCCGAGCTGCAGAAGTTCTATCTCGACATCGCGCACGCCAGCTATCCCTACCCCATGGCCGCGATGATGAAATTCGCGTTGCCGGATCATATTTTGTTCGGCACCGATTTCCCCTTTGAGCCGATTGAATCGACGGTAAACGAGCTGCCCGGCCTGGGGATTTCGGCGAACGTCATGCGCGCCATCGAGCGGGAAAACGCCGAGAAGTTGCTCCCGCGATTTAAGGTTTGAGAGGTAGACAATGAAACGCTTTATGTCTTTTGTGTTGGTACTGGCCACCGTCCCGGCGCTGGCGCATCACTCGGTGCAGGCTGAGTTCGATCTCTCGAAGCCAATCGCGGTGACCGGCGTCGTGACCAAAGTGGAGTGGATCAATCCGCATTCCTATTTGTATCTGGACGTCACAGATAGCGCCGGTAAAGTCAAGCATTGGTCCTTTGAAATGGCGGGCCCGGGTGCCCTGCGCAAGGCGGGACTCAGTCGTGCGGACCGCGGTGGATTGAAAGTTGGCGACACGATCAGTGTGAACGGTGTGCTGGCCAAGGACGGCACCGATTTCGGATTGATCAAGGATGTGAGCCTTCCCGATGGCCGCAAGTTCACCATCTGGAGCGGCGATCCGAGCGACAACAAATAGGAGGCGACCATGAGGCAGTGCTTTCTAGCGGCGGCGTGCGTGATGTTGCTAACGGCGAATGCGGGAGCCCAAACTGACTTGACTGGTGTGTGGAATGGCGCCACCGTGAACGGCCCGCATATCAAATCCGACGACCCGCTGGTCACGAATCTGCCTGCGCGCGACGGCACGCTGCTGAACTTCGAGCGCGATGGCACGCTGATTCGCCGAGCCAATCCCAACAAGCCGATTTACAAACCGGAGTACTGGGAAAAAATTCAGAAGCTGGATCAGAACGGAAATGAAGCCGACCCTTCGTATGGCTGCATGCCCGGGGGCGTGCCCCGCATCGGTCCACCGGCGCAGATTGTGCAGACGCCTAAACAGTTGGTGTTCCTGTATGTGAGCCCGCCGGCGCAGGGCTGGGGCGATCCTTATCGAGTGATCCCCACCGACGGCCGCAAACACACTCCGCTGCAGGATCTGGACGGCACGTGGAAGGGCGAATCCATCGGCCACTGGGAAGGCGACACGCTGGTGGTCGACACCATCGGCTTCAACGACAGTAGTTGGCTCGACATCGGCGGTTACTTCCACAGCGAGAACCTGCACGTGATCGAACGCATCCGCCGCGACCGCGACACCTTGATCTGGCAGGCGACCGTCGAAGATCCCGACGTGCTGCTGAAGCCGTGGGTGATGAATGAGCGCGTGCAGAAGTTGAATCCCGATCCGTTGGCGACGCTGGCGGAATCGCTGCCCTGCGTGGAGCGCGATCTGTCGCATCTGGTGACCAAGGAACATCACTAGACGATGAATCGTTACCTTCTGGTTGCGCTGCTCCCGTTGATTGCCAATGCGCAGGACGCGGCCGCGACAATCAAAACCGCCGAATACGCGCTAGGCATGATCCGCGGTGCGCAGCGCATTGATGCCATCAACACTTTGGAATATTGGGGCACTGGCACGGTCGCCTATCACGCGAGTGTCAGCTATGCAGTGCCCGCGATGCGCGTCGATATCACGCGCGGCGGACAGCGGCAAATTCAAGTGGTGAGCGGCGCGTATGCGTGGAACGAATCGGTGCCCGGCGCGGGCTTTATCCCCGGCAGCATAG
>Ga0207694_10004837_pt1 | contig 10454 bp, 8 predicted proteins | sample KBSC34metaG_FD_184353 | JGI IMG/M metagenome (GOLD analysis project Ga0207694, IMG submission 184353) | Corn rhizosphere microbial communities from Kellogg Biological Station, Michigan, USA - KBS C3-4 metaG (SPAdes) (version 2) | ecosystem: Host-associated > Plants > Roots > Rhizosphere > Soil...
GATACGCCGAGAAAGCGAGAAGGGGGTTACGAGAAAGGGGCAGGTTCATTTTAGGTCTATGCCTGACCCTTTTTTTGGACGATCTCAGTGCCACCGGCGGGAGCCGCCGAAATTCCCCTGGCCCACATCGATGGATAGGCTCACGCCGCCGGTTGGGTGATCGCAACTACCGAGATTTTTCGTGACCTGGACACTGCCGGTCTGATAGTTGCCGCTGATGTGGTTGCCGGCAACCACGCCCATGCCTACGCTGCCATGTACCTGCGGCTGCGCGTAGGCCGCTTCGTTGCACGCCGGCTTGCCTGAGTCTGCGCCATCCACGGGCCGGTTGGCTGAATCCGCGGCGTCTACAATCTGGTTGGCGGTTTCATTGTAGTGCGTGTCTGGCGGCGTCGAGTTTGCAGGCGGTGGCTGGATCGTTGCTGCCGGTGCTGGGACAGCGGCCGTCGAAGTCGCCTTGGCGCTGCGCGCGGGCACGGTGGCCGCGTCTGTTTGCGACGATACGCTGTCGCGCGGCAGAGTCAGGTTCAGCGGTTGCGGTGCCGATTGCGCCCATGCTGACGTCGCCAAGACGCTGGCGGCGAGAAGGATGAGGTTGCTTTTGCGTAGCATGTCGCCTCCGGAATACATTGACCGCAATGATGTTGCTTGACCGACTCTACCGGATCGAGAGTTAACGAGCGCCAAAGGTAGCCGAGTCACTTCCGGACTAGAACCCATCTCAAAATCCCGTTCGCCCTGAGCGTAGCGCCGAAGGCGCGAAGTCGAAGGGCCATGGTTCGCAGAAAAGCAGGTGTTTCGACTCCGCGGAGCTTCGCTCCGCTACGCTCAACACGAACGGATTTGATTTTGAGATAGGTTCTAGCCAACCGACCTTAGACACCGCGAATACGGCCGTGGAAGTCCCGCTCGCCGCCGATCGCGGAAATGAACCTGACTCCTTTTTGCGACTTTCGCCGGAATGACGGCAAAAGTGGCGACCCCTGCTCTATTGTTCCCGATGATCCAGTTCGTTGTGGATGAGCAAGACACACTGCGATGCAAACAGCATTTTCGATCCAAGACTGATTTTCTCGGCGTCCAGACGCTCTAGGGTGTTCAAGCTCTTCTTCGGCATCGGCATGTGGTCGGTCAGCAGGAAACATGGGTTGCCGGCAATCGCCTTGCCACGCATCGGCGTGCCCTTTTTGTCCATCACAAACAGTTGATGGTCCTGCGCCAATTCCTGCACCAGTTTCTCGAAACTGATTGTGCGCACCGTGATGCCTGACTCGACCGGACGGCTTTCTTCCTTGCCCATGCCTCTCGATGCATCCAGTGCCCTGGCTACTTTGCCGAGCAAGGCCTGCTCGTGAAAGCCACCGATGTCGCGCATGTCGTTCGAGTCGAAACTGATCGCCCGCGAATAGTCCGGGGTGCTTTCCAATACCAGATGCACCATGACATCGGGGCGATGCGATTGCGCCACGAAGATCGCGTTCATCAGCGTGTGCGCCAGGATTTCGGTATGGGCCTCCTTGCCGACCGCATCCAGAAGCTGCTGGCTGTCCGTCGGCGCTGACCTTGCCCTCAATACAAAGACGCGCATGCGGTAGGTTCTCGAAGATGAAGGTCAGAGTATCGCAAGAAATAGATCTGACCTCTTTTTTTCTTGGCTGAAAATGAACCTGACCCCTTTTCGGAGAAGTCGACTCCGACCCCGGTTTTCCCCTATGGTGCGTGGGGTGGCAGGGTCGCGGCTTACGCCGCTCCCACCCCAAAGCGGAGGGCTAGTTTGTGTGGTGCGGTTGGGCGTTGCGGCCATCTGGCTTGAGTTCGTCGCTTAAGCTTTTGAGTGACAGACTTGTGCGCCGGGTGGGTGGATGGCGCGGGCCGATGGTGCGCAGGCGCGGTGGCTTGCGCTTGCGTGGGATGACAACCAGGGGGATGCGATGAAGCGATATCGGGAAGTGCGCGCATGGGCGGTGATGGCCGCGGCGGCGTTGTGCGTATTGTCGGGGTGTGCGTCGGTGGGCAAAGGCGACGTTGCGGGCCTGCCAATGGAGCAGCGCGTGGGAACGGGCTTGTTGGGCGCTGGCTTGGTCGGCGCGCCGGCAGGTTGGCCGGAAGCAGTGCCGCTGCCCGAAGGCGCGCCGATCGACGGCTATCGTTGCGTGGGGCGGCATTGCACTTTGTGGTTCGGGCTGATGACTTTCGACGAGGTAATGGCGCTGAAGCGCAATTACATCAAGCTGCTGCGCGATAGCGGGCAATGGGAGCTGCTGGGCGCGGACGATCAATACGAGGCGCAGGCCTTCCGCTATACGGGCAAGACGGAATCCGGCTGCGGCTACACCTTGGAAATCAAGCAAGGCTCCATCCCCAACGACTATTACCACCGCTGGCGGGTTTCGACGTCGCTAACGTGGTGAGCGAGAGCGGAAACTGGTGTCGGAAATTGGGGTCAGAGAAGCCTTTTTTTTGGCGCTGCAGCTCCCCTAAGCTGCAAAAAACCCACTCTGACCCAGGTTTTCTAAGAAGTGAACCTGACCCCGTTCTTGCCGTGCTTGGAAAATGAACCTCACCCCTTTTTTGTGACCCCTTTTTCGCCCAGTTTTGCTGCTCCATCAATCTCCGATCATCGCCTTGGGATCGTAGAACATCAAATGATCGTAGGAAATCATGTCTTCAGGATCAATGTACTCGAGCAAGTGGTAGTCCTCGACTAATTTCTTGAACTTCCTTTCACCGATCGATCCCAAACAATTATACGCTAGAAGCAAAATCTCGTACCGGCTAAGTCGACATGTAATCAATCCGACGTAATGCTTTCGGTCTGCCTTCGGAGGACAACTAGTGTGAACGTACAAAATCGCACGATACAACGTTCTGAAATAGTGACCGAAGTTTGCCCCGTACTTTCTATATAGCTCGTCAAACGACCTCCTTACAATCTCGCGCTCATCCAAATTAGGATTGGCCCCGCGCGTTTTGCGAAAAATGGCAGCTAATCTACCTCGGTAATAGACTCGAAAGACGTCAGCGCCTTGAGCAGTGACCGCTCCTGTTTCCGAATGATGAAGATCAATAGCATTGAGAATATCGCGAAGGGCCTCCAAGTAGTATCTAAGTGTTGATTCAAAATCGACCAATTGCGAGCGTCGATCAGTATCGTCGATCTGCTTACGCTGTAGGTTGAGAGTGGCAACCAAGGCGACAAATGCGAGTGCACTAAGTGCAGGTGACGTGACGCCACCATAATACTGTCCGAAGTCAGACCAGATGTTCTGATCTGTTGCGAATGGCGCATAGAAACGAAAGACATATAAAGCCAATGGTGTTACGAGCACTGCAAGTGCTAACACACACAACGACCAAAAGCCTTCTCGAGAATCAACTTTTAAGGTCATCTCAGTTGCTCACGATGCTGCATTGGATACCAAGCCAAAAGCACTCTGACGCCATTGTTACGATCGTACGAAGCCACTCCGAAAAACTAACCTGACCCGGTTTCCGAAAAAGAGGCAAAGCACCGCAACTGGAACAGCACATCATCGAAGGCGACCCGAAACTTTCGATCGGAAATCACACAGAGAAAGGGGGCAGGCTCATTTAAAGACTATGCAAATGAACTTGGTCCTCTTCTCGGCCTGCAAGCCGCCGCAAATCGGGAAAGTCGACTCTGACCCCGGCTTTGCAACCAAACAAAACACCGTGGCCTCGTTTCCCCTCTTAAGCGACCGCATGAATGTTTTCGAGCTGCTGCAACTGTGAGCGCAGTCCGTTCAAGCGAGCTTCCTGACCCGGCCAAAAAAATGAAGTGAGCCACTCGAAACCATCGCGAACCTTTTCCGATAGGACTGGAAGCGAAGAAGCGAGTAGCAAAATAACTACACCAGCTAGTTTGTGTATTTGCTCCTCAGAGCCGAGTATCGGTATGGCAGTCGCAGCGACGCAGGCTCCGACCCAGCATCCCCTAAAAATCTTTGCCAAAGTTCCCCGCTTGCGCCTCAGCTCGTTCTCGATCGAATTGCACTCCGAGATTAATTTTTCCCTAGCACCCTCTATCGCTGCTTTAGTCCCACGGCGCGCAATCTTTTCACCCTCAATCTCTATGCTCAACTGAGCCAATTGCTCGTTGAACACTCGATCCTTTTCATCGATCTGCCGTTCCTTCTTACCGATAATCTGTTGGAGTTCCGATGAAACCGCTTTGCTTTGTTGAAGAGATTCTTCCAGTATCCGTTTTTCTTCCGCCGATTGAATCTGAGCATAAGCCATTTCTTCTCGCACAGGTGCCGCTATTTCATCTCGCATCGCCTCCAACACCCTGAGAGAAGATTCGCTATCGACGCGATCAAGTAGACCTCCAGTCATTCGCATTGGGCAAAGGCTTGCCCGCTTGTCTCGCATCAGCGCTGTAAATTCGCTCAGTAATGATGGGTCCGTCTTCCCGAGAAATTCTGTAATTCTCTGAATGATTTCACGATGCGGCAACATCGCGCTCGCACAATTGGCAATCAATCTTTGCTGAGAAACACGAGAGTACTCAACCGCAGAGCCTAAGCTAAACCAAAAAATTCCTCCGATTTGTGCATCGGTCGCAATTGCGAAGCGCGGATCGGGCTCCGACCGGCCAATCGACAGAGTTTTATTTACTCCTCTCTGTAGCGCAGAGTTGCGCGTGACAAAAATCGTGCCTGCGTCAAACACAGAGTTCGGCTTGCGGTTGTTCTTTTTAAGTCGCACAACAGTCGCAACACTTTTTGCGTCTCGAGTTCGACGATCAAATTGAAAGTGCAGATCCCCAATCGCATTTCGCATCCTATCGAATTCGTCATCCGTGAAGTATTTCTTGAAGTCCGACCTTTCATAGACCTCACTCGGCAGCACCGAAACATCCAAACCCTTAATCCGATCTTCGATAGTGTCGGCTACGGTCGTTGCGTAAGTGGAGTATCCCTGTTCCTGCCGCAATCGCTGCCCAAGGGGGCCATACTCTGTACCTGAAGCGAACGCTTTCAAAACAGAACGTATAGAGTCTCTCACTTCATCAACGACGTGATCGAAAGTTGCAAGCCTGACTCCAGCCTTCCGCATGATTTCGAACAATCCCTCGGCGTAAACTTGATGCGCCTTGTCATTTAGCCCAAGAATGTCAAGAATCAGAGGGCCATCTATAGCTACTCGCAATGGCGGGTCTGGCATCTTTTGCACACCAGAGCCGGCGAGGCCAGAGATCGCGTCAGCTATAAGCGCCCCAAAGGCGATGGACGATACGGCCGCGAAAACCTCCGGCGCTTGCTCACTTGCGGCAATCACGAATCGTGCAACGAGATAGTCAAAAATCTGATCCGCCTCTGAAACTCCATTCAGAATCGACTTTCCCAGAAGCGCACGGATCTGAGAGTTATCTCGCGTCTCAGCATCAGCGAGGAATGCCGAAGAAAATTCAGGTCTAGCTAGTCGGCCCAAAAAGGCTTGCTCTAGAGTCGTGCGCGTTACGGTCCGGCCGAAACGAAGGACTTCTTTCTCTGCCCAATCGGCGAAGGTGTTAACAGTTTTTACGATTTCACTCTCGTCGAAGTCGGCAAATTCACCCACTGGCAAGGGCGCAATTAGGAATTCATCAGTGGTTCGTCCGGGCTGCAGGAGGTTGATCTCCTGCATACGATCAGCGAGTGCTCTGGCTACGAACTCGCTCATCTCCAAACCATAAGTTTGTGAAAAGTCGCTTGAGAATGTCTTGGCATCGTAAACGTTGCCCACACCCTGTCGCTTGAGAATGGGCAGAAAAAGCGGTGATAACCCCTTGATAGGATCGCCCGATTTCTCATACTCCTCCGCCACGAGAGCGAAGGCAACTAATGGATTAGCCATTCCTTTCCCCTGTGTATTAGTCTGCCCTATGTCTTTTTACTTCTCAGTTTGCACGACGGACTGCAATTTTCTCATCTTTTCAAGAACGGGTCAGGTTCACTTCACCCGTTTGCTCATAGCCTGAATTTCCCGGCGGTTCGATGTTCACGCACAGGCCATCGCGGACACAGGGCCTCAATGACTTCCATCAGCGCGATCCACGCCTCGAACGGGTCGCGCTCGATGGACGGCCGATAAGGAAGGCCTCCTTCGCGCACAAACAGAGCTTTCTGCGCGGAGTCAGCCGTCGATCTCTGCGATGATTTCGTCAAGCAGTGCCTCACGCTCGAACAGGCGGAAATACCCGGTTACTTCGTCCATATTGAGGGTGCCGTGATTGGCGCGCAACGGGGAGCGGATGTCTTCGATATCCTGGAATAACGGGGTCAGGTTCAATTTCTCAGGAGAAAACGCCGTCAGATTCACTTCTCCGCTCCCACAGATCGAAGCCAAGTCCACTCCCCTCGTTTGCCTGCTCCATCACGCCAAATCGCGTATTTCCACGGTGCGAAATATCTGCTTGCCGAGCGCCCGCATGGCCTGGTCGTACTGCTGCACATGGGAGTTGTGGCGGGGATCAAGCAACCGGCGAACGACCAACGGAGTCACGCTCATCCGCTTCGCGAGTTCGACTTGAGAAACACCGCTCATTGCGAACACCCGGCCGAATTCGATCTTCAGTTCGATATTGGTTTCGGGCAGCGCCAGGCGATCGCCACGCTTTGGTTTGCTCGGACGCGGGACTTCCTCTCCCAGATCGAGGCGGCCTGCCAGCGCCTCGGAGAGGCACTCACTGGCAATTTCATCGAGCGATTCGCCCACTTCCGCCTGCGAGATCGCCTCCGGCAGATCGCGAAAGGTGATCGTGTATCCGCCTTCCGGCTGGCGCGCTGCACGGTACGGATAGGCGAATTCGAGCTGTTCGTTTGCCGCGTAGTTCATGGATCAAAGGTCCTCTTTGCGGATGCCGAGTTGCTTGCACATCGCGTTGAGCGTCCCGGTCTTCAATTCGTCGGGCAGATGCCGAATCGTCGTGCGCTTGTCGCCGAAGAGGATCGTCTGGTGGCTGCCTTTGCCTTGCTTCGAATCAATGACAAGTATCAGGCCGCGTTCCTTGGCAATCGCCTTCAACCGGCGTAAAAACTCGCTTCCGTTCATAGCCTACCATGGTACAAAAATGTATCAAATACAAGTACCAGCTCCGCGCCGCGGCTCACATATTCCGCCGATACTCCCCACCCACATCGTAAAGGGCATGACTAATCTGCCCCTCCGAGTTGTACTTCACCGCCTCCATCAACTGCGAAAACACGTTCTCGCGATCGCGCGCAGCCTGCTGTAGGCGCTTCAAGCTCTCCGGCGCCAGCACGTTGCGATTCGCGCGATACGCCTCGACGTTGGCGATCTGCTGCCCCTTCTCCTCTTCGGTCGAGCGAATCAGCTCGATCGTCGTGGTGATATCCCCGCCGTGCTCTTTCGGCAAGAACGTATTCACGCCGATCAGCGGCAGGCTGCCGTCGTGCTTCTTGTGCTCGTAGTACATCGACTCTTCCTGGATCTTGCCGCGCTGGTACATGGTGTCCATCGCGCCGAGCACGCCGCCGCGTTCGCTGATCGCTTCGAATTCCTTGTAGACGGCTTCTTCGACGATGTCGGTGAGTTTGTCGATGATGAAGCTGCCCTGCCACGGGTTCTCGCAGAAGTTCAGACCCAGCTCGCGGTTGATGATGAGCTGGATGGCGACGGCACGGCGCACGGATTCTTCGGTCGGCGTGGTGATCGCTTCGTCGTAGGCGTTGGTGTGCAGGCTGTTGCAGTTGTCGAACAACGCGTACAGGGCCTGCAAGGTGGTGCGGATGTCGTTGAACTGGATCTCCTGCGCGTGCAGCGAGCGGCCGGAGGTCTGGATGTGGTACTTCATCATCTGGCTGCGCTCGTTGGCGCCGTAGCGCTCGCGCATCGCGCGCGCCCAGATGCGCCGCGCGACGCGGCCGATGACGCTGTATTCCGGATCCATGCCGTTGGAGAAGAAGAACGACAGGTTCGGCGCGAAGTCGTCGATGCGCATTCCGCGCGCGAGGTAGTACTCGACGATGGTGAAACCGTTCGACAGGGTGAAGGCGAGCTGCGAGATCGGGTTCGCACCGGCCTCGGCGATGTGGTAGCCCGAGATCGACACTGAGTAGAAGTTGCGCACCTTGTGGTCGACGAAGTACTGCTGGATGTCGCCCATCATGCGCAGCGCGAATTCGGTCGAGAAGATGCAGGTGTTCTGCGCCTGGTCTTCCTTGAGGATGTCCGCCTGCACGGTGCCGCGCACGGCGGCCACGGTTTCCGCCTTGAGGCGCGCGTAGGTTTCGGCGTCGACGAGCTGGTCGCCGGTGACGCCGAGCAGGCCCAGACCCAATCCATTGTTGCCCACCGGCAGATCGCCAGCATAGGTCGGGCGTTTCTTGCCTGCGTAGAGTTTGGCGATCGTCGCCTGTGCTTCCTTCCAGCGCAGCTCGTCGGCCTTGAGGTATTTCTCCACGGCCTGATCGATCGCGGTGTTCATGAACATCGCGAGGATGATCGGCGCGGGGCCGTTGATCGTCATCGACACCGAGGTGCTCGGCGCGGACAGGTCGAAGCCGGAGTACAGCTTCTTCATGTCGTCGAGCGTGGGAATGTTGACACCCGAGTTGCCGATCTTGCCGTAGATGTCGGGGCGCGGATGCGGGTCTTCGCCGTAGAGCGTGACCGAATCGAACGCGGTGGAGAGACGCGTCGCTTTCTGCCCCTGCGACAGATAGTGGAAGCGGCGGTTGGTGCGCTCGGGCGTGCCCTCGCCCGCGAACATGCGCAGCGGATCTTCGCCGGTGCGGCGGTACGGATAGATGCCGCCGGTGTACGGGTACGCGCCGGGCAGGTTTTCCTTCATCAGGAAGGTGACGAGTTCGCCCCAGCTCTTGTAGGTCGGCGCGGCGATCTTCGGCACCTTCTGGTGCGAGAGCGACTCGATGTAGTTGTTGCCGTCGACCGGCTTGCCGCGCACGAGATAGGTGTAGTGCTCGTCGGTGATCGACTTGAGCCGCGCGGGCCACTCGCGCAGCAGGTTGAGCGCGTCGTTGCTGAGTTGTTTGACCGCGTCGTTGTAGTGCTGGCGCAGCGGGAGCAGCACCTCGTCCGCGCGCGTGCCTTTCTCGCCGTGCGCAATCGGCGCCGGCGAGAGCGGCTCCGGTGCATGCGCGGTCGCCATGTTCTTCGCCAGCGGAAAGCTGAGACCGTCGTCGTCGAAGGTTCCCGACGAGGCAGTGTGCAGCAGCGAATCGTCATAGAGCTCCAGCGCCTTCGGCAGGCGCTGGTCGCCGAGTTCGCGCAGCGCGATCCACAGCGCCTGCGCGCGATCGGCGATTTCGGCCTGGCGGCCGATCTGCGCGTTGATGCCGCGGCCGCCTTCGGCGATCTCGGCGAGATAGCGCACGCGTGCGCCGGGAATCAGCACGGTGGCGCGCGGTTCCTTGATCGTCGTGTCGAGCTGCGGATTGAAGTCGCTGTGCTTGGAGGCGATGCCCGGCAGCTTCTCGCGCAGCAGGCGGCACAGGTTGACGAACATCCAGGTCACGCCCGGGTCGTTGAACTGGCTGGCGATCGTCGGATAGACCGGCACCTGTTCGTCCTTGAGCGTGAACGCGGTGCGGTTGCGCTTCCACTGCTTGCGCACGTCGCGCAGCGCGTCTTCGGCGCCGCGCTTGTCGTATTTGTTGAGCACGACGAGTTCGGCGAAGTCGAGCATGTCGATCTTCTCGAGCTGGCTCGCCGCGCCGTAGTCGCTCGTCATCACGTAGATCGGGAAATCGACGAGATCGACGATCTCGGAATCGCTCTGGCCGATGCCCGCGGTCTCGACGATGACGAGGTCGTAGCCCTGCCCTTTCAAAAACGCGACGCTGTCCTTGAGCACGGCGCTCGTCGCCGCATGCTGGCGGCGCGTCGCCATCGAACGCATGAACACGCGCTTGGAGCGCAGCGAGTTCATGCGGATGCGATCGCCGAGCAGCGCACCGCCCGAGCGCCGCCGCGTCGGATCGACCGCGAGCACGGCGATGCGCATTTCGGGGAACGCGTGCAGGAAACGCAGCACGAGTTCGTCGACCGCGCTCGACTTGCCGGCGCCGCCGGTGCCGGTGATGCCGATGACCGGCGTCTTGCCGCCGGCGAGCTGCCATTCCTTGCGCAGGCGCGCGAGTTCGGCCTCGTCGTGGCGGCCTTCTTCGATCGCGGTCAGCGCGTGGCCGACGGCGATCTCGTCGTCGATCGCGACCTTGGCCTGCACCGCCGCATGCTTCTGCTTCTCGGCGCCGAGGCGCGCGTCCGCGGCCTGGCGCGCGCGCGCGACGACGTCCTCGATCATCTGCACGAGGCCGAGATGCATGCCGTCGTTCGGATGATAGATGCGCTCGACGCCGTAGGCCTGCAGCTCGGCGATTTCCTCGGGCGTGATCGTGCCGCCGCCGCCGCCGAACACGCGGATATGCGCCGCGCCTTTCTCGCGCAGCATGTCGACCATGTATTTG
>Ga0207694_10004838_pt1 | contig 10452 bp, 6 predicted proteins | sample KBSC34metaG_FD_184353 | JGI IMG/M metagenome (GOLD analysis project Ga0207694, IMG submission 184353) | Corn rhizosphere microbial communities from Kellogg Biological Station, Michigan, USA - KBS C3-4 metaG (SPAdes) (version 2) | ecosystem: Host-associated > Plants > Roots > Rhizosphere > Soil...
GTGCTCGGAGTCGCACTGCTGGCAGCCGGTGGATTTGGATGGATCTCGCAGGCAGCAGGCTTCTTCGGCGGTGGCGTTGTATTGCTCGTTGCGGCGGTCTGGTTTATCTCACGCTGGCTAAAGCGTCCCAGTCGATCATACATTCACGGCGCGGGCTGGTGGACCATCGCGCGTCTCGGGTTTCGCAACGCGACGTATCATCCGGCCCGCACCGTCCTGTGCATTACTCTCATCGCCTCCGCGGCATTCATCATCGTCGCCGTGGATTCGTTCCGCCGCTCCGGCGTCTCCGCAAACGATCGCAAGTCAGGCACAGGTGGTTACCCGCTTCTCGCCGAATCCCTGTTACCAATCGTCCACGATCCAAACACAACCGAAGGCCGTGAATCACTAAACCTCAACACCGACGAAGCAACATTGAAAAACCTGAGCTTCGTGAACTTCCGCGTCCGTCCCGGCGACGACACGAGCTGCCTCAATCTCTATCAACCCCGCAATCCGAAGATCGTCGCGCCACCTGATTCATTCATCCGCGACAACCGCTTCACCTTTCAAAACTCGCTCGACGAGAAAAACAACCCGTGGCTTCTTCTCGATCGTCAACTCGAAGATGGCGCCGTCCCGGTCATCGGCGACGCCAACTCTTTAACCTACGTGCTACACCTGAAAGTCGGTGACGAGATGACCGTGGACCACGCGAATGGCCCATTGAAGCTACGCATCGTCGCGGCTCTGTCCGATAGTGTCTTTCAAAGCGAGTTGTTGATGTCGGAGAAAAACTTCCTGCGCCTGTTTCCGTCGGAAGAAGGCTATCGCATGTTTCTGGTCGACGTTCCGAACAAACAACAAGCCGCTGAAGTCTCAACACTTCTCGAAGAGCGCCTCTCAGACTTCGGCTTTGACGCAGTTTCGACAGAAGAACGACTCGCAAACTTCCACCGCGTCGAGAACACATACCTCTCGACATTTCAGATGCTCGGCGGGCTCGGGCTCGCACTCGGCACACTCGGAATGGCCGCAGTGTTGCTGCGCAACGTCTTCGAACGACGGAAAGAACTGGCCCTGCTGCGTGCGGTGGGGTATAACTCTTCACACTTCGCCGCAATGGTGATCACGGAAAACGTTCTGATGCTCGTGTTGGGTCTGGCGGTGGGTTTTGTCTGCGCGCTGCTCGCGATTGCGCCGGTGCTCTTCGAACGTGGAGGCCGGCTGCCAAACATTTCGCTCGGTCTGTTGTTATTGGCAGTCTTGCTTTCGGGCGCAACCGCATCACTCGTGGCCACACTCGCTGCCCTGCGCTCACCATTGCTGCCGTCATTAAGAGCTGAGTAATCTGTGGTTAAAAACGGAGGGGTAAATGAAACGTCTGGGAGTCGTAGCTCTTTTGCTTGTGGCTTTCGCTGTCGCCCGCGCCGATAACTGGCCGCAGTGGCGTGGTCCAAGCCTCAACGGCGTCAGCAACGAAAAGAACCTCCCCGTCAAATGGACGGTGGAAGAGAACGTCGCCTGGAAAGTTCCGATGCCGGGCTACAGCGGCTCAACGCCCATCATCTGGCGCGATCGAATCTTCCTGAACGTTGCTGACGGCGACAATCTCTTCCTCTGGTGTCTCAACAAAACAAATGGCGAAGTCCTCTGGAAGAAACCACTCGGCTCCGGCAACGTGAAGATGCGCAAGCAAAACATGTCGTCGCCGTCGCCAGTCACTGACGGTCGCAGCGTCTATGTGATGACCGGCACCGGCATACTCAAAGGCTTCGACTTCACGGGCAAGGAGCTTTGGACCAGGGACATTCAGAAAGAATACGGCCAGTTTGGCTTGCAATGGGGCTACGCTTCTTCACCGCTCCTGCATGAAGACTCGCTCTACGTTCAGGTGCTGCACGGCATGAAGACCGACGATGCGTCGTACGTGATGCGCATCGATAAGAAGAGCGGCAAGACTTTGTGGAAAGTTGATCGGCCGACGAGTGCGATTCGCGAGTCACCTGATTCGTACACTACGCCCGCACTGCTTCGTTACGGCAAGACGACGGAGATCGTGATCACCGGGGGTGATTGTGTAACCGGTCACGATCCGGCGACGGGTAAAGAGCTCTGGCGCGCGAACGGTCTCAACCCTGACAATAATCCATCGTATCGCATCGTCGCCTCCCCGATTGTTTTTGATGACATCATCTACGCGCCGACGCGCATCAAGCCGTTGCTGGCGTTGAAAGCGGGTGGGCGCGGTGACATCACGAGCTCGCATGTGCTGTGGTCCACCGCTAATGGGCCTGACGTGCCGACGCCGGTTACTGATGGCAAGTATTTCTATGTCGTGAACGATCGCGGGATTATGTTCTGTCTCGACGCAAAGACCGGCGCTGAGGTTTACGTGCAGCAACGCATCAAACCGGGGACGTACAGCGGCTCGCCTGTGCTCGCTGATGGGAAGATCTACATCACGAATGAAGATGGATTGACTACGGTGGTGGCAGCGGGGCCGAAGTTTGAAGTGTTGGCTGAGAATCCGCTGAATGACTACGCGCTCAGCTCACCGGCAATCTCGGACGGGCAGATTTTCATTCGCACTTCTGGGCATCTTTATGCGATCGGAAAGAAGTAGGGCCACCAAAGGCACAAAAACACAATAAGAGGTTTGTTATGAAAAGCGCACTGATTTTAGTACTCGTACTTGCACTCAACGTTGCCGCGCAGGAATCGCAGCTCGGGCGAGTGGAGTTTCCGACGTCCGGATCGAAGGAAGCGCAGACGCACTTTCTGCGTGGGCTCGCGGCGTTGCACTCGTTCTGGTATGAGGAAGCGCTCGAGGCGTTTCGTGAGTCGACGAAAGTCGACCCTGATTTCGCGATGGGCTACTGGGGCGAGGCGATGACCTACAATCACCCGCTCTGGTCCGAACAGGATATGGCCGCAGCGCGCCAGGTGCTCACGAAGATCAAAGACTCAGCAAAGATGACTGAGCGCGAACGAGCTTACATTGCCGCTGTTCGTCTGCTATATGGCGAAGGCGACAAGCCCGCGCGCGATGCAGCGTACTCGGCCCAGATGGAGAAGGTCTATCGCGCTTATCCGGAAGATCTCGACGCGGCGGCGTTCTACTCGTTATCACTGCTCGGCATGGCAGGCGGTGGAAAAGGTTATCGCTTGCAGGCCAAAGCCGGCGCGATCGCGCTCGAGGTCTACCAGAAAAATCCAAACCATCCCGGCGCGGCGCATTACATCATTCATGCGTTTGACGATCCCGACCACGCGATCCTCGCCCTGCCCGCCGCGCGTCGTTACGCGAGCATCGCACCGGAAGCACATCACGCGCGTCACATGCCGTCGCACATTTTTCTGCAGCTCGGAATGTGGCCCGAAGCCGCGGCGTCGAATGAAGCAGCGTGGGAGTCATCAGATGCGTGGATGAAGCGCAAGAACCTTTCGCTCAGCGTGCGGGATTATCACAGCCTGCACTGGTTGCTCTACGCGTACCTGCAACAGGGCCGCTACAACGATGCGGAAAAGTTGCTCAACCTGATGAAGAAGGTGATGTCCGAGTCGACTTACGACAACAAGCTGCGACCCGGTTACTACGAGAACAACTACGCAAACATGGCTGCGGCCTTCATAGTCGAGACTGAGCGATGGAATCTCGCTACTGAGCTCTTTCCTGAGAACAAACCCGCAAGTACTTCGGAGCAAGCGACGATGAGTGGCAGTCATGGTGCTCACAACGCGATGCCGAGTGGATATGGATCCGCTACGTTGCGCACGTCATCAGCAAGCGTGACGCTGCCGTTCTTTATTCGGGGTCTCGCTGCAGCGATGAATGGCTCTGACATAGAGCCAAGCATCGCGGGATTGCAGGCAACTCGGGGGAATGGTGAGATTTTTGCGCTCGAGATCGCGGCGCTAAAAGCTTCGATGAACAAGGATCACGGCCGAGCTATCGAGCTGATGAAGCAAGCGACTGCCCTGGAGGAGGCAATGAGCGCCCCGTCTGGCCCACCGAGCCTTATCAAACCATCACACGAGCTCTTCGGGGAAATCCTTTTGCGGGCCGGAAAGCCTGCGGAGGCCGCGGAGATGTTCAAGGTCGCACTACAACGACAACCGAATCGCGCGCGCTCCTTACTCGGCGCCAGCCGTGCCGCCGAACAACTTGGATCTCAAACCAAACGCTAAGTACACAAAAGGCACAGAAAGCACAAAATGATTCTTCTGTGCCTTTTGTGCCTTTTTGTGGCCTACTTCTGCTTAACGTCGAACGCGTAGATCGTATCCTGATCGCGTAGATACAACCGTCCACCCGCGACGACCGGGTGCGTCCACGTCGGCAATTCGTTTTGCGGGAGACGGAAGCGTCCGTACTCTTTATAACCATTCGGTGTCGCTTCAACCAGGCCCACTACGCCATTCTCACTAAAGCAATACAGATTTCCATCAGCATAGACCAGCGATCCCTTCCCAACGCTCCGATCGCGCCACGCAATCTCGCCGGTATCGAACTTGATCGCCGTCAGAATCGCACTCGAAAACCCGTACAGGTAATCGCCAATCAACACCGAGCTGCTGTGATGATTGCGCATGTCCTTCGTAAACCAGATCTCCTGCGCCTTGTTGTCAGGCTTGATCTCAACCACGCCGCCGCCGGTTCCGTAATCCGATGAGATAAACACGCGATTCGCACGCACGATCGGAGTCGCAACATTCGCCGTACGGTTTGAAGGACGCGAATAGTCCCACAACAAACGTCCATCCTTCGCGTCAAGCCCGACCGCGCGTTCACTCGTGAAGAAAACGACCTGCGTCGAGCCGTTTATTTCCATGGGGACGCCCGACGAGTAACCCGCCCCGTCGCTCTGGCTCTTCCAGATCAACGATCCGTCAGCTTTGTTGAGCGCCACGATCGACGCGCCTGGGCCACCGGGATTCACCAGCACCTTGTTTCCGAGCACGAGTGGCGACTCGCTGATGCCCCATGTAATGTTCTCCCCACCAAACGCCTTCAGCACGTTCTTGGACCAGACGATCTTGCCGGTGCGTGCGTCAAGCGCCGACAGATCGCCGCTACCACCGAGCGCGTAAACTCGATCGCCGTCGACTGTCGGTGTGCCTCGCGGACCGTCGCCGCGGTCGTTACGAAACGCCGAACCGTGCGGAGTGGCCCACGCTTCCTTTCCAGTCGCGACATCAAACGCAACGACATACTCGCGATCGCCACGAAGACCCATCGTGTACAACTTGCCGTCGGCGATGGAGAACGACGAGTAGCCACGTCCCGCGCCTGCAGCTTTCCAAACGAGTGGCGGGCCATCAGCGGGCCACTGCTTGAGTAGTCCTGTCTCTTTCGAGATACCGTCGCGATTTGGACCACGCCACTGCGGCCAAAGGGCAGCCGTCTGCGCCATCGCCTGCGACGCCAAACCCAAAGCCAAACTCAGTAACGCAATCCGCACCGGCAACAAAAACCTGCGTTTCATTCTGATCTCCTTCGTGTGGAAAACTCTTAAGTATGGGGAGACACGAAGATGCCGCTTGTTAAGACGACGGCTTGAAGTACAACACCAAACCACCGCCTGCAGCAGCCAACACAAACCCGAGATAGAGCAACGGATTTGGCGAAGTCTTCGGCGGATGCAGCCACATCGAGTACAACACGTTCACCAGTGGCGCTCCTGCGAATACGAGCGGCATTACGTAAGTCGGTACGCCGCCTGATCTGAACGCGTATATGATGCAAATGGCGCCCGCTGCACCTAACGCTCCCCCGACAATGGCTCCAATGGAGCCCTTCGTCGTGAAGCCGTTAAGCTGGCCTTGCGAAGAAAGCGTGACGAGCGGCACCAGCACACCGATTAGGAAGTAAGCGATACCCACACACAACAGCGCGCGCATGGGATTGTTACCAAGTGCTACCTGGCCGCCGTGCAATGCAGGACCATACAAGCCCCACGAAAGCGCAGCGCCCAGAGCAAAAAGGATCCAAAGCTGCATTAGGACCTCCAGAATGAGAGATGATCACAAAAAGCACAAAGGCATTGCCTTTCTCTTATGTGCCTTCTGTGCCTTTTTGTGGCTAAAACTCTTGTGCCTTTTTGTGGCTAAACTGAAACTCGAAACAGACTTCCGCCGTACTGTCTTCGTCCCTAGAGTTCCGCGCATTCTAACATCAGTGGCTTAGACATAGTAGCAACTCATTTGCTAAGGTCTCGCAGTCGCGCAGGCCGTCCAAAATCTCGAACGAGGAGCGCCAATATTTTGAAGTCGAACTTTCGAACCCTCTCTCTAATAATTCTGTCACTAGTCGTGCCTGCTTCGCTCGCGGCGCAAACACATCGCGCGTCGGTGCGAGGGACGATCTTCGATCCGAATGGGGCAGCGATTCCGGGAGCAAGCGTCTCTGTGACGAGATTGGAAACCGGTGAAGTCCGCACTGCTACGACAAATAGCGAGGGCGAGTATGCGATTACGTCTCTTCCTGCGGGTGAGTACGAGGTTAAGGTCCAATCGACCGGTTTTGGGAGTTACTCCAAAAAAATTGAACTCCTCGTTAACCAGGAGCGTCGATTTAACGTCGATCTTCGTCCCTCTGGACCAGCGATCGATTATGAGGTTTTGGGCGAGCCGGTTCCGCTGAAAAACGATACCGCTTCACTCGGGACCGTGATCGAGAACCGTCAGATAACCGGTCTGCCCCTCGATGGTCGCAACTTCTACGAGCTCAGCCTGCTCGTACCCGGCGCCGTGCCGCCCGCACAAGGCTCTGCCGGATCCGTTCGCGGCGATTTCGCATTCAGTGTTAACGGTGCGCGCGAAGATGCGAACAACTTCCTGCTCGATGGCGTCTACAACGTCGATCCAAAGCTCAACACGTTTGGCGTGCGGCCGTCGGTCGACGCGATTCGTGAGTTTGAAATGCTGACCAGCACTTACGATGCGTCGTTTGGTCGCAATCCTGGCGCACAGGTCAACGTGATCTTGAATTCCGGGTCGAATGCCTTCCACGGTTCGGCATTCGAGTTTCATCGCAACGCGGCACTCGACGCGCGCAACTTCTTCGCCCCCGCGTCAGAACCGAAACCGAAATACATTCGCAATCAGTTTGGCGGCGCGCTTGGCGGTCCGATCAAACACGATCGCACGTTCTTCTTCGCTGATTACGAAGGCACACGCTCGCGCGAGGGCATTACGCGCATTACCAACGTGCCGACTGCGGAAGAGCGCGTGGGCAACTTCTCGCACAGCGTTTTTGGAGTTCCGACTAATCCGTTCACGGGTATGCCGTTCGACAATGGTGTGATCCCGGACTTTTTCCAGAACCCGGTCGGCCGTGCGATCGCGGCGCTCTATCCGCTGCCGAACCGCAACGTTCCGTTTCAAAACTTCGTCTCGTCGCCGGTGCTGCGCGACGATAACGACAGTTTCGACGTGCGTGTCGATCACAGGCTGACTGACCGCGCCGATCTCACGTTCAGATACAGTTTTGGCGACCGCGATTTGTTTGAGCCGTTTACTGGTCCGACTTTCTCGGTCGTTCCGGGATTTGGCGACACGGTGAAACGTCGCAGTCAAAACGGTATGGGAGCGCTGACGCTTGTACTAACGCCCCGTGTCGTGAATGAAAGCCGTGTCGCGTTTAGTCGCGTCGCCTCGTCAGTCACGCAGGAAGCGAGTGTGCTGAATTCCGAGGTCGGACTGCCGACGATTTCACCACGCGAGCGTGACCTTGGTCTCAGTTTCATCACCATCACGGGTTTCTCGCCGCTCGGCGACGAAGGCAACAATCCGCAGGACAGCGTCACGAATGTTTACCAGTTTCTGAACAACTCGAGTTACGTTCATGGAAATCACCTGTTCAAGTTCGGCGCGGACCTGCGATTTTCGCAGCAGAATGCTTTTCGAGATGTCGAGTCGCGCGGGCGATTGCAGTTTTCACCGTTCTTCCAGCTCACTGGAAACGCGCTCGGCGATATGCTGCTCGGATTTCCCCTTTTGACGAGTGTCGCGCACGTCGACAACCGGCAAAAGATTCGCACGGAAAGTTACAACTTCTTCATCAACGACAGCTATCGCGTCACGCCGCGACTGACGCTCAACGCCGGCTTGCGTTATGAGTACAACTCGCCGCCGGTTGACGCTGACGATCGTGCGACTATTTACGATGTTGTCACGCGCAACCTCGTACCTGTCGGCACGAACGGCGTTCCGCGCAGCGGCTTCGACGCCGACAAGAACAACTTCGCGCCGCGCGTTGGAGTCGCGTGGTCCTTTAATGAAAAGACGGTGCTGCGCGGCGGTTATGGTGTCTACTACGATCAGTCGCCACTCTCGCCGGCTGAAGCGCTTTATTTCAACTCGCCGTTCTTCGACAACAACATCTTCTTCTCGTTACCGGGCCTGCCGCTCACGCTCAACGATCCGTTTCCGTCGTTCTTCCCGTTCCCGCTACCGGATTCGGCGCTCGCGATTCAACGTGACCTGCGCACCGGTTATATGCAGCACTGGAACTTCAACATCGAGCGACAGGTTTTTAGTGGCAGCGTGCTCGAAGTCGCGTACGTCGGATCGAAGGGCACAAAGTTGTTGACGGCTCGCGATATTAACCAGCCGCAGCCAGGTATCGTGTCGCCCGGAATACCGGTTGTGCCGCGACCTGATCCGCGTTTCGACGATATCGACCTGCTCGAGTCGCGCGCCAATTCGAACTACAACGCGTTGCAAGTGCGCTACCAACAGCGTCTGACGCGCGGCTTCTCGGCGCTCGCGTCTTACACGTGGGCTAAGTCGATCGACGATGCGTCAAACTTCTTCACCAGCGCGGGCGATCCAAACTTCCCGCAGAACAGTTACAACGTCGCGGCCGAACGTGGTCTTTCGAATTTCGACGTTCGTCACCGGTTTTCGCTGAGTTACTCTTATGCGCTTCCTTTTAAAAAGCCGGGTGATGGTTTGGTCGCCAGTCTCGTGAATGGCTGGGAAACGTTTGGCATCGTCACGCTGCAATCAGGAAGACCGTTCACAGTCGCACTGCTTCCCGAGATCGATAACAGTGGCACGGGCCGTTCGATTCTCGGCTTTGGCGCGAACGATCGGCCTAACGTCATTGGGAACGGCGAGCTCTCGAACCCAACGACGGACCAATGGTTCAACACCGCCGCGTTTGCGTTTCCGTTTCCGGGTACGTTTGGAAATGCGGGAAGGAATATTCTGGAGGGACCGGGATTTCAGAACGTCAACATGTCGATTCTGAAGAACACCCGATTCAACGAGCGGGTCAATTTGCAGTTTCGGGCCGAGGCTTTCAACCTCTTCAACCACCCGAACTTCAACTTACCCGACAACTTCCTCGGCTCCCCAACCTTCGGCCGGATCACGTCGGCACGTGATCCACGTCACATTCAGTTCGGGTTGAAGCTACTGTTTTAACGCCGAAGGCGTTCGCTAATTTCAGCCCAAGGTTGGAGCGCCAGCGACAACCTTGGGGTACGTGTCAAAGAGGTATTTAACCCTGAAAGGGTTCGGCGGTTGGCGAACCCTTTCAGGGTTAAAACACTTTTGGTGTACTGGTTCCCAGGGTTCTCGCAAGCTCGAACCCTGGGCTCAAATTAGCGAACGCCTTCGGCGTTATCCGGTCCCTGTGGCCGATCGTCGTAGGACAAATACTTGGCTGATAGGAGAATATCGGATTCCTCACTAGTCGGGGTTTGCGGAGCCATCGTGCCGTCGACTTGTTCGTAGAGCGGTGCGGGGATGTCGGCGAACTCGGACATTGGGCCGTAGACTGAATCCACGCCTTCTCGGAAAACATCTCCAATTAAAAGATTGATGATGTGTACGCGCTCTTCGGGGTACTTGCGCAGGAATCCCGAGAAGCTGAAGCTGTCGTTATAAAAGGCATACACGAGTTTGCGCATCGACTCGATACCGCGATCGAGTTTGGCCTGATACTGGCCCAGACGCGCGGCGGAGAAGTCGTCGTGGTTGAAGGCGTCGTGAATCGCGTCAGCGGCAAGCTCCGCCATTTTCAACGCGAGCAACACGCCTGACGAATAGATCGGATCGAGAAAGCCGTACGCGTCGCCGATGATGATGAATCCGTTACCGGCGTTGTGTTTCGAACGATACGAGTAGTCGAGAATCGAGTAGATCTTGTCAACGCGAGTTCCCGGCGCGACGCGTTTGCGAACCGGTTCACACTTGTCGATCTCCTCCTGGAAAATCTTCGCGAGGTCCTGGCCTCGACCCTGCACAAGGTACTCGGGATCGGCAACGATGCCGACACTCGTGATGTCGTTTTCGAGCGGGATATACCAGAACCAACCACCGCTACCCGGCTCAGTTCTCAATACGAGAGTCGCGCCGCCGTTTAGATCCGGCTCGCGGTGCGCGTCTTTGTAGTACGAATAGAGCACGGCTTTCTTGAGCTTCGGATCGCGCACGCGCCAGCGAAACTTGTTCGAC